>Ga0182743_1000096_pt1 | contig 160491 bp, 130 predicted proteins | sample eDN3rd30CKraftOP_FD_128522 | JGI IMG/M metagenome (GOLD analysis project Ga0182743, IMG submission 128522) | Enriched Organic Plus compost microbial communities from Emeryville, California, USA - eDNA 3rd pass 30_C Kraft OP (version 2) (version 2) ...
AACGCGCGGAAGCGATCACGGACGTCGTTCATGTTCAGGGCACCGCCGGAATCCACCACATATACACAGGTGGCACCATAGCTTTCCATGAGTTTGGCCTGTTGAGCGAGCTTGGCCGGCTCGCTCATGTGACTCATCATCAAGAAGCCCACGGCATTCATGCCCAGCTCACGCGCATATTCAATATGCTGCTTGGAAATATCTGCCTCGGTGCAATGCGTCGCCACGCGCACTATGCGGGCTCCGGCATCGTAGGCAGCGCGCAGGTCGTGCACGGTTCCCACGCCCGGCAGCAATAGCGTCGCGACCTTGGCATGGCTCACTGTCTCGGCCACAGCTTCGATCCACTCAAGGTCGGTATGTGCACCAAAGCCATAGTTAAAACTCGAGCCCGACAGACCATCGCCGTGCGCGACCTCGATGGAATCAACGCGAGCCTCGTCAAGCGCCTTGGCGATTTGACGTACATTGTCCAGGCTGTACTGATGTCGGATTGCGTGGCTGCCGTCGCGCAGCGTAACGTCCGAAATATAAATTTTCTTGTCGCTCATGATGTTGCTCCTTGCAGCCTTATACGGCCATGCCGCTCATGCGGGTTTCAGCCAGGCGTTCTGCACATGCCAACGCGGCTGACGTCATGATGTCCAGGTTGCCTGCATAGGCCGGCAAGTAATGAGCCGCCCCTTCGACTTCGAGGAATATGGATGTCTTCAGACCCGTCAACTTGCCCAGGCCAGGGACGTTGAGCGGTCGGCTCTCGTCAAACAGATCGAACTGCACCTCTTGCTTGAGCCGGTAGCCTGGTACATAACTTTGCACTTTCTGAGCCATGTCCTGAACGCTCTCGCGAATGGCGTCCTGATCAGCCGGGTCAGATAGCGTAAAGATCGTGTCACGCATGATGAGCGGTGGCTCGGCGGGATTCAGGATGATGATGGCCTTACCACGCGTGGCGCCGCCCAGGACCTGAATGGCCTTCGAGGTGGTCTCGGTGAACTCGTCAATGTTGGCACGCGTACCCGGGCCGGCGGAGCGGCTCGAGATGGAGGCCACGATCTCGGCATAGTGCACTTTGGCAACATTGGAAACGGCCTTGACCATCGGAATGGTGGCTTGGCCTCCGCAAGTGACCATGTTGATGTTGGTGGCATCCAGCTTCTCGTCGAGGTTGATCGACGGAATAACGTATGGGCCGATAGCCGCAGGAGTCAGGTCGATGACCTGTATTCCGTGCTCTTGCAATACGGCATTGTGTCGCTCGTGGGCGCCCGCCGAGGTGGCGTCGAACACGATCCGGATATCCGAAAATCCCGGCATGGCGACCAAGCCATCAATGCCTTCAGCCGTGGTCGGGACGCCCATGCGCTGCGCACGGGCAAGTCCGTCAGACTGGGGGTCGATTCCCACCATGGCGGCCATTTCCAGCCCCTTGCTCTGGCGCAGGACCTTGATCATGAGGTCGGTGCCAATATTGCCCGACCCGATAATGCCTACTTTGATTTTGCCAGCTTGTGTCATATCAGTTCCTTTGTCGATGTGCGAGCCACTACACGAAACGCAACGAGAGCGAACCCAGATGCTGGTAGCGCACGGTGATATTGTCGCCCTTGCCGACAGCTACCGCTTCGGTGACACCACCGGTAAGTATCAGGGTGCCTGCGGGAATTTCTTCGCCGCGAGCGCCCAACATATTGGCCAACATGGCCACGCTTTGTGCCGGATGCCCCAGCACGGCCGAACCCGCTGCCGTGGCAACGACTTCGCCATTCTTTTCCATGACGACGCCGAGGTTCTTCAAGTCGATGCCGATTGGACTGCGAGCGTTGCCACCTACCACGTATCGAGCCGCGGAGGTGTTGTCTGCGACAACACTCTTGAGATCGAATTTGAAATCCTTGTAGCGGGAGTCGATGACCTCAATGCCGGGAAGTACGAAGTCGGTTGCCGCCAGTACCGCGCCGATGTGGCAGCCCGGGCCCTTCAAGGGTTTGCTCGTGACGAACGCGATTTCCGCCTCGACCTTGGGATGAATCAACGTTGAAGTATCGCATTCTCCACCGTCGGCCAGCGTGCCGTAATCAGTGAGAAAACCGCGCACCGGGTCGACCACGCCCATCTGCTTCATCTTCGCATGCGAGGTCAAACCCATTTTTAGGCCGGTGATTCGCACACCGCGACCCGTCTTGATGGCACGGATTGCATCCTGGATCGCGTAAGCATCGTCCCAATCCATGTCTGGATAGTCATCAGTTATCTTGATGACTTCCTTGCACTGCATCTCCGCCTCGTCCAGATGGACGGCCAATTTCTGTATGGTTGCCTGATCTAGGGCCATGATACGAATTCCTTATATAAACCTTACGCCGACCGAGCCGATGCCGCCCAGACTGACTCGCAGATTGTCACCAGCCTGAACGGGAATCATCGAGGCTAGCGAGCCCGACAAAATCACTTCGCCCGCTCGCAAGGACATCCCGAGCTCACCGAGAGTGTTGGCAAGCCAGGCGACTGCGTTGAGCGGATGACCAAGAGCGGCCGCGCCGGCTCCTGTACCGACGACGTCGCCGTTCTTCTCGAGCGTCATCCCGACGAGCGACAAATCGATCTTGCGAGGATCTGCCGCTGCGTCACCCAGCACGAAGACACCAGACGATGCGTTGTCGGCGACGGTATCCTGAATACGGATCTTCCAGTCACGCACGCGGGAATCGACGATTTCGAAACATGGCAACACATAATCAGTGGCGCGCAAAACGTCGGCATTTGTGACGCCAGGACCGCACAGATCATGCTTGAGAATGAACGCGATTTCACCTTCTGCCTTGGGCGCGATCAAGGAGTCTGCCTCGATGGCAGCCCCATCGCCGTACACCATTGACGAAGTCAGATGTCCGAAATCGGGTTGGTCGACCTTCAAAAGATCCATGACCGGTTTGCTGGTCACACCGATTTTCTTGCCAATCACCTGTTCCGAGCCGTTCTGCAGGCGCCGCTCGATCATTCGAAGTTGAATGCGATAAGCGTCTTGAATGGTGATTTCGGGCTCGGACTCTGTGAGAGGAGCGATGGCTTGTCGCGACACGAGGGCTTCGTATAGCTGATCGCCATATTGTTGAATTTTTTGCTCGTTCATTTGCAGGCCTATAGCTTGATACACACGTTGCGAAGCTCAGTATAGAACTCCATCGAGTGAACTCCACCCTCGCGGCCAATGCCTGATTGCTTGGCCCCGCCGAACGAAGTACGCAGGTCGCGCAGGAACCAAGAGTTGATCCAGCATAGGCCCACATCAAGCGCTTCGCCCATGCGGTGTGCCGTGCCCAGATCCTGGGTCCAGACAGTGGCAGCAAGACCGTATTTAGTGTCGTTGGCCAGGGCGATGACTTCTTCTTCGGTATCAAACGGCCTGATGTGGCAGCACGGTCCGAAAATCTCTTCACGAATGACCGGCGACGACTCCGGGAGACCTGTCCAGATGGTGGGTTGCACCCAGGCACCTTCGTTCAGCGGGGCTGGCAGATCGGGCACACCACCGCCAGTAACAATCGTGGCGCCTTCGGCACGTGCCTTTTCGTAGTAGCTAAGAACTTTCTTACGATGCGTTTGCGACACCAGCGGACCGAAGTTCATACCCTCTTCGCGTGGATCCCCCATCTTGAACGACTCGGCCTTCTGCTTGAGAGCCTCGACGAAGCGCTCAAAAATCGGGCGCTGTACGTACACTCGTTCGGTACCCAGGCAGACCTGGCCACTGTTTTCAAACGCCGAACGCGCAATGCCTGCAACGGCCTTGTCGAAATCGGCGTCAGCGAAAACGATGCCTGCATTCTTGCCACCCAGTTCGAAAGAAACAGGACGCACGCCCTTGGCCGCAGCCTTCATGATGGCTTCGCCCGTACCGGTTTCGCCGGTAAACGTGATGCCATCGACGTCAGGGTGATCGGTCAGGAACTGACCTGCAGAGTCTGGTCCGAATCCGTGCACAACGTTGTAAACCCCGGCGGGGATGCCCACCTCGTTCATGACCTCGCCCAATAAAGTGGCCGTTGCGGGGGTTTCTTCAGATGGCTTGACCACCACGGTGTTGCCGCAGGCCAGCGCAGGCCCGACCTTCCATGTCATGAGCAACAGCGGCAGGTTCCATGGACAGATTACGCCAATCACTCCGCGCGGCGCACGCACGCCATAATTCAGGGCTTTGCCACCGTCGGGCGTGTCCATCGGGAAGGTTTCCGTGGGGATATTGCGAATCAGATCGGCGAACACCTTGAAGTTGGCCGCTCCGCGCGGAATATCCACATGACTGGCAAGCACGTGAGGTTTGCCGGTGTCCTTGATTTCTGCGTCGAGAAAATCTTCAAAACGACGCTCAATTCCGTCGACGAGCGCGTGGAGCAGATCGACCCGCTGCTGCACTTTCATTCGCGACCAAGGGCCCAGCGCCGCACGCGCTGCACGGACTGCTTCGTCCACTTGCTGCGCGGAGGCTTCATGCACAAGCCCGATGAGGCTGTTGTCGACCGGATTACGGTTTTCGAATGTTTTATTCGACGTTACCCACTGTCCGTTGATGAAGTTCTTGAAGTCTTTCATTTAATGCTCTCAAAGTTAAACACGCCTGACGGATTGCTATCGCCGGCAATAAGGTATTCCCACATACGTTCAAAAATTCGCCCCGCGTCGGTGGCTCGCTGCTTGGCGGCAACGGGGGCTACGATGCCCTCGTCCGTAGCCAGACCGGCACACCTCAGCTGCAACTCGATACGTGCCGCGTCTTCCAGATACCAAGTCAGTACCACGGCTTTCTCCAGCGACTCGGCCGCGACAACGGCGCCATTGCCGCGCATGACCACTGCCGGCGCATCAGCCATTTTTTCGACAACGCCCTGAGCCAGCTCCTTGTTGCGGATCAGCTGGACGTCGTTCCAAAGCGGCACTTCGGGTGAAAAATACGTCCCCATGCCATGCCGTGGGACGGGTGTGACGCCGGCCGCAGACAATGTCATCACGTCGCGAGGCATGCTGCGAACGACGCCCCCGATCTGGGGACGGCGCCGGTAGATTTCCTGGTGAATACGAACCTCTCCCAGGACCCCCTCGGGCAGCTCGCCATCAATGCTGACCACGGTACCGTCGTCGGTGTCACGAATCAGGCCCATGGGTTGAGGCGCACAAACCAGAAAGTGACGATCGTCCAGTCGCATGCTGCAATGGCCGTAGGCATGAACCAAGTTGGCTCTGGCCAATGCACGCGCAGCCAGGCGGACTAGTTGTTGCTGCCCGGAAGATGCGGTCGTGGACACGATGCCGGAGCCGCTCACGACTTGAACTCCGGGATGTCAGGCTTTGCGCCCCACATGCAGAAAGAAGAAGGAATCGCAGGAAAGGCGCGAGGACGGTAGGTTTTCTCGTCTTCTTCCGTAATGAGCCTCACCCCCGTTGAGTATTCATAGATCATTCCGTCAGGGCCTTCGAAATACAGGAAGATCGCGCCTGAGGTGGGATGGCGCCCTGGTCCGAACTTGATGGGTACATTTCGTTCACGCAGGATGTAATACGCCCGCATGATGTCGTCGATGCTTTCCACCTGGTGGTTGATATGCTGGACGCCGGGATAGCTTGAGGGGAACAAGGCGATCTTGTGATGCACCTCGTCAATGCGCAGCAAAGGTGCGTCACCGATGCGATCGCTGACCTTTGCACCTAACAGACTTGTCCAAAAGACCTCATCGCGCCTAGCGTCGAGAGTGCGCAGGCCGATGTGGCTGAAGCCAGTGATGCCCGCATCGCGGGAAGGAAAATAACGCCGTCCACTGTGTTGGGGCGCGTAAACCAGATCAATGCTGTTGCCAGATGGATCCTGGAAATTAATGAAGTCGCGCACAAAGCGCTGCTCTGACTCTTCGGCGCTACCTTGCCTGACTTTATAGCCCTTGGCCTCGAGCACGGCAGCAGCACTGCTGAGCTCTTCAGGCGTGTCTACCTCGAAGGCTGCTGTGTGATCGCCGGGGTCTCCCAGAAAATAGCATAGGGTGTGATCGCGACTATCGGAGCGAAAGTACACCGCATTCTTGTCACGCCGCGCGACTTCCAGGCCCAAGAGATCGGTCGCATACTGGGTGGCACCGTCTAGATCGGCTGTGCCGAGCCGAACGTACCGAATATCGTGCAAGTGAATCAAGGCCGTCTCCTCTTTCCAGCGACTGAATATGCCCCGCGCTGTTCAGCAAAGTTGTAGGATAAATAGATAAAATATCGGCGTCAACCGATTTTATCGAGATTTTAGAAAAATATAAATAAACCTCGTCAATCATGTAGAATAGCTCACCATGGCGTGCCTGCAAAGGGTCGATATTTCTTCCACACGAGCTAGGCCGAGCGCCAAACTAACTGACAGAATAGAAACGGCATATGGATCGTCCAGTTGACTCCGCAGCGCCTAGCTCGGCCACCGCTGAATTCCGCAGCACCAATGGCGGCTCCGGCAAGACGCTTGTAGGTACCGCCTACCGCAGCTTGCGTCGCGACATCATCGAGGGCCGGCTGGCACCGGGTGCCAAGCTGCGGGTCGAGCATCTGAAAGATGCATATGGCGTGGGCGCCGGCACGTTGCGCGAGGCACTGGCGCTTTTGGTCTCCGATGCACTGGTCGTGGCCCAGGACCAGCGAGGCTTTCACGTCAAGCCAATGTCGCTCGCTGATTTTCATGACATCACCCAGACCCGCATCTTGCTGGAGTGCGAAGCGCTCAGGCAGTCCATGCAAAATGGTGATGACGTGTGGGAAAGCCGACTCGTCGCTGCCTTTCACAGGCTGGATCGTGCCGAAAAACGTTTGGACGGCCAGCAAGATGAACATTTTGATGAGTGGGAAGAGCGCAATCGCGAATTCCACCAGGCCCTGATCAGCGCCTGTACATCGGCGTGGGTCCGCCACTTTCTGGGCATTCTTTATCAGCAGGCCGAGCGATACCGGCGTCTGGCCATCATGCGCAAACCGATACCTCGAGATGTACACAGCGAACATCAGGCCATACTCGATGCGGCACTGGCACATGACGCCGATACCGCGTGCAGGGTATTGTCCGAGCATATTGGCATGACCTACGAGGCCATGAAGCATCTGCCGGCGGAGATGTTCAGCGGCTAGATTCTAGCCGCCGAACCTCGGGTGCTTACACGTCAGCCTTGCTGCTGGTGGGTTGCGTCAGCCACCTGAAATACTGTGGCATCTTCAAAATGGCGCCCCACTATCATCAGCCCAACTGGCTTGCCATCCGAGATGCCGCAGCACACAGAAATCGCAGGGTGACCAGTCAGGTCGAAAGGGCAAGTATTATTAAGGGGCCCCCAGCTTGCGTGCAGGACGTCTTTGGGCGAAGCATCTTCAAAGACCAGTTCAGTCGCCGTCATTGGGGTGGTTGGCATAATGAGCACATCGTACTGATCGAGCCAGGCATCGTATTCCGACCGCAGTCGTCGTACCAAGTTACGCGCTTTCGCGTATAGCCTGCCGCCGTGCCGCTTCAGCAACTCTCCGGTGAGAAGGCTGCCTTTGATAGTAGGTGCCAGCTCGTTGGCATGATTTTGCCAGCCCGAAATGGCTCGCATAAACGAAAGCGAATACTCACCCAACGTACCGTAGCTGATGCCATTGCCGTTGACCATGTTCTGGTATGAGCCCTCGATTCCAATCGGCAACCACAGCGCTGAACCAATGTTGTGCCAGGGTATCGAGACCAGATCGACGGTGGCACCTTGCTGCTGCAGGCGCTTAGCTGCTTCACGCACAGCCTGATCAACCCCTTCCTCGGATTCGGGGCGTCCAAAGCCTTCCTGTACGACCGCGATCCGCAGGCCCTTTACTCCCTTGCCTAGTGCCTTGGTGTACGGCTGGGTGCGCACGCCCTTCTGACGTCCGTCAATGCCGTCGTCTCCGGCAATCACCTCGAGCAGCAAGGCACACTCTTCGACCGTGTCAGCCATGGGTCCTACATGATCGAAGGAATATTCGATGCCCAGTACCCCGGTGTAAGGAACCAGCCCGTAGGTAGGTTTGTGGCCCACAATGCCGCAAAAGGAAGCGGGCATTCGAATGGATCCTGCTTGATCAGCCCCGATCGCCATATCGACCTCGTGGGCTGCTACCAAGGCGGCGCTGCCGTTACTGGAGCCGCCGGTGGTGTGTCCCGGAGCTCGGGGGTTATCGATGGGACCGGTATTAGCCGTCGCACTGTTTGTGGCAAAACACAGGTATTCGCACACCGATTTGCCGGAAATTTCGGCCCCGGCGTCGAGCATGCGCGTCACGATGGTCGCATCGGTATCGGGTACAAAACCTTCGAGAACCGAGGCCCCGTTGGTAAGCGGAACTCCGGCCACAAACACATTGTCTTTGACGGCAATTCGTTTGCCCTTCAGTTTGCCACGCGGCGCGCCTTTGATGCTGGTCTTGTAATACCAGGCATTGTGCGGGTTGTCTGCTCCTTCCGGACGATAGCCCGGGGTACGCGGGTACTTCACCGCTGGGGGCAAGTCGGGCAGCTTTTCGATCATTCGAAATGCCGGCGTCAGTTCCCTTAAATACTCGTGGTAGCTCTCGGCCTCGTCCTGGGTCAGTTCGATACCCAAGTCTTCTCCCACATAGCGGAGACCGTTAATATCCGGAAATGAAAAAGCCATGTCTTCCTCCTGTTCTTTATGAATGGCGCGCCCTAAGCGGCCGGCGTTGATCGCCCACTGATTAAAGCCGTTAAGTCAATCGGATTCAAGGTGCACGGTTCGCGGCAAGGGTTTTCCTTCACCCTTTCGGCTGAAGCCGTTAAATCATTGGCCCGTCGGCCGCCGCACAGGCTAAGATAAGGCTCAGGCCTTATGGACCACGCATCTGGAGAGCCAAAATGGACATGATCCCGCTTTACTCCCCGCAGTCAGAATCCGAAGCCTCTGTGCTCACCGCGATGATGCAGGCCTACGACATCGATTTCGTCATGCAAGGGGCGGCCTTCAGCAGCATGTATCCCGGGCCGGTTACAAGCGGTTTGAACGCCCAGGTCCTGATGGTACGAAACGACCAAGTCGAGGTGGCGCGCGAGCTCCTCGCAACTTTTTTGCAGTCTGCCGACGCTTCCGGAGATGAAGCGGCGCAACGCAAGTAAAAAATCGCACCTGCTGCTTCAGCAGGTGCGATCTCTTGGCTGACTCATTTACCTGCCACTCGGGGCAGATAAATGCATCAAAGCACTTGAATGTTCGAAGCCTGAGGACCTTTTTGGCCCTGAGTTGCTACAAACGAAACGCGCTGGTTTTCTTCGAGGGTTTTATGGCCAGTGCCTTGGATTTCGCTGTAGTGAGCGAAGAGGTCTTTGCCACCCGACTCGGGCATGATAAAGCCGAAGCCTTTGTCGTTGTTAAACCACTTCACAATACCGATTTCTGTTTTCAATGTAAGTCCTAAATTTTAAAAGGGAAAAATATCCCCGGACTCACTATGGGTGCTGGCAGCGGATAAAGCTAGCTTTGTTACCAAAAGACACAACTGAGTCGCGTTGGACCTAGGTGGATCGCGACTTTTTAACCGCCCGAAGTGTCAGGAGCTATCTCGGCGGCATGATAAATGCTCTCCAGTGGCGCCCTGTTGGGGTCACTTACATTTACCCTGGGAGCCTGCCATGAACAAATCGAAAATTCCGGTCGCGCAAAAGGATGTCCTGAGCCTCCTGCTGGACGATCACAAGCAAGCCAAAAAGCTGTTCAAAGATTTCGAAAGTGAAGACGACCACATAAAGAAGGAAGCGATTGCGCGCGAAGTCTGTCTGGAACTCACTGCACACACCACTATCGAAGAAGAGGTTTTCTACTCCTATCTACGCGAGCAGGACCCCGAAGAATTTGGCGATCTGCTTAATGAAGCCCTGGTGGAACATGCCAGTGCAAAGGACCTTATCGCGCAAATCCGCAGCATGGGGATAGAGGACGATTTGTTTGAGGCCAAAGTGACAGTTCTGGGCGAGTACGTCGCTCACCATGTCAAAGAAGAGGAAGAAGAGCTTTTTCCCAAAGTCATTTCCAAGAAAATTGAACTACGCGAGCTGTTGACGTCAATGACGGAAAGAAAGGAAGAAGTCATGCAGGCGGCTGCTTAAGCTCCATTTATAGCGGGTCATGGCCGGTTGAAAAGCCGGCACATGGCACTGGTGGGTCGCGCAATCATTTTTGACTTGTCGCCGTTCCTTCTCGCAGCTGCTTAAGCTCTAAATACTTTGCGTAGCGCTGCTTGTATTCCGCACCGTACACATCGTATGAAAGCCGGTCGGAAGTGTGTCCATCAAAGCCAGCACTTCGCCAATCAGCAAGATCGCTTTTCACGCGCTCACTAGCCGAGAGGTTCGGCTGTTCCTGCGCGGAGACTTGCGCATGTGCGGGCGTAAAGGTGGCAAACGCCAAAGCTGTGAAGGCCAACGCGTGAATAGGGTTAGGGGTGGTAGTAGTCATAATAGATCCTGATAAAGATAAGGTAATTTCGCGTGAGTAACGAACCTAGGAGGGAGCACCAATCACGCTTCTGCTATTGCAGCCCTACCACTATCTCGCTAAAGGCAACGCACTAATTGAATTGATTTACCGTCATGGAAGATTCATGAGATTCATGTCGTGTGCCTTGGGGACACTCGAATCTGGAATGTGGCGGGTGTTAGTCAACGTCCCGCAAGCGTAGATTCGCCGCCACTCACCAGGGGGCACACCGACAATGCGTCGGAACATCCGCGTGAAGTGCGACTGATCACACATTCCGCAATCCAAAGCAATCTGGCTCAGGGAATGGTCAGTGGTTAGCATTAGCTGCTGCGAACGCTTGATACGCAGGCTTGCAATGTAAGCGAATGGGGCCTGTCCGAACGTTGCCTTGAACGTCCGAAAAAAGTGACCGGCGCTCATTCCGGTGAGCGCAATCAGATCAGGACTTCGAAAAGGTTGCTCGAGGTTTTCTTCGATAAAGGCCTGTACTCGCCGCGCTTGCCAGCGCGGCATCCCGCCATCATAGGCCGGCCCCGCCCTGGGTTGTGCCTCGCGCTCCAAACTGGCGGCAAGTAAGCCAGTTGCACGAGACAAGTACGCTTGTGCTGCCTTCCGATCTACCTCAACCCTCGAATTAGCCTCGGTGAGCAACTCCAGTAAAGTTGCTGCGAACGGTACTCCATCCTTCCCGCTCTGTTCATTGGCGTCTCTGGCCAATACCGAATCAGTAAACATAAAATTTCCTCCGCTAGGATGCATGGATCGATCCACGTACGGAGATGATGTGACGTACACGTCAAGACGCGTTAGTAAGGCGTTGAAAAGCTCTGTAAAGTCGCGCATACCGGGGGGTAAGCCCATCTCGCGCCTATAGCTCGAGCGAAGAAGTCCCTGACCGATCTCTCAGGACAATCAACTGAGCGATTTTGCCTTTGACGAGAGTGAAATAGAGCAGTACCCGTAACGGGTCGGGAAGCCCACGCTTGTCAAAATTGCCATCAGCGTGCGCGGCCACCACGCAATGGCCGTAGTGCCGTATCCAATATGTGGGACGAAGCGAAAGCTGCTGCGCAATAACGTCCTTCTCAGCCCACTCACGTAGCTGCCCCAATCCCCGCCATTGTTGTAGCTGGTCATTGACGATCGAGTCCGGTGCAAAAACACCGAGCAGACGGGACAAGTCCCCCTCGTTGGTCGCCTCGAAGAACTCCGCTACGCTCGGAGGAAGGAATGAACCCCTAATGTGACTGACCAAGAAAGCACCTCCTGCGGGGTGCAAAGAACCCCTGAATTGCGTTCTAGTATCCTACGAGCTAGTGGCGGATGACGCCCGTAAAGTGGTGTAAATCCGTGTAAAAACGCAGACGGCGTGCCCAAGAAAATTAATTAGTGCTCACTACACTGATAAAACACCGACCGCCGCTTTGATCATCGGCATACGTTCGCGCGCACAATCTCATTGGAAATTAAAGTTGCCGTAATGACTCACGACTTAACCGGCCAGAAAGCGGGCCCATAAACACTGTGGGTACAGTCGAACAAGGCTCACACGCGTTCTACGGAAGCCACACCTGTTCAATCAACGAAATGCCATCTACGAGATAGTAGCGTCGCCAGGTCGAGAGCTCGATTGAAGCCTTCCAGGTTTGAGCATCGTCAAGGTTTCCACTGATCAACCCAAGATGGAGTTTCCCCATGAAAGTGCCCGTTCAAACCAGATCCGTCGCTGGAGCCATTGCGGCGGTAGCCGCTATATCCCTTGCATCAATCTGGGCTTTAACACCCGGCAGTGCACAGGCAGGAGGCGATGGGCCCCCAGCAGACTCGCTATCAATCGTCATGGAGTTCCTTTCGAATACCGCGCCTGACAAGGTTGAAGCTGCGTCAGAGAAGCTGGTCGCTCCAGACGCCACCTACATTTCCCTCAACTTCGATAATCCGGAGCTAAAGGAAATCCTGCCTTGGACCGGCACCAACAAGGGGCCTGAAGCGTACAGCAATGTGTTCTTGCAGGTCGGAAGCTACTGGAAGATCGAAGAATTTGCGATCACCGACACAATCGCCTCCGGAGAAGATGTGGCGATTTTTGGAAGGTTCACCTACCGGTCCGTCATTGTGGGTGACGTATTCACATCACCGTTTTCCATCCACGCAAAGGTTCGCGACGGCAAAATGGTTTACTTTCAGTTTATGGAGGACACCTACGCCTCTGCCAGTTCCTTCCGCCAGACCGGCTCGTGGACCGTCAAGACGACTGCAGAAGCCCCCTCCTTTGAAGTGGGTGCGCGGTAGCCAAGGCGTGCCGTATGGCCCACCCTATGAAGCAGACTGAGCTCCTGAAACCGGGCGCCAAGCCTCGATAAGACGCTTGGCGGTTTGCAGGTCACGCGTCTCGTTTCCTTCGGTGAAGCGGCTGTACACCCCGTGCAACAGCATGAAAGCCTCGTCAGTTCGCCCATCATCTGCGTATAACTCACTTAAGGCGATGGCCGAACGCAATTCCAGGCTGAGCGCTCCCTGACTGTTCGAAACCTCCATTGCGTGACGTAACATTACCTCGCATGCGTGCGAGTCCAGTCGTCCTGAATTACGCCCGATTTGCGCGAGCGTTCGCAGCAGTTCTGGTACGTCAAAGGAGTCGTCCCGCTCCTCGGCTTCTTCCACAGCGCCCACTATCATCGCCTCGGCCTCCACGATCTCACCGCATTCGAACATGGCCTCAGCCAATGAGCGGCCCAAGCGGTTCGTGAGGATTTGACGCCGCTCCGTTTGCAAGGTCGTGAGTGCGGTTCGAAGCCGGTTTGCGGCAGTGCGAAAGTCTCCCCGCAACAAAGCGACTTCTCCAGAAAGCGCAAGGCCAAAATCGGCATTCGTCCCAAATGAGTAACGCCGGGCGTGCTGGTTGAGTCGGCCGACTAATTCTTCCGATTCGTCGACATCTCCTCTCCATAAAAACACCGTCGAAGCGTAGAGCAACGCCACGAACATAGTCATTGGTTGCTCGTCTGGATCGACTTCCTCGACCGCCTGGCGAGCGACCTGGGCAGCACGGTCTGCGGCACCGTTCAACCAGAGGGCGCGCGCCCAGACAATGAGCGCGCGGGTTCGATGCCCGTAGCCATATATATCGACCTTACTAACGCCACGCGCCGCAGCTTGACGGAATCCCTCCCCGATATGACGCAAAGCGGCCTCTTGATCGCCAGCCAAATGATAGGCACACCCCAACATCCACTCTGACATGACGATTCCTGCGGACGAATCAACCTTCCGAGCCAGTTCAAGGCTGCGCCAGCTCACCTTGATCGCCTCCCGGAAGCGACCAATATGACACATGACAATATGTTGACCCGCGAGTAGCTCAAGCTCACGCTCGTGCTCTTCGAACTTGCGAGCGAGATGGAGCCCTTGCTCAATCGAGTCGCAAAGTTCATCTCGATCCACTCCAGTAAAGAGCGCGGAGCATACCAGCGCCTCCTGCAGGATCAGATGCGTTCTGGACCCCTCGTGCGTGCCCAGGTTCGAAAGAGCAGTAGAACACCAGCGGTAGCATTCGTCCAATAACGACAGTTCCAGCAGTTGCGGTGCGGCAAGCGCCGTCAAACGAACACCCAGTTCTGTATCTCCGGCATTGGAAAACGCCCATGCAAGCGCGGCCCGTAAATTGCCGACCTGCTCCACATTGTGATTTCGTTCATTTCCCTCGCGCACGCCCAAGGTGTCCTGGCTAAGCTGCGCAATGAGATATCTTGCGAGACGTTGCGAAACCGAATCAGCCTCACCCGAATCTATCAGTTTTGTAGAGGCGTATGCCCGTGTGGTGTCCAGAAGACGAAGCTGGCTCGACCCGTTCAATATCGATGGCGACAACAGTGACTTGTCGACGAGGCTCGCGACGCCCTCGGCCACTTGAATTTCACTGATGTCTGCATTGGACGCCACGAACTGTGCGGCCTGCAGTTTGAACGGCGCAACAAAGACGGACAACCGATACAGAACCCGACGCTCAGTCTCTGAGAGCAGGTTGTAGCTCCAGTCAAGCATAGCCTGCAACGTCTGATGTCGAGGGGGAGCACTGCGCCTGCCTTGCCACAGAAGACTAAAGCGGTTCTCGATCAGCTCTGCCGTTCCACGCAGGCCATGTGAACGAACGCGTCCGGCGGCCCATTCAATTGCCAGTGCAATTCCATCCATCTTCCGGCAGATTTCGACGGTGAGCGGTGCCAACTCGTCCGTTAGTGTCTCTTGCGCCCCACTTGCGGCGACGCGGTCCATGAAAAGCTGGACTGCAGGAAAGTTCAACGCCTCTGCCGCTGTGATGCCAACGGTGGTCGGAGGAACATCAAGCGGCGGAAGGATATGGACGTGCTCGCCTTCGACCCGCAACAGTTCACGGCTGGTTGCAAGCAGGTGAGTCTGAGGCGCTAACTTGAAGATCCATTCTGCCAGAGCCGCAACTTCATCGATAAGATGCTCACAGTTGTCCAGTACCAACAGCGCTCGTCGTGTGCCAAAAAAGGCTCTGATGCTCGACCTCGGATCGTGCACCCGCGCTTTAAACCCAAGCACCGCCGTAATCGCGCTTGGAACGGCAGAGGCATCATTCACCGATGCAAGATCAGCGTAATACACCGCGCCACCGAAGGCGTCGAGCATGGCATGGGCAACGCTAATTGCCACTGTCGTCTTTCCCATCCCTCCTGGTCCGATGACGCTCACAAATCGATGTTCAGTTAGCAGTTGCGTCAAAGTGCAGACCGACGCATCTCGTCCGATGAGTCGCCCGAGGCGCTGAGGCAAGGAGTGCTGCGAGGATGAGCAAGGGGGCTGAATGACGAAGCTTGGAAGGGATCCCCGCGCAGTCGCAGCTGTTCGCAACGGAAGATCGAACTGAGCCCTGGCCACTGGCGCGACAAAACTGTACCCGCGGCCAGGAAGGTTGACAATATAACGTGCACCATCTTTGCCATCGCCCAGGATCTTGCGCAGATTAGAAATGGCGACCCGAAGATTGGCTTCATCTACGACCAGACCAGCCCAGGCATGCGCAAGCAGTTCCCGCCGGGAAAGCACCTCGCCTGCCCGCTCTACCAATGCGATCAGAAGGTCGAGCGAACGACTACCAAGTTTGACGGGTTCGCCATTGCGCAACAACAGCCGCTCCGCCAGTTGGAGGCTGTAAGGGCCAAACTCGACGACCTCGCCACCCTCCGATATGCGAGGCCTAGGTTGCAAATGGTCATTTCCCACGCTGCAGGCTCCGCCACACATAACACGAGGTCTAGTCCCAACTTGTACCATCCTGGGAATTCTCGTGCAATAGCGCAGTTCGCGGCGCCCCTAATCATGAGTCTCGCCGTAGGAAACGTGAACCGGTCGGCACGAGTTCGGCCTTTTAGAGCCCCCAGTCTCGCAATCATTTCGCGCCCTAAACTGCCTCCGTCAGTCCGATTCGACAAGCAATCGGCTCAAGAAACGCACGCATCAGGCTTGCTACTTCTTTTGCATGTGTCTCCAGTGCAAAATGACCTGCATCGAGAAGATGGACTTGAGCCTCAGGCAGATCTTGCTTGTAAGCAGTTGCGCCAGCCGGCACAAACGCAGGATCATGCTGTCCCCACACCGCAAGCAGCGGCGGACGGTACTTTCGAAAGTACGATTGAAATGCCGGATACAGAGCGACGTTGCTTCTGTAGTCCAGAATCAGATCAAGCTGCTTCTCCTCGGCATCCGGACGGGCCATGTAAGCGATATCCAGCTCGTAGCCGTCAGGCGACAGCAGAGCTGACGGGGCGCCGGTGCCATACTGCCAATTGCGGATCGTTTCCGGAGAAAGCGATTCCCGACAGGCCTCCCGATTCGCCGCAGACGGCTCACGCCAGTATGCTTCCCACGGGCCCCACTGGTCACTGAATCCTTCAATATAGGCATTGCCATTTTGCGAAATGATCGCCCAAATCCGCTCTGGATTTTGCACCGCAATCCGCAAGCCCACCGGCGCCCCGTAATTAAAGATGTACAACGCATATCGGTCTAGCGACATGGCTTCGGTAAAACCCGCGATGACGCTTGCCAGGTTATCGAAGGAATAGTCGAATGTCCCGCGTTGAGGTGACCTTGTCTGACCAAAGCCCGGCAGGTCAGGCGCGATCAGCCTGAATCGATCGGCAAGAAGAGGAATAAGATCGCGAAACATGTGGCTGGCAGTCGGAAACCCGTGCAGAAGCAGGATCACCGGCGCATCGAGCGGCCCCGCCTCGCGATAAAACACGTCAACGCCGTTGACACTTATGAATCCATAATGAGTCTTCATGGCCGACTTCCAATTGCGGGTTCGGTACTGCGAATAAACGTCAGCACGTCCGTATTGAACTGGTCAGCATCAATCTGGACCAGACCATGCGAGCCGCCAGGGTAGACTTTTAAAGTACCGTTGCTGACCTGCCGTACCGCCAGCTCTGCGGATGCAGCCACGGGCACAATCTGGTCGTCTCCACCATGGATAAACATTACCGGCTTGTCGATGGCCAACAGATCTGCGGAATAGTCCACTTCTGAAAATTCACGAATGCAGTCATAGTGGGACTTGATCCCCCCCTGCATGCCCTGAAGCCAGAACGCCCTCTGAAGCCCCTCATTGATCTCAACACCCTCCCGGTTGAAGCCGTAGAAGGGGATGGTCAGATCCCAAAAGAACTGCGATCGGTTTGCAGCTGTGCCTGTTCGAATAGCGTCGAAGGCTTCCATCGGAGTGCCATGCGGATTGCCATCGGTCTTTAGCATCAGAGGTGGCACAGCACCTACCAATACTGCTTTGGCCACACGGTCAGACCCGTGCCGTCCGATATAGTGCGCGATCTCCCCGCCGCCCGTGGAATGGCCGACAAGGACGATGTCGCGCAGATCAAGAAATTCGAAGAGCTCGGCAAGATCGTCAGCATATCTGTCCATATTGTTGCCGTGCCAGGTCTGTTCTGACCTCCCATGGCCTCGACGGTCGTGGGCGACAACCCGATACCCCTGCTGCCCGAAGAACAGCATCTGATTGTCCCAGGCGTCCGAGGACAGCGGCCAGCCATGAGAAAAAAATATTGGCGGGCCTTCGCCCCAATCTTTGTAGAAAAGCGCAATCTTATCGCTAGTGGTGAACGTACTCATCGTTTTGGCTCCAGTGGGTGAACGTCAGAGTTACATTAAGGTGAGCACGCGAGCCGCGATAGAACTGTTGTGACCAGCTTGGATACGAGAATCAGTTCACACGCGTATATGGCAAGATCAGAAGACCGGAAGAAACTTCGTTCATCAGTCAACAGATAAACCAGTCCAATGCGCAGCGAACGCCCACATGTCCGCAATTTCGGATATCGCCTTGTTCGTCGGCTTTCCGGCGCCGTGACCCGCTCGGGATTCAACGCGCAACAGCTTTGGACGCCCCCCAAGACGAGAAGCTTGAAGTGCCGCCGCGTATTTGAACGAATGAGCCGGAACGACCCGGTCATCAGTATCCGCAGTGGTAACGAGAACGGCTGGATACGGAGTTCCAAGCCGTATATTGTGCAATGGAGAGTAGGCAAAAAGGTTATGAAAACCTGCCCTTTCAGCGGGGCTTCCGAACTCCTGGGTCCATAACGGGCCAGTTGTAAAACGGTCAAACCGCAGCATGTCAAGGACGCCCACGCCGACCAGGGCGGCCGAATACAGGTCCGGACGTTGATTGATAACGGCTCCGACCAGCAGACCCCCGTTTGACTCACCATGAATGGCCAGTCCGTCACGCGACGTAAACCCTTCTTGCTTAAGGAACTCCCCGGCGGCGATGAAGTCGTCAAATGAGTTCTGCTTATTTGGGCCACGCCCCGCGTCGTGCCAAGCCTTGCCGTACTCTCCCCCACCCCGAATGTTCGCAACCGCATACACCCCGCCTTGCTCGACCCACGCCATCACGGCTGGCGAATAGAAGGGGACCATCGAAATGCCGAACCCACCGTAGGCAGTAAGCAGAGTGGGTGAAGGAGATTTAACATCAGCGCGACGGATAACAAAAATCGGGACTTGCGTGTCATCCATGGACGAATAGAAATACTGCTCCACACAGATATTGCCTGGATCAATAGCTACCTTTGGCTGCGCCCAGATCGTTTTCGAATTGCTGGCGACATCGTAGCGGTAGATTGTGCTTGGCACGTCGTGGACAGTAAAGACGAAGAATGTCTCATCGTCCCCCCACCTCCCCTGGAAACCGCCGGCGCTGCCGACACCAGGCAACTCCATGATTCCGTCAAACGTGCCGTTGATCTGGTATCGCTCCACTTCGGTTTTTGCGTCTTGCAAATACGAGACAATGAGGCGACTACCTATGAGCGCGCCGAGCCGAAGTACTTTGTCGTCATGCTCGGCGATAAGCTCTTCGAACACCAATGGAACATTGGCAAGATCTGCTGTCACTATGCGCCCGCGTTGAGCCCTTTCTTGAGTCAGCAAGAACAGCGTCGTACCGGTGTTTCCGACTAGATGCCAGGCGTGGTCAAAAGAATCGATTACGATTCTGACTGGCCAGTTAGGTCTGCCCAGATCGGCTAACGCCAAGGCATTACCGCCCGAAAGCGCTGTTGAGTAAATCACCGCATACTGACCGTCAGCGGTGACTTCTACCGAATGAATAAGCGGACAAGCGGCCTTCCGTGCGTAAAGAAGCCGGTCTTCAGTCTGCTTTGTTCCGATCTGGTGATAAAAAATCGCATGCCCGGTAACCGGGGCAGTCTGATCAATGCCCGGTGCCTGCTCACTATGACGAGAGTAAAAAAAACCTGCGTTATCTTGCGTCCAAGCTATGTTCGTGAATCGGGCCCACTTGATCTCGTCTTCGAGAAGCCCGCCAGTTTCAATATCGAGTACCCGAATCGTGCGCCAGTCGGAGCCGCCTTCCTGAACCGCGTAGGCCAGAGAGCGCCCGTCTTCTGACGGTGCCCATTCGGCCAATGCCGTGGTGCCGTCGCTAGACCATTCATTGGGGTCGATGACGACCCGATCCAATCCATCGGCGCCTTGGCGCATCAAAAGGACGGCTTGATTGTCCAGCCCAGAGTTCCGCGTGAAAAAGTAGCGCCCGCTGCGCTTATATGGAGGGGAGAGTCGCTCGTGATCAAACAAGACAGCCAAGCGCTCTTGAAACACATCCCGCTCAGGCAGTTCCGCCAGATAAGACGCACTAAGTTTCCTTTGTGCCTCTACCCAATTTGCGACCGCAGGGTGGCGGTTAATATCGCTTTCCAACCAACGGTAGGGGTCGGCCACAACCTGGCCAAAATATTCATCGGTGTCAGTTCCCTGGGAGGTGTACGGATATGTCAATTCGCTCACGCGAGAGCGCCCCCGTCGACGGTCAAGGTGGCACCCGTTACCATGCTGGCGGCAGAGCTTGCAAGAAAAACCACGGCAGCCGCGACCTCGTGCGGCTCGGCGTAGCGTCCCAACGATGTCAAGCTCCGTTGGAAGTCGGCCGCCTCGCCATCTGCCGGATTTGAATCTGTATTCGTAGCACCGGGCTGAACCAAGTTCACAGTAATGCCCTTTGGACCCAGCTCACGGGAGAGGCCGCGGGTAAAGGAAGTAAGCGCAGCCTTTGACATTGCATAGATCGTGATACCTGGAAAAGGAACCCGCTCTCCGAGTGCCGAGCCGATAGTGACGATGCGACCTTCGCCGCCGAAATGTGGGATAACGGCCTTTGCAAACAGTACTGGAGCACGCACATTGATATCCATCACGGCCTGATAGTCGCTTATGTCCAGATCTGCGATCATGCCGGCGTGACCGATTGCCGCACAGTTGACAAGAATATCGAGTCCGCCAAGCTTTGAGGCTGCTTCACCCACCGCTCGAGAGATAGCGGCCGGATCCGCGCTATCGGCTTGAATCGCGAAGGCGCGGCGCCCGGAGTTATTTATTTCCCCGGCTAATGCTTCAGCTTTATCAGCAGAGTTCTGGTAGGTAAACGCAACGTCGGCACCGTTAACCGCCAGCGCGTTCACAATCGCGGCTCCGATTCCGCGCGATCCACCCGTTACCAACGCGCGCTTTCCATGTAGTTCAATCATTATTGGTCCTTGCTTAATCCGCTTCAGCTATCTACCGGGCTTGCGGTAGAAGATACGACGGCAAAGATTCGTCCGGAAGTGGAATGAATTCTGCGTCGTCGGCATCCGGCAGCTTCATCCTCCCGGCTTTCCAGTCGAACGCAGCCTGAACGAGCCGTTCTCTGGACGACGAAACAAAGTTCCAATAGATAAAGCGGTCTCCGACTGGCTCACCACCTAGCACCATTACGTTTGAGCGCTCCAAAGCTGTCACTCGGGAGACTGACGGGTTTAGCACCACCATCCTTCCACTTCCATAACGCCTGCCGGCCAGTTCTACCGCACCGGAAGCTATATAGACGGCACGCTCTTTGTGTTGTCCCGGTATTTCGGCGTTCGCTCCCGGGTTCATGTCAAGGTGGGCGTAAAACAGCGGCGAGAGCGTTTCCACTTCCGCGGTCAAGCCATAGGCGCTGCCCGCAATGAGTTGTCCGGCCACGCCGCCCTCGCTCCACGTGGGAAGGTCTCTACCGGAATGATGGGAGAAAGCCGGGGCGGTTTCCTCAAGCTCAGCCGGAAGCGCGACCCAGGCTTGAATGCCATGAAGGTGATCGCCCTGCGCCCGCGCTCGCTCGAACCGTTCACTATGCGTGATACCGCTACCCGCCGTCATCCAGTTCACTTCCCGCGGTCGGATAGCCTGCTCGAAGCCGAGGCTGTCTCGGTGCATCACCTCGCCAGAGAATAAATAGGTTACCGTGGCCAGACCGATATGAGGGTGGGCCCGAACGTCTGCATTCTGCTCAAGCCCTGGAGGAAAGTCGATCGGCCCCATATGGTCGAAGAAGATGAACGGACCCACCATTCGGCGCTTGGCAAACGGCAGCACGCGCCCCACTTCCATGCTGCCGCCCAAACTGCGTCGTCGCTCTTCAATGACTTCGAGCTCATCCGGCGCGGCGCGCTCTGTGTTGTTTTCAGTATTCAAATTGATCTCCTTCGCCTTATTCAGACAGTATTAAATTGGCCGCAGCAGATGGCGGACTCTCGGCGGCTGCGCGCCGATGTGAAATGCATTCAACAATTTCTGATCTAACGCATCTGTATGAGTGACCCGGGCATGTTGACGCTGATGCTCGACCCAGCTTTCGACAACGAACTCCTCCACCACTCTGCCGGGTTCTGCGACGTCCTCCCAGACATCCCATCTGATCGCGCCGTCACGAAAGCGAGTTCCGCGGAAATTTCTCAGTGCTGCAGTAAATGCAGCCATTCGCTCAGGGGCGATCCAGTATTCGATCTCGATCAGCACAGGTCCGCGGTCATGGACAAGCGGGACAGCGACTACCGGATCAGCCCAATGATTCGAAGGCGCAAGGTCAGTAGAAGAGTCTTCCGGAAGGCGCCAACGAAATGCCATCAAGACTGCTACTGCCTGACCGACGGCCGCGATAGCGAGAGCGACCGGGACCGTCGTGTTACTGGCTAATGATCCCCATAAGATACTGCCCCCGGTCATGGCACCTTGAAAGACTAGTAGATAAACAGCCAGGGCACGTGCTTTAACCCAGCCCGGCGATGCCATCTGGGCGGCAACGTTTAGTGAGGTCAGCATGCCAATCCAGGCGAGACCGGCAAAGAACATCACTGCTCCGGCCAGCCACCCATTGGACGCCAGTGCCAGTGCGAGCGTCGCAACCGCGAACAGACACGTCGCGCCGATCGATATCCAATTCGACGACACCTTTTTGCGCAGCCGTTTCAACATCAGGGCACCGACGACGGCTCCTACGCCCATGCATCCCAGTAGCGCTCCATAACCGGCCGCATCAAGCCCCAGTTCGCGACGACCTACCAAAGGGAGCATCGCCCAAAGCGCGCTACTGAAAACAAAAAAACCCAACGTTCTGATCAGAACCACACGCATCGCGGGCGAATGCCTCGCGTAGCGATAACCGGCCCGAAGCGCTCCCACGAAATGTTCGGGCGGCAAACTATGTACAGCAGTGGTTCGCTTCCATGTAGCAAGCACAATTAGCACCGCCAACACCGAGACGGCGTTCAGTGCAAAGACCGCTGGAATGCCCGCCACGGCCACGACAATTCCACCTAAAGCCGGGCCAATCGCGCGCGCTATGTTCACGCCAAGGCTGTTGAGGGCCACCGCCTCGGGCAAAGCCGCCTTATCGACAAGTTCTGGAACTATCGCCTGAAACACTGGCGCACTCAACGCTGCAGCAATGCCCAGAACGAAGGTGGCTACCAGCAACACCCATGGCGTGGTCATTCCTTGCAGTGTAAGAAAGGCCAGTACAGCTGCGGCGACGAGTCCAAGGCTCTGGGCAGCAAGCATCATCTTGCGCCGATCGACTATGTCGGCCATCGCCCCGGCAGGCAGCGCCAACATGAACATCGGCAGTGTCGTGGCGGCCTGCACGAGCGCCACCAGCATGGGGCTGGGCGACAACGCGGTCATCAGCCATCCAGCCCCCACGTCATGCATCCAGGTACCTATATTGGAAACAATGGTTGCGATCCACAGTGCACGAAATACGCGGAAGCTCAACGGCGGTTTCGCCGTGACAATCACATCAGTGGTAGACATCTTGGCTCCTCTTGAGCGCCGGGTCGTGTCGCGGTCGGCCTGGAGAGATCATTTTGGAAATACGCACTAAACCGCCCAACATCCGCAACCGAATGCTCCCCAGAATGCGCGAGAGTCGATGACCGGGACATTCGCGCCAAGCGCGGCGACGTGGCTATGTCCGTGCACAGCGCACGCACTCGTGCAGCCACATCGATTCGTACGGTGGGATTGAGCACTTGGTGCCCGGTAAAAGCCGCCGAAAACGGCCACAGGCGACCAGTCAGGCATCGGAGCCGGCAACGCCGGAGCAAGCGGTCCGTATTTCCCGTCGCCATGTACGATCTTGCCGCCCAACACTGTCAATACCGAGCGAATATGCACGATTTCGGGTTCAGGCACCGAAAAAAAATCGTCTGTCAGCAACGCCAGGTCGGCCAACTGCCCTACCTTTATCTGCCCTTTCTTTCCCTGCTCGTTAGAGAACCACGTGTTCGCTTCGGTCCAAAGCCGGAGTGCAGATTCGCGGTCGAGTCGATTCTTGGCTGGGTAAAGCCGGGTACCGCCCACGGTCTGCGACGTGACTAACCACGCAAGACACACCCAAGGGTTATAGCTTGCAACGCGTGTCGCATCGGTGCCCGCTCCAACGGGCAGACCAGCCTCTAACATCTTCGTGATGGGAGGGGTGTTCTCGGCAGCCTTTGCACCATAGCGCTCAATGAAGTATTCGCCTTGATACGTCATGCGATGCTGGACCGCGATACCGCCACCAAGTGCGGCAATTCGATCTATTGACCGTTCAGTGATGGTTTCAGCGTGATCAAAGAACCAATTAATACCTTGCAAGGGTACGTCCCGGTTTACTTTTTCGAAGACATCGAGCGCACGAGAGATTGTCTCGTCATAACTGGAATGCAGCCGCCATGGCCAGCGGTACTCGGCCAGCAGTCGGATAACCGGCTCTAGGTCGGCCTCCATATTAGGCGGCATCTCGGGCCTCTCTGCACGAAAGTCTTCGAAATCGGCTGCTGAGTACACCAGCATTTCGCCTGCTCCGTTATGCCGATACGTGTCATCGCCCTGGCCCGGAGTAACCAACTTCGCCCACGACGCAAAATCAGAAAGCTCCTCTTTCGGCTTTTGCGTAAACAGGTTGTAGCTGACTCGCAATGTGAGCCGATCCTCGGCATGCAGCTTCTCGATAACTGCGTAGTCATCGGGATAATTCTGAAAACCGCCGCCTGCGTCGATAACCGAGGTCACTCCAAGGCTATTCAACTCGCGCATGAAATGCCGCGTGGAATTCGCTTGATAATCCGGATCCAACTTCGGACCTTTGGCTAGCGTCGAATAAAGAATCGTCGCATTGGGCTGTGCCAGCAGCAAGCCGGTAGGATTGCCGTTTGCATCGCGAACAATTTCGCCGCCGGGCGGATTGGGCGTGTCCTTCCCATAGCCGACCACGCGCAACGCGGCAGCGTTCAATAATGCGCGATCGTAAAGATGCATAATGAAAACCGGCGTCTCAGGCGCGATTTTGTTTAATTCCGTAAGTGTTGGCAGGCGCCTCTCTGCAAACTGATGCTCGGTGAACCCACCGACCACGCGCACCCATTGGGGCGCAGGAGTACGGTCAACCTGGCGCTTCAACATCGCCATCGCTTCGGACAACGAAGGCACACCATCCCAACGCAATTCCATGTTGTAGTTCAAGCCGCCCCGGATGAAATGGGTATGGCTGTCGATGAGCCCTGGAATGAGACGTCGGCCTTCGGCATCCACTATTTCAGCGTCAGGCGCGGCAGCGCGAGCCTCCGCCTCTGTGCCAACGACGATGAACTTCCCGCCCCTTATCGCGACTGACGTCGCCCTGGGATTAGCCCGGTCGAGCGTTGTGACCTTGGCGTTAATGATAATCAGTTCATTCTGGAGCATCCGGTCCTCCTTGCCTGATCGGCGAAATCGGAGCTTGCGACGAGTTTCGTCAAAGGTTGAGTGAAGAATTCCGCGTCAGGTCCAGCCATGCGACTAACAGGAACCCTCCGGCGAGTCCAAGATGTTCGAAAAAGGCATTCGCGTTAGCGTGCCTGGACTCGCCGGCTGGTAGCTCCCAGAAGCGCAGCGCAATCAACGTCGACAACACGGTGAACCCCGCCAAAGACAGCGCTCCAACCCATCGGAGGAAGCCCGTCACCACCATCGCCGAGGAGAACAGCTCGAGCGCTATCACCAGAACTGCGAAGAGCCTTGGTGGGTTCAGCTTGAACTGGGTCATCTCGACAACGGCCGCGGGAAAGTCCGTCAGCTTGACCAACCCGCCCTGGATATACGCTGCGCAAAGCCCGAGATGCGCAATAAGCAGAATCGCCGCCGATAAAGCACCGCTGGGCTCAATGCTGAATAACATCAGACCACTCCGGATGCTTCAACGCCTGCGCTCTCACAAAAGGACAAAGTGGCACGACGCGGTACGCCTTGGCTCGGGCATCCGCGATAAGTGCGTTTACCAGTGCCGACGCCGCGCCCGTACCGCGCAGCGCATCCGGGACAAAGGTATGGTCCGCAATGACCAACACATCCGAGACCTTGGATATGGCCAATTCACCCTCCTGGTCGTCTTCCTCGACACTGGCGACAAAACGCCCCTTGTTGCCCTGGTCTTCGTATGAAATACGAACTTTAGATTTCCTCGTCATTTTTCGTCTCCAAAGACTTGGTGGTTGGCTGGTATATGCCGGGCCAGAGGCACGTCGCTGCGGGGACTTCTTAAACCGCAGGATTCGGACCAACCGTCTCGCCGTGCTCGACGCGCTCTGGCGCCTTGTGAACCATGGTGTACGCGTAATCGACGCCAATTCCGTATGCGCCTGAATGTTCCTTTACAACGGCGAGCGTGGCGTCGTAGGTCTGCTTGCGGGCCCAGTCGCGCTGCCACTCCAGCAGAACCTGCTGCCAGGTCACCGGCACGACGCCCACTTGCATCATTCGCTCCATTGCATAGTGATGTGCTTCAACTGACGTGCCGCCAGACGCGTCTGACACCATGTAAATTTCATAGTCGGTGTCATTCAGGCAAGACAGTGCGAACGACAAATTGCACACTTCGGTCCACAGACCCGATACGACCACCTTTTTGCGACCCTGCGAGGCATTGGCCGCCAGCGCATCGCGAACGTTCTGGTCATCCCATGAGTTCATCGAACTGCGTTCCAGTATGGTGTTACCCGACAACACCGCCAGCAGTTCCGGATAGGTATGGCCCGAGAAGCCTAGCGTCTCGACCGTCGTGAGGGTTGTAGGAATGTCGAAGACCTTCGCAGCCTTGGCCAGGGCGACAACGTTGTTCTTCAGCGCCTGGCGATCGATGGACTGAACCCCGAACGCCATCTGCGGTTGTTGGTCAATAAAGATAAGTTGACTGTTCTGCGGAGTGAGTAACTCGAGTTTGTTGGACATGGCTATCTCTTGAGGTTGGAGTGTGCAGAACGAAACTGAACGCACATCGAAGTGAAGTGGAAACCGGGCTGAATCAGGCGGCAGCGTTTTCAACCGGCGTGTTCAGAAGTTGCTGCTCCCACAAATAAGCAATGCCGCTACCGGCTGCATGCTCAACAAGTACGTCAATGAGCCCGCCGGCAGTCTCTTCCCTCGCCCAATCGCGCTGCCACTCAGCGGCTAGTGCAAGCCAGGTCATTAGATTTACGCCCGCTGCCGCCATACGCTGTATAGCTACTTCGTGCGCTTCGACTGAAACCGCACCCGACGCATCCGTGATTACGGTCACGTCCCACCCTTCACCTGCAGCCTGTATGGCGGGCATCGCGACACAGATTTCGGTCCAGAGCCCAGCGATTATCAATTGCTTGCGACCCGTCGCCTTGACTGCATCGACCACCGCTATATCTTCCCAGGTATTGATCAATGTACGATCGATAATGCTCTGCCCTGGGAAGACATCGGTGATCTGCGGAAAGATGCGCCCGCCACGTTCCACGACCACGCTCGTTAATATCGTGGGAACATCGAAAACCTTGGCAGACTTGGCTAACGCAGCAGCATTGTTGACCACCATATGGGGGTCGTGGCTATTGAGGTTTGCAAGTTGAAAGGGTTGGTGATCGATCAAAACGAGTACCGAATCTTCCGGGCGAAGTAGTGAACTGAGACCATTACGAAATGACATGAAGCTGCTCCAAGATAAAGAGTATTGGCAGTTCTGCTTTTCAGCGATTCTGCGACTGGGGTTTAGGGACACGCAGCGCGACAAGCGGGCCATCCAAGCGTTGCGAAGGCCATGCTGGCTGCGATGACGGCTCCACTATCCCGCACACAAGCGCCCATTAATTGGACGTCTATGCTGTGGTAGCAAGTTAGTGTGATTTTTTGCGTCGTGAGTTGTGCGGAGCCGACGCTCAAACTTGGAGCGGCTCGCTTACAGAGAAAGACCGGAGACTATGGTGTCGGTGGAAACGCCATCGCTGGCATACGCGACACTTGCTGGGTTCACAGACCTAAGTCAGCATCCAGAGCTAATTCGTATGAATTGCTTCGGCAACTTGGAACAGCAGCTTTTCTTGGTAGTGCCGTCCTACCACCATTAGGCCGACAGGACGTTCGCTGAGGTGACCGCAGCGTACCGATATTGCAGGATGGCCCGTCAAATTGAACGGGCAAGTGTTTCCGAGCATTTCCCAGCTGCGTTGCAAGACTTCGGTGATGGATGCATCAGGAGCTGGGATAGCAGGCGCCGTCATTGGCGTCGTGGGCATGACGAGCACGTCATACGAAGCCAACGCTGCATCGTATTCAGCTCGAAGGCGATGTCTAAGATTTTGAGCTTTAGCGTATAGCCGTCCGCCATGGTCAGACATCACGTTACCGGCCAACAGAAAGGCTTTGATGGTGGGAGGCAGTTCTTTAGCATGCACTTGCCAGCCGCTAAGTGCGCGCATGTATGAAAGCAAGTACAGCTCGTTCGCGCCATAGCCTACGCCATGGCCATGCATCAAATTAAAGTATGGCCCTTCGATACCTATAGGCAACCATATTGCCGACCCATAGTTGTGCCAGGGAATGCTAACGGATTCAACGGTCGCCCCTGCGTTACCGAGCTTGTCGATCGCCGATAAGACGACGTCGTCCAGCCCGGGTTCTGACTCGGGGCGCTGAAAACCTTCCTGGACTACCCCGATGCGCAAACCCTTCACCCCTTTAGTTAAGTCGTCGCTATAGCCTTGCCTGGAGTATTGCGCCTGTCTTCCATCGATGTCGTCGCTGCCCGCCAATACCTCCAGCAAGAGCGCGCAATCACTCACAGTCCGGGCCATAGGACCAAGATGATCGAAGGTGTAATCAATGCTTATGGCACCCGTATAAGGGACCAAGCCATATGTCGGTTTCAGCCCAACCAGGCCGCAAAATGACGCGGGTATCCGAACTGACCCTGCTTGATCTGCGCCGACCGCCAAGTCGACCTCATTTGACGCCAACAGAGCGGCGCAGCCGTTACTGGATCCGCCCGCGGTATGGCCAGGCACGTGGGGATTATCAACGGGCCCACTTGAACACGTCGCACTGTTGCCGGCTGAACAAAAATACTCACACGCGGCTTTGCCGAGGATCTCTCCGCCAGCGTCCAAAACTCTAGTCACAGCGGTTGCATCGATATCAGGGACATAGCCTTCCACGATCGACGCCCCATTGGACATGGGCACCCCCGCAACGCAAATACTGTCTTTGATGGCGACAGTCTTACCGTGCAGTTTGCCGGACGAGGCGCCACGGATTCTTGTTTTCCAATACCACGCGTTATGTGGGTTCTCGTCCCCCTCGGGCCGATAGCCTGGGTCGCGAGGGTATTTCACGCGACGCGGCAGCTCGGGCAGGGTCTCTAGCTGCCTTAAAGCCGAAGTAAGCTGGTCTAAATGCGCGTGGTACTCGGCCACTTCACTTTCATCTAACTGCAAACCTAGCTTGTCCGCGATTTCCCGCAGAGCTTGGGGACGAGGGAATGTATAGGTCATTTCAACCGGCCTTCTCAGGCCCAGAGGTCAACGGGCCGTATTCACGAACCAAGCGGGCATTTCGCGGCGTACGCGTCTTTGTGCTGCGGAAGAGGCGTAGCGACCAAGCGATTCCTAACTTTGTCCCCATCTTTGACGGTTTCAAATGCATAGAAGTTTTGGATGGACATATTGTTGTGCCCGAATTCGAAAGGTCCTCGCACGGACTCCAGTTTGGCTCCGGCTGCCTTCACCGCCGCAGCGAAGGCTCTTTGATCATCGATTTTTCCGTTCAGATCGCGTATTGCAATGTCTAGGAGATTGATCGCGTCAAAGGTCGACGCTGCATATGCACTGGGGTCGCGCTTGAACCGCTCTTGGAATGCTTTCACGAAACGTTTGTTCGCAGGGTTATCTAGACTGGCGTCCCAGATATTGGCACTGACAAAACCTACAGCGGCCTCCTGGACGGCGGGCAGGTTTACGCCATCGACGGTAAATGTCGCAAATATGGGCACCTCTTTTAAGACGCCGCTCAGGGCTGCCTGTTTGGCGAAATTGACCCCCATACTTCCGGGTAAAAAGACAAACGCCGCATCAGGCTTATCGAGCTGAAGCTGCGTAAGCTCTGCTGAATAATCCGTCTGACCTACCTGACTGTAGATTTCTGTGACTGACTTGCCCGTGTAAAAGCGCTTGAAGCCGGCAACCATGTCCTTACCTGCTTGGTAATTGGGTACCAACGTGTACACATTCTGGTATCCCTTATCGGCCATTAACTTGCCTACGGCCTCGCCAAACCCATCGTTTTGAGCCAACGTCGAGAACATATTCGGTGCACACTCTTCGCCAGCCATCGGGGCTGGGGCACCCGCTGTCACAATTGCGACCGTACCCGAATCGGCGATGCGTTTCAGGTTCGCCATGAGTACGTTGGAATAGCCCAGGCCCACCATCACGTCGACCTTCTCACGCTCAAGAAAATTCCGAACAATCTGGATTCCAACTTCAGGCTTTACTTGGTCGTCTTCGGCAATAACGGTAACGGGTTGTCCGCCCAACTTACCATCCAATAGTTCGATGGCAAGTTTCACGCCGTCAAGCTGCTCTTGTCCTACCACCGCCTGGCCCCCCGTAAGTGGACCACTAAAACCGATCTTTACCGTTGCGGAACTGGCAGCGCTGTACACCGCAGTGGAACAGAGTAAAGCCATGAGAGTTGTGGGCACAATGCTGCGTAGCATGGTTGTCTCCTAATACTTATTTTTGTTGAACAGCGGACTGTTGTTGACCAACGTTTTTGTTAGCTATAACTCTTGCATAACCGAACCCAGAATGAGATCCGGCGCAAAATGGCTGCTTCGCCACTGACACGTCAAAAGCTATTGAAGTGTCGTTTACTGCAGACCAGATTGCGTCGACTGCATCCGCAGTTTCGGCTTAGCCTCTTCAGTCGAGCGCCTAACCAGGTATCTTGCTTCGCGGTCGCCACATGCAACACATAAGTGTGAATACTAGGGATTGACCCGCAACCCCTACCAGTTCGACTTAAGCGCTCAAAAGTAAATCGCATACTGAAATAAGCGGGTGACGCTGTCAATACACGACGTGACGGAATCGGTACCCTTACCATGCAAAAACTACTTTTCTCACGAAATTCGCGGGAAATCCCTAATACGGAATGGGGCTTATTATTGACAGCACTCACAGATCGCTTTGCCATCAGTCTCGACGCCATAAAAAGACTGGCAAAACCCGCGCTCTACACAAGAGCATCATCTCCGATATAGCAATATTTGACTTGGAATTGGAGCCTATATTCGGCAATGTATGGGCGCCGCGGCAAAACCTCACTGGGGTCGTCTGCGACTCGGAACGCTGTCGAGAATCAGACTGAAGACTCAAATGCGCCAGTCAGGACGCTCACCATTACATCTTGGATGTAGGAAGAAATTATTGGCGCGTCAGGAGGGTCTCGAACCCCCGACCTCAGGCTTAGAAGGCCCGTGCTCTATCCAACTGAGCTACTGACGCATCGGTGCGGCGCCTCGCATTTTAACGTGTCTGGGGAATTAGGGAGAATTTGCAACACGCAATTCGTAAACCGGGCCGATCACGCAGGCGAGAAACATATTATTTACACGCGGTAGCGCCGCTTGTGCAGCAAGGTGCTAAAGTTTCCGGCAATCAGTTTTGGAATACCGCAGCATTTATGAAATCGCGCCCTGATCTTCCTTCCGATGGTAAACCCCATCCCTCAGCCGCTCAAGGCGGACCCGGCCAGAGACGTCTGCGAACCAGCCTCGCCACAGCGGCCTTGACCGGACTGCTCTTGACCGGAGTCCTTTCCAGCGCTCCCGCCATGGCTGGGATCACCTATCAACTGGACAACACTCAGGCCTTGCCTGGCGAAACTGTGCGTATCAAAGGCGTGCTTTTCAATGATACGGACAGCGAGTTGCCCTGGACTCCACCGCAAACCCTGGTGCTGCAGTGGCGCAGCGATACGGGCACGGTGATACGTTCGCTGGCACAGCTCGAAAGTACTGCTCAACAGGTCAATCTTCCGATCAATAATTTTGCGAGGTTCACCTGGAAGGCTGTGGTGCCAACCGAGGCAAAGGGCTTGCAAGCTGTAAATATCGAGGGTGAGCCCGTGCTGTTGGCGCTGGACACCAGCCCTTTGCATCAAAGCCCGATTACAGGTACCCCGGCGACGGGGCCCGTAGTGGACGCTGGTGCGGCCTCTCCCGGCGAGACACGCGACCCCGCCCTGCCAGGCGCCGTTGTCGCGGCTGCCGGAGCCGACTCAATGGAAGGCCCCCGGCCGCCCACCGCAACACGGGTGGCTGCCGTAGATTCGGGTTCGGCGGCGTTCGAAAATTTCCGGAACGCTATTTCGCCATATGAGCCGGTGTACTTTGACGTGGGACAAAAAGGCGGAAGCAATGCCCGCTTTCAAATCAGCTTCAAGTACCGCCTGTTCACACCCGAAGACCCCGCACGTCCGAGCTTTATCAACCATTTCCATCTCGGGTATACGCAACTGGCGTTATGGGATCTGGACGGCGACTCCAAACCCTTTGTGGATGTCACTTACAACCCCAGCTTGTTCTGGCAAAAAGAACGCCTCTGGAGCCCTGGTGAACACAGTCCGTTCTATGCGGGCCTGACGACCGGCGTCGAGCACAAATCCAACGGTAGGAGCGGCCCTGACTCCAGGTCATTGAACGATGTCTTCATCCAACCGGAGTTTCGCTACCGGTTCGACGGCGGCAGCACACTAGCCTTTACTCCACGCGTCAAGGCGTACTTTGGAAAACCGGACAATGACGACTATGCACATTACGCCGGCCACGTTGATTGGAAGCTGCGTTGGGCGCAAGACAATGGATTGGTCCTGACCGGACTTTATCGTCAGGGTACGGAAGGCCGAAATGCCATGCAGTTCGAAGCAGCCTGGCCTTTGCAACGCACCTTTCTCAGCATGAACGGCTACTTGCACCTCCAATACTTCAAGGGTTATGGCGAGACTCTGCTCGGCTACAACCAGAAAAGCTCTGGACAGGTTCGCCTGGGCCTGGCGTTGGTGCCGTAAAAACCGCTCAAGCCAAGGGCGCGAGAGTATCAGGCCAAAGCTTCGGCTGCCTCTGCCCCGGCCAGCGCGCGCAATACCTTGTCCGGCGTAAACGGAGCGTGACGGAACCGCTGTCCGGTCGCATCGAACAAAGCATTTGCGATAGCGGCCGGTGCCGGCACTGAGGAAGATTCGCCGGCTCCCATTGGGGGCTCGTCCTGCCGGTCGAGCAACACCACTTCGATGGGCGGAATGTCACTGAACGAAATGATGGGGTATGCGCCCCATTCCAGGTCGACCACGCCTTTCGAGTTGAACGCGACTTCTTCCTTGAGGGTACGACTGAGCATCTGAACGATGTTTCCGTGGATCTGGTGGCGGACTCCGTCCGGATTCACCACCATGCCAGTATCCTGCCCGACCACGACACGGGTCACGGTGACTCGACCGGTTGCGGCATGCACGGACACGTCGACCACCCAGGCATTCCAAGCCGCTCCGAAGCCAGGAAACCGACTATGGGTATAGCGGGCGTACGCGACGCCGCGTCCGTACAGCATGCCGTTTTCGTCCGGGCGGCCTCGCGACCCCTGACGACCTGTTTGCCAGTCGGCATGGCGTGCTGTCTCGGCCATGACGTCGCGCGCACGCTCCTCCTTCAAGTGGCGCAGGCGGAATTCGACTGGGTCGCATCCGATCTCGAAAGCCAGTTCGTCAATAAAAGAATCATGCGCAAAGGAGTTAGGCAGCGCAGAGACACCGCGCAGCCACGCCGAGCGAACGAACGCCGCCATGTCCTGGCAGGCGATGTGCATATTGGGGTACCGATAAGGTGGGACCGACGTACGGTCGCCCATTTCGAGCATGCGTGGTTCGGCGCTGGTGTGTCCAGTTAGCAGCAGGGCCAGAGTTGGCGCATCGTTGGAGGGGTATCGCGTCAGGAACCGGTAGGACAATAAATCGCCTTGGCTATCGAGTGTACCGGCGACATCCATGACCTGGGCCGCGCCTTTAGGTTCCCAACCGTGCTCTTGCTCGCGCGTCAGTTGGACGCGAACAGGACGCCCGAGAGCTCGCGAGACCAGGGCCGCATCAGCACACACGTCGTCCGCACAATTTCGCCCGTAGCAGCCCGACGCCTCCATTCGAACGATTTCGATTTCTCCTTCATCGAGCTGCAGTAGCCGGCTTAATTCGACACGCAACATGTGAGGATTTTGGCTTCCTGACCAGACTTTCACATGCCCCGACTGGTAGTCGGCCACTGAGCATGATGGCCCCACCGATGCATGCATTTGAAACGGCCAGACATAACTGCGGGCCAGGGAATGTTCTGAAGTTACGTCAGGGCCTGCTTGCTCTTGTTCAAGCAAGACTCGTTCTTGAAACGGCTGGGCACGAACCGCCGATTCAAGATCGCTCATGTCTATGAGATCTGGAATCGGCTTCCACTTGACCTTTAGAGCCTTGGCGGCCTTGATGGCATGTTCTTCGCGCTCCGCAGCGACAGCGATAAAGTCTCCGAGAACGACTACTTTTATGTCTGGTGCTATGTGCTGAACAGACGACTCGTCGACAGAGATGAGACTTTTGCCGACGAAATCGCCGCAGTCGCGGCCAATATAGGGGGGACGTACTACCCGGGCGTGCCACATTCCTGGAACCCGCACATCATGCACATAGATAAGTTGCCCCGTAACTTTGGCGGGAATATCGACCCTGGGAATGGGCTTGCCGATCAGCTTATAGCTGGATGCAGGCTTAACTGGCACCTCGGGATCGATTTCAAGACGCACTTGCTCGCCCTTCAGCAAGTTCCAATATGTTGTTTGGCGTGAATCGGCTGACGAAATAACGCCGTCATCGACGCTGAGCGTATTGGCGTCCACGCGCCATTGCTGTGCTGCCTTCTCCAACAAATATCGGCGAGCTTGTGCTGCGGCCTGACGCAAGGGTACTGCGGAAATCTGTACTGTTGCACTGGCAATGGTCGGACCCTGATTAGGGGTGGCTGAAGTATGCCCAAGGACCATTTCCACCCGTTTGAACTCGACATCGAGCTCTTCGGCCACGATCTGTGCCAGAGCGGTACGAATACCCGTACCTAGATCAACGTGGCCGTTAAACGCCAGGACTCTGTCACCAGGCAATAGCGCGATGAAGATATCGTCGTAAGGCTGCAGGTAGTCCGAGGCAATACCCGGTTGGCGCGGAGGAGGCTTGGCGACCTTTCCCGGCGCTCGGGTGATCAATAAGGTGTCGGGCTGACCGAACAAGGCCTGAAGCTGCTCTTTGGGTTGCGAAAACGACATGTCGAGTACCCTGAGTTGACGATGCGGAGGTGGAGCCGGGCACTGGCGATACGGTCACAGATATTCGCTGGTATCGCATGCACACATTAGATTTTCAAAGTACTCCAATCCCACATGAAAATAAAGTTTTGTGGGCGAAGATCCTTCAGCGATGCGGGTAAACCCTTAATACACACCGACTTTTTAAACTGTCTGCTTTGGTAATCTTGAGTGACCTCATTCAACGAACTGGACGTCACACGAAGCACTTTACCTGCGAAGTTATCACGCATACACTTTAATACCAGAGGCACCCCTGGCATAAGATCAGAACAAGAGCATGAACCGCCGTACACACACCTTTTCTCTCGACGTCAACGGCCGGAACCACTCCATCGAGGTCGAAGCCGACACTCCGTTGCTCTACATCCTTCGCAACGACCTGCACCTCAATGGTCCCAAGTTCGGTTGCGGACTCGGTGAATGTGGCGCGTGTACGGTATTAGTCGACGGAGTTGCGGCCCGCTCCTGCGTAGTTCCGGTAAAAGGCGTCGTAGGACACAAGATCACCACACTTGAGGGGCTCGGCACACCCGACAACCCGTCGCGCGTACAAAAAGCATTCATTGACCAGCAAGCCGCTCAGTGCGGCTACTGCATCAACGGCATGATCATGACCTTGCAGGCGCTACTCAATCGCAATCCGCACCCCACGGAACAGCAAATCCGCAACGAGCTCAAGTTCAATCTCTGTCGCTGTGGAACTCATGTGGAAATCATGGCGGCCGCCCTTCAAGCGGCGCAATCTGATTCATGACAACATCAGTGGAATTCGCTCATCAGAGCGCACCCTCCATCGCAGGGTCGAGCGACATCGCGCCACCGCCAGCAGAACAGCTGCTTCACGGAGTCACCCTGCGACCTCCAGTGCTGCTCTGGAACGGCTGCGCTTACTCCGGGGCGCGCCTGGACCATATTGATACCGAAGCGACACAAACCACACCTGGTGTGGTCAAGGTAGTTGTTCAGAACGATTTTGTTGGAGTCATTGCCTCGCAACACGGCCAAGCACTGTTGGGGCGCTCCAGACTTCGTGCAGCGTGGGCGACCCCAGTGTCTGGCAGTGCAAATGCTAACAGGCATCTCTGCGGTCAGAAGACCATACAAGACGAAGGACGCCCCGTTGTACAGGGTCGGACAACGCTCACTCAAACCTACGCCTGGCCTGCCCCACTCCAGCCACTCCTGGCTTGGGCAATTGCTGAATTTTCCAGCTCCGAGCTTAAGGTGTGGACGTGCACACAGCGACCAGACGCCCTGCGGCGCGAGCTCAGCCAGATTTGCGACATACCTGAAGATTCGGTTCGTATCATTGCCAATGGACAGGTCGAGGCTGAAGGTTACGACGTCGCGGCTGACGCCGCCATTCTCGCCCGTATTTGCAAGCGTCCTGTTCGCGTCCAGCAAGACACTGAGTCATTCCGCGCCGACTTGGTCCGAATAACAGTCACGGCCAACATTCTGGACGAAGCGGTCAAATCGCAAGCTTCGACAACGGCGGGAGGGGTTTCACAACATCAGGCCGATGATGAGAAGGATTTCAAGCAGGTAACGCTTGAGATGTCGTCGGAGGTATCACCACAACAACGGCCTTCCATCGCGGCACTGCTCTGCGGTTTCGAGACCTCACCGCACGCCCAGCCGAGCGTGTTGGTTGCGAACTACGGACAAGAGTTGTGCTTCAGTCCCCCTTCCTCGGGGTTGACATTGGACAGCGCCAACCTGGGCCTGCCAGCGGCGGCGCAAGTCTTCGCACAAGAATCCTTTTTTGACGAGGCATGCAAGGAAAGCGGACAAGACCCTGTGCGCGCACGACTGAAACAGGTGGAGAGTGCGACTGGCCGCGAGCTGATCGCTTCGGTGGCGGAAAGGGCCAAATGGTCGCTTGCAAGTGTGTCCGAACGTAGACCCTACGAGGGACGGGGCTTTGCTTACGCGCATATTGTCGACGCCACCGAAGAGCCGCCACGCGAGGTTTGGTCGGCCTGGGTAGCGGACATCCGAGTCGACCCGAATAGTGGCGCGATCGACCTCACTGGTCTGACTGTCGGACACGACACCCGTGCAGCATCGACCTCCGAGAATCCGCGCATTGAAACAGACATTCGCAAAGCGGCATCCCATTGGTTGCGCCAAGCGACGGGACACGATACCTGGTCGACGCCCGACACCGATCTGCCGCTTGCGCAGTCTTCGACGCAAGTTCAACTTGTACAAACGGGGCCTACCGGGCTGTCATGGAGTCCGAATGCCGAACTTCCTGCTGCGGCGGCCATTGCGAACGCCATCTATGACGCGACTGGCGTGCGCTTCCGCCAGCCGCCGTTCGATGGTGAAGAGATCAAGCGACAACTGGCGCTGAAGAGTGAATCTCGTAGTAGCCGCAAGGTGGGTTATGGGTTACTGGGTGGTATTGCGGCCGCGGTGGGAGGGCTGCTGGTGGCAGCCATGCCATGGCGCGGAGCGATCGCTCCTGTAGCGAACGTGGACACATCGATATATTCGGCCGCCGCGATCGAGCGGGGTCGACTGGTCGCCGCTGCGGGCGACTGCATGGTCTGCCATACCGCCGAGGACGGTGTGCCCAATGCCGGTGGACTAGCCCTGGACACACCGTTTGGCAAGATTTACACGACAAACATCACTCCCGACAAGGAAACGGGCATAGGCTCCTGGTCGTATGCGGCTTTTGAGCGAGCCATGCGTGAAGGCATACATCGCGACGGAAGGCATTTATACCCGGCGTTTCCGTATACGGCGTTTGCCAAAATTTCAGATGCAGATATGCAGTCCCTCTACGCCTATCTGATGACTCGGGAGCCGGTTCGAAACCAGGTTCCCGCCACAGAGCTTGCGTTTCCCTACAATGCGCGCCCGCTATTGGCTGGCTGGAACTTGCTTTATCACAAGAACGAAGCCTATCAACCTGACCCTGCTCAGACGACGTTCTGGAATCGTGGCGCATACCTGGTGCAGGGTCTGGGACACTGCGCTGCCTGCCACTCGCCACGCAATGCATTGGGTGCCGAGAAACAAGGTGATCATTTTCTTGCCGGAGGCTTTGCGGAAGGTTGGGAGGCACCGGCGCTGAACGCGTTGTCCAGAGCTCCAATTCCATGGACGGAAGAGGAGCTCTATCGGTATTTGCGGACAGGGTATTCTCCGCTGCATGGTGTCGCATCTGGTCCGATGGCTCCCGTCGTTCAAAGCATGTCGGAACTGCCGGACGACGATGTCCGGGCAGTGGCGCATTATCTTTCGACCTTGGCACCTGCGCCAGCTCTGGACACGGCGCCGGCGTTGCAGGCTGCGCAGCTTGAAGCGCGAAGCCGAGAAGACCAGCGGGTCATGTCGTTGGCAGGCGAGAATCTTTTCCAAGGGGCCTGCGCGGTATGTCACGATGCGCGGGAAGGGCCTCCGTTGTTCGGCTCGCGCCCTTCGCTGGCACTTAACACGAATCTTCACAGCGACTATCCGGACAATACGATACAGATTCTCCTGCATGGAATTGATAATCCAGCGGTGGCCGAACTGGGGTATATGCCGGGGTTCGCCGACAGCATGAACGACGAGCAGCTGGTGACGCTGTTGAAATATCTGCGGATGAGATTTGCACCGGATAAGCCGGAGTGGGAAGGGTTGGAGGAGAAGGTTCGGGCACTGCGGGGCGAGTGAATGCGGTCGCTCTTGCGGTAGCAGAGCGAAGCGATATCGGGACCGTGAGTAGTCTTCGGCCTTACCAACAGACTGACTCCGTCAATGGTCACTGCGAAGCCCACATTGCGTGCAACCGCCGCCCGATTCTTGGAACGGCGCGGTGTGCTTAGCTTGGATGAGGAACTTAGACAGTCAGGTAGGCGCGGCGGACCTCTTCGTTGGCGGCAAGCTCTTCCATTGAGCCGTGATACCGGATTTGCCCTTTTTCCAGCACGTAGACTCGATCGGAAACGAGCTCGGCGAAGTGTACGTTTTGTTCAGAGAGCAAAATGCTGACACCCTGTTCCTTGAGCGCGATGATCATGGCCGCCATTTGTTCGACAATCACCGGCGCAACACCTTCGGATGGTTCGTCGAGCAGGACAAGAAAGGGATTGCCCATTAGGGTACGCGCGACGGTTAGCATCTGTTGTTCGCCGCCGCTCATGAAGCCCCCGGGGCGGTCCTGCATGGCGCCGAGGTTGGGAAACAGCTGGTAAAGTGCCTCGGGAGTCCAGGTGGGTGCGGGGGTGCCGTCGGGCCATTTGCGCGCGGGCTGACGGCCAACCTCGAGGTTCTCTGTGACCGTGAGGTCGGTAAATACGCGTCGGTCTTCTGGTACGAAACCCAGGCCGGCCCTTGCAATTTCGAAAGGTTGTTGGCCAGATACGCGTTTGCCCATGAATGTGACATCACCCTTCCATTTGGCCATCAGGCCCATGATGGACTTGAAGGTGGTCGATTTTCCGGCACCGTTACGACCCATCAGGGCGACAACTTCGCCGCGTCCGACGTTGAGACTGACGTCGAACAAAATGTGTGCTGCCCCGTACCAGGCATTAAGTCCGGAAACTTCAAGTAGGGGCTGTTGGTTGGTGTTGCCTGTGTGATTCATGGTGTCGCCTGCGCCGTCTGATTCTTTTCAAAGGTCTTGCCCGAGCCGAAATAGACTTCTTGAACCTTGGGATGACTGCGTATGTGATTGGCGTCGCCTTCGGCAATGAGTTTGCCCCGCGCAAGTACGATCATGCGATCGGCATAGGCGAAGACGACGTCCATGCTGTGCTCGGTGAAAAGCACTGCCATATTACGTTGAACAACCAGCTGCTTGGTCAATGCCATCAGTTCGTTGCGCTCTTTGGGCGCCATGCCGGCTGTAGGTTCATCCATCAGCAAAAGCTTGGGATTATTGGCAAGCCCCATGGCCAGCTCGACACGCTTGACATCGCCATATGCTAGCTCACTGCAGGGCCGGTCGGCTTGGGAGGCCATGCCGACCTGGGCAAGCAAATCGATAGCCTCCTGGCGATACTGATCGGCCGCGACGCTAAAAAAGGAATAGATCCTACGATGGTGCGACAGCAGCGCCATCTGCACGTTTTCGACTACGGTCAGCGAAGCAAAGGTAGCGGCGATCTGGAAGGTGCGCCCCACCCCCATATGGGCGATCTTGCGGGGTGCCTGGCCGATTAGCTCGGCACCGTCAAGTTTGACCGAGCCTGCCGTGGCTTGTAACTGGCCGTTGACCATGTTGAAGGTGGTGGTCTTGCCGGCGCCGTTTGGTCCGATCAAGGCCAGCAGTTCTCCCTCGTGCAGGTCGAAGCTGATGTCATCAACAGCCAGGTTGCCGCCGAACTTCTTGGTTAGGTTTCTGACTTCGAGCAGGCTCATGCCGCTTTCTCCTCCTTGACCCTCAGGCGACGGGCCTCGATGCCCTCAAACACCTGCCTGATATACCCAGCGATGCCCTGTGGGAAGGCCAACACGAGGATCAAAATAACTCCGCCGAACATGGCGTGCCAATATTCGGTTGCCCCCAGGAAGTAGTCCTGTAGCACTTTGAAGGTAGCAGCGCCGACAATAGGCCCGATAAGCGTTTGAACGCCGCCCAACAACACCATGACCAGACCATCAACGGATTTGCTGATGGAGATGACCTCGGGGGCTGCGCTTCCTTTGGAAAATACAAATAGAGCGCCTGCCAAGCCGGCAAAGACACCGGAGATGATGAAGGTGATCCATTGCACACGCTTGACGTTGATGCCTATGGCATCGGCCCGCAACCCCGAGTCACGACTGGAGCGCATGGCGTACCCGAACGGCGAGAAGAGAATACGCCTTAGCACCAGCGCAGCCACAAAGACGACGGCAAGGGCGAAGTAGTAATAGGTATCGCCTTCAAGCCATGAGGGCGGCCAAATTCCAATAAGTCCGTTGGACCCCCCAGTGAAATCATCCCATTGGAATACGATCGACCAGACGATCTGGGCGAAGGCCAGGGTGAGCATGGCAAGGTAAACGCCCGACAAGCGAATGCAGAACCAGCCGAATACGAGGGCACCAATCCCAGCAATAAGAGGTGCCGTCGCAATGGCCCAGCCCATGGAGAAAGCTGCCTCTCTGAGCAACAAGGCTGCGCCATAGGCCCCCAGGCCGTAATAGGCAGCATGCCCGAACGAGTTCATCCCTCCTGGCCCCATCATGAAATGCAGGCTCAACGCAAATAGCGCTGCAATGATGATGTCGAGCATCAACACGGGTGCATAGGGATACCAGTCGGACATCAACGGAATGGCGACCAGTACAACCATCAACGCAGCCATGAACACCTTGAAGGGCATGGTAGAGCGACGCAATGGCGCTTCGATGGGCGCCGAGTTCCGGCTGTGCCCCTGCGGTTTACCGAACAGGCCCCAGGGACGGAAGATGAGCACGATGGCCATGAATATGAATTCGACCACCAGAGTCAACTTCGGAAAGGCAAAGCTGATGTCGCCGATAGTAACGGTGCCCAGTGCAATACACAGCGCCTTGAGTTCGGCAATGAGAAGTGCGGCAATGTATGCGCCAGGAATCGAACCCATGCCACCGACGACGACGATGACAAAGGCATCGCCGATAACGCTGATATCAAGCGTGAGATTGGCGGGCACGCGAGGTATCTGTACCGCCCCGCCGAGCCCGGCGAGAAAGGCGCCCAGCGCGAAGACGCCGGTGAACAGCCAGGCCTGGTTGACACCAAGGGCACCCAGCATTTCCCGGTCTTGTGTAGCGGCGCGAACAAGCGTTCCCCAGCGGGTTCTCGTCAGAAGCAGCCACAATAGGCCAAGCACCAAGGGGCCGATGAAGATCAGTACGAGGTCGTACCAAGGGAAGTAGCGACCCAAAATCATGAAGGAACCGTTGAGGCCCGGTGCCAGTGGACCGAGCAGGTCTTCCGGCCCCCAGAGCCACAACGCGGCGTCATTGAAAATGAGCACGAGAGCGAAGGTGGCCAGTAACTGGAAGAGTTCCGGCGCGCGATAAATGCGCCGCAGCAGAACGATCTCGATAAGAGCGCCCAGCGCGCCAATCAACAGCGCTGCCGCGATGAGACCGGCCCAGAAACCAAGAGGTGTCTGACCGATCGACTGAACCAGAGTGTACGCAACATACAACCCCAGCATGTACAAGGAACCATGCGCAAAATTGACGATGCGAGTGACGCCGAAAATCAGCGAAAGGCCCGCAGCGACCAAAAACAGCGATGAGGCTTCAGCCAAGCCGTTAAGCAGCTGAACGATTAAACCCGATACATCCATTGCTCTTCATACCCCGTGGTTGAAGATGCGCGCCGCTGACGCGGCGCGCGTTACCTGCGCTTCACCTTAGTTGGCGGGGCGCAATTTCCTGATCTCTTCATCCGACGGCTGTACATCGGCACCGTCAATGTAGCGGATGTCGGTCATGATCCCCTTGCCATCCTTTACGGCAAGTTTGCCTACATAGGCGCCCATGGTCGACTGATGATCAATCGGGCGATAGGTGATGGGTCCAAAAGGCGTTTCGACATCAAGACCGGTAAACGCCTTGATCATGTCTTGGGTATCAGTGGAGCCGCCGGAGCGCTCGATACCTGCAGCCAATGATTTGATGGCGCTATAGCCAACGATGGTACCCAGACGGGGGTAGTCGTTGAACTTGGCTTGATAGGCTTCCAGGAACTTCTTGTGCTCGGGGGTATCGATGGCGTACCAGGGATAACCGGTAACAACCCAGCCTTCGGGAGTTTCGGCACCCAGAGGATCAAGATACTCCGGTTCGCCGGTAAGTAGGCTGACCACCGACAGATCCTTGAAGAAATTTCGCTGGGTACCGGCACGAACCAGCTTGGCCAGGTCAGCGGCAAACAGGACGTTGAACATGGCGTCAGGCTTGGCATCGGCAAGCGCCTGAATGACGTTGGCGGCGTCAACCTTGCCTAGAGGAGTTGCCTGCTCTGCGACAAACTCCACGTCGGGCTGAGCTTCTTTGAGAAGCTTCTTGAACGTGGCTACAGCCGACTGACCGTACTCGTAGTTCGGATAAACCAGGGCCCAGCGCTTCTTGTTCATCTTCACGGCTTCAGGCACCAGCATGGCCACCTGCATGTATGTGGAGGCGCGCAGGCGGAAGGTGTAAGGGTTACCGTCTTCCCAAACGATCTTGTCAGTGAGGGGCTCGCTGGCCAGGAAGAAAACCTTTTTGTGCTTGGCGTAATCAGTGACCGCCAGACCGATGTGAGACAGGAACGTGCCTGTGAGAACATCCACCTTGTCGCGCGCCAGCAAGTCTTCGACGGCGCGGACTGCATCGCCCGTATTGGAGTTGTCGTCGCGGATGACGAGCTCAACTTTCTTTCCGTTGATACCGCCTGCCTTGTTGATTTCTTCTACAGCCAGATCCATGCCGTTCTTGTACGGCCCCAGGAACGCCGGCTGCGTCTTGTAGCTATTGATTTCACCGATCTTGATCGTATCTTGCGCTGAGGCCGACACCGATAGTGAAACACCCACTATAGCGGCCATCAGTAATGAATAAACTCTCGAGCCTTTCATGGAAATTCCTTATTCAATGCACGACACCGGCCCGGTGCCGGTGTCGTGCCCAATCAAAGGGTGTGTGGTGCATCGATTGAAGTGTACACATGTAAAATTTTGAACAAAAGATACAAATCATAGGGATAAACCCTTTATTCGTTTTTGAGGACAGGTATCTTTGATGCTTCAAAACCCACGGGTCGCACGAAGAAAATCTCGATTCAGATGCCGGCACGCGAATGCCTCCGTGCCGCCACAACGGGATGTAGGCGTAAATTTAAAGCGTACACATCAGAAATACGTGTAGGTTTGCAAGCGGGCCACTACGCGAAAACCCTAGGTCTTTTCGACGTCGGCATCATCGGCACTCATTTTATTGAGCAGATAAAGCAAGGCCATCCGTTCGGCGGGATTGAACCCCTCGAAAGTCTTTTCAGTGATATCGAAGGCAAAGGGAACCATCGATTCGACCAGTTCCTCGCCCGATTCGGTGAGGCTGACCAGCACCTTGCGTCGATCCATTTCGTCATGCCGCACCGAAACCAGCTTCCGCACCTTGAGCCGGTCGATGACTCCGCGGATGGTCGCCTGATCGATGGCCGTCTTCTTGACCACATGGCTCAACGAACAGGCGCCCGAATCGCGTATGGCGCAAAGGACGACAAACTGCGCTGCAGTGAGCTGGGTATCGGGGATCATTTGCTGGAACAGCGCCGTGTGCCGCTGATAGGCGCGACGCAGCAAATGACCTACCTGCTCGGAGAAATCGTACCTTTCATTGGATGGAAGGCCGGATGAGCGACGCGTATTCTTTGTCATTGAATTGTGCCTGGAAGTATTGTCAATCGCGCTTTTTCCGTCGCATTGTTATATATTACGCCAACCTTTTCAATGCCTGCGCGGCGCGCCACAAGCCATTTGCGGTAGTCGGCCGACGCATTTCCCCATGCGCCAACTCGTCATACTGTTCATCTTATCGAGCCTTTTGCTGCTCACACTGAGTCGCGCGCTGCTGACAGCATGGCAATGGCGACGCGCCTCATCCGCGGGCGGACTGCTACCTGTATTCAAGGGCGGCCTGCGCATTGACGCACACCAGATTGCAATTTGCGTGGGGTTGCCTGCCGTACTTGCTCCCTGGTTTGGTCACCTGCCCTGGGCAGTGGCACTGACGGGCTGGTGGATGCTGCTGTGTTGGATGCTTTTCGTGCTTCTGGAGCTGTCAACACCGCAGTTCATCATCGAGTACGACACGCGTCCGAACAAACTGTATGTCGAGTATCTGCGCCACCCGAACGAAGTCTTCGGCATGCTATGGAAAGGCTATAAAGGCCTGCTGATTGGGGCGGCAGTAGCACTGGCCGCCTTCGCTTGGCTCGGCCACGCACTGTTCGGCAATGCCGTGGCGGACGCTCCGCTTCCATGGTGGCAGGCCGCACTCATTTCGGTGGCAGCACTGGTCATCAGTTTCATTGCCATCCGGGGTACGCTCAGCCATCGTCCCATCAATCCCTCAACCGTCGCCTACTGTGGCGACAGCATGCTCAACACCCTGCCGCTCAATTCGTTCTACAACGTGTGTTACGCCATCTACAGCATGAAGAACGAACGTTCTGCCAAGGACGTTTACGGCGACATGGATACTGATGAAATGCTGGCTGTGGTGTGCGCACAGGCAGGATTCGTTCCTCAACAAGCAAAGTCGACATTGCACCAGCACACCGCATCCAGGCGACGTGACAAGCCCCTCAATATTGTGTTGATTGTTCAGGAGAGCCTTGGCGCACAATACGTCGGAGCCTTGGGAGGAGCCAACCTCACACCCTGTCTTGACGCCCTGATGACAACTGGCTGGAACTTCGCCCGAACCTATGCCACCGGCACGCGTTCGGTCCGTGGCCTGGAAGCGGTGAGTGCCGGCTTCCCCCCTACGATTTCCGACGCCGTCCTGCGATTGCCAGGGGCCCAAAGCAATTTCTTCACTCTGGCTCAGTTACTGGCCCGGCACGATTATCGATCACGCTTCATTTACGGTGGCGAAGCTCACTTCGACAACATGAAGAGTTTTTTTCTGGGCAACGGTTTCCATGAGTTGCACGACCGAGCGACTTTCAAGAACCCGAAGTTCGTAGGGACCTGGGGCGTATCGGACGAAGACATGTTCGACCGGCTGCACGAGCTGCTTAGCGCTCCGCCGGATCAACCTACTCTTACCCTGGCGTTTTCAGTGACCAATCACTCGCCCTGGGAGTATCCGGAAGGACGGATCGAGCCCATTGGTGATCCAGCCACTGTCGAGAACACGGTCCGATACGCAGACTGGGCCCTGGGTAGATTCTTCGAACAGGCCCGGCAAAGCGAATACTGGGAAGACACTGTGTTCCTTGTCGTGGCCGACCACGACTCACGGGTAGGAGGCGCGAGCCTCGTGCCGCTACGGCATTTCCATATCCCCGCTCTTATTCTAGGAGCCGATATCGCGCCTCGATTGGATGACCGCCTTATCAGTCAGATTGATCTTGCACCAACTTTGCTTTCACTGGCCGGCATCGACAGCCTGCATCCGATGATAGGTCATGATTTGACGGGTGACGGCGGCGGGCGAGCAATGATGCAGTATGGTGAAAACTATGGCTATTTGAAGCACGACCAGATTATTGTGCTCGAGCCTCACAAAACTGCGCGTCAGTTTCGCTACACCGCTCCCCACACGTTCGAACCGATGGCGCTGGATTCCGCGCTGGCCCGTGAGGCGCTGGCACATGTATTGTGGCCTTCATGGGTGTATCAGGAAGGCGCGTACTCCTTACCCCGATTGCCTGCCACCAACACGAACAAGCGGGCGGCGTCCTGATCCGTTCCCGCACTCCCTGCGGGGAGTTCCGGCCGCAGCGGGGATCTACCTGGACGATGACGGTGCGCTGATCCCGGCAGTAACGAAAGCCGTAATCTGTTCGAATATTTCGTCTGCATCGTCGGGATCGCAGATTCCGGGAGCCAGCTTTTCGAGGCGGTGCGTATCTGAAAATACGTACATGTACGCGCCGACCATCAACCCCATCCGCCAATTGACATCTTTGTCTGACAGGTGGGGGCACACTCGGGACAACATATCGATGTAAGCACGTGTAGAAGCGTCGTACGCCTCGCCACGCAGCTTGTACGAGATATCAGCGGGCTCGGTGTGCAGGCGCGCCTGCAATCGCAGGAATAGACGTCCGCGGGGCGAACTGCGCATGGCGATGGTCGGCGCCAGAAATGCCTTGACGACATCTTTCACCGTAACGTCGGAACGCTGCTCAAGCTCCTTGAGCAGTTTCATGCGCTCTTCGGAAATCGTTTTCCCGCGGCGGATGAATACATCTTCGTAGAGCCCGTATTTACTCCGAAAGTAGTAATTGATCAGGGCTTGCGTCACATCGGCACGCGCCGCCACCATGCGCAAGGTTGCGCCGGAATAGCCGACTTCTGCGAACACTTCTTCGGCTGCATCCAGAATTCGCTCTGCGGTGTTGTCTCCGGCCGTACTTCCTTCAGGACGCCCGGGACGGCGGCCTGCCGGACGAGGAGGTGTCTCTGACGGGCGCCTGATCTCAGTCATGTTTCATCTTTCCATAACAGGGGTGAAGTCGGTCGCATTGTAAGCGTACACCCAGTTCGCTTTAATGCCACCAGCGTGCGGATCTTTCTTTTGTTGCTCGCGATATTCTGCATCTCGCCTGGCCTGTTCTTCTTTGGAAGAAAGATGGTAGGTTTTGCCTCGCTCACGAGCTTCCAGTTGCACACGGCTGGTACGAGGCAGCCGCTCGGCCTCGTATTGGGCCAGGGCAAGATCTAGGCGATCAGGCAACGCGTCTAGCGCCTTTGCCAGTACGTATGCGTCTTCAATGGCCATCGCTGCACCCTGAGACAGGAATGGCAGCATAGGATGCGCGGCGTCTCCGAGCAATGTAATGCGTCCCTGGGACCAGGTCTTCATAGGGTCGCGATCAAACAGACCCCACCTGTACACCTCGGTGACTCGTTCAAACAACTGACGAATATAGCTATGCCAGCCCTCGAAATCGCCAAGCAGGGCTTCTTTGGTGCTGAGTGTGTTCCATGACTCTTCGACCCAGGTGTCGGTCTCATGGACCGCGACGATGTTCACCGCTTTACCACCATTGACATAGTAGGTGACCACATGGCTTTTCGGGCCAAGCCAGAACGCAGCCTCAGGAGGCACAAAGTCAGGGCGCTCATCGAACGGCACCACTGCGCGATAGCACATGTGGCCCGTGAATTTAGGATCGTCTGCACCAAACAGGTCATGGCGAACGACAGATCGTGCTCCGTCTGCTCCCACAATAAGATCGGCTTCGAACGTACTGCCGTCCGCAAAGTGAGCCACGGCACCATGTTCGTTCTGCTCTACGCCGGTACATTGGGTAGAGAAGGTGACGTTGGTATTACCGATCAGATCAACCAGCAGCTGATGAAGATCAGCCCGATGAACGTGGTAGAAATCTGCGCCGTATAACGTTGGGCATTCAGACTTGAGGGGGATGCGAAATTTTTCTTCGGCACTTTGCCAGTCCCTGCCAACCAGCGCTTCCGGGAGGAACCCGACTTTATCAAGCGCCTCAAGTCCCCTCAATTCAGTTATGACCTTGACAGCATTGGGCGTCATCTGAATACCAGCACCCACCTGTCCAAACTCGGCTGCGCGTTCAAACAAGTGAGATTCTATGCCCCGCTGGGACAGGGCTGCGGCCAGAGCCACGCCTCCGATACCCCCGCCGATGATGCCAACTTTAAGTGAATTAGCCATGCCTGCTCCTTAGTTCGTCCGAATGCCCAGCAACCGCACCGAGCTCACGTCAATTATATATTAATTAATTGACCATATAATATCGAGACGATCCGTCATATCCGGCTAATGCGCTACGTCCTATCTTAATTCAGGATTTCCATTTCTCAGCCCGCCTCCAAAAAAAGAAGCATGCGCAGCCTGGCTGTGGTGCAGGCTGAGCATGCTTGCTTTCAAGGCAAATGAATTAACGGTTTTGCCCGCGGAAGGCCCAACCCGTAAAGCGCTTCTCGACCAGTGCCGTAGCGGCATACAGCACGATGCCCAGGAAAGCCAGCACCAGCAATCCGGCAAATACAATTTGCACCTGGAACGCAGCCTGAGCGTCCAGCATCAGCTTGCCGATGCCCTTGTTGGCTCCCACCGTCTCTGACACTACCGCCCCCACGAAAGCGAGCGTGATGGCCACCTTGAGAGAACCGAAGAAGTAAGGTAGCGAGCCCGGAATACTGACCTTGCGCATGATATCGAGCTTGGAGGCCCCGAGCGCGCGCAATACATCTTCGAGTTCGGGGCTGGTGGTGGCCAGCCCGGTCGCGACGTTGACGACAATGGGAAAGAACGAGATCAGGAAGGCAGTGATAATTGCCGGAATTTCTCCCAAACCGAACCAAAGGATAAGAATGGGAACGACCGCCACCTTTGGCACCGAGTTGAAGCCCACAAGGACAGGATAAATTGCCGTGTAAAGACTTTTCTTCCAGCCCACCGCAATACCAAGCGCAAGACCTCCGATTGTTGCCATGAGGAAACCGACCAGAGTGGTCCACAGCGTGACCCACGAGTTGTCGATGATGGGCGCCCGATACTGCCAGAGCGCAGCAAATATGGCGGAAGGTGCAGGCAAGATAGTAAGTGGTATAGCGAAAATCTTGCAGATAAGCTCCCACACCACAAACAAGGCTACGGTGAAAATCAGCGGAGGAACAACATTGACTAACAACTCGTGACGACGCATTTAGTGTTTCCCTCCGATCATGGACCGCAGTTCGTAGACGATGTCCTGGAACTCCTTGCCATAAGTGACTTCAATGTCGCGGGGCCGAGGCAGATCGACCGGACACTTCTTAACGACGCGGCCCGGGCGGTTCGACATTACATAAACGGTATCCGCCAAGAAGACCGCTTCTCGCAAATCGTGCGTGACCAGCATGACAGTGACCTGCCGCTCTTGCTGGATATCGCGTAAGGCGCACCAGAGCTCTTCGCGGGTGAAGGCATCCAGTGCCCCAAACGGCTCATCGAGCATCAGTATTTCTGGCTCGTGAATCAGCGCACGACAGATGGACGCACGCTGCTGCATGCCGCCTGAGAGCTCCCAAGGGAATTTCTCGGTAAAGCCGGCAAGCCCAACCGAGTTGAGAAGCTCTACCGCCTTTTGCTTGTACTTGGCCCTCTCGGACGAAATTTTTCGACGATAGGGTTGCACGATTTCGAGAGGCAGCAGAATGTTGTCGACGCAGGTTCGCCAAGGCAATAGATTACTGGCCTGAAAGGCCATGCCCACCGACTTGAGAGGCCCGTTGACGGGCTTGCCTTCGACGGTAAGGCTGCCCGACAGTGGGGGATGCAAACCAGAAATAAGCTTCATCAGCGAGCTCTTGCCACAGCCTGAGGGGCCGACTACCGCAATGAACTCGCCCTTTCTGATGGTTAATGTGACATCTTCGATGGCTCGGACCGCCGTATCGCCGGCGCCGTAAGCCATCGAGATGTTGTCAAGTTCGACCAGAGTTTCGGTCATGCGTACTGTCTCCTTTAGTCAACCAGGCGCTGTTCGCGAGGGGGCAGGAATTCAGACGTGAAGATGGCCTGTGCTTTGGGCTTATTGGTGTAGTCAAAGGTCAGGCCGATCTGGTCGATGGCCTTTTCGAGGCGCTGCATGTCCACATCGCCCAGCCCGTTCTCGCGTACCGCGTCGTTGACGAAGTTTCGATCGAGAGAAAGCTTCAGCCGCTGCAACTCGACATCGCGGTTGGCAATGGCATTACGCTTCATGAGGTGATCGATAGCGGCCTCGGGGTCTTTGATCGTGTCTTGAATACCTTTGATGGTTGCTCGAACGAAACCCTTCACGGCCTCGGGATTGTTCTTCATGAAGTCCGGGTTGACCATGATGGCATTGCCGTACAGATCGACGCCGTAGTCACCCAGCAGCATGACGACAATGTCTTCATCCTTTACGCCATTAGCCTTCAGGTTCATGAAGGACGAAAACCAGAAACCGGTGATGGCATCTACCCTGCCCTGCGCCAACATTGGCTCACGGACCGGAAACCCGATGTTTTCGATGCGCACCTTCGAGGCATCAATATTGTTGGCAGCGACAAAAATCGGCCATTGCGCGTAAGCACCATCGGGAGCCGGTGCGCCAAGGATCTTGCCCTCAAGGTCCTTGGGCTTGGTGATGCCTTTGTCCTTTAGTGTGACGATGGAAAACGCTGGCGTGTCATATACCATCATTACCGCTTTCACCGGCGGGTTCTGCGGGTTGTCTCGGAACTTGATCAGCGAGTTGATGTCCGCAAAACCAATGTGATAGGTGGCCGTGGCAACCCGGTTGATGGGCTCGACGGAACTAGCCCCCGGATCGATGGTAACGTTCAGGCCCTCGTCCTTGTAGTAACCCTTGTCCAGCGCCACGAGGTACGGGGCGGCCGGTCCTTCAAAGCGCCAGTCGAGCGCAAATTTGAGGTCGGTGTTGGCGGATGCGGTACTGGCGCAAACTGCCATCAGGACCGATAGAAAATAGCGACGGATACGCATGATTTTGTCTCCTTGGGGTTGTCCGGAACGGCGAGCCTGTGCACCCGCCGAACTCACTTTTTATTGAACTTTGCGTCTAATTACGGGACCTTCGGATGAGGTCAATAGTATTTAAAAGCCATCGTTAAAGCTTCTAGGTAGTTACCCCAGTTAGAACGTATGCGCGATAATTCGCTCGGTATCAAAAAAGAGACAGGCCCCGTGACAGCGGGCTTTTAAGAGTTTGGCGCGAAACGCATTCCCACGTACAAACTCTCATTTGCCCACTCAAAGTACAAAGACCATTAACTTTTTGGTAAGTAATTTATGAGTTTTCCGGCCCAAAAACGCAAAAACGGCTTTGCAAAAGACTTGCAAAGCCGTTTTATAAATCTATGGTCGGGGCGACATGATTCGAACATGCGACCCTCTGGTCCCAAACCAGATGCGCTACCAGACTGCGCCACGCCCCGACAAAGACAGCTATTCTAGCATGAACTGGAAACTGTGAGAATCCCAGTAAAAATCAGGGTAAAACTTAGCCGAAACGACCGGTGATGTAGTCTTCGGTTTCCTTACGGGCAGGTTTAACGAAGATACTGTCGGTCTCGCCAAACTCGATGAGCTCCCCCAAGTACATGTAGGCAGTGTAATCGGAGCAACGAGCAGCTTGCTGCATATTGTGCGTGACGATCACCACGGTATAGTCCGACTTGAGTTCGGTGATGAGTTCTTCGATCTTGGCCGTCGAAATGGGGTCCAGTGCCGAACAAGGCTCATCCAACAAGAGCACCTCGGGCTTGATGGCCACACCGCGCGCAATGCAAAGACGCTGCTGCTGACCACCGGATAGGCCGTTGCCACTTTGCCCAAGCTTATCCTTGACCTCATTCCACAGCGCAGCCTTTGTCAGCGCCCACTCCACCCGCTCGTCCATCTCGCCTTTGCTGAGCTTTTCGAAAAGGCGAACGCCAAAAGCAATGTTGTCGTAGATACTCATGGGAAATGGTGTGGGCTTTTGGAAAACCATCCCAACCTTGGCACGGATCAACGAAATATCCATCTTGGATGTCAGCAGGTTTTCGCCGTCCAGATTGATTTCGCCTTCGGCACGCTGACCCGGATACAGTTCATACATGCGGTTGAATGTGCGCAACAAGGTCGACTTGCCGCAACCCGAGGGCCCGATGAAGGCCGTTACCTTGTTTTCACGAATGGACATGCTGACGTTGTGAATGGCCTGAAATTTTCCATAGTAGAAGTTCAGGTTCTTGACTTCGAGCTTGACGCGTTCGGTTTGAGCTGTGTTCATGTTGGGTTCCCGGCAGGCGCGTACGCCCGCCGTTATTCATTTACTTGCGAAAGAGTGAGCGTGCGAGGATGTTGATACCAAGCACAAGCAAGGTGATCAGGACGGCGCCCGCCCAAGCCAGATCGTTCCAGTCCGAGAACGGACTGGCCGCATACTGGAAGATAACCACGGGCAAGTTGGCGATCGGGGCACTCATGTTCCAGGACATGAACTGATTGTTGAGCGCCGTAAATAATAGAGGTGCGGTTTCGCCTGAAATGCGGGCCACGGCCAGAAGCACGCCGGTGATAATGCCGGAAATTGCAGCCCGGTAGCAGATGAAACTGATGATTCGCCATTGCGGGCACCCCAGGGCTGCCGCGGCTTCTCGCAAGCTATTGGGCACGAGCGAAAGCATGTTGTCGGTGGAACGCACGACCACCGGAATCACCAGAATGGCCAGTGCAAAGGCACCCGCCCAGCCCGAGTAGTGCCCGACTTGCGCCACATACACTGCATAGATGAAAAGACCAATGACAATGGACGGCGCTGACAACAACACGTCATTCAAAAAGCGGGTAGCAGGCGCAAGCCAGCCTCGTTGACCGTATTCAGCCAGATAGGTTCCGGCAAAAATGCCTATCGGCGTACCAATCAGCGTGGCTACTGTGGCCATCATCACGCTGCCCACGATGGCGTTCAGCAGGCCGCCCATCTCGCCGGGTGGCGGCGTAGTTTGAGTGAACAGCGCCAGCGACAGTGATGAGCCCCCCTTGAGCAGAAGGGTCAAAATGATCCAGAACAGCCAGAACAGGCCGAACGCTACGGCGGCAAACGACAGGGTCAACATCAAGCGATTGACGCGCTGACGCTTTTTGTAGACCTTATTGTCGAGCGATACGATGGAATCGGGATTGAACATGTTGCGATTACCGTGAGGTGCCTTCGTTCTTGGACAGGCGCAGCAACAGCACCTTTGAAAAGGCCAGTACGACCGTGGTGATGAGGAACAGGATCAGGCCCAGCTCGAGCAGGGCCGATTTCTGCATGCCACCGGCTTCATTGAACTCGTTGGCCAATGCCGACGCGATTGAGTTGGACGGCGAAAAGATCGACGACGGAAGATTGAACGCGTTACCGATCACAAAGGTAACGGCCATGGTTTCGCCTAGCGCCCGCCCTAGCCCGAGCATGATGCCGCCTATGACACCATGCTTGGTATATGGCAACACAACCCTCCAGACCACCTCCCAGGTCGTGCCTCCCAGCCCATAGGCCGACTCTTTAAGCAGCGGGGGAACGACTTCGAAGACGTCGCGCATGACAGCTGCGATGAAGGGAATGATCATGATCGACAGGATCAGCCCCGCGGTAAAGATGCCGATGCCAAAGGGAGGGCCCGAAAAAACCTGGCTCAAAACCGGCACATCTGAGAACACAGCAATGAGTCCGGGCTGCACGTACTGCTGAAACAGCGGCACAAATACAAACAGGCCCCACATGCCGTAAATGATGGACGGAATCGCGGCCAGCATCTCAATCGCTGTTCCTAAGGGACGGCGCAGCCAGGTTGGTGCCAGTTCGGTCAGGAACATCGCGATGCCGAACGAAACGGGAACGGCAATGATCAGGGCAATCAATGAGGACAACAAGGTGCCGACGATGGGTACCAGAGCTCCGTAACTGTGTGTCACCGGGTTCCAATCGTTGGTCCACAAAAACGAAATTCCGAACTCGGCAATGGATTCCCGGCTGCCATAGATCAGCGAGCCCATGATTGCGGCAAGCAAGACGAACACCAGAAAGGCGAATGTCCGCGTCATATTCTTGAATAAGACGTCCATCAGGGCGGATTGCTGTTTCTTCATGAGTGCTCGTACGGGTGGATCATTTTCGACCTGCTACTTGGCAGACCAGGCCGCTCAAGTGCAATGTGCGATTCGAGTCGCTGTGACCGGCCAAATACGTAATTTTTACACAACAAAGACGATGCCTTGTTTAGCGGCATCGTCTTTGTCAGGTCCAGGCGTACCGGACCCGGATTGTAACTAGATTACTTCCACACGGCAGAACCGTCAGCCGCTTTGATTTCTTCGGACCACACCGCACGGATCTGATCGGTTACGGCGTCGGGAAGAGGCACATAATCGAGTTCAACAGCCAGATCCGCACCGTTCTTGAAAGCCCAGTCAAAAAAGGATAGTACCTCTTTGCCGTTATCAGGCTTGTCCTGAACCTTCTGCATCAGGATAAAGGATGCAGCAGTCACAGGCCACGACTCGGCTCCAGGTTCATTGGTCAGGACTACGCCCATGCCGGGAGCACTCTTCCAGTCGGCATTGGCAGCAGCAGCGGCAAACGCTTCTTGCGAAGGCTGTACAAACTTGCCTTCCTGGTTCTGAAGCTGTGCCCAGGACAACTGATTCTGCTTGGCGTAAGCATACTCAACGTAACCAATTGAATTGCGCAGCTGACGGACATAGGCGGCGACGCCTTCATTGCCCTTGCCGCCCTGGCCAGTGGGCCATTTCACGGCCTTGCCTTCACCAACGGTTTCTTTCCAGGCAGGGGAAACCTTGGACAGATAGTTGGTCCAGCCAAAGGTCGTGCCCGAACCGTCGGAACGGTGAACCACTACGATGTCGGCGCTGGGAAGCTTGAGGTCGGGGTTGATTTCCTGGATGGCGGGGTCATTCCATTTCTTGATCTTAGCCAGGAAGATGTCGGCCACGATGGGACCGGAAAGCTTGAGTTCGCCGGGCTTGATGCCGTCGATATTGACGACCGGCACGGTACCGCCCACGATGGCGGGGAACTGCACCAGATTGTTCTTCTCGAGATCTTCAGCCTTCATGGGATCGTCAGAAGCTCCAAAATCGACTGTTTTGGCGATGATCTGCTGTTGCCCGCCGCCCGAGCCGATCGACTGGTAGTTGATTCGATGGCCGGTCTGCTTTTGGTACTCGGCTGCCCATTTCGCATAAATAGGGTAAGGGAATGACGCGCCGGCACCCGTGATATCGACGGCGTGGGCTGTCAAAGAGGCGGCTCCAAGGGAGATACCAACAGCGACCTGCAAAATTACGCGTTTGAACATCGAACAATCCTCTTGATTTTTAGGTCAAATGAACAGGTGGTTACCTGCACGGACTGAATGATAGGCAACCAATATTACAGGTTAATGACATATTCGCCCGCTTCTGACCCCGGCGTCATTCCATCAGCTGTTGTTGAATATTGAAGGGTCTGCCTCTAGCCCTGACCTTGACGTAATCTCCGTTGGGCAATGCCCGCCAAGCGAGTTGATTATCCCGCAATGCAAGGGTGAAAGCCTCTTTTATTACACGTTTTTTCAAGGCGGGGTCCTTGACCGGGCAGCCCAGCTCGACCCGACGGAAGAAATTCCGATCCATCCAATCTGCCGACGACAAATACACTTTCTCTTCGCCGCCAGCGAAGAAATAAAAGACCCTGGAATGCTCCAGAAACCGGCCGACGATTGAACGTACCCGAATGTTCGACGACAAGCCCGGAACGCCCGCACGCAGCGCACATGCTCCCCGCACAATGAGATCAATTCGGACCCCTGCCTTACTGGCCTTGTACAGCTCGTCAATAATGACAGGTTCGAGCAGGGAGTTCATCTTGGCCATGATACGAGCCTTTTTACCCTGCGCCGCGGCCTGCGCCTCGGTGCGAATCAGCTCGACCATGGTGTCATGCAAGGTGAAGGGTGCCTGGAGCAAAGCCTTGAGCGACGGTCGGGCGCCAAGACCCGTCAATAGCGAAAATACTTTGTCCATATCGGCACAGATGGCCGGGTCGGCCGTCAATAAGCCGAAGTCTGTGTACAGGCGCGCGGTGCGTGAATGGTAATTACCTGTTCCCAAGTGCCCGTACCGCCGGATGCGCCCACCCTCCCGTCGCAGTACCAGTGCCATCTTGGCATGGGTCTTGTGCCCCACTACGCCATAACTGACATGCGCACCGACTTCTTCGAGTTTGGCAGCCCAACCGATATTGGTTTGTTCGTCGAAACGTGCCATGAGTTCGACAATGACCGTAACTTCCTTTCCCGCCCTAGCTGCAGACAGCAGCAGACTCATCAGCTCGGAGTCTTCGCCCGTGCGGTAAATCGTCTGCTTGATGGCGACAACAGAGGGGTCTTTCGCTGCAGCCGATAGAAACGCCAGGACGGGCTCGAACGACTGATACGGATGATGCAGAAGTCTGTCGCGCTCGGCAATCGTTTCGAACATCGCTTGCGGGTCGTCACCGATCATGTCGAAAGGGGACGGCACCTGTGGACGATACTCTGGAAACAATAAATCGGGGCGGTTGACCGCATTGCAAAGTTGCATCAGCCGCGAAAGATTCACCGGTCCATCGACCCGGTAGGTATCGTGCGGCTGAAGGGCGAATTCCTTTTGCAGATAGCGCTCCAGATGAGCCGGCATCTCGTGGTCTATCTCGAGTCTGACTGCAGCGCCAAAATTCCTTTGGGACAGTTCACCCTGCAAGGCGAGCCGCAAATTGGTGATTTCTTCTTCGTCGACAAACAAATCACTATTGCGCGTGACTCGCCACTGATAACAACCTTTTACCTCCAGGCCCGGAAACAGCTCTGCCACGAAGTGGCTGATCAACGAGGTGAGAATGATGTACCCGTGTTCTACACCGGATATTTCTGGTGGAACCAGCATAAGTCGCGGCAGGGCACGAGGCGCCTGCACGACGGCAATGGAAGCCCGGCGGCCAAATGCATCGACACCTGCCAAGGCCACCATAAAGTTCAGGCTTTTGTTGTAGACCCGCGGAAACGGGTGTGCCGGGTCAAGACCTATGGGAGTCAGCATAGGGATGACTTCGCTGCGAAATACCGAGCGCGCCCACTCCAGCTGAGCCTCATCCCAATCTTCGGGATCAAGCAGAACAATGCCTTCCAGCGCCAGCAGCGGCAGCACTTCCTCGTTCAGAAGATAGTGCTGGCGTTCTATCAGGGCGTGTGTCGCCTCTTGCACCTGCTCGAATGCCTCCGCCGGTGTAAATCCGTCTTCGGCGGGAATGTTGGCATGCTGAGCAAGCTGTTCCTTGAGGCTTGAAATCCGTATCTCGAAAAACTCGTCCAGATTGGAGCTGACGATGCACAGATAACGGAGCCTTTCCAGCAACGGGGTGTCCGGGTACTCGGCCATAGCCAGCACCCTCTCATTGAATTTCAAGAGAGACAGCTCTCGATTGAGTAGCCGGGGCGTGACGCTGGAGTAATCGGATGACATTCGTGTTCCTGTAAATGGTACCGGTCTTTTACTGCAGTTTGATGACATTATCATGACAGTGGGTGTGATCCCTCGCAAGACGCTCCAGGTACCGGTCGGGCGGGCAGTGGAAGAACTTCTTATAATCCCATCATCGCCGCCCACATGATGCCTATATGGACTATCTACTAGCAGCCGTCGATCTGGGTTCGAACAGTTTTCGACTATCCATCGGCCGCGTCGTACAAAACAATGGCAACGCACAGATTTACGCCGTTGACAGGTTGAAGGAGTCAGTCCAGTTGGCCGCAGGGCTAGACGCTCATCAGGTACTTGATGAACCCGCTATCGAGCGCGCCCTTGCCGTACTGAAGCGTTACGGAGAAAGGCTCCAGGGCTTTCATCCCAATCGAGTTCGGGCTGTCGCAACCAACACGTTTCGGGTTGCTCGCAACGTCGCGGATATTCTTCCTCGCGCCGAAGCTGCGCTGGGCTTCCCCATTGAAGTCATTTCGGGAGCCGAAGAGGCGCGCTTGATCTACTCCGGTGTGGCGAATGAATTGGCCCCTTCTTCCCATCGCCGACTGGTGATTGACATCGGCGGAGGATCGACCGAAGTCATTCTGGGACGAGGGCACGAACCCATACACCTCGCTTCACTCAACATGGGCTGTGCAAGCTTCAGTCGCCGATTTTTTCCAGAAGGCCGAGTCACTGCTCAACGTATGGAACAGGCCCAGTTGGCTGCACGCGGCGAGCTGCAAGGCATCGCGCGGCTCTATCGCAAAACAGGCTGGAAGCAGGCCTACGGTTCCTCGGGCACGGCAAAAGGCCTGCTGGCAATCCTCGCCGAGGGAGGCATGTCGTCCAAAGGCATCACACTGGAAGGCATGGAGAAGCTCAAGGCCAAGCTCATCAAGGACGGCAAGGTCATCATGCACAACTTGCCCGGCATCAAGGCCACGCGTGCGCCCGTCCTTCCGGGCGGTTTGGCCATCATGATGGCCGCTTTCCAGGAGCTCAAAATCGACCTCATGCTGCCTGGAGAGGGGGCGCTCCGTGTGGGCGTCCTATACGATCTGCTGGGCCGTGACTCCGACCACGACAAGCGGGATGAAACCGTAGCGTTGTACCAGAAGCGCTATTTGCTCGATGTTAAGCAGGCTGACCGCGTGCGCGATATTGCGCTCAAGCTCTTCGACCAGCTCGTGACATCCGGAGACGAAAAAGAAGAAACCGCCCTGGCACTGGGATGGGCGGCAAGCCTGCACGAGGTGGGCTTGTCCATCACTCAGGCGAACTTCCATCGCCATAGCGCTTATATCCTGCAACACGCCGACATGCCCGGCTTTTCGAATGATGACCAGTCTCTGCTGGCCTGGCTAGCCTTGGGTCTGCAAGGGAAACTAAGCAAGAAGAACGGGTTTCCCGCCACGGCGATGCAATGGCGTGCCCTCCTTTGTTTACGGCTGGCCACGCTGCTGTGTCGTCGACGCGAAGACTTGCCGGATCTCCCCATCACGCTTGAATCTAAGGGTTCCACAATCAAGGCCGTCGCCGACAAGGCTTGGCTCGAAACTCACCCCTTGTCCGAGTACTCGTTGCAGCGCGAAGCCGCGGACTGGAGCAAAACGGGCCTGGACTTACAACTGATTGAAAAGTAAAGGGCTGCTGTGTTTATAAAAATGCCCCGGCCTTATCCGGGGCATTTTTTCAAGGCTGAATTGGGTTACGACGTCTAGTCGAGACCGAAATGCTTGCGATAACGCGGGTCGACCTGCGCAATATCGAGCAATACCGGAAAATCCGCCGTATTGAAGTCGGGGTCCCAGGCCGGTTCGCCGCATATGGTCGCCCCCAGGGCCAGATACCCCTTGATGAGCGGAGGGACTCGCGCCGGAAGCTCGCTGTTCAAACGCTCGACCGGGTATCGATGCAAGGGCGCCACCCGATGTGGGCTTCGTCCCGACGACATGCTTTTCTTGGCGGCACGCCAGACTTCGGCCGCGGTGACTCCGTCGTCTCGCAGGCTGACGCTGGCGCATCCCAGAACGTATTGATACCCGCCCTGCTGCATGAGGGCTGCTATGCCCGACCAAAGCAGCATGATGACCGAGCCGCGCCGATAATCCGGATGAATGCAGGAACGACCCACTTCGGCCAGTGATGAGCGAATGCCATCCAGCGACGAAATATCGAACTCTGATTCGGAATAATAGCTACCCGCCTTGATGGCGTTAGCGGGAGTAAGCAATCGATAGGTGCCCACCACCTGCCCACTACCGGCCTCCGTTACCATGAAATGCTCACACCAGGGGTCGAAACGATCGGAATCGAGACCGTCTACCGCATCTGGAAAAACGGCATTCATTTCTTTGGTGAACACGTCGTAACGCAAACGCTGAATCGACTCGAGCTCTTCGTTGGTTCGGGCCAGGCCCAGCACCAACCCCCCGGCCGATCGGTCGGACCATGCAACTCCGACTTCAGGTTCGCCGTTGACTCGCGCAAGCTCTAACATAGATATCGCTCCACAAACATTGCGACATTATGGCCGCAGAATGTTTCAAGTATTTGATGGCTACGTTACCGCTTTGTTAAGTCGACTGCAACCAATTCCCGCACACTCTGCCGCGCCAACTCGAGGTCTTCGGCCTCAACCATCAACCTGAGTTTCGGTTCGGTGCCCGACGCGCGGATCAAGACCCTGCCTCGCCCATTGAGTTCACGCTCGACTCGCTCTCGGGCCTGAATAAGCCCTGGATGATCTTGCCAGGCAGTATCTGGCTGCAAGGGGACATTGACCATCTCCTGCGGGTACATCTGCAGGTCACCTACGGCTTCTGACAAGCTTTGCCCGCTGCGCCGCATGGCGGTCAACACCTGCAGGGCAGCGATAATGCCGTCCCCGGTGGTATGACGGTCGAGACACAACAGATGACCAGAGCTCTCACCGCCAAATAGCCAGCCATTGCGCAGGAGGCTCTCAAGTACGTATCGGTCGCCGACCTTAGCGCGCTCGAATTCAATGCCCAACGCCTTCATGGCCTTCTCGAAGCCGAAATTGGTCATTAGCGTACCCACTACGCCCTTTACATTACCCTGGGCGTGCCTGTCGCGCACGATGGCGTAGAGGAGCTCGTCGCCATTGTAGATGCGGCCTGTTTCATCAACCATCAGCAACCGGTCTGCATCGCCGTCCAAGGCAATGCCCACATGCGCATCCCGCGCCTTCACTTCGGCCGCCATGGCTTCGGGATGCAGAGCCCCGACCCCTTCGTTGATATTGAATCCATCCGGCTGACAGCCGATAGGGAACACTTCGGCGCCGAGCTCGCGAAACACATGAGGTGCAATCTGATAGGCAGCCCCGTGCGCGGCGTCCACCACTATCTTCATCCCCGACAGATCCAGCTCGTTAGGGAAGGTACTTTTGCAAAACTCGATGTAGCGACCCGAAGCATCGTCGATACGTCGTGCCCTGCCCAGGTGTTCAGAGTCAGCGCAACCCAGCGGCTGGTCGATCACCGCCTCGATACGCTCTTCGATTTCATCGGCCAGCTTCATGCCCTGTGCCGAAAAAAACTTAATTCCGTTGTCCTGATAGGGATTATGGGAGGCGCTGATGACCACGCCGGCCGCCAGACGCAAGGCGCGCGTCAAGTATGCAATGGCGGGAGTAGGAACCGGACCCGCCAGCAGCACATCCACGCCCGCAGCGGAAAGTCCGGCTTCCAGTGCGGATTCGAGCATATAACCCGATATGCGGGTGTCTTTTCCGATGACGACAGTAGGTCGACCGCGGATGGGATTGTGATGCTGCGCCAGGACCTGACCGGCGGCATAACCCAGTCGCAATGTGAATTCCGGGTTGATGGTGGGTCCACCCACCACGCCACGCACCCCGTCCGTGCCAAAATACTTGCGATCGCTCATGCGGATACTCCGTGTTGTACTGCCTGCCATACCTTGATAGCGTCCACTGTCTGAGCCACGTCGTGGACACGCACCATGGCTGCCCCGCGAGCAATACCGGCCAGCGCACCCGCGATACTGCCGCCAATTCGCTGATCGGGCTCGCGCCCGGTAACGTGACCAATCATCGTCTTGCGAGACAGTGCCACCAGCAAGGGATAGTTGTCGAAAATAAGTTCGTTGAGTCGACCTAGCAACTCGTAATTGTGCTGAGCATTCTTGCCGAAACCGAAGCCCGGATCCAACAGGATCCGCCCGGGGCGCACACCTACCGAGAGGAGCGCAGTCACCCGCTCGTGAAGGAAGCTCCGCACTTCAGAAACGACGTCATCATATTTGGGAGCCTGCTGCATCGTGCGCGGCTCGCCCTGCATATGCATGACGCACAAGCCACAGTTCGATTTCGCCACGGCTTCCATTGCGCCAGGCATGCGAAAGCCGTATATGTCGTTGATCATGTCGGCGCCCGCGTCCAGGACGCTGCGCATAACCTGGGGCTTGAAAGTGTCCACAGAGAGCACCACACCCACGTCGCGAAGGCCCTCGAGTACGGGCAGCAAGCGTTCAAGTTCTTCTTGTAGCTGCACAGGAGCGGCACCTGGACGCGTGGATTCCGCCCCGATATCAATGATGTCGACGCCGTCAGCCACCATCTGGCGACCATGAGCAATGGCCTTGTCGGTTTCGAGATGGCGGGATCCGTCGGAGAACGAATCCGGGGTCACGTTAAGGATTCCCATAACCAGCGGGCGTTCGAGCGAGAGCTCGAACCGCCCGCAGAGCAACTTGGCGCTCATGAAGGTGATGAGATGGATTTATACCGGGGTAGCGGCCGCATTACCGCCGCCAACTGCCGGTGCTCCGGACGAGGGAGTCGACGACGAGTCGGGTGCGTCGAGGTTCTTGGGAGGACGTGGCGGCCGACCTTCCATAATGTCATCGATCTGGTCGGAATCGATGGTTTCCCATTCGAGCAGTGCTGCTGCCATGGCTTCCATCTTGTCGCGGTTGCTTTCGATAATGTCCCGGGCAACCTTATATTGCTCGTCGATGATCTTGCGGATCTCCTGGTCGACCTTCTGCATGGTCGATTCAGAGACATGCGTCGTTTTTGTAACGCTGCGTCCGAGGAACACTTCGCCTTCGTTCTCAGCGTACACCACCGGACCAAGGGAGTCGGTCATACCGTAACGCGTGACAATGTCGCGCGCAATCGCCGTGGCTCGCTCGAAGTCGTTGGAAGCGCCAGTGGTCATTTGATTCATGAACACTTCTTCAGCAATACGACCACCGAAGAGCACGGCGATCATATTGAGCAGACGCTCTTTGTCCATGCTGTAGCGATCACCTTCGGGCAACTGCATGGTGACACCCAGCGCACGACCACGCGGAATGATGGTGACCTTGTGAACCGGGTCGGTCTTGGGCAGACTGCGTGCGACAAGGGCGTGCCCGGATTCGTGATACGCCGTGTTGCGGCGCTCTTCTTCAGGCATGACCAGGGTGCGGCGCTCGGCGCCCATAATGATTTTGTCCTTGGCCTTTTCGAAGTCGCTCATGTCGACAGTGCGACCATTGCGTCGGGCGGCGAACAGCGCGGCCTCGTTGACCAGGTTGGCCAGGTCGGCACCCGAAAAGCCCGGCGTACCACGAGCCAGGATAAGCGCGTCGACATTGGATGCCAAAGGCACCTTGCGCATATGTACTTTGAGAATCTGCTCACGACCTCGAATATCGGGCAGCGAGACCACCACCTGGCGGTCAAAGCGCCCAGGTCGCAGTAACGCCGGATCGAGTACGTCGGGGCGGTTGGTGGCGGCAATGACCAAAACACCCTGCCCCGTTTCAAAGCCGTCCATTTCGACCAGCAACTGGTTAAGCGTTTGCTCACGCTCGTCGTTACCACCGCCCAGACCGGCTCCGCGTTGCCGTCCCACCGCATCGATTTCGTCAATGAAGATAATGCAAGGTGCTTGCTTCTTGGCGTTTTCGAACATGTCGCGAACGCGCGCAGCACCCACACCAACAAACATTTCTACGAAATCGGAGCCGGAGATACTGAAGAACGGAACCTTGGCCTCGCCGGCGATAGCCTTGGCAAGAAGCGTTTTACCCGTGCCTGGAGGGCCAACCAGCAATACGCCACGCGGAATTCGGCCGCCAAGCCGTTGAAACTTGGTGGGATCGCGAAGGAAGTCCACGAGTTCGGTTACGTCCTCTTTGGCTTCGTCGCAGCCTGCGACATCGGCAAAGGTGATGTTGTTGGTGTTCTCGTCCATCATGCGCGCGCGTGACTTGCCGAAACTGAACGCACCGCCCTTGCCCCCGCCTTGCATCTGTCGCATGAAGAATATCCACACGCCTATAAGCAACAACATCGGGAACCAGGAAATAAACAGGCTTGTCAGGAAGGAGGGTTCTTCACGCGCCTTTCCGGACACCTCGACGCCGGCCTTGACCAGTTCAGGCACCATCCACAAATCACCCGGAGAAGTCAGGCTGTAGGGACGGCCGGAATCCGGCGTGACATAAATGGTATCGCCCTGGATATCGACCTTGCTGATCTTGCCAGCTTGCGCGTCGGACATGAATTGGGTGTAGGTAACCGTATCGGTGGATGCAACGCGGCCATCAAACTGTTTGAACACAGTAAAAAGCACCAGCGCGATCACCATCCATATGGCGACCTTGGAAAATGAGTTGTTCAACGCCAACCTCCTACATAACCTGGATCTGACAAGCCGCCCCGCGTCGTTGGCAAGCGATCAGATGCTCGAATGATTCATTCTAACCTGTCAGAACGAATATCGCTGTTTTTCTCCCCGGCTTTCAAACCGCGGGCCACTAAAAATGTTTCAGAGGATTTATCACGCGACGCCTTGGGCTTGCGCTCGACAACCCGCCGGAAATGCTTCTTGAAGGTCTCTACGATTTGCGAGAAACCACTGCCATGAAAAGCTTTGACAATAAGCGCGCCGTCGGGTTGCAGATGGCGACATGCAAAATCCAGGGCAAGCTCGCATACGTGCTGTATACGCGCTGAATCGGCCGACTCCACACCAGATAGATTGGGGGCCATGTCGGAAATCACAAGGTCGACCGGCGAATCTCCAACAATCTGTTTCAACTGCTCGAGCACTGCGTCGTCCCGAAAATCACCCTGTATGAATTCCACGCCGGCCACAGGTTCCATGGGAAGCATATCCAGTGCAATGATTCGACCCTGCACCACGCCACCCGGCCCGGAGAGGCGCTCACGGGCAACTTGAGACCAGCTTCCAGGCGCAGAACCGAGATCAACCACGATGTCACCCTTGTGCATCAGCTTTTCGGAATCCAGGATCTCAATGAGCTTGAACGCGGCGCGTGCACGGTAGCCCTTCTGTTGCGCCATTTTCACATATGGGTCGTTGATATGCTGGTGAACCCAGTTTTTAGAGAATTTTTTCTTGGCCATTCCCGTACAATTCCAATATGCCCAAACTCGACATTACATCTCAAGAGCGCAGCGTGCTACGTGCTGCCGCCCATCCATTGAACCCAGTCGTCCTGATTGGAGACAAGGGACTTACTCCGGCCGTCCTGAAAGAAATTGATCTCAATCTGAACGCTCACCAGCTGATCAAGGTAAAAGTTAGCGGCCAGGAACGCGCCGAACGCGACGCCACACTTGAAGCCATCTGCGAAGAGCTTTCTTGCGCGGCCGTGCATCATCTGGGCAAGACTCTGGTCCTGTACCGCCCCGATTCCGCCAAGCTAAAAGCCGAGGAAGAAGCTCGCAATGCCACGCGGGCACAACGCAAGCCCACAGAACCCTACATACCCAAGAAAGTCGCCGCATCCGGCGCCAAGCCGGCACGCAAGGCCACTCGCAAAACAGTCAGCAGCACGCCCGCTTCCGCTTCACGCCGCGCATCCACCGCCACACACGGAATTCCCCGACGTAGCGGAAGCTCGCTTACATTGCGGGCCGGCATGCGCCGCAGTACGGCACCAGGCGGACGAAAGCGCTCGAGTTAGACGGCTCACTCACGTTGCTCCGCGCGGCGCGACGATCGACGCTACAAACCAACACAAAAAATACGCCCAGGGCTTTCAAACTGGGCCACACGGAAAACAAAACGCCCCCATAAATGGGGGCCTTTTTTTGCCGCGCGCCTGAGGCAACGCATCAATAAAAGCGTGAATCAAGCATTTTACGCTGAAATCGGCTCTGAATGCGGCCGGCGCGAGGACTGCCTTTGAACGGCGAGCACTGCCGATATAGCGCAATAATGCCTCGAGCGACACACTGGTGTCGCCCGCACGCGTTCAGACATAGCGGATATTGACGATTTCGTACTCGCGCACGCCACCGGGAGCCTGGACCTCGACCACGTCGCCCTCGGATTTGCCGATCAAGGCGCGGGCGACGGGGCTGGACACAGAAATACGATTTGAACGAATGTCCGCTTCGGCGTCGCCGACGATCTGGTACGAGAGTTTTTGACCGCTTTCGAGATCTTCGATTTCGACAGTTGCACCAAACACGGCAGTACCCTCGACGTCGAGCGTCGTCGGATCAATGATCTGCGCGTTCGACAGGGTTCCTTCGAGTTCCTGAATACGCCCTTCGACGAAGGCCTGGCGTTCACGCGCAGCATCGTACTCGGCGTTTTCGGAAAGATCGCCCTGGGCACGCGCTTCGGCAATGGCGTTGATCACTTCGGGGCGCTCGATGGTTTTCAAGCGATGCAGTTCTTGTTGCAAGCGTTCAGCGCCGCTTGCTGTCAATGGTATGGCAGCCATGGTATTCCTGAATGAAATTAAAAGACGCTCCGCAACGAGGGAGCGCCTCTGATGGTGAACCCTGGCGACAGACCTCAGCCGGGGTTGATATGTTTACAAGATTGAGTCTTGAGTTGTTGTTGTAGCTTTGCTAACACGCCGATATTTTTCGACGTAATGCAAAACCCCGGCTCTCCTGGAACCGGGGAAGTACGAGTTATTGTGCGCAAAATTCCTGCAAATTGCAAGCCCCCTCGGGGGGCCGGAAATTGTCGGTCAGGCTTTTTGCCGAAGGCTGAGCAAGGCGTGCAGGATGATCGCGCCAAACGTAGCGGTACCGATGCCGTCGAGCTTGAAGGCGCCGAACGCGATCGAAAAGTTACCCGCGCCAAGTACCAGTGTCACGGCGGCAACGATAAGATTTTTATTGTTGCTGAAATCTACCTGGTTGACTACCCAAATGCGGGCGCCGGCCACGGCAATCAGGCCGAACACGACCACCGACATACCGCCCAGGACGGGCCCCGGTATCAGCTGTATCAATGCGCCGAATTTCGGAGAGAACCCAAGCAAAATAGCGATCACGGCCGCGATAACGAATACCAACGACGAGTAAATGCGGGTCACGGCCATGACGCCGATATTCTCCGCGTAAGTGGTGACACCGGTACCACCCACCGCTCCCGACACCATGGTCGCAACACCGTCACCCACAAATGCACGACCCAAATAAACGTCCAGGTTCCGACCCGTCATGGCGCTGACTGCCTTGATATGACCAAGGTTCTCTGCGACAAGAATGATCGCTACCGGTGCAATGATGCTGATGGCATGAAAATCGAACACGGGGCTGGAAAAACCGGGCAGCCCGAACCAGGCCGCGTTTGCCAACCCGCTGAAATCCAGTGGGGTGCCGAGGCCCAGACCGTTGGTAAGCAGACCATAGATGACACAGGACAGAAGCAGGCCCACCAGAATCAGCAAACGCTGCATGGTGCCTCGCGTATACACGCCAATGCCGCCCACGCATAGCACGGTAAGCAGTGCCATGAGCGCCTCGAACGTGCTTCCGCCCATCGCTCCCTTGGCGGCGATGGGAGCGAGGTTCAAACCGATGATTGCCACAATGGATCCTGTCACGACAGGCGGCATGAGCTTGTCAATCCATTGAGCGCCATCTCCCGATCGTGCATTGATCCACCAGACGACCAGGCCGATCAAGGTATAGACAAGACCGCACATTATGATTGCACCCAGCGCCAGTCCAATATTGGCATTAAGGCCCGAGCCGGCATAGCCGGTGACTGCAATGACGCCACCAATGAAGGCAAAGCTCGAGCCCAAATAGCTGGGCACCCTTCCCCCGACGAACAGGAAGAAGATGAGTGTTCCAATACCCGACATCAGGATGGCGACGTTTGGATCGAAACCCATGAGCAGCGGGGCCAGGATGGTCGAGCCGAACATGGCAACGACGTGCTGAGCGCCCATGGCCACACTTTGCGGTGCAGGAAGGTACTCGTCGGGCTGCACGACCATACTGTCAGAACGATTGATTACGGGTTTCCAACGGGGAAAGTAGGATTGCGACATTTTTTCCTATGCCTTTTCTTTCTATGCCTTGTTGTTTATGGGAAGGGGCAATGCTGGGGCAAGAGTTTACGCGCAGCATATGAAAAACTGCAACACTGGCGCGGGAAGCCGAAAGCTTGGCGGTACTTCTGCATGGTCGCCCAGAAAAAAAGGGGCAGCGACATATATCGCTGCCCCTCTTCTTTTTCGCTCCCCTGCTTTACAGGTGGAACTGGTACTGCACAACGCTGCGCCAATTTGAGTTGGCACAGCCAGGGCTTTACTGCAAGCTAGCGTGCAGCTCTTGCAAGGAGTACACCTTGAGTCCACCGCCATTTCGCAGGTATTGCAAACCTTCGACGGCTGCGCGTGCACCGGCGATGGTGGTGAAGAAGGCCAAGCGAGCCTGCAATGCGTTGGTGCGGATCATCCGAGAATCCGCGATGGCATTGCGACGCTCTTCGACCGTATTGATCACCAGGGAGATTTCCTGGTTCTTGATCATATCCACAATGTGCGGCCGGCTTTCGGTTACCTTGTTTACGATTTGCACGGGCAAGCCTGCGGCTTCGATGGCCGCCGCCGTCCCTCGAGTAGCAACCACCTTGAAGCCAAGGTCGATAAGACCACGCGCCACTTCGACTGCGCGAGGCTTGTCCTGATCGCGCACGCTGATAAATGCAACGCCCGACTCCGGCAAAGCTACCCCCGCTGCCAACTGTGATTTGACGAAGGCTTCGCCGAAGCTTTCGCCCACGCCCATCACTTCTCCCGTGGACTTCATCTCGGGTCCAAGAATAGTGTCTACCCCGGGGAACTTCACAAACGGGAAGACAGCTTCCTTAACGGAAAAATACGTGGGCACCACCTGCTTGCTGATACCTTGCGAAGCCAGGGAACGGTCGGCCATGGCCCGGGCGGCAATCTTGGCCAGCTGCAGTCCCGTCGCCTTGGAGACGAATGGAACGGTACGGGAAGCCCGCGGGTTGACTTCCAAGACGTAGACGTCGCCGTTCTGAATGGCGAACTGGACATTCATTAGACCCTTTACGTTAAGTGCACGGGCCATGAGAGTTGTTTGACGCTCGATCTCTGCGATGGTGTCACTGGAAAGCGAATACGGCGGCAGGCTGCACGCCGAGTCTCCAGAGTGAACCCCGGCCTGCTCAATGTGTTCCATCACACCGCCAATAAACACAACCTCGCCGTCTGCGATGCAGTCGACGTCGACTTCGGTGGCGTTGTTCAGAAAGTGGTCCAACAGAACAGGCGAATCGTTACTGACCTTGACGGCCTCACGCATGTAGCGCTCGAGATCTTGAGGTTCGTGCACGATCTCCATGGCACGGCCGCCAAGCACATAGCTGGGCCGAACGACAAGCGGATAGCCGATTTCTGCGGCATGGGCCATGGCCTCGCCCTCTGTGCGAGCCGTGCGGTTGGGCGGCTGACGCAGGCCAAGCTTATTGAGGAGCTTTTGGAAACGCTCGCGATCTTCAGCGACGTCAATGGATTCCGGACTGGTGCCAATGATGGGTACGCCGTTGGCCTCGAGTGCACGCGCCAACTTCAGAGGTGTCTGCCCGCCATACTGTACGATCGTGCCCACGGGATTTTCCTTATGCACGATCTCGAGAACATCCTCGAGCGTCAGCGGCTCAAAATAAAGCCGGTCTGAGGTGTCGTAATCGGTGGACACCGTCTCGGGATTACAGTTGATCATGATGGTTTCGTAACCATCTTCGCTCAGCGCTAACGCGGCATGTACGCAGCAGTAGTCGAATTCAATCCCTTGCCCGATACGGTTCGGCCCACCGCCAAGAACGATGATCTTCTTGCGATCGGTAGGCGCCGCTTCGCACTCGTCCTCGTAGGTAGAGTACATATAGGCGGTCTTGGTGGGGAACTCGGCTGCGCAGGTGTCGACGCGCTTGTAAACCGGGCGCACGCCCATCTGATGGCGCAACTTGCGGAACTCGGTCTCGGACGTATCCAGCAGGAAAGCCAGGCGACGGTCTGAGAAGCCACGACGTTTGAGTTGCCAGACCGTGTCACGGTCGAGATCGGCAAGAGTCTTTTGCTCGAGCGCCAGCTCGATGTCGACGATCTCCTTGATTTGCGCAAGGAACCAGGGGTCGATATGCGTAAGGGCGTGCACTTCTTCGAGGCTGAAGCCCTGTGCGAAGGCATCTCCGACATACCAGATGCGCTCTGGACCGGGCTCGGCCAGTTCAACCTGCAGCTTTTCGCGGTCGGTGGTCTTCTGGTTGAGACCGTCTACGCCAACCTCGAGGCCACGGAGCGCCTTCTGGAAGGATTCCTGGAAGGTGCGGCCGATGGCCATGACCTCACCCACAGATTTCATTTGCGTGGTAAGGCGGGAATCGACCTGCGGGAATTTCTCGAAAGCGAAACGCGGCACCTTGGTCACGACATAATCGATGGTGGGCTCGAAGGATGCCGGCGTGGCACCACCCGTGATTTCGTTCTTAAGTTCGTCGAGCGTATAGCCGACCGCCAGCCGCGCTGCGACTTTGGCAATAGGGAAGCCCGTAGCCTTTGAGGCCAGTGCCGATGAACGCGACACACGAGGGTTCATCTCGATCACGATCATGCGTCCGTTCGCAGGGTTCACCGCAAACTGAACGTTCGATCCACCTGTATCGACGCCGATTTCGCGCAATACTGCGATCGAGGCGTCGCGCATGATTTGGTATTCTTTGTCGGTGAGCGTTTGGGCTGGAGCGACAGTGATCGAATCGCCGGTATGCACACCCATGGGGTCGAGGTTTTCGATCGAGCACACGATGATGCAGTTGTCGACGCAGTCGCGCACAACTTCCATCTCGTATTCTTTCCAACCCAATAGCGACTCTTCAATAAGCAGTTCGTTGGTGGGCGACGCTTCGAGGCCTCGCCGACAAATGACTTCGAACTCTTCCTGGTTGTATGCGATACCGCCTCCGGTACCGCCCAATGTGAAGCTGGGTCGAATCACCACCGGAAAACCCGCGGTACCGGTTTCTTCGGCAATGCGTTTTTGAACCGCCCAGGCCTCGTCCATGGAATGGGCGACGCCCGACTTGGCGGATTCCAGACCGATGTCCGTCATGGCCTGTTTGAATTTCTGGCGGTCTTCAGCCTTGTCGATGGCGACTGCATTGGCACCGATCATTTCGACGCCGTGCTTTTCGAGCACACCGTGACGCGCAAGGTCCAAGGCACAGTTAAGTGCCGTTTGCCCACCCATTGTGGGCAACAAGGCATCGGGTTTCTCGCGCTCGATGATTTTTTCGACGGCCTGCCACGTAATGGGTTCGATGTAAGTGACGTCCGCCGTTTCCGGGTCGGTCATGATGGTGGCCGGGTTGCTATTGACCAGAACGGTTCGATACCCCTCGGCCTTTAGCGCCTTGCAAGCTTGCGCCCCGGAATAGTCAAATTCGCAGGCCTGCCCGATGACGATAGGGCCCGCGCCGATGATAAGTATGCTCTTTATGTCTGTACGCTTTGCCATGGTGCTGATTAGGTATTCTGGGCCATGAGGCTGATGAATTTGTCGAAAAGCACGACGATGTCGTGAGGACCCGGGCTGGCCTCGGGGTGGCCCTGAAAGCAGAAAACGGGTGAGTCGGTAAGTTCGAAGCCCTGCAACGTGCCGTCAAACAACGACACGTGAGTGATGCGGGCATTGGCCGGCAAGGTATCGGCATCGACATTGAACCCGTGATTCTGGCTGGTGATGAATACCCGGCCCGAACTGAGTTCATGAACCGGATGGTTGGCACCATGGTGCCCCGCCTTCATCTTGACGGTTTTTGCTCCGACGGCAAGACCGATGATCTGCTGCCCCAAGCAGATACCGAACAGAGGGATCTTGCGGCTGATGGCAGCGCGGGCAGTGTCGATTGCGTAGTCACAGGGTTCGGGGTCTCCGGGACCATTCGACAAAAAGATGCCGTCAGGTTTGAGAGCCAGGACTTCGTCAACCGGAGTTTGCGCCGGCACGACGGTAATCCGACAATTGCGGTCGGCCAGCAAGCGAAGGATATTTGACTTGATGCCAAAATCGTACGCCACGACATGATGAGCACCCTCACCGATCTGACGGAAGCCAGAACCAAGCTTCCAGGTACCCTCGTTCCAGGAGGCGATGTTTTTTGTTGAAACGGTTCGAGCCAGATCCTGGCCAGCCATTCCCGGGAAGCTGCGAGCCAGCTCCACAGCTTTCTTCTCGTCGTCACCGACCAGAATGCAAGCGCCCTGGGCACCGCTATCGCGCAGGATACGCGTAAGCTTGCGGGTATCGACGCCTGAAATGGCCACCACTCCCTGCTGTCTTAAGTAGGCAGGCAAGGACATCGTGGCTCGGAAGCTGGAAACGCGTAAAGAACAATCACGCACAACCAGGCCCGCAGCATGTATGCGGGTGGATTCGACATCTTCAGCGTTAATGCCGGTATTACCGATATGCGGATATGTGAGGGTGACTATCTGGCCGCTATAGCTGGGATCGGTGATGATCTCTTGATAGCCCGTCATGGATGTATTGAAGACGACCTCGGCGACGGTATGCCCTTCAGCGCCGATCGAGACGCCCTTGAAGATAGTACCGTCTGCCAAGGCCAGGATTGCGGTAGGAGCGGATTCACATCCCTCTGGAAGTAATGACGGCAGCAACGCTAAACCCCAGTTATAAAGTCAGTAAGTAAACCCTCCAATTATACCTTGAGATGGGATTCCTCCCTGATCACCCAGGCAATGCCTGACCCCATGCCCTACAAGTCAAAGGCCACTTTGCCCCTATACTGTAGGGGTGCTCATACGCCTACAGAAATTCTGAACATGACCAATCAACTCGAAGCTCTGCGCCAATTCACTACTGTTGTCGCCGACACTGGCGATTTCGAGGCCATGAAGGCCCACCGGCCCACAGACGCCACCACGAACCCGTCTCTTATTCTGAAGGCGGTACAGAAGGACGCTTACCGCCCCCTGCTGGAGAAGACGGTGGCCGACCATCCGGGCGCACCTCTGCAAGAATTGATCGACCGACTGCTGGTCGCGTTTGGCCGCGAAATCCTGCAGATCGTTCCGGGACGGGTCTCCACTGAAGTCGACGCCCGCTTGTCGTTCGACACCCAGGGCACGATCATCCGGGCCAGACAGATCATCGAACTGTACCGGCTCGCGGGAATCTCCAAGGAGCGGGTGCTGATCAAGATTGCCTCAACCTGGGAAGGCATCCAGGCTGCCAAGGCCCTGCAGGCCGAAGGCATTGCGTGTAACCTGACCCTGCTTTTCAGCCTGACGCAGGCCGTTGCCTGCGCGCAGGCCAAGGTACAGCTTATCTCGCCGTTTGTCGGTCGAATCTACGATTGGTACAAGAAATCGGCCGGCAACAATTGGGACGAGGCCGCAAATGCCGGCGCGTCCGACCCGGGTGTACAGTCCGTGCGCACGATCTATCGTTACTACAAGGCCTACGGAATTCCCACCGAAATCATGGGTGCGAGCTTCCGAAATGTTGGGCAGATTCGAGCTTTGGCCGGCTGCGATCTACTTACCATCAGTCCCGAATTACTGGGAGAACTGGCCCAAAGCACAGAACCGCTTACGCGCCAGCTGGATCCCAGCACTGCCGTGCAAAATCCGCCGGATCGAATCACAATGGACGAAGTGCAGTTCCGCACTTCACTCAATATGGACGCCATGGCCAGCGACAAGCTCGCAGAAGGTATTCGCATTTTTGCTGCCGATGCTGCCAAGCTCGATGCGCTGGTAGAGCAACTGCGCGTGGGCGTCTCGGCCAATACCATCTGACCTGGCGGGGCGCAGCAAAATCCACGCTCGCACACTCGGTGGTTTACGAGCTGCGTCGCTCCATCAGCGCCCAGGCTATGGTTCCGGCGTCGACATACTCGAGCTCGCTGCCGGCAGGTACGCCACGCGCCAGCCTGCTTACCGCCAGACCGTGCGAGCGTAACGCTTCGGCCAGGTAATGAGCGGTTGTTTCGCCTTCAGCCGTGAAGTTGGTCGCAAGGATTACTTCACGCACCTCACCATCGTTGGCACGTTGAATGAGGCGATCAAAATGCAGTTCAGCAGGCCCCACCCCTTCAAGTGGCGCCAAGCGGCCCATCAACACATAATACAAACCCCGATAGCCGTGGCTGGACTCGATCATGTTCTGATCTGCAGGTGTCTCAACCACGCATAACAACGAGGCATCGCGTTTGGGGTTGGCGCATACTGGGCAAACCGCTTCGTCAGAGAAACCGTTGCATCGCTCACAGTGGCGCAGATTTCGCACTGCGTCGCTAAGTGCGTGGGCCAGTCGGTCTGCTCCCGGCAGATCGTGCTGAAGCATGTGATACGCCATTCGCCGGGCCGACCTGACGCCGACGCCCGGCAAACGACGCAGCGCGTCAATCAGGGCTTTTAGCGGCTCAGGTTCGGGCAATGAAGACGACATGGAACGCTTAGAACGGAAGCTTCATTCCAGGAGGAAGTGGCAGGCCCGCTGTGACGGACGACATCTTTTCCTGGGAAGTTGCTTCGGCCTTACGCAGGGCGTCATTGACGGCTGCCCCCAACAGATCTTCAAGCATTTCTTTGTCTTCTTCGAGCAATGATGGGTCGATGGAGACGCGCTTGACGTCGTTGCGGCAGGACATGGTCACTTTGACCAGGCCCCCGCCCGCAGCACCTTCAACAAGGATGTCGGCCAAGGCTTCCTGAGCCTTCTTCATGTTCTCTTGCATCTGCTGCGCCTGGCGCATCAGCCCGGCAATCTGTCCTTTCATCATGTTCGTGATTCCTGAATATAAAGTGAAAAAATCATGCCCTATTGTCGTTCATGATCGCGCGAACTGACCCCGGCACAATGTGCGCGCCGAAATCGTCGATAAGAGCACGCACGACCGGATCGGCCTGCACGTCAAGCTCGGCTTGCTTTTGCCGCGCAGCGCGTTCGGCCTGCGCAACGGCGTGCGCTGTTTCGTCGCCGGTGGCACCAAACTCGACTTCCAGCTGAACGACCTTGCCAAAGTGCTCGGAAAGCACTGTACGCAAACGAGCCTTACCCGCGGTGGCAGCCAGAGTACGAACAGCCACGCGCAAACGGATCAGGTCACCTTCAACTCCAAGCCACTCGCTTTGACGCGCCAATTCTGCCGCTAGTCCCGTGACCGGCAACTGTGCTGCCAACGCCGGCCAGTCACTGGCGTTCATCTTGTTCAGCTTAGGGGAACGAATTTTGGCAGGCTGAGCAGCAAAAAGCGCGACACCGGTAGAGTCGGGGTCGGCCGCTTCCATCCCGATCTCCGCCCCGTCATCCGGTAAAGTGAAGGAGGCTTCGGCACCGGGTTCATCCAGGTCCTGATAGGGCTCGTAATTGCCAAAGTCGGCGTCAACGGGTATGTCTTCCCAAGCTGGAATATCGTCCTCCGCCGGGACGGACGCCATGGGAACACGGTTGGCTTCTTGAACTGTCTGGGCATCCGATATTAACGGCGAAGGAGGTGAAACGGATGGGGTCGATGCGAGCAGGTTTCCGTTAGAAACATTGGAACCAGCCGTCGAATCGCTCTGCTCAGAAGACGCATAAGAAGAGAACGACGACGCAGAAGTATCAGCCTTGCTGCTGTCGGGCGCCACCGTCCCTTCTTCCGCGTCGAGACGTTCAACCGCACTGCTCCGTGCAGCGGAGACGGAGCGTGAGACATTGCTTGCAGTGGCCGACGGTTCCGATGGGACCGAGCCCTCATCGGACGGCGGCGTCGTGACCGCTGAGTCGGGCTTGGCCATTTGAACTGACCCCAGGCTGCCCGCCTGCGACACATGCGTTGCCGTTCGCTCGAGCGAACTACTGGCTGTATGCTCGTCAGCCGTTTCGACGGAAGGCGTCATCTCTGAACCCGAGCCCGATCCGGGACCCGCACTGCCTGTGTCGCCTGTATCGGCTTCGGGAGCGAGCGCCAGCATGCGCAGACAAGCCATGACAAAGCCCGCGTACTCGTCGGGCGCCAGTGACAGCTCGTTTCGACTATGTACCGCAACGGAATAAAACAATTGCACCAGATCGGGATGCATCGTCGAAGCCAGCCCTACGATCTCTTCGATCAATGGCTCTTCGGTACCAAGGGCTCCTGGTATGCGCTGCTGAATGGCGATCTTGGAAAGCAAGATGGCAAGATCGCCCAACGCTCCTGAATACGACAGGCCACGCGTGGCCAATTCGTCTGCGACGCCCAGCACTTCGGAGGCCTTGCCGGCGGCCAAGGCCTGCAGCAGACGCACCAGATAGCGCTGATCGATCGTGCCAAGCATTCCCTGCATGGCTTCGACGGTAAGATTGCCGGCGCTATAGGCTATGGCCTGGTCCGTAAGAGACAGGGCATCACGCATCGAACCGGATGCAGCCTGAGCAATGAGTCTCAGCGCAGGTACTTCGAACGGAATGTCTTCTTGCGCCAGGACCTCCTGCAAATGAGTCACGATAGACTCGGCAGTCATTTGCTTGAGATTGAATTGCAGGCATCGCGACAGAACCGTGACGGGGATCTTCTGCGGATCGGTCGTGGCAAGGATGAACTTGACGTGCGGCGGTGGCTCTTCGAGCGTCTTGAGCATGGCGTTAAACGCGTGCCCCGTGAGCATGTGCACCTCGTCGATCATGTAGACCTTGAAGCGGCCGGAACTGGGCGCGTAAACCGCCTGTTCGAGCAGCTGGGTCATTTCGTCAACGCCGCGATTAGAGGCGGCGTCGAGCTCGACATAATCCACGAAACGTCCAGCATCGATTTCAACGCAAGCCCGGCATACATCACACGGCTTGGCCGTCACGCCCTGTTCACAATTCAGCGACTTGGCCAGAATACGTGAAAGCGTCGTCTTACCTACTCCGCGGGTTCCCGTAAACAGCCACGCATGATGCAAGCGTTGGGTATCAAGCGCGTGAGTTAACGCGCGGACCACATGGTCTTGGCCAACCAGAGTGTCGAATGAACGCGGACGCCATTTGCGTGCCAGCACCAGATATGTCATGCAGGAAGACCCGTACCAGAAGGCAATCGGAGGACAAAGGAAAAGTGTACCGGATTCGGAACAGCTTGAGGCGCAGGCAGGGAACCATTAAAAATGGGGCGGCGAGCCTGACTTCGGCACTGACCCTTAGCGACTATGGCTGCTTCGTTCCCGACCTGACCAGGTTTGCCGCCGGACCATGCGAAGGGGCCCGCCACCACGAAGTTTAACAGGACTCGCACAAACCTTCAGAACTCCAGCCATATATCGGCTCTTGGGAAATACAGAGCCGCGCGCGCGGGGCGTCCGTCGAGTGCTGTGACTTGCTCACAATACCGTTTGAGCTGTTCGCCGTGGCGCAAGCGCATTCGTGCAGCGAACTCATCAAGGTCTTCTGCCTCGGGGGGAATCGATGTTTTGTAATCGACCACCAGCCAGCCTTCTTCGTCGGCAATGGCAAGATCGATGACCGACACGCGGCCCGAGACATCAAGTAGCGACCACTCACGTTGGGCTTTGGCTGCATTCAGTAACCAACGCCCTTTATCGCTAGCCAGGGTGGCACACAGGGTCTGGCTGACTACCTGGGCGGCAGCATCAAGCGCGGAAACGGGGAGCCCTGCCCGGCCCAATTGCTTCCGTATCACCGGCAAGTGCTCAAGTATGCGCAGTTCCGACCACGCCCCCAAGCCCTGTCGTCCCAATCGTTCGAGCCAGGCATGGGCAACAGTTCCAATGGCCGCTTCATGGGTGGTGTCGGGCGCCCAACTCCAAACAGACGCTGGCTCTCTGGCGGCTGTGGAGGCCGGAAGCTGTCGAAAACTGTCGGCAGTAACGCGTTGCAAGGGACGCGGTGCGGATCGCGATGGCTGGGCGGCTTCGCCGGCAAGCAATTCACTTAAAGGGGGAGGCACGGGTGGGCGAATATGGGGCCACAGGCGCCCTAAAAGGCTGGAAGCCGATGGCTCTTTAATGCCCCCTTCATCGTCAAGCGCCACTTCTCCAATAAGGTGCAATTGCTGGCACGCGCGCGTCACGGCAACATATAGCAAGCGGTCTGACTCGTAGGCGGCGCGACGCTTCTCCCGTTCAGCGAGATAGGTGGAAACAGGATCGGGCGTATCCGAAGCCCGGTTCTTGATCGGACCCAACAACAGGCGGCCTTCGCTGTGCTCCAGACGAAGCAAGGGCTGCGTATCGGCTCGTGGCCGGCGGTGCATGCCCATCAGGATCACGGTTTCGAACTGCAGACCCTTGGACTTATGGATGGTCATGACCTCGACCGAGCGTTCTGCCCCTTCCGGAGCCGCGAAAAGACGCTCAAGACGCAGTTCGAGCTCGGCGGGATCCAACCCTCCGTATGGCCAAAGCTTCTCGATCAAGCGGAATAGGCTTTCGACATCTGCCCTGTCGCTGGGGTTGGGGTAGACCTGCGGACCGCCCAGTCGCTCCCAACAGGACTGCAGCCACGCCGCCAGCGGCACAGTTCCTGTCGAGTTGGAATTGTCGAGCAACACCGAGCACGCATGCTGCAGGCGGGCGGCCTCATCGAGCGCAAGCCGGGGCTGGAAGTGGTTTTGCACCCACCGCGTCAGCAACTCACGTGGCGAAGCGTGATGATCGTCGCCAAAAAGCGTGTGCAAGGAATCCAGTGTCAGGCCACACATTGGAGACCGCAATACTGAAAGCCAGGCCAGCCGATCGGCTGGATGTGACAGAGCGCGAGCCAACTGAACGGCGTCACTCACGACCTGTCGGGATTTCAGGGGGGAAAGCTCGACCGCACGACATGGAATGCCTTCTGCTGTTAGCCGGCGAACGACCTCTTCGAGATGGCTGCGGGCACGAACCAGAATGGCGACCGGATGTGCGCGGTCGGCATGACGCTGTAGCGCATCGCGCGCGAGTCCGATTGCAATGGATTCAGCCGTGCGAGAAGCCGCCGTAGCGTCGATGGACGCATGCGTCCAGACCGGATGCATTTCAACGCCGACGTCGCCAAGGGCGTCGTGGTAAGCCGTGGAAGGCGTATAAGGAATCGCCCCCATGCCCGGATCGGCTTGACTGGGAAAAAGGGGCTGAAACGAGCGATTCACCCATTCGACAATGTTCGCCTGTGATCGAAAATTGTCGGTAAGGCTAAGAGATTCAAGGGCTATATTGCCAAGGCCCTTTTCCTTGGCGTGTAAAAACAATCCAACTTCGGCCTTGCGAAAGCGGTAGATGGACTGCATGGGGTCGCCCACCAAGAAGATGGTTCGACCATCTCCGGGTTCCCATCCGGCGGTCAATGACGTCAACAGACGTATTTGCGACTGGCTGGTGTCCTGGAACTCGTCAACCAGCAAGTGCTTTATGGATGCGTCGAGTTTTAGCAACAGATCGCTTGGGTCATCGGCACTACCTAGCGCATGAAGGGCGCTTTGAGATATCTCGATGAAATCGACCTCGGATTTCTCGGCGAACCGAAGCTTGAGCTGCGCTGTCGCCAACCACAATACATGGATGAGATCGCCAAGAACTGCCAGTTGCTCGGGATCATAGCCGCCGGCCGGCGCGCTGCGGATGCGCGCCAGGCATTCAACCCAGGGTTCATCGGGGTCGCACCCCGACAGCCACTTCAGGAAACTATCTTTGTGAGGTGATTTGGGGTCAAAGCCCAAACGCTTGTCAGCCGTGCGTCGCAGAGTGTTTGTTTGCGTGAGCAAGGCGTTGGCAAGGGCTTGCCAACGCGCCAGCTGAGAAAACGAAGGATCGAGCGCCGCACCATCCCATTGGGACAAGGCGTCAAAGCTGCACGGCTTCTCGCTGCTGCGCAGCGCTTCGACCGCCGCAGACAGGGGCTGAGAAAGCGCCTGCGACCAACCTGGAGGCATGCATTTGGCAAGCTGATCGAGATCTGCCTCGACAGCCTGGATGAGGTTGTGCAAAAGGCGGCCGGCATCGCTGCCCTCGCCAAGCAGCGGCAGCCACTGGTCGCGACTGGCCAGCATACCCGCGATAAGATCCTGAGCCGCACGCAGATCAACGTCTAGATGGGCAATGAGTCGCGCCACATGCTCGTCGTCGTCCGCCATCGCTAGCGTGGCTTTCGCAGCCTCTTGATAATGCTCTTCGGCAAGTTCGGTCACGCCTGGCAATCCGCCCAGAGTGCTGAGCCAGGGCGTGAGCCGTACCAGCAATGAGGAAAACGAGTCTATGGTTCGAATGCCCAACCTTGCAGGGTATTCGAGCAGGTTCCACTGCTTCTCTGTGTTCCGGGCCATGGCGCTTTGCGCCAGACGCCAACTGGCTTGCTTGTAGGGCTCTGACGGCATTGGTCCTTCGCCCGCCTTGAGCTTGGAAAGCACTCGCGCATGCATTTCGGATGCAGCCTTGCGCGTAAAGGTGATGGCCAGAATTTCTTCGGGCCGCTCGACCGTAGCTAGCAGGGCAAGAATCCGATCCGTGAGCAGTTCGGTCTTGCCGGAACCCGCGGGCGCTTGAATGAGAAAAGAGCGAGAGGGATCCAGCGCCTGACGGCGCACGGCAGCATCAGAAGGCGCCTTAAATGACATGATCGACCTCTTCATTCAGGCGCAGAAATGGCAGGACGTCGCAATAATTGAGGTCGTCGGGCCGAAGTACGTAATTGGCAGCCACGCCGCTTGCATACTCGTCGGCGAGAAGCTCGATATGATCGCGCCATTGAGCCATCAGGCCATCCCAATCGAGATGTTCGAACGCGGGCCATTCGCGTAGCTCTGCCGGTCCCGCAAAGCCGCAGTCGCCATTTGCGAGTCCCTTGACCTCGATTCCACGTGCATGCAGTCGCACGAGGAGCAGCGCACTGACCGACGCCTGACCCTGAGCCAGAACGGAGGCATAGAACGGCAGTTGCAGCCCGACGGGCCGGTCACGCATCCAGTCGGACCGCGGATCAATACTTGCCCCGCCAGTTTTATAGTCAATGATGGCCAGGGTGCCATCAGGAAGCTGATCGATTCGGTCGAGGCGTAGTTTGAGTCGCAGGGAGCCGCGCGCCCACTCACACGATTCCTCGACCGCATGAACGGTAAATTCGCCGCGACTTTGTTCCAGCTGAAACCAATCGTGCAGAATGGCCGCCGCACGTTCTATCTCGAGCTCGCGCACAGCCATGCCATAGTCGAACAGGCATTCGTCGGCAGCATGCTCGACTGCGTTTTGAATGATGTCGGCAAGCTCGCCCTGATCGTGCCAGGTGCGCACCGTATCGGCATTAAGCACATTCTTGCACACCAGCTCCATGCTTCGATGCAGGAAGATGCCCCGTGCGTTCTGGCTGGCCATCTCGGCATAGTCGCTTAGTTGGCGGGCACCCAGGCGGTAGCGAACAAACGCCCACAGCGGGTTTCGAGCCTGAGTATCGATTACCGCAATGCCACCCCTAGTGACGACCTCTGGTGATAGCGCGGGGCCTTTTTCGTCGGTTATGCTCTCGATCATGGCGGCCTTAACATCAGGCCATTGCCATGACTGTGATTCGGAGGGATATGACGCAATAAGCGGGCTGGCGCGTAGCTCACGTTCTCCCTCTTGAAGCGCGTGACTGACCCAAACATTGGAAGCCGTACACAGTAAAGAGTGGAACATGGTGCGTGCCCACTGCAGCTCGCGCTCTGGCGTTGCACGCGGCGCATTGACTCGCCTTAGCGCGGACAAGGGTATTAGCGGATTAGGCTTGGGAGCGGACGGCAGCACCTCATCCATAAGACCCAGTATCCACACGCCGTCCCATTGCCCACCCTCGGCCTCGAGAAAACCCTGCACGTCGAGGCGCGCCGCTGGATCGCGCTGGGGTTGGAATGGCGTTTGCATTGCCATGGAAGACAGAGCCGCTACCGCTTCGGCGAGGTCGAGCCGGCCCATGACAATGGTTTGTTGCGCCAGACGTTCGAGCGTTCGTTCGAGGGCCTCGAGTGTCTGGAACGCATGACTGGAAAGCGTGGAATCGCCAGGAAACCCCAGATACTGCAGCCACTGTCGAAAGCGAGCAACCCAGATATCGATGGTTGCCGCTGCGCAGTTATCGAGGGCGTGCTCGAAGCACGCCGACCAGGCCTGGGCAAGTTGGGGTGTGAGTTGTGAAAGCCGGCGTGCAAACTCGGATACAGGAAGGCCGACAATGGCCTCGTCGCGTAACGCGGCATCGAGCCGCGCACGCCCGTCTGCTTCGGTTGACGAAGCGACGCACTGCCCCAGTAGCAACGCCTCGCCGGCTTCGGCGGGCCCACATCTACCTTTTTTCAGCATCTGGCTTAACAACCGTAGCCATGCCAGAGCCCCCCGCACCAGCGGCCAATGCGCCAAGGGTCTGGCCACCGCCACGTTATATCCATGTCCGGGCACCCCGGGCTGTCCCGCAAGCGCTTCGCGCAGGACGCGATGTGCAAGCGCAGAGTCAGTTTCGAGTTGCGCAGCAATAATGGCAAAACGCTGTTCGGGGAATTTGCGCAACATCTGAGCGGCCCACTGCGCAGCAAGCCGCCATTCGGTGTCGGGGTCGGGAGCTGAGACGCGGCGAACCTGGGTTGACGCCGTGGCCTCGACGCCAAGGCTGTAGAGATCTACGCCCTGCTGTTGGAACGCAGAAAGAAGCCGCTGCATACGGGGCGAGATTTCGGTAAAACCAGCAAGAACCAGACGCGCGCAGGTGTGTGGCAACAAGCCTTCCTCGATAGCCTCGCACACTCGCTCATAACCAAGGGTGGCGTCTTCGGCCTCGAGTTGATGGAGCCGTTTGCGGTACTCGTTGCGCCAGTGCGTGAAACGTTGATGGTCAGCTGTTTCTTCTTGGGGGAGTACGGACACGCCCCACTCGGACATGATCTGATCGGCCTCCATAGCCAACCTTGCCGCCTGTACGGAGTCGAGCAAAGGGTTTTCGGTTTCAAGCTGATTGATGACCTGTTGCCACAAATTGCGCGATCCGAACGCGTCGATGACATGCGAGGCGAGCTGGGCTTGGGGCTGAAATGACAGTTCGTCGCCGGCCTGCCTGAGCCAGCTTCGAAACGGAACGATGACAGGCAGCGCCATCACCCGTCGATGTTCGTTGAGCTTTGCCGACAGACTTGCCAAGATGCGCCGCGCGTAGCGGTTGTTGACGGTGAGCACGAGCGTATCGGCGCTATCGGCAGCCAAGTCTTCGAAGGTCAGGGAAGGCAAGGTGTATTCCATGCCGCAAAGTGTACCGTGCTGTACCCGGCCGGGGTATGAGTAAAATTGCCTGTTAGCTTCCCCCTTGACATGCACTTCGGGCTTTGCCGTGGATTTTGTTGCACCCGCCTCGATCGATGAATTTCTAGACGCCGTCTGGCTCGAAGATGGACTGGCCGAAAATACGCTGTCTGCCTATCGGCGCGACCTGAGTGCGTTTGCCCGCTGGCTTCTCGAACATCGCAAGAAAGACATTGAGGCAGCCGCTACGGCCGACATTCAAGAGTGGTTTGTGCACTGTCATCCCAGCTCGAAGGCCACCACCGCCAATAGGCGCCTCGCCGCATTAAAGCGCTTTTACTTATGGGCCATGCGACACGGTCGCGTCGGTGCCGACCCGTGTCTGACCTTGAAAGCCGCCAAGCAGACCGCCCGCTTCCCGAAAACGTTGTCCGAAGATCAAGTCGATGCCTTATTGCAGGCGCCGGACCAAGCCACACCTCGGGGCCTGCGCGATCGGGCCATGCTTGAGACCTTGTATGCCACTGGCCTGCGGGTTTCCGAACTGGTTGCCTTGAACCTGCTGGATGTCAACCTGCAGGAAGGCGTGGTGCGAGTCAATGTCGGAAAAGGCGGCAAGGACAGGCTGGTGCCATTGGGTCAGGAAGCCGCATACTGGATTGAACGCTACATGAGCGAATCCAGGCCGCGATTGCTGGGCTCGCGACGTTGCGACGCGTTGTTTGTGACGGCACGGGCTGCCCCCATGACACGCCAATCTTTTTGGCTGATTGTGCGAAAGTACGCCTTGCAGGCAGATATTCACGTGCCTCTTTCGCCTCATGTCGTTCGGCACGCGTTTGCAACGCATCTACTAAATCATGGCGCGGACCTTCGGGTGGTTCAGATGCTGCTGGGACATTCCGATATTTCGACTACCCAGATCTACACTCACGTGGCTCGTGAGCGCCTGAAGACCTTGCACGCGCAACACCATCCCCGTGGTTAGGTGACTCCAACATGGCAAAACACGTATCGGAAACCCCTGCAACCCAATTGCTCAAGCGTCATAAGGTGGAGTTTGACGAGCATCCCTATGACTACGTTGAACACGGTGGCGCAATGGAGTCGTCGCGGCAGCTGGGAGTGAACCCCAATCAGGTGGCCAAGACACTGATTATGGAAGACGAGAATTCTCGACCGCTAGTCGTGCTAATGCATGGCGATTGCGAAGTGTCGACCAAGAACCTGGCCCGTCAGATCGGTGTCAAGAAAGTCGTTCCATGTGCTCCCGCTACGGCGCAACGGCATTCCGGCTACATGGTCGGAGGTACCTCACCATTTGCCACCCGCAAAAAAATGCCGGTGTGGATCGAGAAGACTTTACTCAGTTACCCGCGCATCTACTTGAATGGCGGCCGTCGGGGATACCTGATCAGCCTCGACCCATCTCTGCTGGTTCAGTTGCTCGATGCCAAGCCGGTAGAAGCCGCAATTCCGAAGCATTAAGACCTTATGCTCTAAGGTTCCCGGTGACGGAAGCATCAACGAACGATGTGATTGAGCGAAGCGGCCCGACTTTTTAAAGCAGGATGCGACGTCGTTCATTCGCCGTCGGACATGGGTATGCCAAACGTTTCCAACTGCTGACCGACCGAATTTTCCCACGCCTCGGCGATGGTTTCTGCCGTCCATCCACCTTCGCGATAGGCACTGCGGATTTCCTGGGGATGACTCCACAAAGAAAGCTTGTCACCGCCCAGACCAATGCACTGCCCAGTGATTTTCTGGGCCGCATCTGAAGCCAGAAATACAAACAAGGGGGCCACATCCTCCGGCAGACCAAGGCCGATTCCCGCCCTTAGTTTCGAAGGCAGTGGCTTGCCTTCAGCAATCATCTCTGCGTAAGGAGCCATCGCTGGAATGCTGGTGACCATTTGAGTAAAGGCCATGGGTAACACTGCATTGACCGTCACCTGCATTCGGGCACACTCAAGTGCCCATGTCCGCGCAAAGGCAGCAATGCCCGCTTTGGCAGCGGCGTAATTGGTTTGACCGAAATTGCCCCGCTGTCCCGCCACCGACGATACAAGAATAAGTCGTCCGCCCTCGTTCTGCTCACGAAATACCCGGACTGCAGCCCTCGCACACGTAAAGGTGCCACGAAGGTGCGTGTCAATGACCGCATCGAAGTCCTCGTCGGACATATTCCAAAGCACCTTGTCGCGAAGTATGCCGGCATTTGCACACATGATGTCGAGCCGGCCGAACTCCTGCCGCGCCGTATTGATGCAGCGCTCTGCCGCCTGCGACGAGCCAATCGCCACAACTTCGGATACCGCCCGCCCACCCTCGGCCCGGATGCTGGCGACGACCTCTTCCGCAGCTGTCTCCTCTACATCATTCACCACTACTGCTGCACCCGCGCGTGCAAGTCCTCGTGCAATCTCGCGCCCTACGCCGCGTCCGCTACCGGTAACGACGGCGACCTTTCCACCAAGTTGTATAGCTGTCATCCAAACACCTCTAATCAGTCTATATGTGCGAGACGCGGAGAGACCTCGCTTGCTGACATTGCAGACCTAGCTTCCGCGATAGACCGGAGCTCTGCGCTCCATGAACGCGCGGGGTCCCTCCCGTGCATCTTGGGTCGCCATGACTCGTCTGTATGCCAGCTTTTCAAGTGCGAACGCCTCGCGCTGCGGCAATCCTTGCGACGCCTGAGCGGTTTTCTTTATCTCCGCAACTGCCAACGGCGCGTTTTCCGCGATACGGCGGGCAATCCGGTTGGCGACTTCCTGTACTTCCGGTCCATGCACCACATAATTCACCAACCCTAACTGCAATGCTTTTTCGGCATCAATGGTTTCGCCGGTCAACATAAGCTCCATGGCCTGGCAATACGAAAGCTGGGTGGGCAGCCTTACCGTGGAGCCAGCAAAGGGTATGAGGCCTCGCTGAACTTCCGGCCAGGCGAAGCGTGCATCGCTGGAAGCAACCCTGATATCGGTACCCAACAAGAGTTCAGCTCCGGCAGCCATACATATTCCGGTGACCGCCGCCACCACCGGTTTGTGAAGGTCGGGATCGCATAACGAGGACACCTGCATGACCTGGGGGTCGGTCAGCAAGCGCTCATCCCAGGTATCTTCGGGACTGCGATCGCCCGTCAAGAGTGGAAGAGTACGGCCCAGGTCTCCGCCGGCGCAAAAGGCCCTGCCCCCTGCTCCACCGAGCACTATCACGCGAACTGATGAGTCGTCGCGAGCGTCGATCAGCGCATCGGCCAGAAGGCACAACATTTTGGGCGTGAGGGCGTTATGAGCCTCGGGCCTGTTCAAGGTGATGGCCGCGATATGATCGTTTTTTTGGTATAGAAGCGGTTCGGTTGCCATGATGGTCTCCCCTGTGCCGGACGATCATAGCAAGACCTGTTGCTTCATCCTGTCAGCCTAAAGACCGACCAGGCGAAGCAGCCAACCCGTATTGGCGCCCCCGGCAGGAATCGAACCTACAATCTTCCCTTAGGAGGGGAAAGTTATATCCATTTAACTACGGGGGCAAAGAAGCAAAAGTATAGCAGGCCGGCTCGAGACCCCAGCGGCCAAATCCCCTCCATATATGTTGTTTATGCGCCATTAAAAATCCCGGTTTGAAACCAGATTTCTCTCGGACTGACATAGACTTAAGCGCATAACTTGCGATATTGGGTGATATGTCCAGGCCGTTTTCAGATGTATAAAAACGGCCCCTGCGGGTATTGCGACCCGTACGCCCTTTTCGCTCTTGCCTAATACCCGAATGAAAAATAGAAAGCCATTAGAAGAAGTTAGCGTATTTTTACCAGATGAAAGCGGCACCGAAGCGCTCGCAGCACATCTGGCTCCATTCATCGTTCACCCCGCAGACTCGAACACCCGGGGTGGGCATATTCACCTGAAGGGCGACCTTGGGGCCGGCAAGACTCACTTCGCCCGGGCACTTCTGCGAGCCAGCGGCGTTACCGGTCGAATCAAGAGTCCCAGCTACGCCCTGCTTGAAAGCTATAAAGTTTCTAACTTATACTTCTATCATCTTGATTTTTATAGATTTGCTGACCCAAGGGAGTGGATCGACGCAGGATTCCGAGATCTCCTGCAAAAACAAGCGGTTGTGTTGATCGAGTGGCCGGAGCAAGCGGGTTCATTATTGCCCGCACCAGACCTCGAAATTTCGCTGGTCTACGAAGGCGACGGACGAAAGGCCCGCTTGGCCGCCTATAGCAACAAAGGACAAACATGGCTGACTTCACTGGCACCCCACCTCCAGGAATTTCCGCCCAGGGACTCGCCCGCCGCCGAATCCTGAGCACCGCTGCCACATTGCTGGTGCTCCCGGTTGTACCTCGGCTGGCAATGGCAAGCACTATCCTCGCCGTTCGTACCTGGCCGGCCGACGAATACACTCGGGTAACACTCGAAATGGACAGCGAGCTGAAGGCAGAGCACTTCACGCTCGAGAACCCACACCGGTTAGTGGTGGATATCGAAGGACTCACCATGAGCAACAAGCTCAACGACCTTGTGTCGAAGGTGCGTCCCAACGACCCTTACATCGCGTCCGTGCGTGTTGGTCAAAACCGCCCGGATGTCATCCGCATGGTGCTGGATCTGAAGCAACCCATCGCACCGCAGGTATTCACGCTCAAACCGATCGGCGAGTACAAATACAGGTTGGTTCTGGACTTGTATCCGCAAGTTGCGCAAGACCCGCTCATGGCCATTGCCAACTCCTTTCAGGACGAAGACCCGCTGGCCGATGTGCTCGAAAACTTGGCCCAGAACGCTCCGGATACCGCACCTATCCCGTCGGTCGAGGGGCAAAGTCTGCCCAAGTCTCCCCCAACGGTAAAGAGACCCTCGCCGCCGCCCCAGCCCCCCGCCGTCGCCACCCCCACCCCTTCGACTCGTCCGATTCTGGTGGCGCTGGATCCGGGACATGGGGGCGAAGATCCCGGCGCCATCGGGCCTCGCGGAACTCGCGAAAAAGACATCGTGCTCAGTATCGCCAAACGGCTGAAAAAACTGATAGATGCGCAACCCAATATGCGCGCCTACCTGACCCGCGATGCAGACTTCTTCGTTCCACTCCATGTCCGTGTGCAGAAGGCACGAAGGGTCAAGGCAGATCTATTCGTATCAATCCATGCAGATGCATGGATTAAACCTACCGCCCGCGGATCGTCGGTCTATGCCCTATCGCAAACCGGCGCCACGAGTACCACAGCTCGATTGCTTGCAAAGAAGGAGAACGACGCCGACCTAATTGGTGGCGTCAACCTTGGCTCGCATAACAAGCAGGTGGCTCAGGTGCTGCTTGAACTGTCCACCACCGCTCAGATCAACGACTCGATCAAAGTGGGCGGCAATGTCTTGTCGGAGATCGGCAAGATCAACCGACTGCACAAGAAAAATGTCGAACGGGCAGGGTTCGCTGTGCTGCGGGCACCGGATATTCCATCGATCCTTGTCGAAACAGCGTTCATAAGCAACCCCGAAGAAGAGCGTCTTCTTCGCAGTGCTGCGCATCAGGATCGCATCGCGCAAGCCATGCTGGCGGGCATCAACGGGTATTTTGCTTCCAGCCCTGGCTTGGCGAGGCGCGCTTGATCCGTACCGCAAGCCGTATCAGCCCTGGTTTGCATTGTTGATATCGCATCCGCTCGCCGCCCTCCCATCGAGGGCGGCTACCCGAAAACTGCTACCATAAAGGCCGGCTCAACCACCGACCAATCCGATGCATTTCAGCGACACCAGTGCCCCGTTAAGCGAAACCCTGTCCCGCGCCATCGACGGCATACAGGGAGAAACTGTGACCCTGAGAAACCTGATGACCGCCATCGGGGAGCAAGGCTTGCTGGTGCTTTGCGCCATCGCAACCCTGCCGTTTCTGATTCCGGTTTCAATTCCAGGCGTATCGACTGTTTTCGGGGCTGCCATCGTACTGCTGTCGGTAGCCATAACCATGAATCGACTGCCCTGGCTGCCGCAACGCATACTCGATCGCCCGCTCGAGACGGCCAAACTTTTGCCCGCGTTGCGCAAAGGCGTAGCCATTGTGTCCAAGCTTGATGCGTGGGTGCTGCCGAGAATGCCGATGCTTACATCGGGGCCTTTTGCGCGCTTCAATGGCCTAGTTCTAATCTTTGCGGGCCTGTTGCTGATGGCGCCGTTTGGTCTGATACCGTTTTCGAATACCGCTCCTGCCGTTGCGATCCTGTTTCTGACCATGGGCATGCTTCAGCGCGACGGGCTGTTTATCTTGCTCGGTTATCTTGCCACCATTTTGACAGTGATCTATTTTTCAACGCTGCTGTATGCTGCATGGCGGGCGGGTGGCGCGCTTCTGAGCTAACCATGTCAGAACGCCGCTCCATCGCTCCACTACCCGATCTTCTCGTCAGTCAGATTGCCGCCGGCGAAGTCATCGAGCGCCCCGCGTCAGTACTCAAAGAGGTGTTGGAAAACGCCCTTGATGCAGAGGCGCGCAATATCGAAATCCGTCTGGAAGGCGGAGGAATAAAGCGAATTTCGGTCAGTGACGATGGCATAGGAATTCCACCGGACGAACTACCGCTCGCCCTGACCCGACACGCAACCAGCAAGATTCGCTCACTCGAGGAGCTCGAGCAGGTTGCATCGATGGGTTTTCGGGGCGAAGCACTGGCATCCATTGCGTCTGTATCCCGATTAACCGTGATTTCTCGCACCTCGAGTGACGATCACGCATGGCAGATTGGATCGAACTCGCCTCGGCCGGAAGCGGCCGCCGGCCCCGTCGGCACCACCGTGGATATTCGACAGATCTTTCACGACATTCCCGCACGCCGAAAATTTCTGCGGTCGGAAGCTACCGAATACGGACACTGTGTTGATGCCCTCGAGCGCATTGCCCTGGCGCACCCATCGGTGAATTTTCGTCTGTTCCATAACGACCGGCCACAGAAGAACTGGCGGTCGGGCTCAATCCGCCAGCGAATACTTGATGTGGTGGGCAGAGAATTCTGCGAACAATCCCTGGACGTGGAACTGGAAACCGGCCTGATTGCCTTGCGCGGACTCGTGATACGGCCCGCATTCGCCCGCCCGAGGGCCGACAAGCAGTACCTGTACGTCAATGGACGCTTCATACGCGATAGAGTGGTCTCGCACGCCGTCCGGCAAGCGTACGCTGATGTATTGCATGGCGACCGTCAGCCTGCTTATGTACTATTTTTGTCTGTCGACCCCGCGACGGTTGATGTCAATGTGCACCCGGCCAAACACGAGATCCGATTCCGGGAAAGCGGAGCCGTTCATCGATTTGTGTCATCGGCCATTGCACAGGCTCTGAGTCACGCGGCCGGCGCCTCGATCGAAAACGCGCATCATCCGTTTACCGGCGGCTCGACCGTCCAGCACGCAGCCCAAGACGCTGCCGCCCTGCATCAAACCTACGCCAGCCACGCATCGCGGACACCTTCACCGGGCTCTCCATCCAACGCGTCGGGTTCGTACTCGCCGGTTTTCCGCCAGACTGCTTTGCGCCTGGACGAACGTCACGGGCTATCCAATGAACAGTGGCGAGCCCTGTATCAGCCCTTGCAAACGCAAGAGCCGGTACCGCAGGCCACACCAAATCGCACGCTGGCCTCCGACGATAATGAGTTTCCTTTAGGTATGGCCCTGGGGCAGTTGCATGGCATCTACATCCTGGCGCAGAACCGGGAAGGACTGATCCTGGTTGACATGCACGCCGCGCACGAACGCGTGGTTTACGAGCAGCTCAAAACGGCAATGGACGAGCGCAATCTTCCACGCCAGGAGCTTTTGGTTCCGGTTGTGATTTCGGTCACCGAGAAAGAAATGGGTTTGGTCGAAGAGCACGAATCAAGCCTGGCAGAACTGGGACTTGTACTTCGGCCTTCCGGCCCCAATGCGCTCATGATTCGGGCTGTACCCGCACTGCTCGCCCATGGCGATCTGGAATCGCTGGCGCGCGGCGTACTGAGTGACCTTGCGCAGGTCGGAAGTTCTGCTCTTTTGACGGAACAACGCAATATGCTGTTGTCGACCATGGCGTGCCACGGCTCGGTGCGCGCCAATCGCCGCCTGACTCTCGATGAGATGAATGCCTTGTTGCGTCAGATGGAGCGCACCGAACGTGCCGACCAATGCAACCACGGCAGACCTACCTGGATACACTGGAAGCTAGGCGAAATTGACCGCTTCTTCCTGCGCGGCCAATGAGCACGCCGATCATATGTATCGCAGGTCCGACCGCGGCCGGCAAAAGCGCTTCGATGCTGGCGCTGGCGCAGCGCTGGCCCATCGAGATCATCAACGTGGATTCCGCGACCATCTATCGCGGCATGGATATCGGAACAGCCAAGCCCTCGCGTGAAGAGCGAGAGCGCATTCCTCACCACCTTCTGGATATTCGTGACCCGGCAGAAAGCTACTCAGCCGCTGCCTTTCGCTCCGACGCGCTGACGCTGGTACCGCAAATCCAGGCCCGAGGAAACATCCCTGTGCTGTGCGGCGGCACCATGTTGTATTACAAGGCCTTGCGCGAGGGTCTGGACGATCTTCCGCGCGCCGATCCATCCATTCGGGCTCGACTCGATGCTGAAGCACGGGAGCATGGATGGCCGGCCATGCATCGCTCGCTCGCCATCATCGATCCCAAAACCGCAGCGCGGCTTGCACCGAATGACAGCCAACGCATTCAGCGGGCACTCGAAATATATCGGCTAACCGGCACACCAATGTCACAGCTTTTGGAAAAGCGGCCGGCAAAGGAAGAGACTGCCCATCAGTTTATGACGATCAGCCTTGAGCCCTCTGATCGTCTCGCCCTTCACGAGCGCATCCGGCTACGTTACCTGGCCATGATTGAACAAGGCCTGCTTGAAGAGGTGGCGGCCTTGCATTGCCGGCCGGATCTGCACCCCGGCCTCCCGTCGGTACGATGTGTAGGCTATCGTCAGCTGTGGGATCACCTTGAAGGGAAGACCAGCCTGAACGAGGCCATCGAACAGGCCATTGCCGCCACCCGCCAGCTCGCCAAGCGCCAATTGACGTGGTTACGATCGCAGCCAGAACGCATTGTGGTGGACTGCTTATCGGACGATGCGTCCCAGCAGGTTGTGCAGGCAGCCGGCAAAATATGGGCGAGCTAGCTTGCTGGCCGTTGACTGGCGCCCCGAGGCACGGGGTCAAAGACCAGCTGTATATGCCAGGCCGCGTGGGCCCGGCGGCAAACTACAGTGGTTTAGACGACAACGGTTTGAGCGGCATTGCCCACGCGAGGAACAATGGTTCCAAGGCGGCTGACTTGCTCGCCGCTATCAGTCAGGGTTTGCGTCACCGCGTCGGCTTGATTAGCCGGAACGACAATAACCATACCAATTCCACAGTTGAATACCCGGTACATCTCGGCATCTTCCACGCCACCGTTTTTTTGCAACCATTGGAAAAGCTCCGGCATTGTCCAGGCGTCTCGATAAAGCTGGGCAGCTAGATTTGACGGCAAGATGCGCGGCACGTTGTCGAGCAGACCGCCACCCGTAATATGTGCCAGCCCCTTTATGGCGCTACGGTGCTTCTTTAAAGCGGCCAACACCGACTTGACGTAGATCCGGGTGGGCTCCATGATCACGTCGCCTAACTGGCGGTCTCCCAACTCTTGAGTGGGACGCGCATTCGCGTGGGTCAAGATCTTGCGAAGCAACGAAAAGCCGTTTGAATGCGCACCGCTGGAAGCAAGACCCAGGACCACATCACCCTCGGCAATGGATTTACCGTCAATGATCAGCGACTTCTCGACGGCTCCCACCGCGAAACCGGCCAGGTCGTATTCACCATCCGGATACATGCCCGGCATCTCGGCAGTTTCGCCACCTATCAAGGCACAGCCCGCCAGTTCACACCCTTTGGCAATACCGCCGACGACGCTCGCAGCAGTATCAACCGATAGTTTTCCGCAGGCGAAGTAATCGAGAAAGAACAGCGGCTCGGCGCCTTGAACGAGGATGTCGTTTACGCTCATGGCTACGAGGTCGATGCCTACGGTGTCGTGGCGCTGCCACTCGAACGCCAGACGAAGTTTAGTGCCCACACCGTCGGTTCCGGCCACCAACACCGGTTCGGTATAGCCCTTGGGCACCTCGAACAGCGCTCCGAAACCACCAATGCCGGCCATCACGCCGGCGCGCATGGTACGTGCCGCGAGTGGCTTGATTCGGTCGACAAGCGCCTCGCCGGCGTCAATGTCCACACCGGCGTCGCGGTAGGTTAAGGGAGCGGAATTTTTGGTAGTCATGAGAAAAGCCGTGGGATATGTAAGAATTGCGTGTTTAACTGAATCGTTCAGCGCATTTTACGCTTTTACCCCCGGCAATGCCCCGTCAACTCATCCTCGATCTTCTCCCGCCGCCGCCCCCCACCCTGGAAAACTTCGTGGTGGGCGATAACGCTGCTGCCATTGATGCACTTCGGCACTGTCAACCCGGGAGGGCACTATATCTGTGGGGACCGCCAGGCTCGGGCCGCAGCCATTTGCTTCGCGCCATGGGCGAAGCGAAAGCCAATCTATATATCGAAGCGGCCGACGCCTCGACTCGACTGGCAGAAATAAACCAGGATGAGCAGGTGGGATTTCATCTGATAGCAGTGGACGGCGTTGAGCATTTGGACGCCGCGGGGCAGTCAGCACTCTTCGCCCTGTACAATCGCTGGCGGGAAGCTTCCGCCGGGGCTCGTGCCTTCGCCCTGTTGCTGGCTGGCGATCGGGCGCCTATGTCCATGCCCCTGCGCGAGGACCTGCGAACGCGACTGGGTTGGGATCTCGTCTATCGCCTTCAACAGCTTTCTGACGACGAGCGGGCGCAGGCTATGCAGGCACAAGCCCAGGAGCGCGGCCTTCAGCTGACACCAGAGGTTGTCAACTGGGTGCTTACGCACTATACCCGCGACATGAATCACCTTAGCGCCCTGGTCGACGCGCTCGACCGCTATTCACTTGAAAAGCACCGGGCCATCACCTTGCCTTTATTAAAGGATTTGCTGGCGGCCTCGCAGTCGCCCGACGAAACTGCATGATCACTCCAAAGAATCTGGCCCTTTTTGACCTGGACCATACCCTATTGCCGTTAGACAGCGACTATCAATGGGCCGACTTTCTGGCTCGCACCGGCCGAGCCGGCGACCCGATCGAAGCACAACGCCTCAACAACGAACTGATGGAGCGTTACAACGCAGGCAACCTTACTGCCCAGGAAGCTGCCGAATTCATGCTTGGCTTGCTCGCCGCCGCCACAACCACCGAGTTGGCCGAGTGGCACCAGATTTTCATGCGTGAAATCATTGAGCCCAACATCCTGCCTGTGGCGCGAGAGCTCGTAAACCAGCACCTTCAACGCGGCGACCTGTGCGCCATCGTCACGGCCACCAATGAATTTGTCACTGCCCCAATTGCTCGCGCCTTCAACATCCCTCACCTGATAGCCACCGTGCCCGAAATGCGCGACGGGCGTTACACCGGTGCCATCGCCGGTGTCCCCAGCTTTCAGGAAGGAAAGGTCACGCGGGTAATCGCCTGGCTGAGTTCGCAGGGCCTCAGCCTCCAGAGCTTTGAGCGCAGCTATTTTTATAGCGATTCAACCAACGACCTACCCTTGCTTGAAGTGGTGACCGACCCGATCGCGGCGAATCCCAGCCCGACGCTCAGACAGGTAGCCGAAGCGCGGGGCTGGCAGATCCTCGATATTTTCAAGGACATGCAGGACGCAAAGTCCTAAAATACGCCCATGCTGAAAGAGACAATAAAAAACTTTGTCGGCCGCTTCTTTGCCATACCGGCACCGCGCGGCCCAGAGCGCCTTGCGCGCGACAAGCATGGGATTGATCGTCGCAACGTGTCGCGACATGCCATCAAAGTCTGCGAAGTCCTGCACCAAAAAGGCTATAAGGCCTATATTGTTGGCGGGGCGGTACGCGATCTCATCATCGGACTCGAGCCCAAGGATTTCGACGTAGCCACCAACGCCACGCCCGAGCAGATTCGTCCCTTGTTTCGCCGGGCACGCATCATTGGCCGTCGCTTCCAACTGGTTCACGTGGTCTTCGGCCAGGAAATCATCGAAACCTCCACCTTCCGCGCACCTGCCGATGAAGGGGATCAGGTCACGGATGAGCACGGGCGAATCCTGCGCGACAATCTGTTCGGTACCCACGAACAAGACGCCGCCCGGCGTGACTTCACGCTCAACGCCCTGTATTACGACCCCATCAAAGAAGAAGTCATCGATTTTCATCGCGGAGTCGCCGACCTGAAGAACCGTGTCGTTCGCATGATAGGCGATCCCGAAACTCGCTATCGCGAAGACCCCGTTCGCATGTTGCGCGCCGTGCGTTTTGCCTGCAAGTTGAACGGCAATGTCGACCCGGCCACTCTTGCCCCCATCCGCAAGCTCGCGCCGCTGATAAAAAACGTACCAGCCTCGCGACTGTTTGACGAGATGCTCAAGCTGCTGACCTGCGGCCACGCAATGAAGTGCCTGCAGCAGTTGCGCGAGCTGGGCCTGTTGCAGGGCCTGTTGCCAGTTATTGACGACCTTCTGGATCACCCTGATGGCGAGCACTTTATCGCGCTCGCACTCGAACGGACCGACTCGCGAGTTCGCACCGGGAAGTCCGTCAGTCCCAGCTTCCTGTTTGCCGCCCTGCTTTGGCAACTGGTCAACAAACGCTGGGTGGACATCACTGCTCAAGGCGAACACCCCATCCAGGCCCTGGTCATCGCTGCCGACAACGTCATCGATCAGCAAACCCGCACCTTAGCCATCCAGCGCCGCTTCCAGGCTGACATGCGCGAGATCTGGTTTATGCAGCCCCGTTTCGAGCGTGCGTCGCCCCGCGCGATCTGGCGCATGCTCGAGCACCAACGCTTCCGGGCGGCCGTCGACTTCCTTCAATTACGCGCCGAAGCCCGCGAGGTCGACAGCGTGCAGGCTCAATGGTGGATGGATCTGGCCAACGCCGATAGCAACACGCGTATCCAGATGATTGACGAGTACCAGCGCGAGAACACCGGCAGTTCCGCCGCCAAGTCAAAGAAACGCCGTCGCCGTCGCCGTAAGCCCGCAGACTCGAGCGACGTTGCAGCGGGCTGACTGGCCAAGCCGAATTCGGTTCGGCTCCCTTCCTGCCGGACTATTCGGGTTACGCATGGCAAACTCAGCCTCTCACACCGACACGCAATGGACCACCGCCTACATTGGCCTGGGCGCAAACCTGGGAGATGCCGGCCAAGCGGTACAACAGGCTGCGATCCAACTTGCCCGATCCGATGGCATTCACGATCTTAGGCTATCTCCGCTGTATAGCAGCGCACCCATCGATTCCAGCGGTCCAGACTACATCAATGCCGTCGCATCGTTGCAGACCCCGCTAGCCCCCGAAGCACTGCTCGACATCCTGCAGCACATCGAACAACTCCACGGCCGCGAACGCCCGTATCGCAATGCACCGCGCACCCTGGATCTCGATCTTCTGCTCTACGGCGAACAACACATCAACTCGCCGCGACTTGAGGTTCCACACCCCAGAATGCACCTTCGTGCCTTCGTGCTGCGCCCCCTGCTCGACCTGGTGCCCAATATCCGTGTATACGGCAAACCCTGCCATGACTGGCTAGCACTCTGCGCCGACCAAGTCCTTCACCGCTTGCCTTAACGAGAATGGGCGCTAATAAACGCGCCATGCCGACGGCAACCTTCCCGACAAAATCAAGAACTCAACCCCAACGCCCCACTTCCGAACCAGCCGCGCAATAGATAACAATCAGCGCAGGAAAGACCAAGCACGAACAGAAAGGACCCCCACGGACAAGAGCAAAAATAAGGGCCCCGGAATCCCGGAGCCCTTATTCAAACTATCAACTTACTGCGCAGCCACAGGTATCTCAACCAAACGCTGCCACTGCTTCGGCCCGGTCTCGTGCACCGAGGTTCCGTTGGCATCTACTGCCACCGTCACCGGCATATCCTTCACGTCGAACTCGTAAATAGCTTCCATACCCAAATCTTCGAAAGCCACCACACGTGCACCGCGAATTGCCTTCGACACCAGGTATGCCGACCCGCCTACAGCCATCAGATATGCCGAGCCATGTTTACGAATCGACTCGATCGCGACGGGTCCGCGCTCTGCCTTCCCGATCATCGAAATCAAGCCCGTCTTCTCGAGCATCATGTCCGTGAATTTATCCATCCGGGTTGCAGTAGTCGGACCTGCCGGACCCACCACTTCCTCGCGCACCGGATCAACCGGCCCCACGTAATAAATGACACGGTTAGTGAAGTCGACCGGCAACTGTTCGCCGCGCTCCAGCATCTCTTGAATTCGCTTGTGGGCCGCATCTCGACCCGTCAGCATCTTGCCCGACAGCAGCAATGTCTGACCGGGTTTCCAGCTGGCGACCTGCTCCTTCGTCAGCGTGTTCAAATCAACTTGCAAAGACTTGTTGTAGTCAGGCGCCCAGTTCACGTCGGGCCACTCCGACAACGACGGCGGCGTCAGATTCGCCGCGCCCGAACCGTCAAGTACGAAATGCACGTGTCGCGTCGCCGCACAGTTCGGGATCATCGCCACTGGCTTTGATGCCGCATGCGTCGGGAAGGTGTTGATCTTAACGTCGAGCACGGTTGTCAGCCCACCCAGACCTTGAGCACCGATGCCCAGAGCGTTGACCTTCTCGTAAAGCTCAATACGCAACTCTTCGAGCTTATTGCTGGGGCCACGGCTCAGGAGTTCGTACATGTCGATGTCGTCCATCAGCGCTTGCTTTGCCATCAACATGGCCTTCTCGGCCGTACCGCCTACACCAATACCCAGCATACCCGGGGGGCACCAGCCTGCGCCCATCTTGGGAACCGTCTCGAGCACCCAGTCCACCAGCGAATCACTTGGGTTCAGCATGACGAACTTCGTCTTGTTCTCCGAACCACCACCTTTGGCAGCTACCTGCACGTCGACCGTGTCACCCGCCACCAGCTCGACGTTCACGATACAGGGAGTATTGTCGCGAGTGTTCTTGCGGGTAAACAGAGGATCTGCGAGCACCGACGCCCGCAATGGGTTGTCAGGGTTCAGATAGCCCTGGCGCACGCCCTCATCACAAAGCTCTTGCAGGCTGCGTTGAGTATCGAGGCGAACATTCATCCCGATTTTCAGGAAGACATTGACAATGCCGGTGTCCTGGCAGATGGGGCGTCGCCCTTCTGCGCACATGCGTGAATTTGTCAGGATCTGAGCGATCGCATCCTTTGCAGCCGGGCTTTCTTCGCGTTCGTACGCACGAGCCAGATGCTGGATGTAATCCGCGGGATGGTAATAGCTGATGAACTGAACCGCGTCGGCAATTGACTGGATCAAGTCATCTTCTTTGATGATAGTCGTCATAACAATTGGGGTTTGTGAAAAATAAATCGGGGAACTCTATTTACCCGTCCAGACTGGTTTGCGCTTCTCGGCGAACGCTTTGGCGCCTTCCTTGGCGTCGGCCGACTCAAAAATAGGACTCGAGCGCGGGCGCTGCAAATCAAACATGTCCGCTTGACGCCAATCCCTGGATTCCTGAATGATCTCTTTTGCAGTTCGCACGGCCAGCGGACCGTTTTCGGCGATGATGCGTGCCAGTTCGAGCGCGCCATCGAGCGCCTTACCCGGCTCGACCAAGCGATTGACCAAGCCAAAATGGTGCGCGCGTTCGGCCGGGAACATTTCACCGGTAAGAATGACTTCGACGGCAATGTGGTAGGGAATTCGCTGCGGCAGACGCAGCATGCCTCCCGAGCTTGGCACCAGGCCACGCTTGGTTTCGGGCAAGCCAAAATTGGCATTGCTGGCGGCGACGATCATGTCGCAGGCCAGGGCCAGTTCGAACCCTCCAGCCAGCGCGTACCCTTCAACTGCAGCGATGAGCGGTTTGCGCGGACCCTTCTCGCACAGGCCTCCAAACCCGCGACGCCCCACCAGGGGACGTTGGCCCGTCGCTGCAAAAGCCTTGAGATCCATGCCTGATGAGAACGTGCCGCCGGCACCGGTCAATATACCCAGTGCAACGCTGCTGTCATCGTCCATCCGTTCGAATACCTCTGCCATGGCAAGAGCGGTTTCGTAATTGATGGCATTGCGCGCTTCGGGTCGATTGATCGTGATAACAAGTACGCCGTCGACATTTTCTGTCTTGACTAGATCGGACATCGAGGGTCTCCATGTGGCCGCCGACGCGGCTTAAACGATAGTGGACGATAACCCAGTATCATACGACCAATGCTTCCGTCGCCAAAATGCGTTGCCCCGTTAACGCAAGATCGAATCAAACTCCTCGGCTCAAGTCCGCAATGGCGAAGCACGTTAAAATTGAAAAATTTTGCGGCTTTGCGCAAGTTTCGCTTTACTGGCTTTCATTCATGCTCACCTTTCAGCAAATCATCCTGAAACTCCAGCAATACTGGGACCAACATGGCTGTGCCCTGCTTCAGCCCTATGACATGGAGGTTGGTGCGGGCACTTCCCATACGGCCACGTTCCTGCGGTCTATCGGCCCCGAGCCCTGGCGTGCGGCCTACGTGCAGCCTTCGCGTCGCCCCAAGGACGGCCGGTACGGCGAAAACCCAAACAGACTTCAGCATTATTACCAGTATCAGGTCGTGCTGAAACCCGCGCCGCCGGAAATACTCGACCTTTACATTGAATCGCTACGCACCCTGGGCATCGACCCTGCAAATCATGACATTCGCTTCGTGGAAGACGACTGGGAAAACCCGACGCTTGGCGCCTGGGGTCTGGGTTGGGAGGTATGGTTAAACGGCATGGAAATCACTCAGTTCACGTATTTCCAGCAAGTGGGCGGCCTGGACTGCACCCCGGCCACAGGCGAAATTACATACGGACTCGAACGCTTGGCCATGTACCTTCAGGGTGTCGAAAGTGTCTACGACCTGGTATGGACCTCGAGTGGCGACGGCCGCCCCGTGCTCTACCGCGACGTGTTCCACCAGAACGAGGTAGAGCAATCGACCTACAACTTCGAATACGCATCAACCACCATGCTGTTTTCTCATTTCAACGACTACGAGGCTGAAGCCAAACGGCTGATCGAAGTGCCTCTGGCCTTGCCGGCGTACGAGGCAACGCTTAAGGCTGCGCACACCTTCAACCTGCTGGACGCTCGCGGGGCGATCAGCGTCACAGAGCGTGCCGCCTACATTGGTCGTATCCGCAACCTGTCTCGCAGCGTCGCCCAAGCCTACTACGAATCACGCGAAAGACTCGGTTTTCCCATGCTTGCATCGGAGGCCGCAAGATGAGCCAGGTGCGACCACTTCTGATCGAGCTGCTTACCGAAGAGCTGCCTCCCAAGGCCCTGCAGAAACTGGGCCGGGCTTTTGCACAAAGTATCCGCGAGACCCTTCAAAAGAAACGGCTGCTCGGCGCCGACTGCACTGTCGTCGACTACGCCACCCCCCGTCGTCTGGCCGTTTTACTGGATGCGGTGCTTGAACAGGCTCCGGAAGAGCAATACAGCGAGAAACTTATGCCTACCAAGGTGGGCCTGACGGACAGCGGCGAAGCCACACCGGCACTGCTTAAAAAGCTTGCTAGCAAAGGATTGCAGCACCTGGCTCCCGCAGACCTCGTTCATGAGTCGGACGGCAAGCAGGATTATCTTTATGCCAACGGCGTAGCTCCCGGCGCAAGGTTGGTCGACGGACTTCAAGAAGCATTGGAGTCGGCCATCGATAATCTGCCCATACCGAAGGTGATGCGCTATCAGTTGGCCGATGGCGTCAGTACTGTCAAGTTCGTTCGACCTGCGCACGGCTTGGTGGCTCTGTGGGGCAGTGACGTTATTCCGGTACATGCGCTGGGCCTGAAAGCGGGCAACACGACTGCCGGCCACCGGTTTATGGGCGAGCAAACCATCGAGCTGAGCGACGCTTTAAGTTACGAGTCGACGCTTCTGGACAGGGGAATGGTCGTAGCGTCATTCGAGTCGCGTCGTCAAGATATCCTGACGCAGCTGCAAGAGCACGCATCCCGTCTGGGAGCCACATTGGGCGACGACCCCGAGGTGGAGAGCCTCCTCGACGAGGTCACGGCACTTGTCGAGCATCCCACTGTCTACGCCGGACAATTTGAAGCCGGTTTTCTTGAGGTACCGCCCGAGTGTCTGATTCTCACGATGCGTTTGAATCAGAAGTATTTCCCGTTGTTCGAGCCTAATTCCGGCAAGCTGACTCATCGCTTCCTGATCGTCAGCAACATGCGCGTCGACGACCCGAGCAACATTATCGAAGGTAACGAACGCGTCGTTCGTCCTCGGCTGGCGGACGCCCAGTTCTTTTATGAAATGGATCGTAAACAGCCGCTGGCAGAACGCGTTGCCTCGCTCTCAGACAGCGTCTATCACAATAAGCTGGGTTCGCAGCAGGAGCGCACAGAACGCGTTCGGGCGATTGCACGCTATCTGGCCGAACGACTCAATGCCGATGCCACCCTGGCAGACCGCGCCGCGCACTTGGCGAAAGCAGACCTGGTTACGAACATGGTTGCGGAGTTCCCGGAGCTTCAAGGCATCATGGGCGCTTACTACGCCCAGGCCGACGGTGAAGACCCCCGAGTGGTCGACGCCTTGCGGAACCAATACCGCATTCGTCTCGAGCAACCGGTAAATGATGATTCCATCATCAGTACCATCCTGTTCATTGCCGAACGTGCCGAAACACTGATCGGTATCTGGGGCATCGGCCTACTTCCCACCGGTGAGCGCGATCCCTACGGCTTGCGACGTGCCGCGCTGGGGATCATCAGTGCGTTCGAACAACTTGGTGCAGGTGGCTACCTTTCAGTACCTGATGACTCGCGCCTGCCGATCGACGAACTGCTTACCGTCACTGCTAAAACCTTTGTGTCGTACAACATTGCCGATGACGCCCCCGAAGCAGTCCGACAGTACATTTACGAACGCTGTCGTAACCAGCTCGGTACCGATCACGACAAACATGTTGTCGATGCGGTACTTGCCCTATTCCCACCATTGCATGAGGTTCGCGCGCGCATCGACGCCTGCGAGAGCTTCATCCAGATGCCGGAGGCCGAGGCTCTCGCGGCGGCGAACAAACGCATCGGCAATATTCTCAAGAAGAGTACCGACGCACCCGTATCGCTGGATGCTTCGAAATTCACCCAAGCCGCCGAACAATCACTTGCGCAAGCCATTGAACAGATTGGGCCCGTGGCCCAGGCGCAGTTCTCGCAAGGTGACTTCAGCGCCTCTCTAGCCACTTTGGCCCAGGCCCGTTCCGCGGTCGACGCATTCTTTAACGACGTCATGGTGATGGCAGACGACCCCGCCGTACGAGCCAACCGGCTGGCGCTTTTGAATGAGTTGCACACCACTATGAACCGCGTGGCTGATTTGTCGAGGCTCGCATCGTGAAGCTGGTAATCCTTGACCGGGATGGCGTCATCAATCACGACAGCCCGACTTTCGTCAAGAATCCAGCGGAATGGGTGGCTCTGCCCGGTAGTCTCGAGGCCATTGCCCGGCTTTCTCAAGCAGGGTGGCGAGTCGTCATTGCAAGCAATCAATCTGGACTGGCGCGCGGCCTGTTCAACATGGAGACATTGAACGCCATGCACGCCAAGATGCGTCTCGAGCTTGCTCAACTGGGTGGGCACATTGACGCCATCTTCATCTGCCCACATGGCCCCGACGACAACTGCCAGTGCCGCAAGCCCAAGGCGGGCATGTTTCAAGACATCGCCCGACGTTACGACATCAGTCTCAAGAACGTTCCTGCAGTGGGCGATTCTTTGCGCGACTTGCAAGCCGCCGCCCAGGCCGGCTGTGCTCCGTGGCTGGTACTTACCGGCAACGGAGTCAAGACACGGGACAGCGGCGAGCTGCCTCCTGGCACTCAGATCGCTGACAACCTCGCTCAGATTGTTGATCGCTGGCTTGAAGCCTGAGGCCTGCACATGACTGCATTCCGCTCCGCCGCATTCCTTCTCTTCCTGCTCGTCACGGTCATCCCCTACGCGTTCGCTTGCCTTCTTTGGGCTCCGTTACCGCTCAAGTGGCGATATCGCCTGACCATTGGTTGGCCCCGGCTGGCCATCTGGGGTGCACGAGTCATTACCGGCATTCGCTGGGACATCAAGGGCAAAGAGAACCTTCCCGACGCACCGGCCATTGTATTGAGCAAGCATCAATCGGCTTGGGAAACCCTCTTCATGCCGGCGTATCTTCCACGGGAAGTATGTTTCGTCTACAAGAAAGAATTGAACCGAGTACCTTTCTTTGGTTGGGGCCTGGCCTTGCTTAGAATGATCCCCATCGATCGCAGCAAGGGAAGGGATGCGTTCGAACAAGTGGTTAAATTGGGGCAACAGCGTCTTAACGAGGGTCGCTGGCCCCTGCTTTTTCCGGAAGGCACACGCGTCGCGCCTGGCAAGGAAGGCCGCTATAAAATGGGAGGCGCATTGCTGGCCACCCGGACCGGTGTAGTCGTGGTACCTATTGCACATAACGCCGGCGAGTGCTGGCCAAAGAATTCCTTTCTCAAAAAGCCCGGCCTTATTACGGTTTCCATCGGACCTCCCATCGAAACCGCCGGACGGGATGCTGAGGACGTCAATCGCCAGGTGCGGGATTGGATCGAAAATGAAATGCGACAGCTCAACCCCGAACGCTATGCCGCTCGAGAATAGGCAGCTTAGCTTATTCGAATCGGGCGACCATGTGTGCATCACTCCTCTGCCGCCCGAGCCCAGGCACGTCCCAAAGCACAAGCCCTTAACGATCACGCCACCTCCATCGTTACCTCCCCGCGCACGTTGGCGCGAAGTCGATACCGACACCCAGACCATAGGCTTCGTGCTGCGTCGATCCAGACGCAAGAGTATCGGTCTGGCGATCAACGATGACGGCCTCATCGTCACTGCTCCCAACTGGGTAACTCTCAGCCAGATCGATGTCGCAGTCCGAGAGAAATCGCAGTGGGTGCTGAAGAAGCTGCGATGGATGCAAGAACGCCGCGCGCAATTGGCCATGGCGGACACCGACTGGTCTGACGGCACCCAAATTCCATACTTGGGCAAACGAATAGTATTGGGCTTAGGCCGCTCGGGAATGGCACATTCCTTCACCGGTATGGAACTCGCCCCCCGGGACAACGACCAACTTCTGCTGGCATTGCCTCGTGACGCCGAGCACCAGCGCGTACGAGACAGCGTCCATTCGTGGTTACAGGCTCGGGCCACAGAATGGTTTCGACTTCGTCTCGATCATTTCCTGACCGCCAACAATCTGACCATAAACCGCTGGCGACTCTCGTCAGCATCCACTCGTTGGGGATCCTGCACCAGTGATGGCAACATCATGCTCAATTGGCGCCTGATCCATTTCACTCCAGACATCATCGATTACGTCGTGGTACACGAGATCGCGCACCTGCGACAGATGAATCACAGCAAAGAGTTCTGGAAAGAGGTCGGGCGCATGTTGCCCGGCTTCGAGTCGGCTCGCGACGCCCTGCGCCAGCATGATCCGGCGTCGCTGCCGCTGATTTAAAACGGAGAAACTATGCGCTTACTTCACACCATGATCCGCGTTGGAAATCTTGAACGCTCTCTGACCTTCTACACCGAAGTGCTGGGCATGAAACTGTTGCGCCGCAAGGACTACCCCGAGGGAAGATTCACCCTGGCTTTCGTAGGTTATCAGCCGGAGAGCGAGGGTGCCGTCATCGAACTTACCCATAACTGGGACACCACCGAATATGATCTTGGCAACGGCTATGGGCATATCGCACTTGAGGTCGACGATGCATACGAAGCCTGTGAAAAGATCAAACAAAAAGGCGGGAACGTGGTGCGCGAAGCCGGACCAATGAAGCACAGCACGACTGTGATTGCGTTCGTGGAAGATCCAGACGGCTACAAGATCGAATTGATTCAGGCAAACAGTCGCGTCGACTGACCGAACTCATTTACGCGCTGAGGTTGGCAGGGTCGAATTCCTCGCCTGCCCTGCCTGCCTCTACGCGGATCACTGCATCAGCCATCGTGAGGACATCGTCCTCATCATGGGTGATCAACAGCAAAGGTAAATCCAGGCGCGTCAGCAGTTCATCCAGCTCTTCCCGCAACCGTCGTCTTAATGGTCGGTCAAGCGCCGAGAAAGGCTCGTCCAGCAATAACGCGCGTGGCTCGGTTACCAGCGTCCGCGCGAGAGCAGTCCTTTGCCGCTGACCGCCCGAAAGCTGCTCCGGGTATTGGTTGGCGACGGTCTGCAGATGCAGAGCCTTCAACCAGTATTCGACCATTTCCTGACGCACGGAACGCCGGGGGTTGACGAGACCGCGGTGCAGGCCGAAAGCGATGTTCTGAGTCACAGTCAAATGGGGGAACAGGGCGTAATGTTGAAAGACGTAGCCCAATCCCCGTCGCTGCGGCGACAGGTTTACTCCTCGCGCACCATCAAACAATACGTCATCGTTGAGGCGAACGTGCCCGGCACTTGGGGTCATCAGGCCCGCAATCATCTTCAAGGCCAGGCTCTTTCCCGCGCCCGATGGACCGAACAAGACCAGTCTGCGTTGATCGCTTCGAAACTGCATATTCAGTTCGAAGCTGTGGGTACTTCCCTGGAAGCGGCGCCGCAAGTCTACGCTCCAAATCATGACAACCTCAAGTCCTATCCGGGACACGCCCGGGCACGAGCTTGCCTGCGACCAACAACACAGTGATGCATGTCAGTGACGTGATCAACACCAGAAAGTTGGCGAGGTCATCCTGGCCGGCCTGGACCGCTTCATATACGGCAATCGAAAGCGTCTGCGTCTTACCGGGAATACTTCCTGCCACCATCAGGGTGGCGCCAAATTCGCCCGCTGCGCGAGCAAACGACAGCAAGACACCTGCCAGAATTCCACGCCAGGCTAGTGGCAAGGTGACTCGAAAAAAGATCGCCACTTCGGAGATACCCAGCACCCGAGCTGCCTGTTCGTACTGCGGATCAACTTGTTCAAAGGCCGCCCGGGCCGACTTGAATGTCAACGGTAGGGCGACGATGGCTGCCGCCAATACTGCACCCTGCCAGGTAAAAATAAGATTGATGCCAAAGTTGTCCAGCAACCATTCACCGATCGGGCCATTGCGACCCACCAGCACCAGCAAGTAATACCCTATGACAGTCGGCGGGAGCACCATCGGAAGTGTGAGAACGGCGTCCAGCAGATCCCTGCCGGAAAATCGCGCGCGCGCCAGCAAATACCCCAGGGCGACGCCCACTACCATGGTAATCAGAGTCGCCCAGCCCGCAACTTTAAGGGTCAGCGCCAAGGGAATCCAGGCTTGTTCCATAAGAGTCGTCAAGGCTCGCCAAAGCCATAGTCGGCCAAAATGGCCTGGCCTTCAGAAGAACGCACGAAGTCGATGAAAAGTTGCGCTTCATCACGCTTGGCGCTGCTGCGTACTGGCGCAATGGGGTACTGAATCGGAACGGGTGTACTGACACTGAATGCCACTTTGACCCGGTCGCTCTTGGCAGCCGCATCAGTGGCATACACGAATCCCGCGTCGACCTCGCCACGCGCCACATAATCAAGCACCTGACGAGCGCTCTGCGCACCGATCACCCGCGGCTGAATTGCCTCCCAAAGCTTGGCATCTTCCAAGGCAAATTGCGCATAACGCCCCACAGGCACACTGGCCGGCCTGCCAATGGCAACGCGTTGAAGTCGCGTGACCTCTTCCAGTGTTTGCGGGGCTTCGTGGTCCATCGGCACAACAACGACGAGCCGGTTCGAGGCGAAGTCGCCTCTTTGTTCGACACTGATCAGACCTTGCTGCTGCGCGCGATCCATGGTGGCTTCATCTGCGCATGCCAGCAGATCGACCGGTGCGCCTAAGGCTATTTGTTGCACCAAGGCGCCCGAACCGGCGAAATTCAATTGAACCTCCACACCAGGGTGCCGCGCCTCAAATTGCGTTGCCAACGCGCGAAACACGTTGGTGAGGCTTGCCGCCGCAGACACGATAAGTTCTGAGGCCATCACGCGGCAACTGAGCAGCATGCCCACGACTACCAGGGCCGCTCGAGTGAGGACTGACCGAAATGAGTTGGGACGACGCATGCCGCAATATACAGCGATATACGACGCTTGTCATCTTGAGCAAGGCGCCCTTCTGATGGCGATTTGGTGCGCTGGCTAGCCTAGACGTAGAAATATGATCATTTACGCGCAAACGCGTCGGGCGCAAAATCGTCGACTTGTATCACCCGCGCCACTGCCTGCTCGGCTTCTTCCAGAGCCTGAGCCTGGGATTCGCTGATTGCGCCTTTGGCGTAGGCAACACGCCAGTCCCTGACACCGCTTTGACGGATGCTGTCCGCGAGAGGCTGCGCCTTGACGACACGATCGAAAGCTAACTCAAGTTCTTCGACCGCCTTTCCGGTGCAATGGCTCCACACTGCCCCGACCAGGCGTTCCCGTGCCTCGTTGGGTTCCAAAAGAATCTGTGCGCCCGCCGCCAGTGCTGCATCGGTGGGCGGGCGTACTCGCGTGAAGCCCGGAAGTATCAGGAAGCGCAGCACTCCGCCCAGCCACCGAACGGGAAAATTATGAAGAATGTCGTCAATCCGCTTTTCTATGGTCGAAAAGCGCTGGAAGGCACACACCTTGACCAGAGGCAGGTCGGACTCGTGCTGCCCTTCGTCATGCCACCGCTTCAGCATGGCCGACAGCAGGTACAGCTCTGCCAGGATGTCGCCCAGTCTGGCGGACAACATCTCTCGGCGCTTAAGAGAACCTCCAAGTGTAAGAACCGTCATTTCAGAAAGTACGGAAAAAGCCGCCGCGTAACGGTTGATCCGTCGGTAGAACGCCGCTGTCCGCCCAACATTTCGCGGTACCCGCGCAAACACTGCCCCTGACCATGCATGCCCCAACGCTCGCAGTAGGGTCTTGGTGCTGTGCGCAACATGCTTCCAGATGATATTGTCGAAGGCGTCCTCACCCGCTTCGCGATCGGGATCGGCCAATGCACGCAGTTCCGTCATCAGATAGGGGTGCGCGCGGATGGCCCCCTGTCCAAAGACGATAAGGTTGCGCGTGACAATATTGGCACCCTCTACCGTAATTCCAACAGGTAAAGCTCGATACAAACCGCCAAGGTAGTTCGAGGGACCATCGATAACTGCTTTGCCCGCATGGACGTCCATGGCGTCGTTAACCGACTGACGCATCCTTTCGGTGGCATGGAGTTTCATGATGGCCGACACGACCGACGGCTTATGCCCCATATCCAGACCGGCGCAGGTGAAGCGCCGTGCCGCGTCTACCAGATATGCATTGGCGGCCATGCGACCCAGCTTTTCCTGAACCCCTTCAAATTTGCCAATGGGAACGCCGAATTGCTGACGTATGCGCGCATAAGCGCCTGAGGTATGCGCAGAAAACACACAGGCAGCCGCAGCAAGCGAAGGTAACGAAATACCTCGGCCCGCAGCTAGTGCGCTCATCAACATGACCCAGCCCTGCCCGGCTCTTGCGACTCCGCCGATGAGCGCGTCAAGCGGAACGAAGACATCATGGCCTTCAATGGGCCCGTTCTGAAACGCTTGCATGGCCGGAAGATGGCGGCGCCCGATACATATTCCGGGTAGATCCGTCGGCACCAAGGCTACAGATATGCCCAAGTCCGATCGTTCGCCCGCCAGATGGTCCGGGTCGTATAGCTTGAAGGCCAAGCCCAGCACCGTGGCAACGGGGCTCAAGGTGATATAACGCTTTCGCCAGTTGAGCAATATTCCAAGCTGCTCGACGCCCTCCACTTCCCGTCTGCAAATGATGCCGGTGTCGGTCATGGCGGCCGCGTCCGAGCCCGCTTCGGGGCTGGTGAGACCAAAGCATGGAATCTCCTGCCCAGAAGCCAATCGCGGTAACCAGAAATCACGCTGAGCCTTGGTTCCAAATTGCAGAAGCAACTCGCCAGGTCCCAAGGAGTTAGGCACCATTACGGTGACGGCGACTGTCACCGACTGCACTGAAATCCGTCGCACGACTTCGGAATGCGCATATGCAGAAAAGCCCAAACCCCCATACTGCTTGGGGATGATCATCCCGAAAAAGCCATGTTCTTTAAGAAAACTCCACACTTCGGATGGCAGATCGTAGCGATTCCAGGAGATATCCCAGTCGTCGATCATGGCACATAACCGAGCCACCGGGCCGTCAAGAAAACGCTGCTCTTCGTTCGACAAGCGAGCGGGGGGTGTGGCCATGAAGCGGTTCCAGTCGGGGTTGCCGGAAAACAGTTCCGCATCCCACCAGACGTCACCCGCCTCGATGGCCTCTTGCTCGGTGACAGAGAGCCTTGGCATGGATTTTTGAGCCATGCGGAATAAGGGTTCGGTCAACCATCTGCGACGCCAGTGTTTCCAGTCCAAATTCATGAAGCACCTCGACAAAAAGCGGATGAACCATTATCCAACAATACCACCGCGTTAAAGATGCCTGGCAGCGCGTAGTCTGCGACAATCCAGTTATTTCATCGCCCACTCACCGTTACGATGGCCCCTGACACATGCTAAATACACTGTGGTTCGCATTCTTTATCATTGCGCTGTTCGCGGGCCTGTACCAGTGGATTTTCCTGAACGACCCCGAAGTCTTCACGCGCATCGTTCTCAGCCTGTTCGACATGGCCGAGTTGTCCGTCGAACTGATGATCCTTCTTTTTGGCACGCTGACCCTTTGGTTGGGGTTCCTTCGAATCGCCGAAGGCGCGGGCCTGATTCAATTGCTATCGAGAATGCTTTCTCCGCTTTTTCGGCGGCTGATGCCAGGGGTACCGGCGGGTCATGAGTCTATCGGCTTGATTACGTTGAACTTTGCAGCGAACGGATTAGGTCTGGATAACGCCGCCACACCCATCGGCTTGCGAGCCATGCACTCTTTGCAGACCTTGAACCCGGAACCCCGCACGGCGAGCAATGCGCAGATCCTCTTTCTCGTTCTCAATGCGTCATCGCTCACCCTTTTACCGGTAACCATATTCATGTACCGGGCTCAACAGGGCGCCCCCGACCCTGCCATGGTCTTTCTACCTATTCTGCTTGCCACATCAGCCTCGACGCTGGTCGGATTGCTCTCGGTCGCGTTCATGCAGCGACTCAAGCTTTACGATCCGGTCGTCTTGGCATGGGTGGGCGGTACCGTGTTGGTTCTAGGAAGCTTCATGGCCCTGCTGGCGACGCTCTCAAGTGCCGCCATCAGCACCCTGTCTTCGCTAATGGGCAACCTCACGCTGTTCGGAATCATCTCCCTGTTCCTGATAGTGGGTTACTGGAAGAAGGTTCCGGTTTATGAGGCCTTTATCGAGGGAGCCAAAGAAGGTTTCGACATTTCCAAGAACTTGTTGCCCTATCTTGTCGCCATGTTGTGCGCAATAGGCGTCTTGCGCGCCTCGGGGGCGCTGGATGCCTTGTTGGATGTATTGCGCTGGGCGGCGCTGTCTAGTGGGCTAGACACCCGCTTTGTCGATGCAATGCCCACGGCGCTGACCAAACCATTCTCGGGCAGCGCTGCACGCGCCATGCTTATTGAAACCATGCAGCATTTCGGCGTCGACAGTTTTCCTGCCCTGCTCGCTGCGACCGTGCAGGGAAGCACCGAAACCACTTTCTATGTACTGGCTGTTTATTTCGGTGCCGTCGGCATTCAGCGGGCACGCCACGCCGTCGGATGCGCCCTGTTGAGTGATCTGGCAGGGATCCTTGCCGCGATCGGCGTATGCTACTGGTTCTTTGGCTGAAGAGAGGCCGCGCCCAAACAGTCAGCCAGCGCAATGAACTGAGCCACCGACAGTTCCTCGGCACGAGCGGTCTCGGGCACGCCGACGGCATCCCAGTCGACGTGCTTGGCCCAGTCGCCCAAACCCTTACGCAGCATCTTGCGGCGTTGAGCGAAAGCCTTGGCCACGACCTGCGAGAAAAACACTTCGTCGCGCGCACGCGGCCGGCTGGCCGGAAGCGGGGTCATTCGCACGACTGCAGACACGACTCGCGGAGGGGGATCAAAGGCCTCCGGCGGCACATCGAATAATTTTTCCATGTCATAGCGAGACTGCAGCATGACAGAAAGCCGCCCATAGTCGGAGCTGGACGGCGTTGCCACCATGCGGTCGATCACTTCCCGCTGCAACATGAAGTGCTGATCAATCACGTGATCCGCCCATGGCATCAAGTGAAACAACAAGGGACTCGAAATGTTGTAAGGCAGGTTTCCTACGACCCGCAAGCCGGCACCAAGTGTAGAAAAATCCACTTCCAGCACGTCAGACTCAACCACGGTAAGGCGCTCGGAACTGTAGTCGTGACGCAGTCGCGCTACCAGGTCGCGGTCGATTTCGACGACGGTCAGATGATCCAGGGCATTTAGCAAGGGGTTGGTCAGGGCCGACAGACCCGGACCAATCTCGACGAGGTTGTCGGCGCGCTTGGGCGAAATGGCCCTGACGATAGCATCAATCACTCCTTCATCAACCAGAAAATGCTGGCCGAAACGCTTGCGGGCGTGATGTTGCGCCATGTGGAGCCTAGCGTGGACGACGGCTGGATTGTGGGTCCAGCCTGTTGTCGATATACGCCTGTCCGCGTAGCTGATTGAGCCAGTCTTCAAAGGCTGGTTCGACACGACGCTGGAAGAGAATCTGACGCGCCTGCATGCGGCGATACTCATCCTCCATGTTCTTCTCACGTCGTTCTTCCACGCGAATCAAGTGCCACCCAAACTGCGACAGCACCGGCTCGCTGACCTGGCCGGGCTGCAAGGTATTCATGGCCTGCTCAAACGCGGGTACGGTTTCGCCCGGACTCAACCAGCCCAGATCGCCGCCCTGCGGTGCGCTCACGTCCTCTGAATAAAGGCGGGCAAGTTCTTCGAAGCTCTCGCCCATTTCAATACGCTGACGCAGCTGCCGCATACGCTCCAATCCACGCTCTTCGGTCATGGCCGGTGTGACCTTGAGGAGAATGTGGCTGGCACGCGTTTGAGTCACCATCATCGGACCTTCGGGCATCGCGGGTGCCTGACGCGGGTCTTGAGCAGGCCTTTGGGCCGTCTGTTGTTGTTCCTCACCTCGCGTCAGAACCTTGAGGATGTGGAACCCGTTTCCGCTTTGAACGATGTCACTGACCCCACCAGTGGGCACATTCTGGACTGCGGACAAAAACAGATCGGGCCAACCTTCTGGTGGACGCACGCCCAACTCACCACCCTGAAGCGCGTCCGGCGCATCCGACGACGCAGCCGCCACACCAGCAAAGTCGGCCCCGCTGCGCAGGCGAGAAAGGATCTCTTCCGCCTTCGATCTGAGGCGTTGCACCTCGGAAACCGGCGCCCCTTCGGGCACCGCAACGAGAATCTGCGCCAGACCCAATACACGCGGGGCAGTCTGTTGAGCCGGGCTGGGTTGCCCCAGGGAGGACAGACCCGATTGCCGCTGCTGCGTCTTGAGGAAAGCATCGACATCAGCATCGGAAATGAAGATATTGCGGTCTACTGTTCGCTGCCGAATTTGGTCAACCATTATTTCTTGACGCAGCTCTTTCAGGTAAACAGGCCAGGGCACACCCGACCGTTCAATCTCGGCACGCAGTTGATCCACACTTATCTTGTTGCGTTGAGCAATGGTCTGAGCAGCTTGCTGCGCAGCGGCTTCAGTGACGTCGATGTTGAGCCGCTTTGCTTCCTGACGCAGCAGTTCGTCCATGATCATCCGTTGCAGCACTTGCCGGCGCAGCACCTCGGGGTCGGGTATGGCTATTTTCTGACGCGCCAGCTGCTGCTGTGCAAGCTTGGCCTCCGCATCGACCTGACGCAAGGTAATGACTTGCTTGTTGACCACGGCGGCGATGCCGTCGACGATCTGCTGGGAAGGAGCGGCGGACGAGGGCTCAGCGTCCGAACGGGGTTGCGCAGCAACCGAAGACGCCATGCCAAATATAAGCAGCAAGGACGCGAGCCGGCGGGCAATGTGCTGACCACGCATTATTCGTACCTCTCGAAGGTGGTTTTTTCGGGTATGGGTTGGGATACCGGCTGATAGCCATAAATATTTCGAGACAAGGTTCCCATCGGGTCGGTACCCAGCGAACCCAATCCGCTCAATTCAAGCTGGAAGAAAATGGCCGTATTGGTGTCCTGTTGAGACACGGCGTAGCGCTGATACACCACACGCGCGGCCCAGCAGCAATCCCCACGATATTCCAGTCCCCATATCGACTGTGTGGAGCGTTTCTCTTGTATTGAATAATCAAGTCGGCCCAAGGCATATAGCTTCTTGTGCAGCGGCCACTGACCGTACACCGATACTTGCTCTTTGCTTCGATCGACATAGGTGGGCGAGTTGACGATGTCGGGGTTGCTGATCTGGCTAGGGTCCCGCTCATAGCGATAGTTGGCAGCAAGCATGGCCAAGCGCTGAGGACGCCAGCGCACACCGGCAGACATGCGGTTGCGATCTCGCGATTCGGGGTTGAACTGGGCGTCAAACCGCAAATCAAGCTTGTCGGTCAAAGCGGCCGTGGCACCCACCAGATAATCAGACTTGGTATCGGTACGGGGTGTTCTTCCCGGCAAGGTAACTTTCTGGTCTTCAAAATACAGACGCTGTGCCACCGAGAAGGACATGCGCTCGAAACCGGTTTCTTCGTCCAGCCAGCGAGTGGTCAAGCCCAACGTAACTTGGTTGGCATTGGCAATGCGGTCCCATCCGCCACTGAAAATATTCTCGTCGAACGCTTGTGAAAAATTGAATGTGGCCATGCTCGTGTCGAACACCGGAATGGTCGACTGGTCTCGATAAGGCACATACAGGTAATACACCCGCGGTTCGAGAGTCTGAATGGAGTTGTTGCCGAACAGGGTGGTCTCGCGTTCGAACACCATGCCGGAATCCACCGATAACAGGGGAACAGCACGCGACTGCGTACGTGGCGTGCCCGGAACCGTTCCTGTTATGGGGTCAGCACCCAAAGTAAAACCATTCCAATGCGTCGTGTATTGACTAAGGTGCAATGCGGCCTTGGGCGTCAAGTACCAACCCGGGTGCACGATGGGGTAGGAGATGGAGTTATACGAGCTTAGGCGAGTGCCGTCGTATGACTGATATGGATAATTGGCCCCCCACGGGTACGCAAACGTGGGATCGTTGAACTTTGGCATGTAGAACTTGACGGCGTAATTATCGGACGCTACGTCAAACCCGCCCCAATTGTAGCGGGCACCTCGCACGTATAGCTCAGGCAACTTATCAAATTGAGGGCGGCGATATCTTCCAGTGCGGTCCTGCAGTGTTTGATAGGTATAGGTCTGGACATGCGCTCGCCAATACTTGCTGCCAGCCCAGCTCAACCGCGCAATGCTCGGCAACGAGTCGATGGTTGCCTCGTTCAGGCCAAACGTCGTGAAATCCCGGAAGTAGTTGTCATCCGAGACTCGCCGCATATCGAAGTACGCGCTGAAACCATTTCCCAGGTTGTGGCGGTGCTGCCACCAATACATCCAGCGTTTTTCGTCCGTGAGCTTATCCTGGCTCAGATAGGTTCCGGTCAATTGTCCGTTATAACTTTGCCCCAGATAGCGAAACTCGGCGCCCAATTGCAGGCCTCGCTTTGCCATATAACGAGGCGTCACAGTCAAGTCGTAGTTAGGTGCCAGGTTGAAATAATACGGAAGCGTGAATTCGAGGCCACTGTTACTCGATCCTCCATATGTGGGCAGCAGGAAGCCTGACTTGCGTTCCTTGCGAAGTGGAAATGACAACCAGGGCGACGCCAATATGGGCACGCCCTTGAAATAAAGCACTGCGTTTCGCGCAATACCTTCGTTGTCGTCAAAATCAAAGTCGACTCTGGGGGAAGTGATATACCACGGCGGATTCTCGCAAGGGCAGCCTGCATACCGCGCGGAACTCAGGCGCATCTGGCTGCGGCTGAAAATGTCGGCCTTCTCGGCCTTTCCCGAGCCGCCGTCGGCACCGAGCCAGAAGTTAGGGTCATTGACCTCGCCGGTTTCGGAGTCGACGTTATAACTGAGCTCTGGGCCACGCACGATGTTGCCGTCGCGCATGATAAGACCGTTGCCTCGCACATTTACCTGGCCCGTGTCGCGTTGGTAATCGATGCGATCACCCTTTACAACGGAATCAATACGACGAACCTCGGCGTTGCCCGTAAGGATCAGCAGGCCGTCCTCATCGGTTTCCATCTTGTCGGCGATCAGGAACGAAGTCATTTCGTCTTCGTTCAACTGGTTGTGCAGTCTGAGCTTGGGCGAAACGGTGAGCGCACCGACGTCAGTCGCGGCCGAGACCGATTGGGCCTGAGCCGTCGACACGAGGCCGAACACGAGAAAAATTGCCCACCAGACTGCACGCACGAGTAGCTTGTCCCCCGAAAAGAAACTGTATTTTGGCACATCTGCCGACGCGCTATGGAACGGCAGCCCGGTATTATAGAGAAGCTGCCTCACTCGCGCCCGCAATTGACGGCATAATTGCCATTTCCCCCTTTTGTTTGAATCAACGGAACACCACGTGAACCAAAGCGAAGATTCCCGCCTTTCCGACCTGAAATATTGGCTTTCTACGGTGGCAGCTGATTACCAACTGGATCTGGAAACTTTGGAACCCGCATCGAGCGACGCCAGCTTTCGCAGATACTTTCGACTTCATGGAGGCATCACCAGCTATATCGTCATGGACGCGCCACCCCAACATGAAGACTGCAGACCTTTTCTCCAAGTCGGAGACAAGCTGCGTCAGGTCGGGGTCAACGTACCCACTGTTCATGCCGAGAATCTGAGTGATGGCTTTCTGCTGCTGTCAGACCTGGGTAAGCATAATTACTATCACGTGATTCAACAGGGCCTCGCCGACGACCAAATACAAAGCCTTTACAGACAGGCTATCCACGCGCTGGTTCGGATGCAACACGCCGATACCACTGCACTGCCCTATTATGACGAGTCGCGCCTGCTGTCGGAGCTTGAGTTATTCCCTGAGTGGTATGTCAAGCAGCACTGCCAGACAGAGCTTACGGATACCGAAAAGACGGCACTGCAAAGAATTTTTGCCGTGCTGGCCAAGGATGCGGCCCAGCAGCCCACTATCCTCGTTCATCGCGATTACCATTCACCAAACCTGATGGTTCCTTCGGCCGACGGCAATGCGGGCCCAGGAGTCATCGACTATCAAGACGCCCTCGTGGGCCCGATTACCTATGACATTGCCTCATTGGTCATGGACGCCAGAACCACCTGGGAAGAACCACAACAGCTGGACTGGGCCGTGCGATATTGGCAAGCGGCGCGTGACGCAACGTTACCTGTGCATTCCGACTTTGCCGAATTTCATCGCGCGTATGAGTGGACGAGCCTGCAACGGAACTTGCGCATTTTGGGTGTATTTGCCCGACTGTCACATCGCGACGGAAAAAACCATTACCTGGCGCATATCCCGCGCGTTCAAGCCTACGTTCGGCAAGTCGCGGGGCGGTATGGGCCTTTTGCTCCCCTATTGAGGCTCCTCGATCGTCTCGAAGGAAATCAGGTTTCATTCGGATATACGTTTTGATGCGAGCCATGATTCTTGCGGCGGGACGCGGCGAACGCATGCGGCCGCTCACCGACACCAAACCCAAGCCTCTGCTGAAGGTCGGGGGCTCGTCGTTAATTGAATGGCACATAAGGCGTCTCGTCGATGCGGGCATCACGCAGTTGGTGATCAACCACGCCTGGCTTGGTAAGCAGATTGAAGATCATCTCGGAGATGGCCGACGCTACGGGGCGACCATTACATACTCTCCAGAAGAGACTGCGCTTGAAACCGCTGGTGGGATCGCCCGCGCCCTTCCATTATTGGGGGAAGATCCGTTCCTGGTGGTCAACGGAGATGTCTGGTGCGACTGGAACCCGAAAAAAGCCTTCGACATCGCCTCCGTACTTGGCACGCGAAACCTGCACGCCTGGCTTTTGCTAACTCAGAACCCGACCCATCATCCCGACGGCGACTTCTCGCTGAACGACGACGGTCTGCTAATTACACGGGCGGGACAGGAAGCCTTCACCTACACCGGCATCGGCGTCTACCGCCCTGATTTTTTCACCGGTGTTGCCTGTGACGCGCGGGCTCCGCTCGCCCCGCTTCTTTACCAGAGCATAGAAAGAAATCGAATTGCTGGCGAATACTACAATGGTACCTGGGTCGATGTGGGGACACCACAACGTCTTGCCGAGTTGGACACTTTGCTCAGCGCACGCTCTTATCTGTGACAAGTTGCTCCAAAGCGCAACCAGACCCCCAAGCACAGTAAACTAGCCAACAGTTCCGCGTTATCCTTTAAGACTTTTTGTATGCCGTTACACCTGCCATGGTCCGAGCGGCCGGCTTCACGGAATTCTGAATATGGGTCTATTTTCTTCTAACAAGCGTGTCGTTTTCCAACCTACGGCATACGGCACCACGCGGCGCAAACGTGGCGTACCCCGATGGCTGGTATTGATTCTTACCGGTATCGTCCTGGGAGCGGGCGGCCTGCTCTTCCTTCAAAAGAGCTATGGTCCACCGCGGCTGACCGCAGAAGAATCGGAACGTCTTCACCAGGATTTGAATAGCGCCAACATCGACAAGCAAAGACTGCAGTCCGAACTGAATCGCCAGACCCGCGAACTGGAACAAGCCCAGAGTTCGCTGGCGACCCAGCAAAAGCAGGTGGATGAGGCTCAGGCACAATTACAAAGCGTAGAGCGGGATCTACAACTTCTGTTGAAGGACATCCCCCCCGACCCCCGCGGCACCTCCCCCGGAATCCGCGCAGCTGAGTTGACGAGCGAGGCTGGCAAGCTCAACTATCAGATCCTGGTGATGCAGGACGACCCTTCTGCAGCAACCTTCATCGGCAAGATGACCTTGGTGGTCGAGGGACGATATCCCAACGGGCGAACCAATACAGTTACGCTTGAACCGATAGATGTCTCGGTCGACCGGTATAAATATGTCGTGGGCACTGTCGACCTTCCCGACAATCTCACAGGCCGTCAGGTAACTATACGCATCACTCAAGGTGATAGCTCCCGCCTTAGCGCAACCCGCACTATCCGCGTCCGTTAAGCGAGGTAGAACGCGCGTGAAGCAAGTGCGGCAAAGCAGCGCCAAGACAGAACAAGGTTATCAGCGTTTATTCAGGGCTCTTCCAGCGTCGAAGAGTCCTGCGGCACAGCGGGGCCATTCTTAATGATGCTGAACTGACCATTGGCTTCGATATATGCGCGCTTTACGTCCGCGACCGACTCAATGCCTTTCAGTCGCAGCTGCTCCAACAGCTCGCCACGTCCAATGTGTTCTGCGCGCAAGCCCGCTCTCAGGATGCGGCCATCCTTGATCAAGCAAACTCGTTGGGGCTCAAGCACCTTCTGTACCATGGGCGAATAATACGCCGCGCGATCCAGCAGTACGCTCCATGCCACAATGGTGGCCACCACTACGACGCCGTCGGCAATCGAAGTGGACCCTGCAGACATGGCGTCGCCCGCTGCATCGGCCACCAGAAGAAGAACTAGCAGATCTGCCGTACCCAGCGAACCGATTTCGCGTCGTCCCGCCAACCTTACCAAAACGAGCACAACCCAGTAGATGACGGTGCCTCGCAGCACCATCTCGACAAAGCCTGCCTTGAAGGCAAGGATTTCAACCAGACTTGGCACGACCCCGACTCCCGAATTCCGTAGTGGCCAAACGGGCGAGCAAACATCGTGCCGATAGGACAGCCCGTTACCGGAAAAGAGAACGAGGGCAAACCTTTCCGTCTGCCCCCGCTGGAATCGATATCGCCGTGCAGGTCAGGTACCGATCACGCCCCCGTCTTCTTTGGTAATCACTACTGTTGCAGAACGCGGCAACGCATCCCCCCCTTCCGGCCAGTTGCTGTCGCCTCTTTCTCCCGGATGTTGAATGTTGATGAATAGGGTTTTGCTATCCGGGGTGAAAGCAATGCCAGTGACCTCACATTCCTTTGGCCCGACAAAGAAGCGGCGAATTTCCTTACTGACGGGGTCAGCACATAACATCTGATTGTTTCCCTGGCCCTCATGTTCGCCCGCATTGCTGTAGTTGCCGTCCGTCTGTATCCATAAGCGGCCATCTTTATCAAACCCGAGTCCGTCGGGGCTGTTGAACGTGTTGTCCGGTGTCACATTCGCAGAGCCTGAATTAAGGTGGCTCCTATCGGTGTATTTGACCGGGTTGCCCGCCAGCACAAACACATCCCATTCGAATGTGGTGGCCTCGGCATCTCCACCCGCTTCTCGCCACCGGACTATCTGACCATAAAGATTTCCGGCACGAGGATTGGCGCCATCCACGTCTTCTTCCCTGCGACCGCTGTTGTTGGTCAACGTCACATAAACCTCTCCGCTGATCGGGTGCACCGTCACCCATTCAGGTCGGTCCATCGGGGTCGCTCCTACCGCGTCAGCCGCCAGGCGCGTGTTGACCAAGACATGTGCCTGACTGGGAAATCGACCATCCATCCTTAAGGTCTGATTTTCGACCTGATCCAGCAATATCCACTGGCCGGAACCCATGAAGCCGTCGCTGGCAGGGCCGTCCTCGAACTTGGCGACATACAGTTTGCCTGCATCCAGCAATCTGGAGTTATCGCCTCCCTCCCGATAGCTGTTCTCCGACACAAATTTGTAGATGTAGTCGTTAGCTTGGTCGTCGCCCATATAGATGACAATCCGCTTGTCCGTCGTCAGGCGGAAAGCAGCGTTCTCGTGCTTGAAGCGCCCCAATGCAGTCCGCTTTCGAGGCGCGGATGTCGGGTCGAAAGGATTGATCTCCACTATCCAGCCGAATCGATTGGGCTCATTCGGCTCCTCGACAAAATCGAAGCGTTCTTCAGTTTGCTCCCAACCGTAGCTGGTGGGACCTTTTGTCAAGCCATAGCGGGCCTGTGCTTCGTTAAGCGTTGGAACCGGATCAGTCATGGTTCCAAAATAATTGTTAAAGTTCTCCTCGCAGGTCAAATACGTACCCCACGGGGTCCAGCCGTTTCCACAATTATTTAAAGTGCCTAATACTTTCTTGCCTGTGCTGTCGGCGCGTGTCTGCAGCAAGACATGTCCGGCGGCCGGTCCAGTAAGCTCCATTTCCGTCGAAGCAGTTATCCGGCGGTTGTATCTTGAGCCCTTCTGAATCTCCCAGTCGCCATCTACATTGCGCTTGACGTGTATGACTGACACGCCATGCGCGTTCATAACCTTGTGTACCCGCTTCTCGGTCATCTGAGGCGCCGCGTCGTCACGACCAAATAGCCATTGGTACCTTCCGCGCCCCGAGGTAGTCGCGTACTCGTGGTTCATCACCAATAAGCCTTCTTCACTGTTATCCTGCGTCAGCGGGAAGAAATGAATTCCGTCGTGATTGTCGCCAACTTGCATTGCCTGCGCTGCGGCATCATCGCTGCCATCCCCCTTCCACTCCACTCCGTCGAATAGAGGTTCTCCCCAAGGAGCGAATGGAACCGCCCGATATCCTTCGGCGACCACAACGTTGTCTTCTGTGGAAATGGAAACGGATTTAAAACTAATCAAGGATGGTTCGCTCGTCGAAGTCGAATCGTCGCCGCTATTGCTGCTTCCGCCACAGGCAGCAAGCGGCCCTGCCAGGAACAAGGCTGCGGACAACCCGAGGCCCGACTTCAAAAAGCCACGCCGACTTCGTGCGCGTTCAACGATGTACTGAAAGTGGACGTTGTCGGTAAGGTTAGTGGGCAGGTCTTCGGAATCGAATACGCGAGTATCTTTCATAATTAGCTCTACCTTGGCAATGGGAGCCAGCAGTATCGGTCCCCGATATTTCATCTGTATGAAACCCTGACTGCTGCATACCGCTGTCACGAAGACACACTCAAATAATTTAGAATGCGTTGATGAAAACCTTGAACATCGCTACGGCCTGCATTCTCAACCAGAGGCTGGAGTTATTGGTCGTCCGCAAACGAAATACCATTGCATGGATGTTGCCGGGGGGAAAACTCGAGCCTCAGGAACCGCCTGCAGACGCCGTGGTTCGAGAAGTTCGCGAAGAGCTTCAGTTGGAACTGGATGTCCACGAACTGTCGTACTTAGGCTCCTTCGACGCCATAGCCGCCAACGAAGCCGACACGCGGGTGCTGGCGGAAGCATTCCTCGTACGATCGATCGCTGATCAGACTCCGATCGTTTCCGCTGAAATCGCCGAGTTCAAATGGTTGCCGTTGCAGCAGCCCCTGCCGGAATTAGTGGCTCCCTTGCTCAGATTCCAAATCGCGCCCTCTTTGATACGCTCGATCGGATTGCACTCAACCTCGATAAGCACGAGCCCCACGAAATCGGCGTGCTAACTCCATACGCCTGCCAGTCTGGCGCTTCGAATGCTGTATATTTATACAGATAAATTTCAAATCCAAAGGCTGCTTAGCCGCATCCCCATGACAGAAACCCAGTTTTCCGCGCTCGCCACGGTTTTACAGTTGTCCGAGTTCGACCGTCGCGCTGCACATGCTGCCCTGTTCCGCAGCGGTTCGCCATGTGTAGCCACACAGAACATCTTGGCTCGCCTCGACCAAGCAGACGCGCTGCTGCGGGCAGCTTACGTGGTACACGGGCCAATGAATTTCAGAATCGAAGTCGGCCACCGAGACACCAGCCGCTCCCCCGGAGCCTTATCGCTATCCATTGGACAGCAAGTACGCCTGACGCCCAGATCGACGGAACGGTGGATCACCGTCGAAATTGACGCCTTTCCGGTCACGGCAAGCGGTTATTACCGCGGCATCATTGTCGAGCAACCCACTATAGGCAGCGGATATTCAAAAGGGGATAGCGTCGAATTCAGCGAAGATCAGGTGCAGACCGACAGCATTCATCGGGGCCTGAAAGCAAAAAACCGCTTCTTGCGTAGAAGCGGTTGATGCATGGGTGACTGCTTGAGCAGTTATTTTACTGCGGCAAGCTGCCCGATATCTTTGGAGTTTGATGGTGGGTTGGCCGGGGCTCGAACCCGGGACCAACGGATTAAAAGTCCGGTGCTCTACCAACTGAGCTACCAACCCGTAGGTCAAAAACCAAAGACAGTAATTATGAACCTATTTTTAAGTTTAGTCAAGGCAAAGCCGGGGCTTAATGCATATTCACGACGTGAACTCATTATCTGACCCGTGAAATACGCACCTCGGCGCCGCGTCTCTTAACCTCCAGCCCTTCAGACGGGAGAATCTTGAGCCCTTCCAGGCCCTTGATATAGCTTGAGCCTTGCATCTGCATCACACGTATCTTGTTGCGCATCACGACCGGACTATGTTCGGGCATGCCAAACATCCAGACTTCTTCGAGGATTCGGGCCGAATTGAACTCACCCGTATGCTGCGCAGCAGGTCCAAGACACAACATATGCCCTTCGCGTCCAAAGACGGGCAAGGCATCAAGCGCAACTTCGACAGATAGCACCTGGCCGCCCTCGTAGCGCTGCCCTGTGCTGATATCCCACCACGCGTCGCCTTCGGGCAGATAGATCTCGTGCTCAGTTCCGGGCTTCAATACAGGCGCGACCAGAAGGGCGGGACCAAACAAATACTGGGTATCCCATACATGGGCCATCACGTCGTTCGGAAACGCCAAGGCCATCGAGCGCTGAACGGGCAAGCCTGTGCGCACGGCGTCTTCGATAATTCCAAGTACGTAGGGGACCAGCCGATATCGCCACTGCAGCCAATGTCGCACCAGTTTTTGGGTTTCTGCATCAAAAGCTTGGGGCATTAGCTGCGGCAATCCCTGGAAGCTGAAATTCGCCGACAGCACGGCCGCCGCCAGCCAGCGCAGATACAGCTCGGCATTCATTTCACCGATAGGTTCATGAGCGCATCCGACGCCATGTAATTGTGCGGTGACCGCACTATTGCCTACGGCCAGCGCTGAGCGCAGTGTTTGAGTGAGCCCCTGCCAATCATTGCTTACTCGCGGAGCAGACTGCCAAGCGTAGCGCTGCACGCCAGGGAAGAGGTCGGAACTGAAGATGACGCCTTCCTGCGGGGTTTTATGACCTGCCACGGCATCAAAGAGCGCCTGGCGCGCAAGCAGTGGATAAATGGTGCGCAGCAGTGCGCCAGATTCTCCGCCGCGAGCCGTGATGTCGTCGGGAATATCGAATTGCGCATCACATATGGGTGCTCCGAGGCCTTCGTCAAAAACTTGTCTTTGACGTTCGGCCCAAAGCTTGTAGACATCTTTATAGGTGAGATCGAGGAGACCGAAGGGTTTTCCGCCACTGGCTTCGTTGCCTGGAAAAACATGGGCTTCACCAGAGTCGTTGATCAATAGCCAACCGCGGTCTTCCCATTCTTCAAACAAGGGGGTGCCGGCCAACACGCCGGGGAAGGTGGGTGCCGCCAGTTGAAGGTGCAGCTCAACAAATCGTGACAGGTCGGCGCGCGGGTCGGCGGTCCGGGCGGTGTCCCACTCGAAACCGGGCTTATCGGATTGGAAACCATACAAGGCCGGCGCACTGAGCTGAACGGCATCGAGCGGAAATTCGCCGTCCCGCATGCCCTTCGCCAATTCGTGAATTGCATCAACCGACTGCCCCGGCGCCTGTTCGAGCCACACGCCCATCGGCCATAGACAGGGCTGACCAGCTCGACCAGTCAAAGCCGTATACTGATTGAGAATCTCGGAAGGCTCACCTGCGAAAATAAAAACGTCAAGCGCCGTGGCGTGCGATACAAGCTCGTATACGTCGGGGTCGCCATGGCCGATGTCGTGTTCGACACGATCGAGACTATTGACATACAGCCCCCAACCCAGCGGGCTCCATGCAAGCGGCAACACGCGCGCTTTCGGCACGTCGGACACCAGATACTCGCCTCGGCGATCGAGATCGTCGGTGGTGTCGCCCAACCCGAAGACGGCGTCGTCGGCATCGAGGCTCCAGTTCAGTCGCCAGACATCGGCCTCATCAATCGTGCCTTGCTCCAGAGCGGGCAAAGCAGTCCGTAGCAAGCAGTGGTCATCGCGATACATCGCGATTTGCAGGGGCTGCATGGAAATTTCAAGGACAAGGTCACCTTGCTCGACCCTCCAGCCCTGCTTGCCGGGCACGGAAGATACCGCCAGTTCACTGACGGGCTCCTGACGAGCCAGCAGCATTTCTGCGTGCGCCTTCGCGCGCGTACTGGGCTTCTCGTTCTGCAGGACGGACGGTGGCGCACAGCGCAGCCGGAACACACCGGGCGCTGTCGCTTCAATTTCGAGCTGCAACTCAGTACCCTCGAAAGCGAACACCGCTCGGGTGGATTTCGCGGTCAAGAATTGTAAAGAATCCAGTTGCGTCACGTGAGCAAGATCAGACTTGGGCGGCACAGCGCGATCCTCGGCAAAAGCCTCTAAAGCATTCAAAAGATACTATTTTGACGGATTTACGCTATAAAATAAAATGACTTCATGCGTAAAATCGATTAAAAACACCGCAACCCCGGTTTTAGCGGGGTGCAACGGCACGTTGCAAAGAGCGTTCCAGCGGTCGGGGTTCGCCTTCCAATGTGGCCGCTAACAGGTCAGCAGCTAGCGCAGCCCAGGTCAGGCCACGTGATCCAAACGCACAAGACAGCCAGACGTTGTCCAGGCCGCGCACCGGGCCGATAATCGGCAAACGGCCCCCGACTACGGCTCGCCAGCCGGCCCAACCGCCGGAGCCATCCAGCCACTGCAAGACATCCCCGACGTCTTTCTGCAAAATGTCCGCCAGTTGCTGCGCGATAGCGTGATGCCCCTCCATCGTCACCCGCGTTTCCTCAACGTCAGTGACATAGGTCCCCCCCGCCACATTCAGCCCACCCACTGCGGGCAAGAAGTAGCCTTCGGCGCTAAGTATGGCGGCCGGATCAAGACCCACAACTGAGGTCCGAAAATGACTGACCTGACCGGCCAGACGCCACCCCGCCTTCAACTTGGGGAACTGATCAAGGTCGAGACATGTGGCCAGCAAGGAGGCAGCCTCGGTGGAATTGGCCAACACCACGTACGCAGCCTTAAATTTCTCTCCGCTGGTGCTTTGCGCGACCCAGCCATCGCCCTCAGGCTGCAGGTTCGCGATGTGACCCGCATGACATTCAATGAGCGGATTGCTTAGCAATGCTTCCAGCAAGGGTTCAGGCCGAATCACTTGCCCGTGTGCAAAGAATGTACCGGACCGGTTCACCCTGAAGCCGACGCGTCGGGACACTTCGTCGGCGTCGAGCCATTGGACCCACTCTTTAGGGAAAGCCAATGTCTGTATGGTGGCCCTTCGTAAAGCCTCTTGAGAGACATCGGCAAGAAGCTCTATTGTACCAATTCGTTTCGGTCGTGCAGGTTCGGGAAGGTTCTGCCATCGATGAAGCGCGCGTAACGCCCCTGCACGGCTCAGACGCGCGCGTTGATCGTCGTCCCGCGAAATCAGTGGTGTCAGTGCAGCGGCGAGATGGCCGCGATGACTGGCGCCCCGCCCTTGTGACAACGCGGGGTCGACCACTATGGATTCTCGCCCTCTAAGCGCCAGTGCGTAGGCGGCGGCCGCCCCGGCCGGGCCCGCACCTACGATGAGCACTCTGCCGTCACGTTGCGTGTCCTTTCCCCACCCGAGCCCAGGACGCAAGACGGCTTGCGTCATTTCGCGTTTGCCCGCGAACCCGCGAGCCTTCTGTACGATGAAGCCCGAATCGCGCAATGCACGACGAACCTCGCCATTGACGCACCATGTCGCAGCTGTGGCGCCCGGCCGGCCCAGACGCACCAACTGTCCAAACAAAGCCCTGGACCACATTTCGGGGTTTTTCCTTGGTGCAAAACCATCCAGAAAGAATGCGTCGACGGCTGCTTGCGCCTCACTTGCCATTTGTTCAATACGGCCGAAGAACAAGGTCAGGGAAACGCGTCCCGCTTCAAATTCCACGCGATGCACGCCCGGCAGCAATGGTGGCCACGCCTGTACAAGTTGATCGGCGAGCGCCTCAAGGTCAGGCGGCAGGTCGCGCGCCGCCTCCAGCATTTCCGTGGCCTCGAAGGGGTGTGCCTCGAAAGACACGACGTGCAGGCGCTCACATCGCTGCGGATCAAGACGCCAAGCCTGCCACAAGGCCAAAAAATTCCTTCCCAGTCCGAAACCCGTTTCGCAAACGGTGAATGACGGTTTGCCCCGCCATCGGTCCGGAAGTCCGTTCCCGCTCAGAAAGATATGTCTGGCCTGCTCAATTGCACCTTGCCGTGCGTGATAGATATCACCGTAATGTTGACTGAATGGGGTGCCAGCCTCGTCTCTGTACAGGCGCGCTGGGATCAGCGGAGTGAAGCGAAAACTCATGGCGTATCGTTTTCCATGCGCTCGTTGCGGCAATACATCGCAGTGGGGCAGAGCGCGGCACCCTGTGCCCCGCGACAGCCAATGTTGCGTACACTAATGTCTTTCACCGTCAGCCAAGCCTCGTATGCCATCATCCCAGTTTCATCTCAGCGAGTACCTCAACACTGCCATCTCGGCTGCACGCACCGGTGCCGCCATCCTCCAGGCCCATTCACTACGCCGCTCAGATCTGATCATTGACAAAAAGGCTCGTAACGACCTCGTATCACAAGCTGACCGCGACGCGGAAGCCGCCATTATCGAGCAGTTGCAAGAAAGTACGCCGCAGTTCGGTATCGTGGCGGAGGAAACCGGTGGCCAAGACAGTGGAAACGCGACATGGTACATCGACCCATTGGACGGCACTACCAATTTTCTCCATGGCATTCCTCACTACGCCGTTTCGATTGCACTGGTTGCGCACGCAGGCACCTACGTTCAGGGCGATAAGCCACTTGAAGTCGACACACCTGTCATCGGAGTGGTCTACGATCCGAACCGCGAGGAACTCTTCACTGCCATGCTCGGTGTGGGCGCCTGGCTCAATGAACACCGGCTCGGTTGCTCTCAAACCGAGAGTCTTGCCGAAGCACTGTTGGCCACAGGCCTTCCGTTTCGCGATTTCTCCTTCGCTGAGCAGTACATGCCTACACTCAACGCTGCGCTGCCGCTAACCCGTGGTGTACGCCGGATGGGCTCCGCCGCACTTGATCTCGCGTGGGTGGCTTGCGGACGGTACGACGGCTACTGGGAAATGGGCCTGGCACCTTGGGACGTTGCGGCCGGCACTTTAATCGTGCGTGAAGCCGGCGGCGACGCACAAGACATTCTGCATGCCGAACCGTGGCCTCGAAGTGGTTTCATCTATGCAGGGAATGCACACATCGCCCCGGCCCTGCACGACATGCTTCGCCCCCACATGCGCGATCGTCAGTCGCAATACTAGTGCTTCAATGCCTCATCGCGCAGGACGCGTCGCAATAGCTTGCCTGTGTTGCTTTTAGGAAGCTCTGCCCGGAACTCAATCACTTCGGGCCGCTTGTATCCTGTCAGGCGTTCAGCACACCACCGGCGCAATTCGGACTCGGTCAGAACGGGGTCTTTTTTGACTACATACAACTTGACCATTTCCCCGCTTTGCTCACTGGGCAGTCCCACCACGACGCACTCGAGCACGCCAGGGTGCTGCATCACGACCTGCTCGACCTCATTGGGATAGACATTGAAGCCCGAGACGAGAATCATGTCTTTTTTACGGTCGATAATGCGCACACGGCCTTGTGGACTCATGATTCCGATGTCGCCAGTCTTGAAGAAGCCGTCTTGCGTGAACGCTGCCCGGGTTTCCTCTGGCATCCGCCAATAGCCCTTCATCACTTGCGGACCTCGGATGGATACCTCGCCGGCTTCACCCTGGGGCAGCTTGCGATCGCCGCCGTCAAGCATGACGACCTCTGTGGACGGCAACGGAATGCCGATATCTCCAGAGTACTCTGTGGCGTTGGTAGGGTTGACGATGGCGACCGGTGAAGTCTCGGACAACCCGTAGCCTTCGATAAGCGGAAGGCCGGTCACCTTGTGCCAACGCTCGGCCACGGCCTGCTGAACGGCAGCCCCTCCTCCAAAACATAAACGCAACTCCGAAAAATCGAGCTGCGCAAATTCCGGGCGGTTGAGCAGCCCGTTAAATAAGGTATTGACGGCGGGAATGATTGAGACCGGGTCGCGCCGCCACGCGGCAATAATGGTGTCCAGCTTTCGGGGGTCGGCGATCAGTACGCTGCACATGCCGGCGTGCATGGCGAACAGGCCGCATACCGTAAAGGCAAAGATATGGTAAAGGGGCAGCGCCGTAAGGATGACCAACCCCGCACCGCAATTTTCGCCTAGCACCGGGCGTGCTACTGCTTGCACCTGCAGCACATTGGCTACCAGGTTCCCGTGTGTCAGCATGGCGCCCTTGGGCCGCCCCGTGGTGCCGCCGGTGTACTGCAACACGGCGACGTCATCCATGCTCAACGACGGAGCGACGAATCGAGACGCCGCACCTTGTCGAAGTACCTGCGCGAGCGTTGTAAACGTTGCAAGATCATGCGGTGGAACCATTTTCTTGATATGCCGGGCGGCAAAGTTCAGCACTTTACCCTTTACGCCTAGCAGGTCGCCCACCGACACCAGGACGACAGCGTTGGGCCGCGCTGACGGTTCGAGCTTGCCGAGCGTGGCGGCGAAACTTTCAAACAGGAAGATCATGTCTACCTGTGCATCGGCGAGCTGATGTTTCAGTTCGTCAGGCGTATACATCGGGTTCACGTTGACAAGCACCATTCCCGCACGCAGCACACCCACGAGAATCGGCAAGTACGACATCACATTGGGCATCATGATTGCCACATGACTGCCCTTCTTCAACCCTTGGGACTGAATCCAGGCGGCTACCGCGTCAGCGTGCTTATCGAGCTGCGAAAAGCTCATACTGGTGCCCATGGACACCGCCACACGCCGCTGAGCGTGCCGTTTGCAAGCACGCCCTATCAGATCCGGCAGAGATTCATAATCCTCGGTACTGATTTGGGCTGGGACGCCCTCGGGGTACAGTTGCAACCAAGGTTTTTCCATTTCTCCTCGCTTCACCGTCTGATTCGGGGTCTAGACCAGCGCTGACGGCATTGATGATACGACGCGATCAAGGTACAGTTTATCGTCAAGCACTACAGGGATCCGGTTTCATGAAATTAGTCGAACCCATTGTCGGTTGGCAAGCCGAGATGGCGCAAATCCGCCGCGACATACACGCTCACCCCGAACTCGCATTCGAAGAAGTCCGGACCTCAGACCTGGTTGCAGAGCTTCTCGAATCCTGGGGCATCGCCACGCATCGCGGAATGGGCATAACCGGAGTCGTTGGAATCATTCAAGGCAATACCCAAAACGGCCGCGCGATTGGTCTGCGAGCCGACATGGACGCCCTGCCCATGCAAGAGGCCAACACCTTTACCCACGCCAGCAAGCATGCCGGCGTCATGCATGCTTGCGGCCACGACGGTCACACAGCCATGTTATTGGCGGCGGCGCGGTATCTTGCGCAACATCGCGATTTTGCCGGTACGGTTTACGTTATTTTTCAGCCGGCCGAAGAAGGATTCGGTGGCGCGAAAAAAATGATAGACGACGGCCTCTTCGAGCAATTCCCGATGGAGGCGGTGTATGGCATGCACAACTGGCCCGGCATCGCAGCAGGCGCGTTTGCGGTTCACGACGGCCCGGTCATGGCATCCAGCAGCACGTTTGAAATCACAATCCGCGGCAAGGGAGCGCATGCCGCCATGCCAAACCTCGGCAACGATCCCATCATGGTTGCAGTGCAGCTTGCACAGACGTTTCAAACCATCATCACTCGGGAAGTCGATCCGTTGCAGCCTGTGGTTCTCAGTATCACGCAGATTCATAGCGGTTCTGCCGACAACATCATCCCGGATGACGCAATCATGCGGGGAACGGTCCGCACCTTCACGGACGAGGCCATCGACCTCATTGAAAAACGTATGCACGAGATTGCCACGCATACCTGCCAGGGCATGAACTGCTCGGTCGAATTTGTCTTCCATCGGCGCTATCCGCCAACCATCAATGATTCGAACGAGGCCGCATTTTGTGCCGAAGTCCTGAAGGACATCGTGGGTGCCGAAGCCGTGCAGCGCACCACGCCTCCTTCCATGGGTGCCGAAGACTTCGCCTTCATGCTCAAAGAAAAGCCCGGCTGTTATGTGTGGATAGGCAATGGCCATGGCGACCACCGCGGCAGCGGCCACGGCCTTGGCCCTTGCATGCTGCACAACAGCAGCTACGACTTCAACGATGAAGTTTTGCCTCTGGGCGCAACGTACTGGGTCGAACTGGCCCGGCGCCGGCTCTCCCAACCTTCAAACATCGACTGAAGCGATCGCAATGTCTGCGGCCGAGCAGCGCGCTTCCGCTACAATAGCGGGCTACCTCGGCACCGAAGGCTTGTCGCCGTGTCAGGGCCTGTCCCCGACAAAATAAGCCTCCCGACCCGGATTCATCAACAAGGTTGCCTATGTCGGATACGCCAGTCAGGCCCCATGACGGTCCCATCACGATTCCACGTCGGCTCGACCCCGAGGACGCTCAACTTGCGTTGCAACGACTGCAAGCGATACTGAAGCGCCAGGAAGTCGTCGAAGCACTCGCGCGCCGTCAGTACGAGGCCGACGACCGCTCGAACCTGCTCGAAGGAATGCTGCACCGCCAGCACGAAAGCGAAATCCGGGCGATAGTCAACGACCTGCACCCTTCTGACATTGCCTTCATCCTTGAGTCGCTGCCCGAAAATGAGCGGCAAGCGGTCTGGCAGCTGGTCGATGCCCAACACGACGCCGACGTTCTCCTCGAGGTAGACGACTGGGCGCGTGAGTCGCTCATCAAGTCGATGGACGTGGAGGACCTTGTCGCCGCCACGGGCACGATGGATGCAGACGAGCTCGCTGACCTGGTCCCGGATCTGCCGCCCGACGTGGTCGCTGAGGTTCAGAAAGGTCTGACTGACGCCGAGCGCGCACAGCTCATCGAGGCGATGGGTTATCCGGAAGGCACGGTTGGCGCGATCATGGATTTCGAAATGGTGCGCGTACGCGAGGACGTGTCACTCGAAGTGGTCTTGCGCTACCTGCGTCGCCTGCACGAATTGCCGGATCATACTGACCAGATCTTTGTGGTAGACCGCGAAGACCGCTTGCGGGGTACGCTGGCGCTGTCTCGGCTGCTCGTCAGTGAGCCCGAGATCGATGTGTCGGAAGTCATGGATACCGACTATCTGACACTCAACCCCCTGGATTCTGACGCGGACGCAGCCGGCGCCTTCGAACGCTACGATCTGGTCTCCGCACCGGTAATCGACGACCAAGGCCGATTGATCGGCCGTGTGACGATTGCCGAGGTGGTGGACGTGATTCAGGAAGACTCACAGGAACAAGCGTTATCGCGCGCGGGTTTGCAGGAAGAGGACATCTTCGCTCCGTCGGTACATGCCATTCGCAACCGGGCACCGTGGCTGTTGGTCAATTTGTTTACGGCTTCAACAGCGGCATTCATCGCGTCTCGCTTTGAAGGGACGGTCAGCCATATTGTGGTGTTGGCTTTCCTGATGTCGATTGTTGCGGGGATCGGCGGCAACTCGGGCAATCAGACAATGACGCTGGTGATCCGGGCGCTGGCAGTGGGTCGGGTTAATAGCTCGAACATCTGGCAACTGGTGAAGCGCGAACTGAGCATTACTTTGCTGGTGGGAGTCTGCGGCAGTCTGGTTGCGGCAGTATTCGCCTGGTATATCTCTGACTCTTGGTCGATTGCACTTGTAATGATGGCGGCGATGATCGGGAATATGCTGATTGGAGCAGCCGTGGGGGTGTTGATTCCCTTGATGCGGGATCGCTTCGGCAAGGATCCGGCGATGGGGTCGTCGGTGCTGCTGACATTCTTCACGGATTCGTTGGGGTTCTTCATTTTCCTCGGACTCGCTACGGTATTTTTGCTTTAGCCGGTAGAGAACCTTCTTGGGTGCCCGGATGGCTGCTATAGAGTCGTCCGGGGCGCTCTTGGAACTTATTCGCGTTGGGAGTTCATAGGAGACTTTCTATAAGTATTCGGTGTGAGCTCTGCGGGAAGCAGCTCAGAAGAAGCGCACCTGGAGTTCTTTAGACGTTCGCGCTTGGCGGGTAGAGCTATAGGATGTTCAACGTGACAGCCTCAGACCCCGACCACGGCCGTTCATAAAAAAACCGACCTGTTTTGCAGGTCGGTTTTTTTCAGCAAGTCCTGCAAATCATTTGATGGCTTGCAGAGTTTGCACGGCTTAGCTCAGTTTGCCATGGCAATGCTTGTATTTTTTGCCGCTGCCGCATGGGCATGGGTCGTTGCGACCCACTTTGGGAACTGCGGCGTCGGGCACAGCTTGGCGGGTGGCGGCTTCGGCGATGCCAGGGTCTTCACCGCTAAGTGCTGCGTCGTAATCTGAGTGGTGGTAAGTGACGTTCTCGAGCTGAGAGGGCTCGGGTTCGACGGCTTCGACCTGTTCGGGAGACTGAATTCGAACGGTGAGCAGCACTTTCACCACATCGTCGCGGACGCGGTCGAGCATGGCAGAGAAGAGCTCAAAGGCTTCGCGTTTGTATTCCTGCTTAGGATCCTTCTGCGCATAGCCCCGCAGGTGAATGCCTTGACGCAGGTGGTCTAGCGCTGAAAGGTGTGCGCGCCAGCTGGTATCGATGGCTTGCAGCAATACAGATCGCTCGAAGGGGGCCCAATTATCGCGGCCGACGAGCTCCACTTTCTCTTCGTAGATTCGATTGGCTTCGACCAGCACACGCTCGAGAAGCTCGTCGTCGGTTATGTTGGGTTCCTGCTCCATGTACTGGGTCAAGGGCACCTGAATATGCCAATCGGATTCCAGCGCGGCTTCGAGGGCAGCGAGGTCCCACTGCTCTTCCATGCTTTCTTCGGGCACATGAGAGCGGAAGAGTTCAGTGATGGCCGCCTGCGTAAGGTTGCGGATAGACTCGGATACGTCCGCGGATTCGAGGACTTCATTGCGCTGGGCATAAAGCACCTTGCGCTGATCGTTGGCCACGTCGTCGTATTCGAGCAGCTGCTTACGAATGTCGAAGTTACGCGCCTCGACCTTGCGTTGTGCGGACTCGATGGAGCGCGACACCATGCGCGCTTCGATGGGTTCGCCTTCGGGAAGACGAAGGCGTTCCATGATGGCACGTACGCGGTCACCCGCAAAGATGCGCATCAAGGAGTCATCGAGCGACAGATAAAAGCGCGAGGAGCCTGGGTCCCCTTGTCGTCCGGCACGACCCCGCAGCTGGTTGTCGATGCGGCGGGATTCGTGACGCTCGGTACCGATGATACGCAGACCGCCAGCCGCCTTGACAGCTTCATTGGCAGGAGCCCACTCGGACCTGACCTTTTCGATGCGCGCTTCTTTTTCGGCCTCTGACAGCGAGTCGTCAGCCCGTATGAGATCAATTTGCTTCTCGATGCTTCCGCCAAGGACGATGTCAGTTCCACGGCCGGCCATGTTAGTGGCGATGGTGATGTGCCCGGGTTTGCCCGCTTCGGCAACAATATGGGCTTCGCGCTCGTGCTGCTTGGCGTTGAGCACCTCGTGAGGCAGGCCTTCTTTTTTCAGAAGGTTGGACAGAAGCTCGGAGTTCTCGATGCTGGTGGTACCAACGAGCACCGGTTGACCACGCTGGTGACAATCCCTGATGTCAGCCAGAATGGCATTGAACTTTTCAGCGTCGGTCTTGAATACCTGGTCGTTCTGGTCGACGCGCTGCATCGGCCGATTGGTCGGGATGATAACGGTTTCAAGGCCGTAAATGGATTGAAACTCGAAGGCTTCGGTATCGGCAGTACCGGTCATCCCCGCCAGCTTGTCATACATCCGGAAGTAATTCTGGAAGGTAATGGAAGCCAGGGTTTGATTCTCGTGCTGAATCGTGACGCCTTCCTTGGCTTCGACGGCCTGATGCAGGCCGTCGGACCAGCGGCGACCTGCCATGAGGCGGCCAGTGAATTCGTCAACGATCACAACTTCGTCGTTCTGCACGACATACTGCTGATCGCGGAAGAACAGGTTGTGAGCTCTCAATGCCACCATGAGGTGGTGGATTAGGGAAATATGGCGCGGGTCGTACAGGGACTCGCCTTCGGGCAACAAGCCTTGGCTGACGAGCAACTGCTCGGCCTTGGTCATGCCGGCTTCAGAAAGATGAACCTGTTGGGCTTTCTCGTCAACCCAGAAATCGCCTTCGGGCTCAGGCTCATGCGGCTTGGGCTCAGAAGCCATGCGGGTGAGCATGGGCGGCACGACGTTCATGCGAACATAGAGCTCGGTATTGTCTTCAGCCTGACCAGAAATGATCAGAGGCGTACGGGCTTCGTCGATCAGAATGGAATCGACCTCGTCGACAATGGCGTACGCCAGCGGCCGCTGACGGCGATCTTCGGCGCGGTATTCCATGTTGTCGCGCAGATAATCGAAGCCGAATTCGTTATTGGTCCCGTAGGTTATGTCGGCGGCGTAGGCGGCCACCTTTTCTTCGTTGGGCTGCTGAGGCACGACCACGCCCACGGACATACCCAGGAAGTTGTACAGGCGACCCATCCATTCCGCGTCGCGGCGTGCGAGGTAGTCGTTGACGGTCACGACATGAACGCCGCGGCCCGACAAGGCGTTGAGGTATACGCTCAGTGTCGCCATCAGCGTTTTACCTTCGCCGGTACGCATTTCGGCGATCTGGCCATTATGGAGAGCGATACCGCCGAGCAGCTGAACGTCGAAGTGGCGCATGCCGAAGACACGCTTACTGGCCTCGCGCACAACGGCGAATGCTTCGACCAGCATATCGTCCAACGAAACCCCGGACTGATAGCGCCGGCGGAATTCGTCCGTCTTTGCCTTGAGCTCTTCGTCAGAGAGTGCGGCAAGCGTGGGCTCGAGCGCATTGATCTGCGCCACTTGCTTGCGATACTTCTTGAGTATGCGGTCGTTACGGCTACCGATGAGCTTTTTTAGCAAAGAAACCATTATCGTGTCGTTATTGCGAGCCAGGCCAATCACAGGATGAATTGGAACTGTGATTCTGCCGGCGAACGCTTGCCTCTAAGGTTGGCGGGAGTATCCGCAGAAAACGAAACAGTTTAACGCACCTTTGATACTACGGCGCCAAGATGTTCAGTGGCGTCAGTCAGCAAGGTGGGATCCGCTTCGGGCTTTTCCAGGAAAAGCACAGGGTCCAGGGGATGGCCTGCCATGCGCACTTCAAAATGCAGGTGCGGACCAGTGGAATGCCCGGTAGAACCCACCGCGGCGATCTCCTGGCCGCGTGAAACGATGTCCCCTACTTTTACCTTGACTTTGGACGCGTGAGCATAGCGGGTGACCAGGTCGCCGCCGTGGTTTATTTCAACCATTTTGCCGTATCCGGACCGATATCCGGCCACTGTTACGACACCGCCCGACGCTGCGTAAATAGGCGTACCCCGAGGGGCGGCAAAATCCAGCCCCTCATGCATGACATGGCGACGTGATATCGGATGGCGTCTCCACCCGAACGACGAGCTCAGGTAGGGATAATTGACGGGCATCAGATTGGGAAGGCTGGCTTCGACGCCTGCACGACGCGTCAGGGCAAGATCCATCATTCGATACCAGTCTTCTTGCCGTGATGCGATTTCGCGCAAGGAATCCACCTTGTCGTCAAGCGCAGGTGGGGCCCCGAAAGACATCTTGTGTTTGAGTCCTGTGGGCTCGGCGTCGCCGATGTAATCCATGACCGGAGGAGCTGCCTGCTCGAGCCCGGCCTGAATTTCGGGATCTGTGTACGGGACGCCCGCAATTTCCGCAACCCGGCGGCTAAGACCCTCGATCTCGATAATCTTGGCCTGGAGGTCGCCCAGCTTGGCTGCCAGCACCTCCACCTTTTCACCCTTGTCCTGACTATGGCCAACCACTCGCGCGCCGTACAGATCAAGGGCCGAAACATTCAGGTTCGAGCCTTGCTTGAAATGGGAATAAGCCCAAGCGCCCGCAGCCGCAGACGCACTTACCAACACCAAACCCAACAACGCTGCAATCGGTGCCCTGATTCCTTTGGAGTTAGAATCAGACGCACGCCCTTTCATCAACACCACTCTCACTATAAATCCTCATATATCCATGAACCGTGCTTCCGGCCATCTGCGTCGTACGACTGATCGCATCGCCGACACCGCTATCGAGTGGCTAGGCACCGATAGTCACGCTGCCAATGTCTTGACGATGGCACGAAACCTGCTGGCGCTTGAGCGGGCCATGAAGACAATACTGCCCTCGGGCTTGGCTGACGCTTGCCAGGTTGCGCGACTGGAAGATCAGCGCCTGACGGTCGCTGTTCCAAGCGCTGCGTACGCAGCGCGGCTGCGCCAACTGGCTCCTCGCACGGTTACACAGCTTGCGCGTGGCGGATGGAACCTTACCGAAATACAGGTCAAGGTACAAGCGAGCCTGTTACAAAGCCGGATGAAAAAGCCTCTGCCCAAGCAAAGCATCCCGTTGGACAGTAAGGGGCTTGAAGCGTTCCGCAGTTTGCAAGAGAATCTGCGGCCGGGGCCGTTGGCCGACGCAGTCGCCAAACTGGTGGCCCGCCACAGGCAAACTTGAGTGCCTCGCCAATGGGCAATCCGCACGACGCGATAAACGTAGTTTAACAGCGATAGGCCGGACAACTTGCTACAGCCATGCAGCAAGCCGTCAGGCGAATTTCCATTCGTTAACGAAGGCACGGGCCGGTTTTTCCGTCGCTTCGTAGGTGACCAGCTCCCAGGCATCCTGCTGAGCCAATAAAGCACGTGCAAGCTGGTTATTCAGGCCATGCCCGGATTTGCACGCGACATACCGTGCTACCAAGGGCTTGCCGATTAGATACAGATCGCCGATGGCGTCGAGTATCTTGTGTTTGACGAACTCGTCTTCATAACGAAGTCCGTCGGAATTCAACACACGGTACTCGTCCATCACAATCGCGTTATCAAGGCTGCCACCACGAGCCAGGCCCGCAGCACGCAATGCTTCTACTTCACTGACGAAACCAAAGGTCCGCGCGCGCGCCACGGTCTTTACGTAGGAATCCTTCGCAAAATCGACTTCGGCAAAATTGGCGGTGGAATCGATGGCCGGGTGGCGGAAATCGATGGCAAACGACAACGCAAACCCATCGTAAGGCTCGAGGCGTGCCCATTTGAGATTATCACCCTCACCCTCACTCACCTCGACGGTCTTCAACACTTTGAGGAATTGCTTGGGTGCCGATTGCTCTTGCAGTCCGGCTGAACGAAGTAGATAAACGAACGTCCCCGCACTGCCGTCCATGATGGGGACTTCTTCTGCAGTGAGGTCAATATGCAGGTTGTCAATACCCAGGCCAGCCAATGCCGACATCAAATGCTCGACCGTCGAAACGCGGATGTTTCCTTTTTGCAGCACCGACGCCATGCGCGTGTCACTCACGCCCAGCGCCTGGGCAGGCAGATCGACAATTTCTGGCAGGTCAACGCGATGAAACACAATACCCGTGTTAGGGTCAGCCGGACGCAACGTGATTTCGACACTCCGACCGGAGTGCAGACCCACGCCTTTTGTACTGATGGCTTTTTGTATTGTGCGTTGACGAAGCATAAATTCTGGAAATAGAAACGGAATGGCCGGCCATTTGGGCCGATCAGGCAAAGCTAGAGGCGAACATTGCGCGCGAATTAGAGCGTAGTGATATCGCCTTCGCAATACGTGATAACACCATATTGTAACTGCAATCCCCACTGGTGCGCTTGTATTTTTGCATCGCACCAATAGACGGAAACTATCTCCCGACTACTTTCAATTTTTACGGACAACAAACACGGGCGCACCGCAACCGCCGACCGGGGAGTAAGCCGGCAGTGACGATGGCGCCCGTTTGCAGACGTTGAAACGGCTGCACTAACTATATGTGAGAGTCATTTTTGCTCTATTTGTTCCCTTTGACCCTCAGTCTGCCTGTTTGCGCAGGAATGCCGGAATGTCGAAGTGGTCCATACCTGCAGTTTCGAGTGCTCGCACCTGCGCAGACGCTTGGCCACGTGGATTACGGATCACTGCAGGAACTTCGGAATTGGCAAAGTCAGCGCCGTGCGAGATGGGCAGATCGTCGGTGCCGGTACGCAATGCTTCGCTGCGGTCCGATACCAGCTGCGGACGTGCAGATTTTGAGCCCAGACCAGTAGCGACTACGGTGACGCGCAGATTCTCGCCCATGGATTCGTCGTACGCCGTACCGAAAATAACTGTCGCGTCTTCGGCAGCGTAGCTACGAATGGTATCCATGATTTCGCGAGTTTCGCGCATCTTGAGGGTACGGCTGGCGGTGATATTGACCAGCATGCCACGAGCACCGTGCAGATCGACGCCTTCGAGCAGCGGGCAAGCGATGGCTTGTTCTGCTGCCACTCGCGCGCGGTCGGGACCCGAAGCGATCGAGGTGCCCATCATGGCCTGACCTTGTTCACCCATGATCGTCTTGACGTCTTCGAAGTCGACGTTGACGTTACCCTCTACGTTGATGATCTCTGCAATGCCTGCGCAGGCGTTATGCAATACATCGTCGGCGGCCTTGAAGCAGTCTTCCTGAGTGGCGTCCTCATCCATCAGGTCGTACAGATTCTCGTTGAGCACTACGATAAGCGAATGCACATGCTTTGACAGCTCGGCAATGCCTTCTTCGGCCATCTTCATGCGCTTGGCGCCTTCAAATATGAAGGGCTTGGTAACCACACCAACAGTCAGAATGCCAAGTTCCTTGGCCACTTCTGCCACCACGGGACCTGCACCGGTACCCGTACCACCGCCCATACCGGCGGTAATGAACACCATATGAGCACCGTTGAGAGCTGCACGAATTTCTTCGCGTGCTGTTTCGGCAGCCGCCCTGCCCTGTTCCGGCTTGGCGCCTGCGCCCAGACCAGTACGACCCAACTTGATCTGAATGGGTGCTTCGCTTGTGGCCAGTGCCTGTGCGTCGGTATTGGCGCAAATGAAATCCACTCCGTTGATACCGGAACGGATCATGTGCGCTACCGCGTTTCCACCGGCTCCGCCGACGCCGACCACCTTGATGACGGTGCCGCTGGCGTTGTTATCGAGCATTTCAAAATTCATCATGGTTGACTCCCTCACATTCCAAAAAAAGCAAAAATTTAAAAAACTCCCCAAACCACATTTCGGAGTCGTCTCAAACAGAATGCCAGCTCTTTGGCTCGCATCAAGCTTGAAGCGCCTCCAGAGGACGGACTGCTTCGCGTCCGCCCCTTAAGGGCTTATCCTGCCCTTAATTCATGAACCACTCCTTCATGCGGGCCAGCAGAGTCTTGAAACTGCCGGTCTGCTGGGCGACTTTCTTGCCGCGCGCCCGTTGAAGTCGTGCCTCGGACAACAGCCCCATCACGGTCGAGAACCTTGGGTTGCGCATAACGTCTGCCAAACTACCTTCGTAGCTTGGCACAGCCACACGCACTGGCTTCAGAAACACGTCTTCTGCCAGCTCCACGATGCCAGGCATCAAAGAGGTACCGCCGGTCAATACCACGCCCGACGAAAGCAGATCTTCGTATCCCGACTCGCGCACGATCTGTTGAACGAAGGTAAAAAGCTCTTCAATTCGCGGTTCGATGACCGCACCCAAGGCTTGACGCTTGACCTGCCGATTGGGTCGGTCACCAAGACCGGGAACTTCAATGTATTCTTCGGCCGTTGCCAGGACCTGCTTGGCAATGCCGTGCCGCAACTTGATCTCTTCGGCATCAGGTGTGGGTGTACGCAACATGGCCGCGATGTCGCTGGTGACCTGGTCGCCCGCGATGGGTACGACTGCCGTATGGCGGATGGCACCACCCGTGTAAATCGCGATATCTGTGGTTCCTCCGCCGATATCCACCAGCACTACCCCCAATTCCTTTTCGTCAGACGTCAGGCAAGACATGCTCGACGCCAGGGGCTGAAGAATGAGGTCCTGCACTTCGAGTCCGCAGCGCCGCACGCACTTGACGATGTTCTGGGCAGCACTCACCGCCCCCGTCACGATATGCACCCGAACTTCAAGACGGAGCCCGCTCATGCCGATGGGCTCGCGGATGTCTTCTTGCGAATCTACGATGAACTCCTGCGTCAATACATGAAGCACTTGCTGGTCGGTGGGGATGTTTACCGCTTTGGCTGTTTCTATCACGCGGGCGACATCCGTCGGCGTTACTTCCTTGTCCTTGACCGCCACCATGCCGCTGGAGTTGAAGCTGGTGATGTGACTGCCCGCGATTCCGGTGTAGACCTCGCGGATCTTGCAGTCGGCCATCAGCTCGGCTTCTTCCAGGGCGCGCTGGATGGAATTCACGGTCGATTCAATATTGACGACCACGCCCTTACGCATGCCTTGGGATTCATGCTGCCCCAGGCCTATTACTTCAAAACGCCCCTCCGGCAGGATCTCCGCCACAACGGCAACCACCTTGCTGGTGCCGATATCGAGTGCAACGATCAGGTCCTTGATGTCACGAGTCATAGCTTTTCTATTTCGTAGAAGAAGAGGGAACGGGTGCCAGGGTGATGGCGAAACCGTTGGCATAACGTAAATCCGCACTCTGCAGCGTCCGGCCATCGAGGCGCTGAGCCAGAACGGGCCAGGCTTGGACGAAGCGTTGAATGCGGGTAGCAAAAGACAATGCGCCGGAGCGTCCATGCGGATCGGCAACATCGGCGGCAGGGTCGCGGCCCAGGCTGAGTCGAACACCACCGGACAACTCAACAGACCAGGCATACCGCGGGCTAAGGGTGATTTCGCTTACGCTGACATTCAGCGGCGCGAACCAGCGCGCCAGTTCGGCATAACGCTGAACCACAAGGCGCTCGGAATTCGCAGGGCCATGAAATCTCGGCAAACGTGCATCATCAGGCAACTCTCCCTGGTTCGCGCTAAAGGCTTCGCCCCAGGTATTGATCATCTGATCTTCATTCCACAGCGCCAGCGGCTGTTGCTCTTCAAGCTGAACTTCCAGGCTGTTAGGCCAGACGCGGCGAACACGCGCGTGCCTTACCCATGGGACGGTTTCGAGCAACTGCCGGGTCTCATCGAGATCGATGGTGAAAAAATTGCCCGCGACCCGACCTGCGATGGTCGCGCGCACGCTGGCCGGAGAGACATAGTGCAAGGTGTCAGCCTGCATGGGAGCAATTCGAATACGCTCGATCGAGAAATAGGGACGCTGCACCAACCAGACGACGACGCCCAGCAACATCGCCAACACCGCCACCAGAGTGAGGGCATTTGCGACGAAGTTGATGATGCGCGCGTCGTTGATCACGATTGAGCACCTCCGGTGGCCGAATCGGCGTCGGCCGCTGCGACCTTGCACGAGGCCGTCTCGAGAATGGCAAGGCACAACTCGCCGTAGCTCATGCCATCGGCCTTGGCCCCCATAGGTACGAGCGAATGGCTGGTCATGCCCGGAGATGTATTCATCTCGAGCAGCCAGGGCTGTCCGCTGCTGTCGAGCATGAGGTCCACACGCCCCCAACCTTCACAACCCAGCACTTCGTATGACTGCTCGGCAAGTCGCTGGATACGTTTAGTGAGGTCGCTGTCCAGTGCGGCCGGGCAGACATACTGGGTCTCATCGGACAGATACTTGTGTTCATAGTCGTAGTTCCCTCCCGGAGCCACGATTTCGACGATGGGCAAAGCACGCGCGCCGCGCGGCCCGCCTAGCAAGGGAACAGTCAGCTCCCGCCCTTCGATGAACTGCTCTGCCATCACGGCCGCATCAAAGCGGGCTGCCAGACGATAGGCATGCTGCATCTGAACCTTGTCCGTCACCTTTGTGACTCCCATGGTCGAGCCCTCGTGCGGCGGTTTGACTATCAGTGGTACACCTAGCCGCTCCACGGCCTCGTCCAGCTGCTGTTCACCATGCAGAACCATATAGTCGGGTGTCGGCAGGCCCTCGTGCAGCCACACTTTCTTCGTCATGACCTTGTCCATCGACAGGCTGGATGCCATCGGCCCACTACCTGTATACGGCAACTTCATGAGTTCGAGCATGCCTTGAAGCGTTCCGTCCTCGCCATAGCGTCCGTGCAGGGCAATAAACACTCGATCAAAACCGGCGTTGACCAGATCGATGAGCGTATGGGTGCCCGTGTCGAACAGGTGAGCGTCCACGCCCGCCCGGCATAGGGCTTCGTGAACCCCGCGGCCCGACATCAAGGACACCTCTCGTTCGGCGGACTGCCCACCGTACAGCACGCCCACACGGCCAAACCGGCTGCTCATACCAACTCTCCAATCCGGGCGGGGACCCGGCTGATGCTGCCGGCACCCATGACAACGACCACGTCGCCGTCTACAACAAAATTCAGGATAGTATCCGCCAAGTCGGCGACATCCTCGACAAAGACAGGCTCTACCTTTCCGGCCACGCGAATGGCCCGAGTCAGGGCACGGCCGTCTGCCGCTACCAAGGGTGCCTCGCCTGCGGGGTAGACATCAGTAAGCAGCACCGCATCCGCTTGACTAAGCACATGCACGAAATCTTCAAAGCAATCACGCGTACGTGTGTAACGGTGGGGCTGGAACGCCAGGACAATTCGCCGATCCGGCCATGCTCCGCGAGCGGCTTCAAGCGTGGCCGCCATTTCTACCGGGTGATGGCCGTAATCGTCGACCAGCGTGAAACTTCCGCCCCCTCTGGCCTCAGACACAGGGAAGTCCCCAACCAGCGTGAAGCGACGTCCAACCCCGTGGAATGTGTCGAGTGCTTCAGCAATTGCCTCATCATCAACACCCAGTTCGGTCGCTACCGCGATAGCGGCCAGGGCATTGAGCACGTTATGCTTACCGGGCAGGCTCAGACGTACCGACAGGGTGGGAAGCGGGCCCGAGACACTGCGGCGCTCGACGTCAAACGCCATTGCCGTTCCCACTGGTCGCACGTTTACCGCACGAACCAAAGCCTCATCATTGAAACCGTAGGTGGTCACAGGCCGTGAAATCAACGGAATGATTTCACGCACATTGGCGTCGTCGCTGCACACCACCGCGCTGCCGTAGAACGGAAGCCGCTGCGTGAACTCAATGAATGCGCTTTTCAGTCGTGCGACGTCGTGACCATAGGTATCCATATGGTCGACGTCGATATTCGTGATGATGGCCATCACGGGCAACAAATTCAGGAAGGAAGCATCGGATTCGTCCGCTTCAACCACGATGTATTCGCCCTGGCCCAAGCGAGCGTTGGCGCCCGCCGATGTCAGGCGTCCACCGATGACAAAAGTCGGGTCCAGGCCGCCACCTGCCAACACGCTGGCGACCAGACTGGTGGTGGTCGTTTTGCCATGTGTACCCGCCACAGCAATACCACGCTTCAGTCGCATCAGTTCGGCCAGCATCAAAGCGCGGGGCACGACGGGAATACGAGCAGCACGGGCAGCCAATACCTCAGGGTTGTCTGGCGATACAGCTGTGGAAGTCACGATGGCGCCCACGCCTTGCACGTTGGCCGCATCGTGACCAATGCTGACTTTCGCTCCCAACTTTGCGAGCCGGCGTGTGACGCTCGACTCCTGCATGTCGGAACCACTGATGGCATAACCAAGATTCAGAAGAACTTCGGCAATACCGCTCATGCCCGAGCCGCCAATTCCAACGAAATGGATACTTTGTATTCTGTGCTTCATACGGCTCTCCCTGCCACGTTCTCGCAGGCATCAGCAATCTGTTGAGCCGCATTCAAGCTGGCATGCTCATGGGCATGCTCCGCGTAGTGAGCAAGTTCATCCCGGCTACGCTGTTTTAACCAGCCGGCCAGCCACTCCGGCGTGAAGTCTGATTGCTTCTGCATCCAGGCGCCGTTGCAATCGCTCAGATAGCGGGCATTGGCTGTTTGATGATCGTCAATGGCGTGCGGCAAAGGAATAAACAACGCCGCGACGCCCGCTGCTGCGGCCTCGGCGACGGTCATTGCGCCGGCGCGGCACAGCAACAAATCCGCGTCACCAAGCTGGGCCGCCATATCGTCAATGAAAGCATGGCACTCCGCCGGGACCCCGGCGTTCTGATAGCGTTGCTTGAGGCTGTCGATATGTTGGGCTCCGGCCTGATGCACGACGAATGGCCGTTCCTGGGCGGTCAACAAGGCCAACGCGGCAGGGACAACTTCATTCAGTACGTGGGCGCCGAGGCTTCCACCCACCACCAGAAGTCGCAGGGGGCCCTGCCGGCGACCATAGCGCTCGGACGCTGATGGCAGCGCCAGCACTTCCTGGCGTACGGGATTGCCGACCATCAGGGCGCCAGGCAACGCGCCCGGGAAACCGGTCAGTACTTTGCGTGCCATACGAGCCAACATGCGATTGGCAGTGCCCGCAATGGCGTTCTGTTCATGGACCACGATGGGCACTCCACGCAGGCGCGCCATCAGACCGCCCGGCACAGCGACGTAGCCTCCCATGCCCAGAACGACGTCCGGACGCACCCTGGCAAGTGCCTGTCGCGCCTGACGGCAAGCGGCAGCCAGACCAAACGGGAGTTTGAGCAACGCTGCAAGTCCCTTCCCCCTGACACCCGAAAAATGCAGGGCTTCAAGCGGGATATCGTGCTTGGGCACTATCTGCCCTTCCATCCGATCGGGGTTGCCAAGCCAAACCACATTCCAGCCGCGCTTGCGCATCTCATGCGCCACAGCCAGACCAGGCATGATATGCCCCCCGGTGCCACCCGCCATGATAAGAATGGTCTGCGCGCTCATGTGCGTTTACCCCGCATCATGTTGCGATTTTCGTAATCCACCCTCAGCAGAAGACCCACCGCTACCAGGTTCATCACCACACCCGTGCCACCGTAACTGACCAGGGGCAAGGTAAGTCCTTTTGTGGGCAGCAGACCGACACAGACTCCTATGTTGATGAACGTCTGGATCCCGAACCACATGGCGACACCCTGCGCCACGAGCCCGTTGAAAATCCGCTCCATGGCGATAGCCTGACGGCCGATGTCAAAGGCCCGCCAAACCAGGAAAGCAAAGAAAAGGATGAGGCTTGCCACACCCACAAAGCCTAGCTCCTCGCCTATCACGGCCACAATGAAATCGGTATGTGCCTCGGGCAGATAATGGAGCTTCTCGACGCTGGCTCCGAGTCCAACACCGAACCACTCCCCACGGCCCAAGGCGATCAGCGAATGTGACAGTTGATATGCACTGCCATAAGCGTTGTCGGGATTCCAGGGATCGAGATACGCAAAGAGCCTTTCCCTGCGCCAGGGCGATAACCAGATAAGCAACAAGAAGCTGCCTATCAGAACGGCGAGCAAGCTTGAAAACAATTTGCCGTTTATGCCGCCAATGAAAAGTATGCCGATGGCTATCGCAACGATGACCATGAACGCGCCCAGATCAGGCTCTGCCAGAACCACCATGCCCACTGCGGCCAGTGCGCAAGCCATGGGCATAAAGCCTCTCATGAAGTTCTGCATATGTTCTTGCTTACGCACTGTGTACTCGGCAGCAAACAACAACATCGCCACTTTCATGAGCTCGGAAGGCTGAAAGTTGACGATGCCCAGTGGCAACCAGCGGCGCGCGCCATTGACCTCGCGACCAATGCCCGGAATCAGAACGATTACCAGCATCAGCATGCAAACCAGAAATAGCGGAACAGCTGCTTTTTGCCATACACGCATAGGGATGCTCAGCGCAACACCCAAGGCCAAGACTCCCAGCAGAATGAAGAGTCCGTGGCGCATGACGAAATAGAATCGACCATAGCTTTCGTAGCGCGGTCCGTCGGCCAACGCGATGGATGCGGAATACACCATCAGGAGCCCGAACAGTACAAGCGCGGACGTCGCAATAACGACGGCAAAATCGAAACTGGGCATCGCGGTACGCCCCGGACGAACTGCGTTCACGCTGGAGGTCAACTCTGCAAACAGGCTCATGCGACCTCTCCGTTATCGAGTGCCAGGTTCTGGGTCGCGTCGACAAAAGCCTGGCCTCGGTGAACGTAGTCGCGGAACATGTCCAGACTGGCGCATGCTGGCGACAATAGGACTGCATCACCAGGCTGTGCCAAGGCAAAACCTTGTGCGACGGCATCGTCCATTGATTGCGCGTACTGTATCGGCACCTGGGTGTCGCGCAAGGCCTGCGCAATTTCATTGGCGTCCTGCCCAATCAGCACAGCGGCACGGGCGTGCTCCCTTACCGCCTCCGCGAGCGGCGAAAAGTCTTGTCCCTTTCCGACACCACCAGCGATCAGTACGACTCGTTGTCCCAATCCCTGGAGCGCCGCCAGCGTTGCCCCGACGTTCGTGCCCTTGCTGTCGTTGATAAAGTCCACTTCAGCTATGCTGCGAACAAACTCGACTCGGTTTGGTTCGCCGGCGTAGTCGCGCAAGGCGTGCAGCATCCCCGCCCAGCCGGCACCAAGAGTGCGCACCAGGCACAGGGCTGCCATTGCATTGAGCGCGTTGTGCAAGCCTCGTACTCGAAGCGCGTCGACAGGCATCAGACGGCCCGCCCGACCTTCGGCACGCTGGGGCGGAGCTGCGTCTTTCTTGCGACGACCGGTCATGGGTATGTCTTGTTCGTCAGCCTCGCTGTAGGCAAGCCAGTCCAGACCTTCGCTGCCGTCCAGTCCCAGGTCGCCATTCCACTTTGGAACGCTGTGCCCGAAGCTTCGGACCTTGATCGCCTGGAGGCTCTCGATCATGCCGAGAACGCGTGGATCTTCGCGATTGACGATAGCCAATCTAGACATCTCCAGGAGGCGTGCCTTGGCCGCCGCATAGGCGTCCATCGATCCGTGCCAGTCAAGATGGTCCTGGCTCAGGTTTAACACCACGGCTGCATCGGGCACCAGGCTATGCGTGGATTCCAACTGAAAGCTGGACAGTTCAAGCACCCACACCTCGGGCAGCTCCTGCTGATCACACGCGTCGAGCAAGGCGGCCAAGGCCGCAGGGCCAATATTTCCGGCAGCGCGGGCGGTGAAGCCACTTGCGACTGCCATCTGACGCGCCATGGAGACAACGGTGGTCTTTCCATTGGTGCCTGTCACGGCCAGAAGCTTGGGTGTGTAATCGTGCTGAGCAAGATCCCGAAGGGCGCGGGCAAAGAGCTCAATCTCACCGATGACTTCGATGTCGTGCTGAGCGGCAAGGTTGACGAGAGCAGCCACGGGCTCCTGCCGCGGGGACAAACCGGGGCTGATGACAACGGTACATACGCCTTGCAGGGCTTCGGCGCCAAAATGTTCTGAGCCCAGAAGAAATTCAATGTCGGCGTTCTGAAGATCGCGTTGCAGTTCCTCCAAGCCGCCCGGCTGCTTGCGTGTGTCCAGCACGCGCAGCGGCGCTCCGTGCCGCGCGCACCACTTCGCTGCAGCAACACCGGTCTGCCCCAACCCCAGAATCAGGGTGCGAGCATCGGTTCGGATCGAGGGAAATGAAAAATCGCTCATCGGAGTTTGAGTGTCGCCAGTCCAATCAGTACGAGAATCATCGTGATAATCCAGAAGCGGACCACGACTTGTGTCTCCTTCCAGCCGCCCACTTCAAAATGGTGATGCAACGGTGCCATACGCAGTATTCGCCTGCCCTCTCCATATCGTCGCTTCGTGTATTTGAAATACGCAACCTGCACCATCACGGACAAGGTCTCGACCACAAACACCCCACCCATGATGAACAGCACAATCTCTTGCCGGACGATCACCGCGATGGTACCCAAGGCGCCTCCCAATGCCAGCGCGCCGACATCGCCCATGAACACTTGCGCGGGATACGCGTTAAACCACAAGAAAGCCAGACCTGCCCCGGCAATGGCGGCACAAAGCACCATCACCTCGGAAGCACCGGGAATGTATGGAAACAGCAAATACTTCGAATAGTCGACGCGACCCACCACATAAGCAAAAATGCCCAGAGCACTCCCGATCATGACCGTCGGCATGATGGCCAGTCCGTCCAGACCATCAGTCAGGTTGACCGCGTTACTGGTGCCGACAATCACAGCCCATGTCAGAGCCACAAAGCCGATGACACCCAGGGGATAGCTAACACTCTTGAAGAAAGGAACGATCAGATCGGCACGGGTCGGCAGAGGCAAGGAGAAACCGCTCAAGACCCAGTCACGGAACAGCGGCCATAACTCGGCATTTGCCGGCGCCGACACGGCAAATGCCAGGTACACAGCAGCAACAATTCCGATCAGCGCCTGCCAGAAGAATTTGCACCGCGCCGACATGCCCTCAGGGTCTCGATTGACCACCTTCTTGTAATCGTCGGCCCAGCCGATCCAACCGAACCCGAACGTGACCAGCAACACCACCCATACGAAACGATTGGTCCAGTCAGCCCACAGTAAGGTGCTTACTGCGATCGCAATCAAGATCAAGGCCCCCCCCATCGTGGGAGTACCATTTTTCTGCAAATGCGATTCGGGACCATACCCCCTTACCGCCTGGCCAATTTTTAGCTCGGTTAATTTGCGTATGACCCAAGGACCCGCAACCAAGCCGATCAGCAGGGCCGTGCCGCAAGCGAGGACGGCGCGAAAGGTAATGTATTCGAAGACTCCAAAGGCCCTGATATGTGAATCCGAAAGCCAGCGGGCGAGTTCAAGCAACATTGTGATCTCCTTCGGCGACCGCCTGGAGTTGTTGTTTAAATCCTTGAACTACTCTTTCCATACGTGTACTACGGGAGCCTTTCACGAGAATATTGGCGGGTGCTAGAGCAACAAGACGCTGCAGCAACGCATCAATATCATCAAAAGATTGTGCTTGATCGCCAAACGCCTGGGCGCACTGGCGAGCCGCTGGACCGAAAGTCAACAGGGCATCTATGCCTTTTTGCTGGGCATAGGCTCCAACCTCGGCATGCATGGCCGGGCCTTGGTCGCCTACTTCCGCCATATCGCCCAGGACCAGAACTTTCTTGCCTGAAAGCTGCGCCAGCACATCGATGGCCGCACGAACTGAGTCGGGGTTCGCATTGTATGTATCGTCGATCAGCTGCAGTCCACCCGGCAGCGGCGTTGGCTGCATACGACCTGAAACCGGATCGAATGCTTGCAGACCCGCTGCGATAGCCGCCAAGGGCGCACCCGCCGCCACCGAACATGCCGCAGCCGCCAGCGCATTTCGCAAATTATGCAGACCAGGCGCTTTCAGCTTGATCAATACAGACCCTTCGGGCGTGTCCAGTCGGAACCCTGTGCGTGTCGGCTCGGCGTGGATGTCGTTGGCCCGGACATCAGCATTGCCCTCCAGACCAAACGTCAGCGTGCGACGCTCTTGCGCTAGCTCTCGCCACAGCGACGTGTAGACGTCATCTGCGGGGAAAACCGCCACGCCGCCCTCTGGCAAGGCGCTGATTACGCTTCCATTCTCTCGCGCGACAGCTTCGACTGTATGCATGAACTCCTGGTGCTCACGTTGCGCGTTGTTCACCAGAGCCACTGTGGGTTGCGCCATATCGGCCAGCAGCGCGATCTCACCGGGGTGATTCATGCCCAGCTCGAGTACTGCAGCTCTGTGTATAGCCTTGAGTTCGAGCAAAGTGAGCGGGACACCCAGCTCGTTATTCAGATTGCCTCGTGTCCACATAGCACCGGACTCCCCAAGCCATGCGCGCAAGATGGTGGCAATCATCTCCTTGGTGGTGGTTTTTCCATTGCTGCCCGTGACAGCAATGGTTGGAATGTCAAAGCTTCGACGCCATTGTGAGCCCAGCAAGCTTAACGCCGCTGCAGTATCGCCAACTTCAAATTGTCGCAGCGCAAGTGCGGGGTTTCGCCGCGCAACAATCGCCGCCAGCGCACCGGCCTGATGCACCTGGTCGAGATAGTCATGACCATCGAAGCGTTCTCCCACCAGCGCCAGAAAAATCTGTCCGGGCTGAATGCGGCGCGAGTCGGTGCTGATTGCAGCGCCACGCCGCCAGGTCAGTGCCAGGGAGGACCACTCACGGTCGTCGAAAGGCTGTCGTTGCCCAGCTATCTCTTGATAGGTTTCGTGTCCCTTTCCAGCAAGAAGAACAACGTCGTTCGGCTCGGCGCGCCATATCGCCTGCAGGATGGCGGCGGCACGATCGGGTTCGACTTGGGGCCGTACACTCATCCCCGCAAGAATGTCATCGAGGATAGCCAAGGGATCTTCGGACCGAGGATTGTCGTTGGTCAGGATTACTTTATCGGCGAGTCTGCCGGCGATCTCGCCCATCAGCGGGCGCTTGCCTTTGTCACGATCACCGCCGCAGCCAAAGACACAGATCAGGCGGCCCGCCCGCGAAGAGGCCGTTTCGCGTAAAGCCTCCAGTGCACGGCTAAGGGCGTCGGGCGTATGAGCGTAATCCACGACGACCATGGGCTCACCGCCGGAACCCGAACTGCCCGAGTCGATGGCTTCGACAACTTGCAGACGCCCACCAACAGACCGCAGCGCGGACAATGCCCTGGCAATTCGGGTCGTGGACCACCCCAACTGCCCAAGCACTCCGGCGATCAGCAGCAGGTTGGAAACGTTATGGAGCCCAACCAGCCGCGTGACAAGCTGCGCCGTTCGCTCACCCATGGAAAGATTGAACACCAGCCCATACGTTCCGGTATGGACATCGCCGGCCTGCACGGTCGCGCCTGCATTCTGATCCAGGGAGTATGTATCCAGCTCAATGTCTGGAATCTTCGATACAAGTTCGCGGCCTGCTGAGTCGTCGATGTTCACGACCGCAGACTGCAGGCCCGGCCAGTTGAATAGCGAAAACTTGGCTGCCTTGTACTGGTCCAAGGTCGAGTGGTAATCGAAGTGGTCGTGAGTCAGGTTTGTAAAGCCGGCGATCCGAATATTGACGCCAGCTAGCCTGCCCTGGTCCAAACCGATAGAAGATGCCTCAATGGCGGCCACAGTCGCGCCTGCGTTGCGAATGGCCGCCAGGCTACGGTGCACGGTCAGCACATCCGGAGTCGTCAGGGCCCCGCCAAGGTTCGTTCCATCAGGCAATGTCACGCCTAAGGTGCCGACCGTTCCACAAGGTTCGTCTGCACCGTTCAGAGCAGCGGCCAGCCATTGCACCGAAGACGTTTTACCATTGGTGCCCGTAATTGCCACGACTGTCAGCGCCTCTGAGGGCCTTCCATACCATTCGTGTGCGATTTGACCCAGCTTCTGCGTCAGCCCCTCAACCAGCAGGACACTGGAATGGCCTTCGGCCAAGTCTTTAGTGGCTGCGTCGGCTTCGACCAGTACGGCCGCCGCACCGCGTTCAATCGCCTGAGCAATATACGAGCGACCATCGGAAGCCAGGCCAGGGCAAGCAAAGAAAACATCGCCGCTTTGAATCTGGCGCGAATCGAGGCAAAGGTGGGCCGAGCGCGAGGCGCGCGCGGCAATCCACTGGATAAGTTGGTCAATATTCATTCTTGCTTCTCCCCGTGAGCACCCACTGCCACTAAGGACTCAAACGGGGCATCGGGCTGTACGCCCATGCGCCTCAAGCTGCTTGCCACAATGTTAGAAAAGATGGGGGCGGCGACACGTCCACCGTAATAAGCACCACCCTGAGGTTCATCAATGGATACGGCCACGACAATGCGCGGGTCAGAGACTGGCGCGAAGCCCACGAACGAACTGCGGTACTTGGATGTGCTGTACTTGCCGTTGACGATCTTGCGGGCCGTTCCGCTCTTTCCGGCGACGCGATAACCCTGGACCTGCGCGAGTTTTGCGCCGTCGGGTCCGGCTGCAGCCTCGAGCATTGACCTCACCACCGCCGCGACTTCAGGCTTAAACACTTGAACGGAAGTGGGTCGGCCCTCGCGCTTGAGCAAGGTCAGCGACACCATGTCACCGTTTCGGGCGAACACGGTAAACGCATGGGCAATTTGCAGGAGCGAGGCAGACAGGCCGTAGCCATAAGCCATTGTCGCACGTTCGATGGGACGCCAGCGCTCCCACGGACGCAGCTTTCCGGATGCCACTCCTGGGAAGTTCGCCTGAGGTGCGCGACCAAAACCCAGCTCGGTAAACTTCGTCCACATCTCCTGAGAAGTTAGGCGCTCAGAAATCATCGTCATGCCGATATTGCTTGAGCGGCGCAATATGCCAGCAGCATCCAGGACGCCGTTACGGCTCACATCGGAGATGACTGATCCCTGATAGCGATAGCGCCCGTTGCCGGTATCGAATTTGGTGTCAGTGGTGATTTTTCCAAGACCCAATGCAAGCGCCACCGTAAACGGCTTCATGATGGAGCCGGGTTCGAACGTGTCGGTAATGGCGCGATTGCGCAAGGGGTCGCCCTTGCGGTCGTCACGGTTATTGGGGTCGTAGGTAGGCAGGTTGACCAGCGCCAGGACCTCTCCCGTCTTGATGTCCAGCACAATACCAGCGGCAGCACGGGCGTTGTGCTCTTCCATGCCTTTCTTGAGTGCGGAGTAGGTATCGAACTGCAGCCCGGCATCGATGGACAGACGCAAGTCCTGTCCATCGACCGGCGGCACCACGGCCTGCACATCCTCGACCACGCGTCCAAGCCGGTCCCGGATGACCCGTCTGCTGCCCGGTGTACCCGACAATTCGCGATCGAATGTCAGCTCGACACCCTCGAGTCCTTTGTCTTCGATATTGGTGAAACCAAGCACGTGGGCGGTCATGCCGCCCTCGGGGTAAAAGCGACGCATTTCGGCCTGCTGGTGAATGCCAGGCACTTTAAGCGCTTTGATCTTGTCCGCCAGCTCGACCGACACCTGCCGTTTCAGATAGACGAAATTCTTTTCACCGTCGGCGATACGCGCACGGATATCAGAAGGCTTCATTTCGAGCAAGGCGGCTAACTTGCCAAGCTCTTCATCGGAAGCGCGCTGAGCGTCTTCAGGAATGGCCCAGATTGCCCGAGCGGGCACACTGGAAGCCAACACCACCTCTCCGCTGCGATCAAATATCTTGCCCCGTGTGGCCGGCAGCACCAGGGTGCGTTCGTAACGACGCTCGCCCTGCTGCTGAAGAAAATCCTTGGACATCCCCTGCAAATATAGGGTTTTGACAATCACCGCAGCAAAGCCCAGCATCAAGAGAATCAACACCAGACGCGCGCGCCATAGCGGCATCTGGATATCAAGCACGGGACTGTCATAAAAGCGAACACGCTTCATGGCTGCTCTCCCTCCGGGGTGCTTGCGGGCACGGGGGCAAAATCACCCTTCAGGTAGAGTGTGCGGTCGGGCGAGGTTGGCCGCATCTGAAGATCGCCTCGCGCAATTTCATCAATGCGGGCATTTCGGGCCAACTCGGCACGTTCCAGTTGCAGACGGCGCCACTCGGTATCGAGTTCGCGAGCATAGGCGGCCTGCCGTTCGGATTCCATAAAAAGTTGACGCGACTGATATCGCGCCGTGACCAGGGAAATCGCAGAAAGCATCAGCAGTGCAGCGAAGAGGATGCTCAGGCGGCCCATTATTTCTTCCTCCGTGCAGCACGCGAACTTTTCTGCGGCACCAGCCGGATCGCGTTGACAAAGGATTCGGCATCCGCTGGCAGAGGTTCGTCGGTGCGTTGCGCTACGCGCAGCACTGATGACCGGGCACGAGGGTTCTCTTTGGCTTCTTCGTCTGTGGGCAGGACCTTTCCGAGGGGTTCCAATATGGGGCGCGGCATGTCCTTCTCGAAGATCGGCAGACGGGACTGCGCCTCGCTGCGTCGGCGAGCAGCGGCGATGCACTGCTTGACCATGCGATCTTCGAGAGAGTGGAAGCTGATCACCGCCAAACGCCCTCCGGGTGCCAATAGTCTTAGAGCTGCCGCGAGGGCGCGCGCGAGTTCTTCGAGCTCTTGATTGATGTGAATCCGTAAAGCCTGAAAGCTGCGGGTGGCCGGATGTTGACCCTTTTCGCGCGTGCGGACGACACTGGCGACGAGCTCGGCGAGGTCGAGCGTTGTGCGCAGCGGCCGGGATTCGCGGCGACCAACAATCGCCTTTGCAATCTGGAAAGCAAACCGTTCTTCGCCATATTTCGCTATGACCTCCCTAATCTCGTCGACATCGGCTTCTGCAAGCCATTGAGCTGCGGTCATTCCGCGGCTCGTATCCATGCGCATATCCAACGGCCCTTCGCGCATGAACGAAAAACCTCGTTCGGGATCATCGATCTGCGGAGAGGACACTCCCAGATCAAGCATGATGCCGTCCACCTGTGTCAGGCCTTTAGCCTGCATTTCTTCAAACATGGAGGCAAAGCCTCCATGTATTACCTGTACCCGCGGATCCCGAGACTGCAACTCGAGAGCCGCCTGAATGGCGACCGGATCCTTGTCAAATACCACCAGCTTGGCGCCGGGCCCCAGTCGCGAAAGCAAGAGGCGGCTGTGACCGCCGCGGCCAAAGGTGCCATCGACGTATACGCCATTAGGGTTCCGAACCTCGCCATGTTGTTCAAACACGCGCGCCTTGGCCTCAAAGCCGGGATCAACGAGGGCGTTGACCGTGGGCTCGAGCAACACGGGTCTGTGTGTGAACTCCATTGATGCGTCAGAACGAAAAATTATCCAGGGCGTCCATCATGCCCTCTGCAAGCGCCTCGGCCTCGGAACGCGCCCACTCGGCCGCATCCCAGATTTCGAAGTGCCCCCCCATACCCAAAAGCATGACTTCACGCGTCAACCCTGCGGCCTGGCGTAATTCGGGCGCAATCAGAATGCGCCCCGAGCCATCCATATCGACGTCTTGGGCATTGCCCAGCAAGAGACGCTGAAGAGGTCTTGCTGAAGCCGGAAACGCGGCAATCTGCTCGCGCTTTTGTTCCCAGACATTGCGGGGATACAGCAAAAGGCATCCGTCAGGGTGGCGAGTAAGGGTCAAACGCCCATCAACCTGCGAACGCAGCGCGTCACGATGCCGGGTGGGTATCGAGACCCTCCCCTTTGCATCGAGCGTGAGTGCGCTGCTTCCCTGGAACACCCTTTTTACCCCACTTTTTTGCACAAAATCCTACTTTTCCCCACTCTACGGTATGGCACGAGCTTGGTCAAGCGCTAAATCGCATTTTTTTCAATGACAACAAGCACTTACAGACGGTTTGCAAAATCAGGAGCGGGAAAAACAGCAAAGAAATCAATGGATTGCAGAGCGATGTAAAAGTGCTTTGTTTAGATTTCTGCCGCTCTAGTGGAGGGAAAGCTTTGCTTTTGTTTACGAATGTGAGGGAAGGTGCAGGTTAGAGTGCAAGGCAGGCCTGTAGGCCGGATTCTGTACGCCAGGAAATGCCTGACGGGCAATCATTCCTCTGGGCGAACCATTGCTGGTACGCTCTAGCCATCTACCCGCATGCTCGGACGGGCCGCCCTTTAAGCTTCAAGAAGCGCGCATGCCTATTTGATGTTGCTCCGGATAGAGGTTACCGCGTTTCACCCTGCCGCTTCGCCACTTTGAAAAGCAGCGCCGTACGGAGATGGCCGTACGGGTGCGCGAATAAATCGCGCCCTTGCGGCAGACTCGTCTCTGTGGCCCTATTCCTCGTCCGGGACGGGCTTGCGCCGCGCCACGAACGGACGGCTGTTAGCCGCTATCCTGCCCTGTGGAGTCCGGACCTTCCTCGATACCAAAGATACCGCGACTGCCCAGCCTGCCTTGCCTTAATATTGTAGCCGACACAGGGCTGCAAACAGGCCCGCACGCGACCTGCGACAATAGGGGCTACAGCCCCATCTCCCACATCGAATTTCTGTTTGGCAAATACACATGGCAGTCAACCTCATAACCCTGATCGGCGTCCAACTGGCCTACGGTCATCATCCCCTGCTGGATCACGCCGATCTCACCGTGCAATCCGACGAGAGAATTGGCCTGATCGGCCGCAATGGAGCGGGCAAGTCCTCGTTGTTAAAGATATTGGACGGCCGTAGCGTTCCAGACGACGGCGAAATCAAGCGACTAGGTGGACTGCGCGTGGCAACAGTCGAGCAGGAACCGACGCTCGATGAAAGCGCCACAATATTCGACACCCTGTGTGGTGACATCACTGAAACCGAGGACTGGTCTCGGCCGGCGCGCGTTCAGGCCTTGCTGGACGAGTTGGGCCTGGACGGCGATGCGCCCATTGCCGGGCTGTCGGGTGGCACACGAAAACGTGTGGCGCTGGCTCGTGCCCTGACCGACGAGCCAGACCTCCTGTTACTTGACGAGCCCACCAACCACCTTGATTTCATAGGCATCGACTGGCTGGAAAAACGCTTGCTGGCCGCCAAGTGCGCAATCATTCTTATCACCCACGACCGCCGTTTCCTCGACGTGGTCACTACGCGGATTGTTGAACTCGATCGCGGCAAGCTGTTCAGCTTCCCGGGCAATTTCAGCACATGGCAGCAACGCAAAGCCGAGTGGCTGCAGGCAGAGGCACAGCAGAACGCGAAGTTTGACAAGGTGCTGGCGCAGGAAGAGGTCTGGATCCGCAAGGGGATCGAAGCGCGTCGCACTCGTAACGAAGGCCGTGTTCGCCGTCTGGAATCCTTGCGCCGCGAACGAGCCGCCCGCCGCGAGCGTCTTGGCAACGTCAGCCTTGCCATCGCCGAAGGGAAACGCTCAGGCAAACTGGTTGCCGAACTTACGCAGGTATCCCACGCATTTGGTGAGCGTGTCATCGTGCGCGATCTAAGCACCACCATATTGCGCCAGGATCGCATTGGCCTGATCGGCCCCAATGGTGCCGGGAAAACCACCCTGCTGAAGATAATCCTAGGCGAACTGAAACCGGACCAGGGCGAAGTCCGCCTGGGCGTGAACCTCACCGTCGGATACTTTGATCAGATGCGTGCCCGGCTGGATGAGAACGCGACCGTTGCCGACACCATCAGCCCAGGGAGCGAGTGGGTCGAAATCGGAGATCAGCGCAAGCACATCATGAGCTACCTCGAAGATTTCCTGTTTCCCCCTGCTCGGGCCCGCTCTCCCGTCAGCAGCCTGTCGGGCGGCGAACGTGCCCGGCTTGTGCTTGCGCGCTTATTCGCCCGTCCTACAAACGTGCTGGTGATGGACGAACCCACCAACGACCTGGACATTGAAACGCTGGAGCTGCTCGAATCCCTGCTGCAGGAGTATCAGGGAACCGTCCTGCTGGTCAGCCATGACCGAGAGTTTCTGAATAACGTTGTCACTCAGACCCTCGCCTTCGAAGGTAACGGACATTGGGGTGAGTACGTGGGCGGTTATGATGAATGGCTGGCGCAACGTCCAGCCGACGTAAGAACAGCGTCCGCTGCGACTCAACCGCGTGCCGCCGCCAGCGAAGCCGTACGCGGCGAGACTTCCTCTAAGGACACCGACAGTCAAACTGCAGGCAAAAAATCGGGTCGTCCTGGACGCTTGGCCTCGTGGGAGCAGAAGGAACTCGAAGGCATGCCGGATGCCATCGCAGTGCTTGAAGCGCGTCAGGCCGAGCTGGCCGAACAATTGGCCAGTGGCGACCTGTATCGCGAAGCGCCCGAGAAAGTCGACGAAATCAACCAGCAGCTAAAACATCTGGAAGAGGAAATGGCCAAACTATTTGAGCGATGGGAGCTACTGGAAAGCAAGCAATCAGGCTGAGTGGACCACTTGCCAACGCAGTTCTTCGCCAGCGGCCAGCGGTACCATCGTGGTGTCGCCCACGGGGACTTCCTCAGGAATGCGAGTCGGCGAACGTTGTAAGGTCAAGGTACCCTCGTTGACCGGCACGCCGTAAAACTCTGGTCCGTTTTTGCTGGCGAACGCTTCCAGAGCGTCCAGACGGCCCGCAGCTTCAAACGCCGTGGCATACAGCGCCATGGCGTGAAAAGCCGTATAGCAGCCGGCACAACCACAAGATTGCTCTTTGCTGCCGCGCGTGTGTGGGGCGCTGTCGGTGCCAAGGAAGAAACGTTTGTTGCGGCTGGTTGCGGCCTCGATCAGCGCCTGACGATGCACTTCTCGTTTGAGTACCGGAAGACAATACCAATGAGGGCGAATTCCCCCGACGAACAAGGCGTTCCGGTTGTACAGAAGATGCTGAGGCGTGATGGTGGCCCCAATGGGTCCCTCTGCCTGCCGTACGTACTCTACGCCATCGCGAGTGGTCAGATGCTCGAACACTACTTTCAGTTCAGGGTAGCGTTGACGCAGCGGAATCATTACACGCTCAATAAACACCGCCTCGCGATCAAATACGTCAACTGTCGGATCGTTGACTTCGCCGTGGACCAGCAACGGCACGCCGTGTTTCTGCATTGCCTCGAGCGCGGCACCACACTTTCCAAGCAGATCGGTTACCCCGGCGTCGGAGTTGGTGGTGGCACCAGCCGGATACAGCTTTACGCCATGGACAAAGCCCGAGCCTGCCGCCCGCATGATTTCATCACCCGGCGTGTTGTCGGTCAGGTACAAGGTCATGAGCGGCGTAAAGGTACCCTGCTGTATCCCCGCCTTGGCCAAGGCCCCCTCGATACGAGACTTATAGGCTTCAGCCTGTGCCGTCGTGGTGACTGGTGGGGTGAGGTTGGGCATGATGATCGCGCGACCGAATTGGCGCGCGGAATCGCCCACCACGGCCTCGAGCATTACGCCGTCACGCAGATGCAAATGCCAATCGTCCGGACGCCGAATCGTTAACGTGTGGCGGGAAGGGGTCTCAGTGCTATTCATAACCAAAAAAAGTTCTAAAACGGCAAAACACCATCTTACCTTCTAATAGACGACCTCATCGGCCGAATTTGCCCGGTTGGGCACAAATCGCTTTGTCTTTGGCCGCAACTCAAGTTATGCTCGGGGAAACGACTTTTTCACCCCCTATTGGAGCACTCCCCTATGGCAACATCCGCAAAAACCGCACGCAAGCCCAATGCGGCATTCATGAAGCCACTGACTCCCAGCCCCACTCTGGCGGCCATCATCGGCGCCGAGCCGCTCCCGCGTACCGAAGTGACCAAGAAAATCTGGGAATACATCAAAAAACATGATTTGCAGGATCCTGCCAACCGTCGCAACATCAATGCCGACGACAAGCTCCGTCCCCTATTCGGCAAGGATCAAGTGTCCATGTTCGAGCTGACCAAACTCGTCAGCGGGCATCTGAAGTAAACACAATGCAATGGGCAGCGCCGTCGGCGGCCTGCCCTGGCATAAAAAAACGCTGCCCTTGAGCAGCGTTTTTTAATATTTGTCGCGGCGTTAGCCTCCGACCCTAATCAATAGGCTGAGGCGCGGTACCCGAGAACAGAGCCAGCCACCCACGAACGATTCGATAGATGATCCAGATCAAGGCAATCAGGCCGGTAATCCAGCCAATGAATATATAGGTAGCGATAGCGCTAAGCACGCACCACAACATGCCCCACCAAAAGGTCTTTATGACCCAATCAAAGTGGGTGGCGTAAATGGTACCCGCCGCGTCGCCGCGTTTCAGATAGGCAACAACCACAGCCGCGATAGTAGCCAAGCCCAAAAAACCGGCGCTGATCAAGCCCAGGGCAAACAGGCCATACACCACATGTGTCAATGTGCGCATAGAAAGACCACTGGGATTCTCTGGCGGCAAGACGTCGGTCATAGACCCTCCGAAACATTAAGACCGTTCATATATAAATATTCTTGGAAGGCCTATTTTACCCGTTTAGGACGGCTGCGTTATTGATCTGCGGCAAATCTCACGACTTAACTTCGTTCCCTGCCTGCAAATCGTACCGGCATACTCTGCTAACAGCGCCCTACCGCAGCTCTGTAACCAGGTGAAGTACCGAACCTTCATGCGTGGACCACGAATCGGGGGCAGCTAGACACCGCGCCCGCGAGGCTCTCTGTACGAATTCAGGCGCGCCTTGGCTTCCTGGCAAGGATTCGGGAGCGAGCCCCAGTCCAAGATGTTTTTGTCATGTCCTCAGATCGAAGCGTGCCGGCGCGTGGGCTAGCGCCGGCCTGGGAAGGTACGTACGTGGGGTGCAGATCCATCGGGCATTTCAAC
>Ga0182743_1000098_pt1 | contig 158976 bp, 141 predicted proteins | sample eDN3rd30CKraftOP_FD_128522 | JGI IMG/M metagenome (GOLD analysis project Ga0182743, IMG submission 128522) | Enriched Organic Plus compost microbial communities from Emeryville, California, USA - eDNA 3rd pass 30_C Kraft OP (version 2) (version 2) ...
TATTCCAGGGCGTATTCCTCGGCCACCGTGCGAAACGGCAGTTTGCCCTGCTTGCGCACGGGGACGAAGCCCAGATTCAGCTCATAGGCCAGGACCGAACCCACGATGAAGCCGCGCGCATCGATGCCTGCCACCAGATCCAGGCGCTGGCGCATGTAGCGGTAGACGAACAGGTCGATCAGCACCCGGAACGAGCGCGGATCCTGCAGCACCGGCGTGATGTCCCGGAACTGCACGCCGGGTTTCGGCCAATCGGGCACGGTGCGGATCGTATCGCGGATGTACTGGGCCGGATCGGTTTGCATGGCGGGGTCCTGTGGCGGAGGCATGGGGAGGCGGGCACAGTTTAACAAGCCGCATCCCTCACCGGGGGACCGGTTCCGCTTAAAATCGCGGAATGCACGCCCACCCCCACTCCAGCCCGGAAGCGATCCGCGCCAGCGCCGATCGCACCTTCGACATCGAGATCCAGGCCCTGCAAGCCCTGCGGGGCCGCATCGACGCGCACTTCACCCAGGCAGTCGACCTGATCCTCGACTGCCCCGGCCGCGTCGTCGTCACCGGCATCGGCAAGTCCGGCCACGTCGCCCGCAAGATCGCCGCCACGCTGGCATCCACCGGCACGCCGGCCTTCTTCATGCACGCGGCCGAGGCCATCCACGGCGACCTGGGCATGCTGACCGGCCAGGACATCCTGCTGGCGATCTCCTATTCCGGCTCGGCCCAGGAACTGATCACCATCATTTCCGTCGCCAAGCGGATGGGCACGCGCATCATCGCCCTGACCGGCCACCCGGATTCCGAGCTCGCCCGCAGCGCCGACCTGGCACTGGACGCCGCCGTGGACCAGGAAGCCTGCCCCCTGAACCTGGCTCCCACAGCCAGCACCACGGCAGCCCTGGTGCTGGGCGACGCCATCGCCGTCGCCTGCCTCGAGGCGCGCGGCTTCAACCGCGAGGATTTCGCCCGCTCGCACCCGGGCGGCGCCCTGGGCCGCAGGCTGCTGACTTCCGTGGCCGACATCATGCGCACCGGCGCGGCCCTGCCGCGCGTCGTCCCGGACACCCTGATTCCCGATGCCCTGATCGAAATGTCCTCCAAGGGAATGGGCATGGCCATCGTCCTGGAAGGCCGGCGCCCCGTGGGGCTGTTCACCGACGGCGACCTGCGCCGCATGATCGCCCAGCACGGCGATATCCGCGCCCTGCCGGTCTCGGCCGGCATGAGCCACCATCCGCGCTCGATCGCGGCCGATGCCCCGGCCATCGAGGCCGCCTCGATCATGGATGCGCACAAGCTCAACCAGATGCTGGTGCTGGACGGCGACGGGCTATTATTGGGGGCTCTGCACATGCACGACCTCCTTGCCGCAAAGGTCATCTGATGAACGAACTGCCCGGTTTCTCCCACCCCGCCGAAGCCCAGATCCTGGCCCGCATCCCGGAAGCGGTCCGGGAACGGGCCCGCGCCGTGCGCATGATGGTGTTCGACGTCGACGGCATCCTGACCGACGGCAGCCTCTGGTACGGCGAACAAGGCGAAGCCGTCAAGCCCTTCAACGCGCTGGACGGCCATGGCCTGCGCCTGCTGCGCGAGCAGGGCATCCACGTGGCCTGGGTCAGCGGCCGCAAGAGCGCCATCACGGCCCGCCGGGCCGCCGAACTGGGCATCTCGCCGGCCCTGCAGGGCGTGCGCGACAAGATCGCCGCCGTCGAGGACCTGGCCCGCGAAGCAGGCCTGTCCCTGCAGGATGTAGGCTACATGGGCGACGACATCATCGACCTGCCCGTGCTGCAGCGGGTCGGCTTCGCCGCCAGCGTGCCCAATGCGCCTTTCTATGTCGGCCAGGCGGCCCATTGGACCAGCACCCTGAAGGGCGGCGCCGGCGCCGTGCGCGAATGCTGCGACCTGATCCTGGCGGCCCAGGGGCGGCTGGGCGCCTGCTTCACCGTATCCCTGTCCGCGCTGGGAGGGGCCATCCAGTGAAAGACCGCCTGCCCAGTCTCGTGGCCGTGCTGCTGCTCGGCCTGCTGGTGCTGGGCACCTGGTGGGCGTCCGACTACACCCTGCGCTCGATCGAGATCGACCCGCCCCGGCGCGTCACCCACGAGCGCGATTCCTGGTCGGACCAGTTCACGATGGTGCGCACCGACGCCGCCGGGCACGCCATCAACCGCCTGGAAGGCGCGGCCATGGAACATTTCCCGGACACCGGCGCCTATGAAATCACCGCGCCGCACGCAGTCGGCCGCCAGCCCGGCTCCCCCATCACGGAAGGCACCGCCGACCACGGCACGCTCGACGAGCACGGCGACCGCATCGTGCTGGACGGCAATGCCCACCTGAAGCGCCTGCCCGATGCCGACCACCAGCTGCTGGACGTGCGCAGCACCCAGCTGATCATCGAGCCCAACCGGGACCTGGTCTACACGGACCGCCCGGCGCTGGTCGTCAACGGCAGCTCCACGCTGCGGGGCAAGGGCATGCGCTACGATAACCGCACCCGCCAGCTGACCGTCACGGCGGCCAGCGACGTCAAGATCTCGGGCGAAGACCAGGCTGCCCGCAACGCCGGATCCAAAAAGAACGAACGACCATGAAAACCCCGTTTCCCGCCCTGATCGCATCGATCGCCGCCTGCATCCTGTCCCTGGCTGCCCAGGCGGCCGCCGCGCAAGGCGCGCCCGCGCCGGCCCAGGACGAACCCGACACGGTGATCCTGTCCGACACCCTGCACTACGACGACGTCAACAAGACCAGCACCTTCACCGGCAACGTGGTCCTGACCCGGGGGTCGATGACCCTGCGCGGCGACAAGCTCGTCACCCGCGAAGACGCCCAGGGCAACCAGTTCGGCACCGCCACGGCCGACAAGGGCCGGGTCGTCACCATCCGCCAGGAAAACCCCGAAAAGTTCGAAACGATCATCGCCACCGGCCTGCAGGCCGACTACGCAGGCTCGTCGGGCGACATCACCCTGACGGGCCAGGCCACCGTGACCCGCCAGATCTGCGGCCAGTCCTTCGACAACGTCCGGGGTGCCCGCATCATCTACCACGAGAAATCCGGCACCTACGAAGCGTTCGGCGGGCAGAATTCGGCCGCCGCCGGCGGGCGCGTCCGGTCCCTGGCGCAGCCCCAATCCCGCATCGACCAGGCCATCGCCCGGTGCAAGGCCAAGAAAGCGGACCGCTCCTGATCCCATGCCCGCACACGATTCCCCATCCGCCGCCAATGCCACCCGCGCATCCGGCAGCCTCCAGGCCATCGGCCTGGGCAAGAGTTTCGGCCGCCGCGCCGTCGTCCAGGACGTTTCCCTGTCGGTGGACAGCGGCGAGGTCGTCGGCCTGCTGGGCCCCAACGGGGCCGGCAAGACCACCAGCTTCTACATGATCGTGGGGCTGATCCCGGCCGACACGGGCCGCATCATGATCGACCACCACGATGTGACCGGCATCCCCATGCACAAGCGCGCCCGGCTGGGCCTGTCCTACCTGCCCCAGGACGCCTCGGTCTTCCGCCGCCTGACGGTGGAACAGAACATCCGCGCGGTGCTGGAGCTGCAGCGCGACTCGCAGGGCCGCGCCCTGTCGGCCGCCGCCCTGGAAGAACGCCTGGAATCCCTGATCGACGAACTGCAGATCGAACACATCCGCCGCAACATGGCGATCTCGCTGTCGGGCGGCGAACGCCGCCGGGTGGAAATCGCCCGCGCCCTGGCCACCCACCCGCGCTTCATCCTGCTGGACGAGCCATTCGCCGGCGTGGATCCGATCGCGGTGATCGAGATCCAGCGCATCGTGCAGTTCCTGAAGAGCCGCAATATCGGCGTGCTGATCACCGACCACAACGTGCGGGAAACACTGGGGATCTGCGACCGCGCCTACATCATCAGCGAAGGCCGCGTCCTGACCAGCGGCCACCCCAACGAGATCGTGGACAACGAGGCCGTGCGCCAGGTCTACCTGGGCAAGAATTTCCGGATGTAGGAGGGCATGCGGGGGGGATGCAGACGATCCCCCGGTGCGATCCTAGCATCTTACACCGGAAGAGGGCCCTTGATGTGGCGGGGGCAATGGGTACACTGGACCTGTCATCAAACTGTCAGAAAGGAGGTCAATCCCGTCCATGTCCGGTTCCATCCGGAACCATCCCCGTCTTTCCGCAAGGAGTCTGCACTATGAGCCTGACAATCACCGGTCGCAATCTGGAAATCACCCCGGCCATCCGCGAATACGTCAACACCAAGACGGCGCGGGTTCTGCGGCACTTCGATCAGGTCATCGATACCCAGGTCATGCTCTCGATCGAGCCCCTGAAGCATACCGCCGAGATCACCATGCGCCTGCGTGGCAAGGACCTGCACTGCGAAGCCTCGGATGAAAATCTGTATGCGGCCATCGACCTGCTGGTCGACAAGGTCGACCGCCAGGTCATCAAATACAAGACCAAGGCTCAGAACCACGTCCACGAACCCCCCAAGCGCCAGGAAATTCCCGCCTGACGACGCATTGGCGGCGGGCCGGCGCCACCGGCCCTGAACCACACATGGCCTCGAGACGATCGTCCGGGGCCATATTGTTTCCGGCCGCTCCCCGGGGCGTTCCTTCGGAGGCCCATTTACCTATAATGGACGCCATGAATCTCACACCCCGCATCCTGCCGCCGGAAAACATCGTTCTGGACCTGGCCGCCACCAGCAAGAAGCGAGCCTTCGAGCACGCCGGGCTGCTGTTCGAGAACCACCAGGGCGTCGCACGCACATCGGTCTTCCACAGTCTGCTGTCCCGCGAACGGCTGGGCTCGACTGCGCTGGGCCACGAGGTCGCCATCCCGCACGGGCGGCTCAAGGATCTGCGCGAACCGCACGCCGCCTTCATCCGGCTGGCGGAACCCGTCCGTTTCGACGTCAACGACGGCCGTACCGCCCGCCTGCTGTTCTTCCTGCTGATTCCGGAAACCGCCACCCAGGCCCACCTGGACCTGCTGGCCGGCATCGCCCGCCTGATGTCCGACGCCGGCATCCGACAGACCCTGACACAGTCCACGGACCCTCGGGAAATCCACCACCTGATCCTGACTGGCGCGAGCGCCCCGGCCCCTGAACATGCTGACCATCCAAGAGCTGATTCGTGACAACACCGAGAAGATCCCCTTCTCCTGGATCGCCGGCAAGGATGCCGCCGACCAGCACCTGATTTCCGACGGCGGCGGCGCGGCCGATCTGGTCGGCCACCTGAACCTGATCCACCCGGGCCGCATCCAGGTCTTCGGCGCCGAGGAAATGTCCTACTACCAGCGGCTCGACCCGCGCCGCCGCCAGCACCACCTGGACGAACTGGTGGCGGGGGGCGTGCCGGCCATCATCCTGGCGGCCGGCACCCAGGCGCCCGACGACCTCCGGGCCTACTGCCTGGAACACGACATCCCCCTGCTGTCCACGCCCACCGACGCCGCCCTGCTGATCGATCTGCTGCGCATCTACCTGGGCAAGCGGATGGCGCCCAAGACCACGGTGCACGGCGTCTTCATGGACGTCCTCGGCCTGGGGGTCCTGATCACCGGCGAATCCGGCCTGGGCAAGAGCGAGCTGGCCCTGGAACTGATTTCCCGGGGCCATGGGCTGGTGGCCGACGACGCCGTGGAACTCTCGCGCACCGCGCCGAACTTCGTCGAAGGACAGTGCCCGCCCCTGCTGCAGAACCTGCTGGAAGTCCGCGGCCTGGGCCTGCTGGACATCCGCACGATCTTCGGCGAGACCTCGGTGCGGCGCAAAATGAAGATCAAGCTGATCGTCCACCTGGTGCGCCTGACGCCCGACAACTTCGAGCGCCTGCCGACCCAGGACGAATACCAGGACATCCTGGGCATTCCGATCCGCCGGGTGATGCTGCAGGTCGCCGCGGGCCGCAACCTGGCCGTGCTGGTCGAAGCTGCTGTGCGCAATACGATCCTGAACCTGCGCGGCATCGACACCATGGGCGACTTCATCGAACGCCAGGCGCTGGCCATCATGGAAAGCTCGCAGGAGCCCCGCCCGTGACCCCGCACCGGAACGCCGCCCCCGCCACTCATGGCCGCTCCGTCCCCGCCCGCCCGGTCCGGGGAACGGAACCGACCTCGCCGCCCGCGCCATGCTGAACATCGTCCTCATTACCGGCATTTCCGGTTCCGGCAAGTCGGTGGCCCTGCGCATGCTGGAAGACACGGGCTACACCTGCATCGACAACCTGCCGGTCAGGTTCCTGCACGAATTCATCGCCAGCACCCAGGACAGCGGCCTGGAGCGGGTGGCGGTCGCCATCGACGTGCGCACCCCGGGCGACCTGGACGACCTGCCCGGCATCCTGACCAGCCTGCGCGCCATGGGCACGGCGCTGCACGTGATCTTCCTGGACGCCGACGACAACACCCTGATGCAGCGCTACTCCGAATCCCGGCGCCGCCACCCCCTGACCGACCGCCTGCGGCACGAAGGGCTGGAGCCGTCGCTGCTGGACTGCATCACCCGCGAACGGGAACTGCTGGCGCCCCTGCGCAACCAGGAACACGTGATCGACACCTCGGACCTGGCGCCGGGCCAGCTGCGCGCCTGGGTGCGCGACCTGGTCCAGACGGACCGGCCCTCGGTGATCCTGACCTTCGAATCCTTTGCCTACAAGCGCGGGGTTCCCCGCGATGCCGACCTGGTCTTCGACGTGCGCTGCCTGCCCAACCCCCACTACGACTCGCAACTGCGCCCCCTGACGGGGCGCGACGCCCCGGTCGCCGCCTGGCTGGCCCAGTTCGGCAGCGTCGAGGCCATGATCGACGACATCGCAGCCTTCATCCGCAAATGGCTGCCCCTGTACATGCAGGACACGCGCAACTACCTGACGGTGGCCATCGGCTGCACCGGAGGCCAGCATCGCTCGGTCTACATCACCGAGCAGCTCGCCCGGCGCTTCGCCGACCACTCCCCGCTGCTGGTGCGCCACCGCAACCCCATGCTGCAGGAGGCCCGCCCATGAACGCACCGGCAAGCCTCTGGCATCAAGAAACTGTCGCACTCCGCATCGGCCGCCTGCTGGCCCTGGGCCTGCTGGGTGTTGCGCTGGCCGTGCTGGCGGGCTGCGCCTCGCGCTCGGGCGGCTACTACAAGGACGACGGCCCCGGCCGCGACATTCCAGCCAACATCGACGCCATCCCCGATGCCGTCCCGCGCATCGAACGGCATGCCCCGGCCAATTTCCGGCCCTACGAAGTCTTCGGCGTGCGCTACATCCCCATTGCCGAGGACCAGCCCTACCGCCAGGAAGGCGTGGCTTCGTGGTATGGACGCAAGTTCCACGGCGAGAAGACCGCCAACGGCGAAACCTACGACATGTACGCCATGACGGCGGCGCATCCGACCCTGCCCATCCCCAGCTACGCCAGGGTGACCCGGGTGGGCACCGGCCGCTCGGTGATCGTGCGCATCAACGACCGGGGCCCCTTCCACCCGGGCCGCATCATCGACCTGTCCTATGTGGCGGCCGCCAAGCTGGGCCTGATCGGCCCCGGCAGCGGCCGCGTGGTGGTGCAGGCCATCACCAACGCCGACATCCGTGCCGGCCGCTACCCCGCGGCGCCGCTGGTGGCATCGGCCCCGGCAACGCCAGCCGCCCCGCCGCCGGACACGGCACAGACGCAGCCGGTCGGCCTGCCCGCCAGCCCTGCCGCCCTGCCGACCCCCCAACCCGCATCCCCTGCGGCCGGCGCACGGCAGCCGGGCGGCATCTACCTGCAGTTCGGCGCATTTTCATCGGCCCAGAACGCCCAGGCCCTGGCCACGCGAGTCAACATCGAAGCGGCAGACCTGGCCGGGTCCGCCACCGTCACGCACCAGCCGCCGCTCTACAAGGTGCGCATGGGCCCCTACCTGTCGCGCGACGAGGCCGCCCAGACCGCCTCGCGGCTGGCGGAATCCGCGGGACTGAATCCCGTGATCGCACTGGACCAGGGCCTCTGATCGGCCGCGCGGGCGTCACGCCCCGGGGCCCGGCGCCGGCATTCAGCCGGCGTCCCGCCCTCGCGCCAGCGCCCAGGCATACAGGCGGTCGCGCGCCAGCCCCGTTGCCCTGGCGCCGATCCGCGCCGCATCGCGCACGGAAAGTTCCTCGAGCAGGGCCTCCATGATCCGGCATTGCCCGGGGGACAAATCCTCGTCCGGGGCTTCCTCGCGCGCACCGGCATGCACCACCAGCACGAATTCGCCCTGCTCACGATGGGCATCCCCGTCCAGCCAGCCGAGCGCGTCTCCCGCCGGCAGGGTCCGGATCTCTTCGAAACGCTTGCTCAGCTCGCGCGCCACGGTCAGCTGCCGATCCGGTCCGGCCACATCCGCCAGGTCCCGCAAGGCCGCGCGCAGGCGGTGCGGCGTCTCGAACATCACCACAGGCACCGGCCAGGCAAGCCACTGCGCCAGCCATTTGCGGCGCGCCTGGGCCTTGGACGGCATGAAGCCCGCAAAAGCAAAGCCGGGCTCCTCGTCGCTGGTGGCGCCGCTCGCCATGAGCGCGGCGATCACGGCGCTGGGCCCCGGCAGAGGCACGACCCGGTAGCCCGCCTCTTGGACCGCACGCACCACCCGCGCCCCCGGATCGCTCACCGCAGGCGCGCCCGCATCGGACACCAGGGCGATGCGCTCGCCCTGCTCCAGCCGCCGGATCACGGCTTCGGCCGCTTCGCGTTCGTTGTGCCGGTGGGCCGCCAGCAGCGGCGTATCGATCCCCCAGGCATCCAGCAACGCCCGGGTGGTGCGGGTATCTTCGGCCGCGATGGCATCGCAGCGCCGCAGCGCCTCCCAGGCGCGCAAGCTCAGGTCCTCCAGGTTGCCGATCGGCGTGGCCACCACGTACAGGCAGCCCGGCGGCCAGGATTGGCCCGCCGCCAGGCCCGCGTGACGTTTCCACGTCGGTCCGGCCTTCTCCCAGTCTGCGCTGTCCGTCATACTCGATCTTTCCTCATGCCGATTGGATTTCCCATGCCCGCGGATCCCTACGAAGCCGCCCGGCAGGCCCAGCGCCAGGCAGTGGCGCGCCGCAAGCGCCGGCTGCGCCGTGCCGTGCCGGCCGCCGGTGCGGCCGCCGCCCTGCCTGCGCGCGGTTCCCCCACCCAGCGCCAGGGCCGCGCGGCCGAGATGCGGGCGGCGCACCACCTGGAAACGCAGGGCGTGCGCATCCTGGCGGCCAACCTGCGCTGCCGCGCCGGTGAAATCGACCTGGTGGCCCGCGAAGGCGCCCTGCTGCTGTTCATCGAAGTGCGGGAACGCCGCAATCCGCACTTCGGCGGCGCCGCCGCCAGTGTAAACCGCCCCAAGCAGGCCCGGCTGATCCGGGCCGCGCGCCATTTCCTGCCGCGGCTCGCGCGGCGGCATTTCGGCGGGGCTGCGCCGGCCTGCCGCTTCGACGTGATCGCCTTCGATGCCGGCCAGCCCTGCTGGATTCGCGACGCCTTCCGCGCCTGATTCCCCTCGCCGGCCCCGACCCCCTGCGTCCGCCCGGAAACTTGTTACGTTCACACGTAACAGCGCGGCGCGCTCATGCGATAATCGGCGCATGGACATGACCTCCCGCATGACGTCGCACTTCGACGACGCCGTCGACGCGTTCCGCTCCAGCGCCCGCGAACTGGCCCCCGCCCTGGCCGCTGCGGTCGATCTGCTGTTCGGCGCCCTGACCAACAATGCACGCATTCTTGCCTGCGGCAACGGCGGCTCCGCCGCAGATGCCCAGCACTTCGTGGCCGAACTCGTCGGCCGCTTCGAACGCGACCGCCTGCCGCTGGCCGGCATCGCCCTGAACACCGACACCTCGATCATGACCGCCGTGGGCAACGACTACGGCTTCAACGCCGTGTTCGAACGCCAGGTGGCCGCCCTGGGCCAGCCCGGCGACATCCTGGTGGCCATCAGCACCAGCGGCAATTCGCCCAACGTCCTGCGCGCCATCGAAGCCGCCCACGAACGCGACATGCAGATCATCGCCCTGACCGGCAAAGGCGGCGGGCAGATCAATTCCTTGCTCTACGAGACCGATATCCACCTCTGCGTCCCGCACGATCGCACCATGCGCATCCAGGAAGTCCACATCCTGCTGCTGCACGCCATGTGCGATGGCATCGACGCCCTGCTTCTGGGAGACCCTCTCTGATGACCGTTTCCGCCCGCATGCTCACCCGCCTCCTGATCGGCCTCGCCTGCCTGCCCGCCCTGTCGGGCTGCGGCCTGTTCGTCGTGGGCGGCACGGCCGCCACCTCCGCCGTCGTGGCCACCGACCGGCGCACCGCCGGCGAACAGGTGGACGACCAGACGATCGAATTGCGCGTCTCCAGCGAGATGAACAAAGCCTTCGGCGACAAGGCCCGCGTCCTGGGCACATCGTACGCGGGCCGGCTGCTGCTGGTGGGCGACGTCCCCACCGAAGCCGACCGCCAGCAGGCCGAGACCATCGCCCGGGGCATCACCAAGGTCCGCCTGGTCGACAACTACATCCGGGTCGGCGACATCACGCCGCTCAGCGTGCGCACCAACGACACCTGGCTGACATCCAAGGTCAAGAGCCAGCTGGTCGCCACCGAGAACGTGCCCTTCCGCACCATCAAGGTCACGACCGAACGCGGGGTCGTCTACCTGATGGGCAAGGTCACCGAAGAAGAAGGCCGCCGCGCCGCCACCGTCGCTGCAGGTATTTCGGGGGTCAACAAAGTCGTAAAATTGTTCACGATCGTGGCGCGTGAAAGCCTGCTCACCGAGCCCGGCCAGCAGGGCAAGGCGCCCGTCAGCGATTCCAGTGATTCATCCGGCACCTCCGCCACGCCGCCCGTGGGCGGCGACGGCGGCGCCCAAACCATGCCCGTGCAATGAAAAAGTCCATCCTTGGCCTGGTGGCCGTCGCGGCGATCGCCATCGCCGCCCTCTGGCAATTCCAGGGCTCCGCGCAGGCGGCGCCCGACGTCGCCTTCACCGACCTGAACGGCCATACGGTCACCACCAGCGACCTGCGCGGCAAGGTCGTGCTGGTCAAGTTCTGGGCCACCAGCTGCACCACCTGCGTGGCGCAGATGCCCGACACCATCCGCCACTACCAGGAACTGAAATCCCGGGGCTTCGACACCATCGGCGTGGCCATGCAGTACGACCCGCCCAACTACGTCAAGAATTTCACCGAAACGCGCAAGCTGCCTTTCCCCGTGGTCATCGACGCCCAGGGCAAGATCGCGCAGGCCTTCGGCGACGTGCGCCTGACGCCCACGGCCTTCCTGATCGACAAGCAGGGCCGCATCATCAAGCGCTATCTCGGCAACTACGACGAAAAGGCCTTCATGGCCACGGTCGAACAGGCACTGGCCTCCTGACATGACGCAAACCGACCAGGATACTTCTTCCCAGACGCCGGCCGCCCTGAAGGCCGAAGTCCTCTCCGAGGCCCTGCCCTACATCCGCCGATTCCACGGCAAGACCGTCGTCATCAAGTACGGCGGCAACGCCATGACCGACGAACACCTGCAGCGCAGCTTCGCCCACGACGTGGTGCTGCTGAAGCTCGTCGGACTGAATCCCGTGGTGGTGCACGGCGGCGGCCCGCAGATCAACAGCGCGCTCAAGCGCATCGGCAAGGAAGGCACCTTCATCCAGGGCATGCGCGTCACCGACGCCGAAACCATGGAAGTCGTCGAGTGGGTGCTGGGCGGGCAGGTCCAGCAGGACATCGTCATGATGGTCAACGAAGCCGGCGGCAAGGCCGTCGGCCTGACCGGCAAGGACGGCTGCCTGATCCAGGCGCGCAAGAAGCTCATGCCCGATCCCGAACACCCCGGCGAAACCCTGGACATCGGCTTCGTGGGCGATATCGAACGGGTCGAGCCGGCCGTGGTCAAGGCGCTGCAGGACGACCAGTTCATTCCTATCATCTCGTCGATCGGCTATGGCGAAGACGGCCAGGCCTACAACATCAATGCCGACGTCGTCGCCGGCAAGATGGCCGAAGTCCTGGGCGCCGAAAAGCTCGTCATGCTGACCAACACCCCGGGCGTGCTGGACAAGAGCGGCCAGCTGCTGCGCAGCCTGTCGGCCCAGACCATCGACACGCTGTTCCAGGACGGCACCCTGTCGGGCGGCATGCTGCCGAAGATCTCCTCGGCGCTGGACGCGGCCCGCAACGGCGTGAACTCGGTGCACATCATCGACGGCCGCGTGCCGCACTGCCTGCTGCTGGAAATCCTGACGGACCGCGGCGTAGGCACCATGATCAGCTCGCACTGATGCCCTGCCCGGCGCAGGTGCGCTTCATCCGCGGGAGCGCCCGGTGACTCCCCTGCGCGCGCCCAGCCCCCTGCGGCGTCGGCGGGCCATCGACCCGGACGATCCGGTCTGGCTGTTCGACCTGGACAACACCCTGCACGACGCCTCGCGCGGCATCTTCCGCGCCATCGACCGACGCATGGGCGCCGCCGTGGCCCAGGCCCTGAACCTGCCTGCCGACCAGGCCGACGCCCTGCGCCTGCGCTACTGGCAACGCTACGGCGCCACCGCCATCGGCCTGGCGCGTCACCATGGAGTGAACCTGCGCCAGTTCCTGGCGACCTGCCACGACTTCGACATCGCCCCGCTGGTGCATGCCGAGACCGGCCTGGCCGCCCGCCTGCGCGGCCTGCCGGGCACGCGCATCGTGCTGACCAATGCGCCGGCCCACTACGCCCGCCGGGTGCTGGCCGCGCTGGGGATCCTGCAGGAATTCGACGGCCTGTGGGCCATCGACCACATGATGCCCATGGGCCTGGCGCGGCCCAAGCCCTCGCTCGGGCTGATGCGCATGGTGGCCGCCCGGCTGGGCGTGCCGCCCCGCCGGATCATCCTGGTCGAGGATACCGAGCGCAACCTCAAGTCGGCCCGCCAGGTCGGCATGCGCACGGTCTGGCTCTACCATCCCGGCACGCCCTTTTCCCGCCAGCGCAACGGCCGCGACCTGTACGTGGACGCGCGGATCAACCGCCTGGGGACGCTGCTGCTGCGGGCCCGCGCCGGGCGCATACCGGGCAATCCGGGTCGCGCCTGAACCGGATCGTGTGCCACTGCATGCGCAGGGCATCGACCGACAGCAGCCGGCCGACCAGGGGTTCGCCCATGCCGGCGATCACCTTGATGGCCTCGGCGGCCTGAACGCTGCCCACCATGCCCACCAGCGGGCCCAGCACCCCGGTGGTGGCGCAGCGCAGTTCCTCGACATCGTCGGCTTCGGGAAACAGGCAGTGATAGCAGGGGGCTTGCGCGTCCCGCAGGTCGTAGACGCTGATCTGCCCCGAGAACTTGATCGCCGCCCCCGAGACGAGGGGCGCACGGGCCGCCACGCAGGCACGGTTGATGGCATGCCGGGTGGCGAAATTGTCGCTGCAGTCCAGGACCACGTCGGCCTCGCGGACCAGCGCCGCCAGGCGCGCGTCATCCAGGCGCTCGACCAGCGCCTGCACATGGATGTCCGGATTCAGGGCCAGCAGCGAGTCCCGGCCGGATTCGGCCTTGGGCCGCCCGAGATCCGCCATGGCATGCAGAACCTGGCGCTGCAGGTTGCTGAGTTCGACGACGTCGTCGTCCACCAGAGTGATCCGCCCCACGCCCGCGGCGGCCAGGTACAGCGCCGCCGGGGACCCCAGGCCACCGGCGCCCACGATGAGGACGCGGGCAGCCAGGAGACGTTCCTGGCCCTCGATACCCAGTTCGTCGAGCAGGATGTGCCGGGCATAGCGCGTCAGCCTCGCGTCGTCCAGGGCGGATGCATCGCCCATCACGGAACCCTGATCAGGCCTTCCGGGGTGACGCGGTAGCGTTCGACCCCATCGCCCCCGTTATTCAGGGTTTTTTTTTCCGGCGGAGCGGGCTTCCTGGCCGTATTGTTCGCGTCTTCGGCCGCGGGCGTTGCCGAGGCGCCAGCCGCGCCTTCCGCTTGCGCCTGGGCCCGTGCCTGCCGCACCAGGGCCGGGTCGGACTTGCGGACCGGACGGCCCTGCAAGGCATTGATGGCCTGCTGCAGCTGCCAGTCATCGGCGCCGCCGAATTCGAACATCTTGATCTCGCCCTGGACGAAATCCCCATCGTCCGCATCGCCCGCCTGGGCGCCGGACTGGGTTTCCAGGTGGTGCTGCAGGTCGACCTCGCGCTGCATGCGGAACAGATTGCCCGCCGCGCTGTCGTCCACCACATGGTCGGGGGATACCCCGGTGTTCTGGATCGAACGGCCGCTGGGCGTGTAGTAGCGCGCCGTGGTGAGCTTGATGCCCGTGTCCTTGTCCAGTTGCAGGACGGACTGCACCGAGCCCTTGCCGAACGTACGGTTGCCGATGATGCGGGCGCGCTTGTAGTCCTGCAGGGCCCCCGCCACGATTTCCGAAGCCGATGCCGAGCCGACGTTCACCAGCACGACCATCGGCACCGTGCGCGTCCAGGCGGGCAGCTGTCCGCCGTCCTCGACGCCATGGCTGCCGTTGAGCGGCCGGGCATAGAACTCTTCGTTCGAGGACGGAATGCGCCCCTTGGTCGACACGACCAGCTTGCCGGGCTCGAGGAAGGCCGAGGACACGCCGATGGCGCCGTCCAGCAGGCCGCCCGGGTCGTTGCGCAGGTCCAGCACCAGACCCTTGGGCGTCTGGTTCTTCGACAGGCTGGCCAGCATCCGCACCAGGTCGGACGTGGTGCGGTCCTGGAACTGGCTGATGCGCACATAGGCGATGCCGTCGTCGAGCATCTTGCCGCGCACGCTGCGGGTCTTGATCATTTCCCGCACGATGTGGAATTTCAGGGGCTTGGCGCTGCCTGCGCGCTGGACCGTGAGGTCGATCGGGGTGCCGGGATCGCCGCGCATCTTCTTGACGGCGTCATTCAGGCTCATGCCCTTGGTGGGCTCGCCGTCGATATGGGTGATCAGGTCGCCCGTCAGGATGCCGGCACGCGCCGCAGGCGTGTCCTCGATCGGTGCGATGACCTTGGGCATGCCGTCCTGGGTGCCGATTTCGATGCCCAGCCCGCCGAAGCCGCCGCGCGTGATGTCCTGCATCTGCTTGTAGGCTTCCTCGTCCAGGTAGACCGAATGGGGATCCAGGTCGGAGAACAGGCCCTTGATCGCATCGTCGATCAGCGTCTGGTCGGACACGGGCTCGACATAGCTGGACTTGATCGCGCCGTAGACATTCGCGAACTGCTGCAAGGCCTTGAGCGGAAGCGGTTCGCCCTTCTGGGCCGCTGCCGAAATGCCGAGGCTGACCAGGATTCCCCCCAGGAAACCCATCAGAATCCAACTCAACGACCGATTGTTTCGAGTGCTCATGCACGTTCCTAAGCGATTTTCGGGCCGTCGCGGCGGCGCGGGCGCGCCTTGCTCGACGAATGGTACATAGTACAAAAATTAGGCACGGAATAGTCTGCGGGGAAATCTCCAGCCGTAGCAGCCCTCCACCTCGCGCCTTGCAAGGCGCTCCGATTCGGCAGGCACGACATCTCCAGCCGTAGCAGCCCTCCACCTCGCGCCTTGCAAGGCGCTCCGATTCGGCAGGCACAAAATAGTCCGCAGGGGACTATTTTGTGTCCTGCCTCATCCAAATCTCCGGGTTGATGGGGGCGCCGTTGTGGCGCAACTCGAAATACAGGCCGGGCTCGACCTGGCCGCCCGTGGCGCCGACCCGGGCCACTTCGTCGCCGCGCGCCACCACGTCGCCGACCTGGCGCAGCAGGGACTGGTTGTAGGCATAGATACTGAGGTACTGCTTGCCGTGGTCGATGATCAGCAGATTGCCGAAACCGCTCAGCCAATGCGCATACACCACGCGGCCCGGTGCCACGGCGCGCACCGGCGTGCCCGCCGGGGCGCGCAGCACGATGCCGCGCCACAGTCCGCCTTCGGGCCGCTGCGTGCCGAAACGCCCCTGGACCTGGCCCGCCACGGGATGCGGCAGGCCCTTGTTCAGGCCGGGAAAGCCGCCCTCGGGTTCGATGCGGGCGGCAGCCGCGCCCCCGGGCTGCGGCTCCTTGGGCGGCGGTGCCTGGGTTTCGGCCTGTCCGGCCTCGTCCGGCTGCTGCGGAGCGGGCTGCTCTTCCTGCACGTGGTGCTCGGCCTGCTCGCGGATCCTGCGCGCCTGCTCGGCGGCACGCGCGCGCTCCTGTTCGCGGCGGGCCTTTTCGGCCCGGGCGCGTTCGGCCTGTTCGCGCGCGCGTCGCTCGGCTTCGGCCTTCAGGGCGGCCTGGCGCCGCGCCTCGGCCCGTGCGATCTCGGCATCCAGCTCCTGGATCAGGTTGCCCAGCCTCGCATCCCGCGCCTGAAGCTGCTTGGCGTGGCCGCGCTCCTCGTCCAGCCGGGCGCGAATCTTTTCCAGCACCTCGCGGCGCTGCGCCTGCTGGTCCTGCAGGTCTTCGCGGCGCTTGCGGACGTCGGCCCGCACCGCATCGAGTTCCCGGCGGCTGTCGTCGGTCTGCTGCCGCAGCCCGGCCAGACGGTCCAGCGTGGCCCGCAGGGCATTGAGCGCCTGGGTGCGGGACCGGGTGACGTAGGCCAGCCACGCCAGCTCGCGGCCAATTTCCTGGGGATCCCGACCCGACAGCAGGGCAGTCCAGGGCGACAGGCCGCTGGCATACTGGGCGCGCAACTGCGCCGCCAGCGCCTGCTGCTGGCGCTCGAGCTCGCCGGACTGCTCGCTGCTGGCCGCGTCCAGCCGGCGCAGGGTGTCCTGCAGCACCGTTTCACGCCGATCCAGTTCGGCCAGCTCGCGGCTGATGTCGGAAATCGCCTGCTCGGAGGCCTGCAGCGCACGGCTGGCGTCCTCGCGCGAGGATTCCGACGACTCGATGCGCTTCTGCAGCGCTTCGATCTGCGTGCGCAGGGCGGCCCTGTCTTCGCGGGCGCGCGCCTGGCGTGCTTCCAGGGCTGAATCGGCCCAGGCCGCCTGGCAGGCCAGGGCGGCCGCCAGGCACAGGGCATGCACCGGCCACCGGGGCGCGCGGATCCGGCGCAGGCTGCGCGGACGGCCGGGCGCCCGCAGGATGAGGCTCATGATCGGGTCGGGACCGGTGGACGCTAGACCGCCTTTGCCTTGCCCTGGTTGGCGACCGCCTGCATGGCGGCGCGGATCTGCTCCTCGTCGCCCAGGTAGTAGTGGCGCAGGGGACGCAGATCGTCGTCCAGTTCGTAGACCAGGGGTTGACCGGTCGGGATGTTCAGGCCGACGATGTCCTCGTCCGAAATGCCGTCCAGGTGCTTGATCAGGGCGCGCAGGCTGTTGCCGTGGGCCGAGACCAGCACCCGCCGGCCGGAGCGGATGGCGGGCGCGATGGATTCGTTCCAGAAAGGCACGACGCGCGCCACCGTGTCGCGCAGGCATTCCGTGGCCGGCAGCTCGCCGGCCGGCACCCGGCGGTAGCGGGCGTCGAAGCGCGGATGGCGCGGATCGTCCTCGGCCAGGGGGTCCGGGGCGATCGCATAGGCACGGCGCCATTGCAGCACCTGGGCTTCGCCGTAACGGGCCGCGGTCTCGGCCTTGTTCAGCCCCTGCAACGCGCCATAGTGGCGTTCGTTCAGCCGCCAGTTCAGGCCGATGGGCGTATGGATGGCATCCATGGCATCCAGCGCGATCCACAGCGTGCGGATGGCGCGCTTGAGCACCGAGGCGAACGCGAGATCGAATTCATAGCCCTGCGCGCGCAGGAGTTCCCCCGCCTGGCGCGCCTGTTCGCGGCCGGTTTCGGTGAGATCCACGTCGGTCCAGCCCGTGAAACGGTTTTCGAGATTCCATTGGCTTTCGCCATGGCGCATGAGTACCAGTTTGTGCATGTTCGCAGCCCGCAAAGTCCAAAACTGCCGACCATTTTATAATCCCCGGGCATTTGTTTTTTTACCGCCGTTACAGGACAGGAATCGCCGTGGACTTCTTACTCAGCCAGAACAACATCTGGATCCTGCTCATCGCCCTGGCTTCCGGGGGCCTGCTGCTGTGGCCCAGCCTGTCCAGAGGCCGCTCGACGGGGCGCGTCGCCCTGGCCGAAGCCATCCGCCTGGTCAACCAGGAACACGGCCTGTTCGTGGACGTCAGGCCCGCCGACCAGTTCAAGGCCGGCGCCATCGCCCAGGCCCGCAACATCCCCCTGGACACGCTGGAGTCGCACGTCAACAGCCTGCCCAAGGACAAGCCCATCGTGCTCGTGGACGCCCATGGGCGCGACAGCGCCAAGGCCGTGGCCCAATTGCGCAAGCATGGCTTCGATCGGGTATCCTGCCTCGATGGCGGGTTGAACGCCTGGACCGAAGGCGGCCTGCCCCTGAAGAAATCCTGACCGGAAAACATCCCCTCATGGCCCAAGTTTCCATGTACTGCACCTCCGTGTGCCCTTACTGCGTGCGCGCCGAGATGCTGCTCAAGCAGCGCGGCGTCAGCGAGATCCACAAGATCTTCATCGACCGCGACCCGGCCCAGCGCGCCATCATGATGGAACGCACCGGCCGGCGCACCGTCCCGCAGATCTACATCGACGAACGCCACATCGGCGGCTTCGACGACCTTTCGGCGCTGGACCGCGCCGGCGGCCTGCTGCCCCTGCTGCAGGCCTGACCCCACACGGCCCAGCGCCGCCTCCCACCCCACTCCGGAATCCCCCCATGTCCGACGAAAACAACTCCCAGAACGGCCAGGCCCCCAGCTTCGGCCTGCAGCGCACCTACGTCAAAGACCTGTCGCTGGAAATGCCCAACGCGCCGGAAATCTTCCTCGAACAGGAAGGCCCGACGGTCGAGGTCTCGATCCAGGTCGGCGGCCAGCGCCTGGCGGAAACCGTGTTCGAATCCACGGTGACCGCCACGGTGACCACGCGCATCGGCGACAAGGTCCTGTACCTGGTCGAGCTCTGCCAGGCCGGCATCTTCGAGGCCGCCAACATCCCGGCGGAACAGCTCGATCCGCTGCTGGGCATCGTCTGCCCGACCATGCTCTATCCCTACCTGCGCGCCAACGTCGCCGACGCGATCACGCGCACCTCGCTGCCGCCGCTGCACCTGAGCGAGATGAACTTCCAGGCCCTGTACGAACAGCGCCTGGCGCAGCAGTCGGAACAGGCCAAGGACGAAGACTCCGGCCTGATCCTGCCGCCCGGCGCCCGCAACTGACCGGCGGGGCCCGCACGTCATGGCGCCGGTCCGGCTTTGCGTCCTGGGTGCGGGCAGCTGGGGCACCGCCCTGGCGGCCCTGGCCAGCGCCCGGTCCGACACCCTGATCTGGGCCCGCGACCCGGACCAGGCGCTGTCCATCGGCCAGCGGCACGTCAATCCGCGCCACCTGCCCGACATCGCCCTGCCGCCCGCCCTGCGGGCCACGGCTGACTTCGGCGCCGCGCTGGCGCACGTCCTGGAAGGCCCCGATCAGGCCGACCGCCTGATCGTGCTGGGCGTGCCCATGTCGGGCCTGGCCGACGTCTGCCGGCGTCTTGCCCAGGCGCTGCCCGCCCGCGTCCCGGGTTCCGCACCGGTCCACCTGTTGTGGACCTGCAAGGGCATCAGCCCCGATACGCACCAGTGGCCGCACCAGATCGTCGCCGAAACGCTGCCCGGCACCGCCTGGCTGCGCACCGGCGTGCTGTCGGGTCCATCCTTCGCCCGCGAGGTCGCCCAGGGGCTGCCGGTTGCCCTGGCGGTCGCCAGCCGCGATCCGGATACCGGCCGTGCCGCCCAGGCGGCCTTCCACGGCACCCAGGCGCGCATCTACGGCACCCGCGACGTCATGGGTGTGGAAGTCGGCGGCGCACTGAAGAACGTCATGGCCATCGCCTGCGGCATCAGCGACGGGCTGAGGCTGGGCACCAATGCCCGCGCCGCCCTGATCACCCGCGGGCTGGCGGAAATCCAGCGCCTGGGCGTGGCCCTGGGCGGACAGGCGGATACCTTCATCGGCCTGACGGGGCTGGGAGACCTGGTCCTGACCGCCACGGGCGAGCTGTCCCGCAATCGCCAGGTGGGCGTGGCCATCGGCCAGGGACGATCGCTGGACGACATCCTGGCGGGCGGCATGACCGCCGAAGGGGTGCGCTGCGCGCGCGCCGCGCAGGCCCTGGGCCGCGAGCACGGGCTGGACCTGCCCATCACCGATGCCGTCTGCGACGTGCTGTTCGGCGGCGTGGCTCCGACCCAGGCCGTGGCCGCCCTGCTGGCGCGGGATCCGCGCGACGAATGACGCCCGGCGCGGGTCAGATGCCGCCCGCGTAACCCGCCTGCCGCCACGCCTCGAAGACCGTGACGGCCACGGCATTGGACAGGTTCAGGCTGCGCTGCTGCGGCTGCATCGGCAGGCGGATGCGCTGCGCCGGGGGGAAGAGCGCCAGTTGCGCGTCCGACAGGCCGGCGGTTTCACGCCCGAACACGAACACATCCCCCGCCCGGAAATCGCGTTCGCCGATCAGTACGGAGCCGCGCGTGGTCAGCGCGAAGCGCCGCGCGGGATCGCCGCCGATCGCGGCCAGCGCATCGTCCAGGCTGTCATGCACCTGCATGCGCGCCCACTCGTGATAATCCAGGCCCGCCCGTCGCATGCGCGCATCGTCCAGCGTGAAGCCCAGCGGGCGCACCAGGTGCAGGAAGGTTCCGGTATTGGCGGCGAGGCGGATCACATTGCCGGTATTGGGCGGGATTTCGGGTTCGACGAGGACGATGTGGAACATGGAAGCGGAATCGGCATGGACCGCGCGGCGGATCGCCGCACGCTGGCTTGTCGCCGGCCCCGCCCGCGTTCGAGAGCCGGTCCGGCGGGCCCTATTGTAGAACCCGGCCGCGGCCCCGCCCGCCGTCTCTTCCGCTTCCGGGGCTTACGGCGCGGGCCAGGACCCAGCCTTCCACCCGGACGGCACCGGCTTCCTTCAGCGCCGACGCCACCGCCTGCAGCGTCGCGCCCGTGGTCAGCACATCGTCCACCACCGCAATCCGCCGGCCGGACAAAGGCCGCGCGGAATCGGCCGCAGACCCCGACAATGCCCGATGCGCCGGCGGCGCCGGGTGCGGTCGGCCTGCGGCCCCGAAGGCCGTGAAGACCCCGACCTGGGCCCGCAGGCGCAGCGCGCGGTCCAGCACCGCCTGGCGTTCTCCTTCGCGCATCCGCCGCACCCCGTCCAGATGGCAGCGCAGGCCCAGCCGGCGGGCCAGCAGCCGGGCCACCTCGGCCGGCGGGCTGAAACCACGCCGCCGCAGCGACTCGCGCCGGGCGGGCACCGGCACGACCCAGTCCGGCCGCGGGTTCCCGGCCTCGCCGGCAAGCACCGCCCGCACCAGCAGGTCTGCCAGCGGCCGTGCCAGGGACAGGCGGCGGCGGATCTTGTAATCCCGGATCAGGTCGCGGCCCAGCCCGGCATAGTCGAAGGCCGCCACCACGCGGTCGTAGGCCGGTGGTTCGGGACCGCAGTCCGGGCACCCCCCCACTTCGTCCAGGGGATGCGCGCAGCGCCCGCAGCATGGCCTCGCCGGGTCGGGCCGCAGGCTCGCCAGGCAGGCGGCACACAACCCCTGGCCGCCCTGGCGCCGGCCGCAACCAGGGCAGTCGGCGGGGATCCAGTCGCGCCAGCGGCCGATCGGCAGATGCAGCATAATGGCGTGTCCTTCCGCAGGAAATCTCCATCACAGCATGCTTCGGGCCTTCCCGGGGCAGGCCTTGATCGTTTATGCCACAGCTTCCCCGACTGCCCATCGACTCCCAGGCCGTGACGCGCCAGTTCGCCCGGCGCGCGCCCCTGGACGCCCCCCAGTTCCTGTACGGGGAAATCGCCCAGCGCATGCTGCGCCGCCTGAGCTACATCCGCATCGATCCGCACGACATCCTGGATGCGGGATGCGGCGCAGCCCATGCCCTGGATCCGCTGCGCGCCCGCTACCCCGACCAGCGCTACATCGGACTGGACGCCTGCGAAACGCTGCTGGATACGGCCCGCGAACGCTACGCGACCAAGCCCGGATTCTGGCACCGGCTGCGCAACAAACCCACGCCGAAGCCGGCATTCATCCAGGCCGATCTGGCCGAAACCGGCCTGCCGGACGAAAGCCTGGACCTGGTCTGGTCGAACCTGGCCCTGCACTGGCACCCGGAACCCCACCTGGTGCTGCAGGAATGGCGGCGCGTTCTGCGCAATGACGCCCTGGCGATGTATTCAAGCCTGGGACCGGGCACCTTCCGCGAATTGCGCGAGGCCCTGGCCGAGGCCGACCTGGATACACGGCCCATGGAATTCGTCGACATGCACGACTTCGGCGACCTGATGCTGCAGGTGGGTTTCGCCGATCCCGTCATGGACCAGGAAATCATCACCCTGACCTACAAGACCGCGGACAATCTGCTGGAAGACGTGCGCGCGCTGGGCGGCAACCCCCATCCCGAACGCCGCCGCGGCCTGCCCGGCCGCGCCTGGCGCGAACGCCTGGTCCGCGCCCTGGAACGCCGCCGCCATGCCGACGGCACGATCCACCTGAGCCTCGAAGTCGCCTACGGCCACGCCTGGCGCGTTGCCGCGCGGCGCGGGGTGTTCGGCGACCTGCCCGTCACCACGTTCAAGCGCGCCCGCCCGCTGGAACCGGGCAAACAGCCCCCACGCGTGGTGCCGCGCAAGCCCGACGACCCGTCCTAGACCGGCACACCGTACAGGTCGTATTCGTCCGCGTCCTCGATCCGCACCCGGACCAGGTCGCCGGGCGCACAGCCGGCGGCATCGCGCAGCAGCACGCTGCCGTCGATTTCGGGCGCATCGGCCATGGAGCGCGCGGTGGCGCCGCCCTGCTCGTCGACCTCGTCCACCAGCACCGTCAGGGTGCGGTCGACCTTGGCCGCCAGGCGCTGCGTGGAGATCGCCTGCTGGTGCGCCATGAAGCGCTCCCAGCGTTCGGCCTTGACCTCGTCGGGCACAGGATCGGGCAGGTCATTGGCACGCGCGCCTTCGACCGGCGAATACTGGAAACAGCCGACGCGATCGAGCTGGGCTTCCGTCATCCAGTCCAGCAGATACTGGAAGTCTTCCTCCGTCTCGCCGGGAAAGCCGACGATGAAGGTGGAGCGCAGGGTCAGGTCGGGACAGGCCTCGCGCCACTGGCGGATGCGTGCCAGGGTGCGGTCCTCGAACGCGGGGCGTTTCATGGCCCGCAGGATGCGCGGGCTGGCGTGCTGGAACGGGATGTCCAGGTAAGGAAGGATGCGGCCTTCCGCCATCAGGGGGATCAGCTCGTCCACATGGGGATAGGGGTAGACGTAGTGCATGCGCACCCACACGCCGAATTCCCCCAGCGCGCGCGCCAGCGCGGTCAGCTGCGTCTTGACCGGGCGCCCGTCCCAGAACCCGGTGCGGTACTTGACGTCCACCCCGTAGGCGCTGGTGTCCTGGGAGATCACCAGCAGTTCCTTCACGCCGGCGTCCACCAGGCGGCGGGCCTCGCCCAGCACATCGCCGATCGGACGGCTGACCAGGCGGCCACGCATGGACGGGATGATGCAGAAGCTGCAATTGTGGTTGCAGCCTTCGGAGATCTTCAGGTAGGCGTAGTGGCGCGGCGTCAGGCGGATGCCCTGGGGCGGCACCAGGTCGACGTAGGGATCGTGCGGGCGTTCGTGCGGGGCGGCCTCGTGCACGGCGCGCACCACCTGTTCGTATTGCTGGGGCCCGGTGACGGCCAGCACCGCCGGATGCACGGAACGGATCATGTCGGCTTCCACGCCCAGGCAGCCGGTGACGATGACCTTGCCGTTCTCGACGATGGCCTCACCGATGGCGTCCAGCGATTCGGCCTTGGCGCTGTCAATGAAGCCGCAGGTATTCACCACGACGACGTCGGCCCCTTCGTAGTCCGGACTGATGGTGTAGCCGTCGGTGCGCAGCTGGGTCAGGATGCGCTCGGAATCGACCAGGGCCTTGGGACAACCCAGGCTGACGAAACCGACACGGGGGGATTGGCTCATGTAATTCTCGGTGGGACGAAACAGGGATAACCGTCCATTTTAATCAATCGGTGCTAAAGTCCACGGAATCTGTACCAGGAGCCTCTGAATCAGCCGGGCAGACGGCGGCGGCGCGGCCCGGGATCGAGTGCCGTGCGTGCGCATCGGCCACCGCCGCGGCAGCCGCGCCGGCCGACCCGGAGGCTCTCCCAACCGCCACCCTGGATTTTTTCGTGCCGGAATCGCCACAATCCCCCGCCCTGTCCGACCAGTTGCTCGCTGCCGCCCGGGCCATCCGGGCCGTGCTGGAAGGCCAGTCCCTGTCGGATGCGCTGGAAGCCGCACCCGCCGCCCTGCGCCCGGCCGCCCAGGCCTTGTCCTTTCACGCCATGCGCCGCCTGGGCCATGCCCGGGCCGTGAGCGGGCTGCTGGTGCCGCGGCGCCCGCCGGAACGCCTGGTCGAATCCCTGATCCTGCTGGGACTGAGCCTGCTGGAAGCCAGCCTGCGGCAGGCCGAAGGCGTCCCGCAGCCGCCCGGCACACCGGTCTACCATGAGCACACCCTGGTCCACCAGCTGGTGGAAGCGGCCGCCGCCGACCGGCGCGCCCGGCCGGCCAAGGGCCTGATCAATGCCGTGCTGCGGCGCTACGGGCGCGAACGCGCAGCGCTGAACGCCGCGCTGGCCGACACGCCGGAAGCCGTCTGGAACCACCCCGGCTGGTGGATCGACACCGTGCGCGATGCCTGGCCGGACGACTGGCAATCGATCCTGAATGCCGCCGACCAGCCGCCCCCCATGACCCTGCGCGCCAATGTCCGGCGCATTGCCCGGGACGCGCTGCAGGCGCGCCTGGACGAAGCCGGCCTGCGTGCCCGGCCCGTGGGCGAGGACGGCCTGGTCCTGGACGCGCCCCGCCCCGTGCGCGACATCCCCGGCTACGCGGAAGGCTGGTGGTCGGTGCAGGATCCGTCGGCCCAGCGAGCCGCGCAGCTGCTGCCGCTGCAAGACGGCATGCGGACGCTGGACGCCTGCGCAGCGCCCGGCGGCAAGACGGCCCACCTGCTGGAGCGCCACACGCTGCGCCTCACGGCGCTGGACAGCGACGCCCGGCGCCTGGAACGCGTGGGCGAAAACCTGCGGCGTCTGGGCCTGGAATCCTCCGACGTCGTGTTGCGCTGCGCCGATGCCGCACAGCCCGAGTCCTGGTGGGACGGGCAGCCCTACGACGCCATCCTGGCCGACGTGCCCTGCACCGCCTCGGGCGTGGTGCGGCGCCATCCCGACATCCGCTGGCTGCGCCGGGCCGACGACCTGGCGCGCACGGCGGCCCTGCAGGCCCGCATCATGGATGCGCTCTGGCCGCTGCTGGCCCCCGGCGGACACCTGCTGTACGCTACCTGCTCGATCTTCCCCCAGGAAGGCGAATCCCAGGTCCGCAGCTTCCTGGACCGGCATCCCGAAGCGCGGCGGCTGCCGGCGCCCGGCCACATCCTGCCCGGCGGCCCCGACGACGGCGACGGCTTCTTCTACGCCCTGCTGCACAAGACGCACGAGCCCGGGCCGGAGCCCGTCCCCGCAGGCTGACCCATGCCCGTCCAGGCCGGACCCGGCTTGCGCTTTGGCGCGTGCTCAACAATACTGCGACTGTTCGTGACTTTCCGCTCCACCGCAGCCAGCGCATGCCACGCTTCCTGATCTTCCTGGCCTTCAGCATCCTGTTCCTGGCGCCCCCGACCACCTGGGCCGAGGACGGCCAGGTCGTGCGCATCGAACCGGTGCTGCGCCAGGACCAGATCTTGCTGAACGCCGACATCGACTTCACGCTCGGCGACGAACAGCACGAGGCGGCCCGCAAGGGCGTCCCGCTGTATTTCACCGTGGACCTGGTCATCGAGCATCCGCGCTGGTGGTGGTTCGACAAGACGATCCTGTCGCTCAGCCAGACCTGGCGCATCCAGTACAACGCCCTGACGCGCCAATGGCGGGTCGGCACCGGCGATCTGTCCCTGCCCGCCACGTCCCTGGACGAGGCCCTGGACCTGGTGCGCCACATCCGCGACTGGCCGCTCGGCAACGCCGACCTCTTCACGCCCGGCAGCACTTACCAGGGGCGGCTCCGGCTGCGCCTGGACACATCGCGCCTGGCCCGCCCATTCCAGGTCGACGCCCTCAACAGCGCGGCCTGGTCCCTGACGACCCCATGGAAAGAGTTCACCTTTTCGATCTCCGACGCAACGCCCCGCGGCTGATCCGCTGGGCGCTGCGCTCCGCGCTGGGGGTCGCCGCTGCCAGCGCGATCGCTTTGCTGGGCCTGCTCGTCTGGTCCACCGGCAACGCATCGCGCTACGCGCAGCAATACGACATGCTGCTGCTGCTCAACGGCGTGCTGGCGATCGCCCTGATGTCCTGGGTGGCCATGCTCACCATCCGGCTGCTGCGCCAGATCCGGCGGCGCCAGTTCGGGGCCCGGATGACCGCCCGCTTCACGCTGTACTTCACCCTGATCGGCATCCTGCCTGGCGTGCTGATCTACGTGCTGTCGGTGCAGTTCATGTCGCGATCGATCGAATCCTGGTTCAACGTGCGGGTGGACACCGCGCTGGAAGCCGGCCTGAACCTGGGGCGCGCCGCCCTGGACGCCCAGCTCACCGAGCTCAGCGGCCGGGCACGCAACATGGCCCTGCGGCTGAACACCGCCAGCGACGCCGAGACATCCCTGCTGATCACTTCGCTGCGCGCCGCCAACGAAATCGACGAGGCGATGGTCTTCACCGGCAACAGCCGCCTGGTCGCCTTTTCCTCGTCGAACTTCAGCCAGCTGCTGCCGGACCTGCCGCCCAGCAGCGTCATGAACCAGTTGCGAGTCGCCCAGGGCTATGCGGCGGCCGAGGCCGACGCGACCCCCGGCGACGGGCCGACCAGCGACGGCCTGCACCTGCGCGTCATCATCCCGCTGGGGCCGGCTGCTTCCGACCGGCTGGGCAATCCCATGAGCCTGGGCGGCGACTCGCGCTGGCTGCAGGTGATCCAGGCCGTGCCCGAACGCATCGCCCGCAATGCCAGCCAGGTCCAGCAGGGCTTCCGCGACTACCAGGAACTGGCCCTGTCACGCCTGGGCCTGCGCAAGCTCTACGGCATCACGCTGACCCTGGCCCTGATCCTAGCCGTATTCGCCGCCGTGGTCGTGGCGCTGGCCGTCTCGCGGCGCCTGGTGCGGCCCCTGCTGACCCTGGCCTCGGGCACCCAGGCCGTCGGCGTCGGCGACTACCGCCCGCTGCCCGAACCACCCGCGCGCGACGAAGTCGGCCAGCTGACGCGATCCTTCAACGCCATGACGCGGCAGCTGGAGGAAGCCCGCCAGATGGTCGATCGCCACCGCCGCCAGCTGGAGCAAAGCAACCTGTACCTGGAATCGGTGCTCAGCAACCTGTCCTCGGGGGTGCTCGTGTTCGACCGCGCCTTCCGCCTGACGCTGTTCAACCAGGGCGCCCAGACCATCCTGCACGTCGACCTGCGCACCATCCAGGGCCGCCCGCTGGAAACCGCCGACGGCGCCCTGCCGATCGCCGGCCTGATCCGCCAGGCGTTCTCCGCCCACGACGCGGTGGAATCCACGCGCCCCTACTGGCAGCAGCAGTTCGAAGTCGAGCTGCAGGATGCGCCGGACAACGAACGCAAGAAGCACGTCGTCACCCTGCTGGCCCGGGGCACCCGGCTGCTGATGGATGGCCACGAGGACGGCTACCTGGTGGTGTTCGACGACATCAGCGAAGTGATCTCCGCCAACCGCACGGTTGCCTGGGGCGAGGTCGCCCGGCGCCTGGCCCACGAGATCAAGAACCCGCTCACGCCCATCCAGCTGTCGGCCGAGCGGCTGGCCATGAAACTGGCCGACCGCCTGGCGCCGGACGACGCCGCCATGCTGCAGCGGTCCACCCAGACCATCGTCAACCAGGTCGCTTCCCTGAAGCGCATGGTGGACGATTTCCGCGAATACGCCCGCACGCCGCCCGCGCAGATGCAGGACATCGACCTGAACGCCCTGCTGACCGAAGTCCTGACGCTGTACGGCTGGGATCCCGCCGAGCCGGCCCCGCCCCAGAGCGCCCCTGGCGCGGCCCGCTTCGATGCCCAGCTCGCGGCCGGCCTGCCGCCGATCCAGGGCGATCCGGCGCAATTGCGCCAGGTGATCCACAATCTGCTGGCCAATGCACGCGACGCCGCCTGCCAGCACGCCGCGCCCGGCACGGCCGAGATCCGCGTGCAGACCCGCCTGATCCTGCCGGACGACGAGACCGGCCACGCCCGCGTCCGCCTGACCGTCTCGGACAACGGCCCGGGCTTCGCGCCCGAGGTCCTGCACCGCGTCTTCGAGCCCTACGTGACGACCAAAACCACCGGCACCGGGCTGGGCCTGGCCATCGTCAAGAAGATCGTCGAGGAGCACGCCGCCCAGGTCGACATTTCCAACCGGACCGAAGGCGGAGCGCGCGTTTCCATCCTGTTTTCCAGGCTGGCGGCCGAGCCGGTCCGGCTGGACGCGCCCAGGCAAGCACACGATAATACGCAGAACAACAGGTGAGGTGATATGGCCAGAATTCTGGTGGTGGACGACGAAATAGGCATCCGCGAGCTGCTGTCCGAAATTCTCTACGACGAAGGCCACACGGTCGAACTCGCGGAAAATGCGGCGCAGGCCCGCGAATTTCGTCTCCGCCAGCGGCCCGACCTGGTGTTGCTCGACATCTGGATGCCCGACATCGACGGCGTCACCCTGCTGAAGGAATGGTCCAGCCAGGGGCTGCTGAACATGCCCGTCATCATGATGAGCGGCCATGCCACCGTGGACACCGCCGTCGAAGCCACCCGCATCGGCGCGGTGGACTTCCTCGAAAAGCCCATCACCCTGCAGAAACTGCTGAAGGCCGTGTCCTCGGGCCTGGCGCGTCCGGTGATTCCGGCCGCCATGCGCAGCCGCACCGAACGCCCCGCAACGCCCGATCCGGTCTTCACCCAGCCGCCCCCGCTGGCAGGCGCCGCCGCCACACAACCCCCGGCCGCGCCCCCCGCCGCTCCCGTCCACGACGACTCGCACCTGGGCCGGATTTCACTCAACCAGCCCCTGCGCGAAGCCCGCGACGAATTCGAGCGGATCTACTTCGAATACCACCTGCTGCACGAGAACCACAGCATGACACGGGTGTCCGAGCGCACCGGCCTGGAACGCACCCACCTGTACCGCAAGCTGAAACAGCTCGGCATCGACACCTCGCGCAAGAAATCGTCCGGAGGCTGACCAGGCGGCCACGCCGCCCGGTGCGGGAACGCGCCGCCAGGCGGCGCGTCAGGCCTGACCGCGGTAGGCCCTGACGAACTCGGCCGCCGGCTGGCGCCGCCCCCCGGGCTTCTGCAGCGCCGTCACGCGCAGCACGCCATCGGCGGTCGCCACGTCGATGCCGTCCGGCCCCATGTCCACGATCGTGCCGGGGGCCGGCACATCACGTCCGGGCCCGCCGCTGGCCGGCAGTACCTGCGCCCCCCAGACCTTGACCGGCTGGTCGAATCCGGGCAGCGCCATCGTCGTGCCGGGAAATGGGTCGAACGCCCGCACCCGGCGGGCCAGTTCGACCGCGGGACGGGAAAAATCCAGCGGCGATTCGGACTTGAGCAGCTTGTCGGCGTAGCAGACGCCCGCTTCGGGCTGCGGCACCGGCGCCGGGGCATCCCCGGCTTCCAGCCGCGCGAGCACGTCCACGATGGCGCGCGCGCCGTCGGCCGCCAGGCCGTCATGCAGGCTGGCGCCGGTTTCGTCGGGCGCCAGCGGGCGTTCCACCCGGTACAGCATGTCGCCCGTGTCCAGCCCCGCATCCATCTGCATGATGGTCACGCCGCTGACAGCATCGCCCGCCTCGATCGCGCGCTGGATGGGCGCCGCACCGCGCCAGCGCGGCAGCAGGCTGGCATGGATGTTCAGGCAGCCGTGGCGCGGCAGGTCCAGCACCCATTGGGGCAGGATCAGGCCATAGGCCGCCACCACCATGACTTCCGGGGCCAGATCCTGCAATGCAGACCGGGCCGCCTCGGCATCCTCCGGATATTTGCCGTCCAGCCGCAGGCTGCGCGGCTGCAGCACCGGGATGCCGGCCGCCAGGGCGGCCTGCTTGACCGGGCTGGGCATGAGCTTCATCCCGCGTCCCGAGGGACGGTCGGGCTGGGTCAGCACACACGCGATCCGATGGCCCGCCCCGATCAGGGCGTCCAGGGCCAGGCGGGCGAATTCGGGCGTTCCTGCGAAGGCAACCCGCATTCAGGCACCGGCGGCTTCGCGCTGGGCCTCGCGCTGCTGCTTGCGCAGGCGCGTGCGGATGCGGTTCTGCTTGAGCACGGACAGGTACTCGACGAAGACCTTGCCCAGCAGGTGATCCAGCTCGTGCTGCACGCACACCGCCAGCAGGCCTTCGGCGTCGAACTCGTAAGGCTCGCCGCGTTCGTCCAGGGCACGCACGTGGATGCGGGCGGAGCGTTCGACTTCGTCGTAGATGCCGGGCACCGACAGGCAACCTTCTTCATAGACCTGAAGTTCTTCGCTCTTCCAGGTGATCTCGGGATTGATCAGCACGTGCAGATCGTTGCCGTCTTCAGAAACGTCGATGACCACGACCCGCTCATGCACGTCCACCTGGGTCGCGGCCAGGCCGACGCCGGGAGCGGCGTACATGGTTTCCGCCATGTCGCGCACCAGCTGGCGGATGCGGTCGTCCACCTGCTGCACCGGCGCGGCGACCTTGTGCAGCCGGGGATCCGGGTATTTGAGAATGGGAAGCAGAGCCATGTCGAAAACCGTGACGATGATGCCAAAACTCCATGATAAATCAGGACCACGGCCTGGGACAGAAACCGCCCGCCCGCGCGAAACACGCCCGCAGTTCATGGCACACTGGCGCCATGCCTCTGAATGCCTCTGAAACCGAACTGCGCGCCTGGATCCGCCTGAGCCTCGAACCCGAGCTGGGCGCGGCCCGGATCCGCCTGCTCCTGTCGGTCTTCGGCATGCCGCAGGACATCGTCGCAGCCACCACCGGCAGCCTGGCCCGCTATCTGGACCCGGCCATGGCGGCCCGCCTGCGCCAGCCGCCCGGCCCGGAACTCCAGTCCGCAATCGACCGGACGCTGGAGTGGCTGCAGGCTGCCGACCACCACCTGCTGACGCTGGCCGACCCCCACTACCCGCGCGCGCTGTACGCGCTGGCCGACCCGCCGCCGCTCCTGTATGCGCACGGCCGGCTCGACATCCTGACCCGCCCCATGCTGGCCATCGTCGGCGCGCGCCATGCCACGGTGGACGGCGAGCGCAACGCCCACGCCTTCGCACGCCACCTGGCCCTGAAAGGCTGGTGCGTGGTCAGCGGCCTGGCCAGCGGCATCGACGGCGCGGCCCACGCAGGCGCCCTGGACGCCGGCGAAGCAGGCGGCAGCACCCTGGCCGTCCTGGGCACCGGCATCGACCGGGTCTATCCGCCCGCGCACCACACCCTGGCCCACCGCATTGCCACCCATGGCCTGCTGCTGTCGGAATTCCCCCTGGGGACGCCGGGGCTGCCCTATCATTTCCCGCAACGCAACCGCCTCGTCGCCGCCCTGGGCCAGGGCGTGCTGGTGGTAGAGGCCGCCGCCCGCAGCGGCTCCCTGACCACCGCCCGGCTGGCGGGCGAGCTGGGGCGCGAGGTCTTCGCCATCCCGGGCTCCATCCATTCCCCCCTGTCGCGCGGCTGCCACGCCCTGATCCGCCAGGGCGCCAAGCTGGTCGAATCCGGGCAGGACATCATCGAGGAACTGCGGCAAGGCGCGCTGCCGGGCCTGCGGACCCCGCCGGCACCCGACGCTGAAAAGGACATCGCGGCAGCCGATGCCGCCCCCGGGTCCGCACCCGAGGCATCGGCCGGCACCGCTGGCGAACCCGGCGCGGATACCAGTCCCGGCATCGGCCCCGACGCCCGCGCCCTGCTGGGGCGCATCGGCCGCGATCCGGTCGGCCTGGATACCCTGCAGGCGGACCTGGACTGGCCCATCGACCGTCTGATGAGCCAGCTGACCCTGCTGGAGGTTGCCGGCCGGATCGACCGGACCGGCAATGGTCGCTACCGGCGCCGGTCCGAGCCCCCGGCTGCGCTATGATGAACCCCTCTCCCGACCGGGAATCCCCCTTGGACGACATCCATGGCCGAACACATCAAGATCGTCGAAGTCGGGCCGCGCGACGGCCTGCAGAATGAAAAGCAGTTCGTCGACACCGCCGTCAAGATCGAGCTCGTCGACCGCCTGGCCGCGGCCGGCTTCGCCAACGTCGAGGCCGCATCCTTCGTGTCCCCGAAATGGGTGCCGCAGATGGCCGACGGCGCCGAGGTCATGGCCGGCATCGCCCGCCGGCCCGGTACGATCTATTCCGTCCTGGTGCCCAATCTGCGCGGCTTCGAGGGCGCCCAGGCGGCCCGCGCCGACGAAGTCGTGATCTTCGGCGCCGCCAGCGAGGCATTTTCCCAGCGCAACATCAACTGCTCCATCGCCGAATCCATCGCCCGCTTCGAGCCCGTGGCGGCTGCCGCGAAAGAAGCCGGCATGCGCCTGCGCGGCAGCATCAGCTGCGCCCTGGGCTGCCCCTACCAGGGCGAGACCCCGGTGGCCGCAGTGGTCGACGTGGCCGAACGCCTGCTGCGCCTGGGCTGCGACGAGATCGACGTGGCCGACACCATCGGCGTGGGCACGGCCGCCCAGGTCGGGCGCGTGCTGCGCGCCGTCGGCCAGGTCGCCGACCTGGGCTCCCAGGTCTCGGGGCATTTCCACGACACTTACGGCCAGGCCCTGGCAAACATCCTGGCGGCGCTGGACTGCGGCGTGCGCATCTTCCACAGCTCGGTCGCCGGGCTGGGCGGCTGCCCCTACGCCAAGGGCGCCACCGGCAACGTCGCCACGGAAGACGTGCTGTACCTGTTGCGCGGCCAGGGGCTGCATACCGGCGTGGACCTGGACGCCGTGGTGGACATCGGCCAATGGATCTCCGAACGCATCGGCCGCCCGACATCCAGCCGCGCCGGCCGCGCCCTGGCACTGAAGAAGGCCCAATGATGTCCCCTTTCGGCCGCCCTTCCCCCGAAGAACACGATGCCCTGATGGCCCAGATCGCCCCGCTGCCGCTGCGCGGCCGGGCCTGGCCCCGCTGGATCGCCGTCATCGCCTGGCTCATCATGGCCCTGATCGCGGTGCGCCTGGTCATGGTGCTGCAGCTCTCGCCCGAGCAGGCGCTGCCCATGCCGGTCATCGCCAGCATCGTGGTGTGCTTCGGCGCCCTGCTCTGGATGAGCGTCCACATGTGGACCTCGGTCACGGAAATCTCCGAATGGGGCATCCGCCAGTCCTGGATCACGCGCCGCGAAGTGCCCTGGGCCGAGATCCAGTCCACCAAGTTCATCCCGCTGTTCGCCTCGAAGAAGCTGGTGTGCTTTGTCCAGAAAGGCCGGCCCGTGGTCTTTCAGGCCGGCACGCCGGAACTGCAGGCAGCCTTCGCCCGCATCAGCCTGGTGTACCGGAAAAGAATGTAACGGGCGCGTACGGCCTAGCGGATCGGCAGCGGATACATCAGGCCGCCGTCCTTCCAGAGCGCGTTCAGGCCGCGCTGGATCTGCAAGGGGCTGCCCATGCCGACATTGCGGTCGAACGATTCGCCGTAATTGCCGACCTGCTTGATGATCCGGTAGGCCCACTGCTCGTCCAGGCCCAGGTTCTTGCCCGCACTGCCGGTCACGCCCAGCAGGCGCTGCACATTGGGATCGGCGCTCTTCAGCTGCGCGTCGACGTTGGCCGAGGTCACGCCCAGCTCTTCGGCGCCCGTCATGGCCTGGAAGCTCCATTTGACGATATTCAGCCAGGCGTCGTCCCCCTGGCGCACGAAGGGCCCGAGAGGTTCCTTGGAGATGATTTCCGGCAGGATCACATAGTCGGCAGGCTTGGTCAGCTTGGCGATGCGGATCGAAGCCAGGCCCGAGGCGTCGGTGGTGAACACGTCGCAGCGGCCGGCCGCGAACGCATTGACGACCTCGTTGAACTGCTCGATCACCACCGGCTTGTACTGCACGTTGTGGGCGCGCGCCCAATCGGCCATGTTCTGCTCGTTGGACGTGCCGGTCTGCATGCAGACCGTGGCCCCGTTCAGGTCGCGGGCCGAGGTGATGCCCAGGGACTTGGGCACCATGAAACCCTGGCCGTCGTAGAAGTTGATGGCGGCATGGATGGCACCCAGCGACGTATCGCGCGACTGCGTCACGGTGGTGTTGCGGGCCAGCAGATCGATCTCGCCCGACTGCAGGGCGGTGAAGCGCTGCTGCGCATTCAGGGGCACGATCTTGACCTTGGACGCGTCGCCCAGCACAGCGGCCGCAACGGCGCGGCACATGTCCACGTCCAGCCCCTTCCAGGCACCCTGGGCGTCGGGCGCAGAGAAGCCGGCGAAGCCGGTGGTAACGCCGCATTGCACGGCGCCGTGTTCCTTGACCACCGACAGGGTATCGGCCTGGGCCAGGGGCATGCCGGCGCCCAGCAGGGCCAGGCCGGCAATCATCTTGAATCCACGCATGGAAGGTCTCCCTCAGTCTGCTTCACGGATTTGCACATAGTAACTGAGGGAACCCGCGCCCCGCCATGCGCCGCATGCATGGCGCCGACGCCCCCCGAGTCAGTCGTAACGGCGAACGTCCTCGATCACCTTGCCGTCGTTGGGCAGGCTGCCTGCCGCCACGACTTCGACGACGGCCCGCAGCTTGGTCTGCTCGCGCACCGTGGCGGCCACGGCCTCGACGTCGAGCGCGGCGCCGGCCTCGACCCGCAGGGTCATGACATCGTGCCCCGCCTCGCCGGAAACCACCAGGCGCGCGCGGCCCACCTGCGGATGCCGGTCGAGCACACGGGCGATCTGCTCGGGATGCACGAACATGCCGCGCACCTTGGTCGTCTGGTCGGCGCGCCCCAGCCAGCCGCGGATGCGCAGGTTGGTCCGGCCGCAGGGCGAAACCCCCGGCATCAGGGCCGACAGGTCGCCGGTGCCGAAGCGCAGCAGCGGATAGTCGGGATTCAGGGTCGTGACCACCAGCTCGCCGACCTCGCCCTCGGGCACGGGCTGGCTGGTGCCGGGCCGGACGATCTCCAGGATCAGGTCTTCGTTGGCGACCAGGCCTTCGCGCGCAGGAGTTTCGAAGGCCACCATGCCCAGGTCGGCACTGCCATAGGCCTGGAAGCCCTGGATGCCGCGGTCCCGGAACCAGGCCTGCAGAGACGGCGGGTAGGCCTCGCCCGAAAACAGGGCCAGGCGCAGCGAAGGCAGTGCCACCCCCATCTCGTCGGCCTTTTCCAGGATGATGCGCAGGAAGCTGGGCGTGCCCGTGTAGGCTTGCGGCGCCAGGTCCGCCATGGCGCGCACCTGCTGTTCGGTCTGCCCGACCCCGCCGGGGAACACCGTGCAGCCCAGCGCATGGGCAGCGGTTTCCATCATGGAGCCGGCAGGGGTGAAATGATAGGAAAAGCAGTTGTGCACCAGCATGCCGGGGCGCACCCCCGCCGCATGCAGGGCGCGGGCGAAGCCCCAGTAGTCGGGGCGCGCGCCCTCGGGCTCGTAGATCGGCCCCGGCGAGGCGTAGACCCGTCGCGCCTCGCCCCAGCCCACGGTGGAGAACCCGCCGAACACGCGCAGGCGCTCGGCATCGACCGTGGTCCCCGGCGGCGCGATGCGGGCCGCGTGCTGGACTTGCAGCAATTCGCTCTTGCGCAGCACCGGCACGCGGGCCAGGGCCTGGCGGCAATCCAGCGAGGCGGGGTCGATGCCCCGCAACTGCCGGGCGATGGCCGGCGCCCCGGTCCGGGCCCGCTCCAGCGCGTCGGGCAAGCGCTGGAACAGCAACCGCTCGCGCTCCTCGGCGGGCTGGGTCTCGCGTGCATCGTAGTATGCCTGCATGCCATTCCCCCGTGTCAGGCCAGCCAGCGCTTGCGCCGGCGATAGAACTTGGTGTCGCGGAAACTGGTGCGGCCCGACCCCGAAACGCCCAGGTAGAACTCCTTGACGTCCTCGTTTTCGGCCAGCGCGCGGGCGGCGCCGTCCATCATCACGCGGCCGTTTTCCAGGATGTAGCCGTAGTCCGCATAGCGCAGGGCCACGTTGGTGTTCTGCTCCGCCAGCAGGAAACTGACGCCTTCGCGCTGGTTCAGGTCGCGCACGATCTCGAAGATTTCCTCGACGATCTGCGGCGCCAGCCCCATCGATGGCTCGTCCAGCAGGATCATGCGCGGGTCGGCCATCAGCGCCCGGCCGATCGCGGCCATCTGCTGCTCGCCGCCCGACGTATAGCCCGCCTGGCTCTTGCGGCGCTGCTTCAGGCGGGGGAAATAGCTGTAGACCCGCTCCAGCGCGGCGGCCAGGTCGGCGCGCCCCAGGCGCCGCGTGTAGGCGCCGGTGAGCAGGTTTTCCTCGATGCTCAGGTGGGCGAAGCAGTGGCGGCCTTCCATGACCTGAACCACGCCGCGCTGCACCAGGTCGGCCGGCGACAGGGACTCGATGCGTTCCCCGCGATACTCGATCCCGCCCTTGGTGACCTCGCCGCGCTCGCCACGCAGAAGATTGGAGATCGCCCTGAGGGTGGTGGTCTTGCCGGCGCCGTTGGCGCCCAGGAGCGCCACGATCCTGCCTTCCGGCACGGTCAGGGACACGCCCTTGAGCACCAGAATGACGTGGTTGTAGATGACCTCGATGCCGTTGACGTTCAACAGCACTGCGGGTTCGGGCGCCTGTGCGCTATCCATGGTTTCCTCTCCCAGGAGCCTCCCGGGGCCGGGCCAGGCCCGGCCCCGGCACGGCTTACTCGGCGGCGCAGTCGCGCGTCGGCAGTTTCTTCTCGGCAGCGTACTTCTCGCCCAGGGACTTCACCAGCGGCTGCACGTACTTCGGGTTGGACTGATACCAGTCGGACACGACATTGAATTTCTTGCCGTCCCACTGGATGATGCGCGCCCAGTCGTCGCCCATGTGGTTCTCGCACGAAGTCCGGACCGGCCGCATCAGCTTGGCGAAACCCAGCTGTTCCAGGCGTGCCTGGTCCAGGTTCAGGTTTTCGTAGCCCCAGCGCACCTGCTCGGGCGTCATGTGCTTGCCCTTGCCGAATTTTTCCTGGGCGGTGCGGATGGCTTCGACCTGCAGCATGGAAATCATCATGCCGCGCGTATAGGCCAGCGAACCGAAGGAAGTGCCGTCCTTGTCGGCGCCTTCGCCCTTGTCGTAGACGTATTTCTTCACGTCTTCATGCACCCGGCCGTGTTCGGCGCTGTTCTGGATGGTGATGCCGTTGTAGCCCTTGGCGATATCGCCCAGGTCGTTGACGTCGGTCTCGGAGCTGGCCCACCAGATGCCGTACATCTTGTCGCGCGGATAGCCCACGCCCTGGGCCTCGCGGATGGCGGTCGGGGTCATGATCCCGGCGCTCCAGAGGATGACGTAGTCGGGGCGGTTCTTGCGGATCTGCAGCCAGGTGGATTTCTGCTCCACCCCAGGGGCGGCGACCGGATAGAGCTGCAGGTCGAAGCCGTTGTCCTTGGCGCGTTCCTGGAGCAGCGGGATGGGTTCCTTGCCGAAGGGCGAGTCATGGTAGATCAGGGCGATCTTCTTGCCCTTGAGCTTGTCCTCGCCGCCCAGCTTCTTGGCGATGTCCTGGATCATCACGTCGGCGGCGGTCCAGTACGTGCCCAGCAGCGGGAAATTCCACTTGAAGACGCGGCCGTCGGCCGACTGCGACAGGCCGTAGCCCACCGTGATCACGGGCTGCCCGTCGACGATCGCCTTGTCGGTCACCGCGAAGGTGATGCCCGTGGACTGGGTATCGAAGCCGGAAGCACCGCCGCTCTTGTTCTTCAGGCGCTCGTAGCATTCCACGCCCTTGTCGGTGGAATACGCGGTTTCGCATTCTTCATAGACGATCTTGACGCCATTGACGCCCCCATCGCGCTCGTTGACGAGCTTGAGGTAGTCGATCTTGCCATTGGCCCAGGGAATGCCGAGCGGGGCGAACGAGCCGGTCCGGTAGACCAGCAGGGGAACGAACTGCTCTTCGGCGGCCTGTGCCGGGCCGGCGACACCCGCCATCCCCGCAGCAGCCAGCAAGGCGACGGCGGCGGTCTTCGTCAGTGCATGCTTCATCTGTAGCTCCTCCTGGTGCGTGTGGCACCTATCGTGTCAACAAAGAACGGGTCCGATCGAACGCCGCCCCAAAGCCCCCGCAGTCCATCAGTGGGGGAACGGCCAGATCCTGAGTTTTTCCTTGGCAATGCTCCACAGCCTGGCCAGACCATGCGGCTCCGCGATCAGGAAGAAGACGATCAGGAAGCCGAAAACCATGTGTTCGATGTGCGAAGCGACGTCCACCGGCATGTTCAGGCCAAGCCAGTGCGGCACGTTGGTGAGCAGCACCGGCACCAGCACCATGAAGGCCGCGCCGAAGAAACTGCCGACGATGGAGCCCAAGCCGCCGATGATGATGATGAACAGCAACTGCAGCGAACGGTTCAGGTCGAAGGCCAGGGGTTCCCAGGAACCCAGGTGGATGTAGGCCCAGAGCGCGCCGGCCACGCCGATGATGAACGAGCTGACGGCAAAGGCGGTGAGCTTGGCATACACCGGACGGATGCCGATCACGGCGGCGGCCACGTCCATGTCGCGGATCGCCATCCACTGCCGGCCGATGGCGCCGCGCACCAGGTTCTTGGCCAGCAGGCCGATGACCGCCACGAAGCACAGCACGAACAGGTATTTCTGCACGGGCGTGATCACCGGCAGGCCGAAGGCATCGAGCGCCGGAACGGACACATTGCCCGAAGAGGAATAATTGGTGAAATAGGGAATGCGCAGGAAGGCCCAGTCCATGAAGAACTGCGCCGCCAGCGTGGTCACCGCCAGGTACAGGCCGCGGATGCGCAGGCTGGGCACGCCGAACACCACCCCCACCAGCGTGGCGAGCACGCCGCCCAGCAGGATCTGCACCACCAGCGGCAGGTCGAGCCGCACGCCGAAGTTCCAGGCGGCATACGCGCCCACCGCCATGAAGGCCCCCGAGCCGATGGAGATCTGGCCGCAATAGCCGACCAGGATGTTCAGGCCGATGGCTGCCAGCGCCAGGATCAGGAAGGGGATGAAGATCGCCTGCAGGAAGTAGTTCGACGCCAGCAGGGGAACGGCGACGAAGGCAACCAGCAGCAGGCCGGCGACGAACCAGCGGTCCTGGCGGATCGGGAAGATCTGCTGGTCCGAACGGTAGGAGCTCTTGAACTGGCCGTTTTCACGATAGAACATGGGCTGGGCTTCCTAAACGCGGTCGATGATTTTTTCGCCGAACAGACCCTGGGGCCGGAACAGCAGGAACACCAGGGACAGCACGTAGGCGAACCAGATCTCGATGCCTCCGCCCACGAAGGGGCCCAGGTAGACTTCGGAGAGCTTTTCGCCCACACCGATGATGAGACCGCCGACGATGGCGCCGGGCACCGAGGTCAGGCCGCCCAGGATCACCACGGGCAGCGCCCGCAGGGCAGCCGTGGACAAGGTGAACTGCACCCCGAATTTCGACCCCCAGACGATGCCCGTGACCAGGGCCACCAGGCCGGCCACCGTCCAGACCACCACCCAGATGCGGTTCAGCGGGATGCCCACCGATTGCGCGGCCTGGTGGTCGTCGGCGACGGCGCGCAGCGCACGGCCCACCGTGGTGTACTGGAAGAAGAAGGCCAGCACCGCCACCAGCACGGCGGCGACGACGGCGGCCGTCAGATCTTCGAGGCTGACCAGCACGCCGCCGTCGAAGAGCGTGTCCATGATGATGACCGGATCCTTCGGCATGCCGACATCGATCGCATACACCGAGCTGCCGAACAGGATCTGGCCGATGCCGTCCAGGAAATAGCTGATGCCGATGGTGGCCATCAGCAGCGTGGTGGCTTCCTGGTTGACCAGATGGCGCAGAACCAGGCGTTCGACCAGCACGGCCACCAGCCACATGAACAGGGCGCTGAGGGCGAAGGCCAGCAGGTTGGCCAGTATCGGCGAATCCCCGCCCAGCCAGTCGCCGATCCAGCCCGACAGCCGGGCCATGGCGAGCGCCGCGATCAGCACCATGGCGCCCTGGGCGAAGTTGAACACCCCGGAGGCCTTGAAGATCAGCACGAAGCCCAGTGCCACCAGGGCATAGAGCATGCCGCTCATCAGGCCGCCGATCACTGTTTCCAGAAAGAATCCCATTGCGACTCCTTGAATGGCGCGGCCGGCCCTAGTGGCTGGCGCCCAGATAGGCCCGGATGACCTCGGGATTGCTGCGCACTTCGTCGGGCGTGCCGTCGCCGATCTTGCGGCCGTAGTCCAGCACCACGACCCGGTCGGAAATGTCCATCACCACGCCCATATCGTGTTCGATCAGCACGATGGTGGTGCCGTATTCATCGTTCACGTCGAGGATGTAGCGGCTCATGTCCTGCTTTTCCTCGATGTTCATGCCCGCCATGGGCTCGTCGAGCAGCAGGATGCGCGGCTCCATGGCCAGGGCGCGGCCCAGGTCCACGCGCTTCTGCAGGCCGTAGGGCAGGCGGCCGACCGGCGTCTTGCGCCAGGCCTGGATTTCCAGGAAATCGATGATGTTCTCCACCACCTCGCGGTGGGCGATTTCCTCGCGTTCGGCCGAGCCCAGCCGCAGCGCCTGGGCCAGCACGCCGGCCTTCATGCGCAGGTTGCGGCCCGTCATGATGTTGTCCAGCACGCTCATGCCCTTGAACAGGGCCAGGTTCTGGAAGGTGCGCGCAATGCCCATTTCGGCGGCGCGGCGCGGATTCATCCGGGTGAACTGCTGTTCCTGCAGCAGGATGCGGCCTTCCTGGGGCGTATAGACGCCGTTGATGACGTTCAGCATCGAGCTCTTGCCGGCGCCGTTGGGGCCGATGATGGCGCGGATCTCGTGCTCGCGCACGTCGAAGGATATGTCCGTCAGCGCCTTGACCCCGCCGAAGGACAGGGAAATGTTCTGCAGGTCGAGGATGACATCGCCGATCCGTCCGGCCCGGGCCGTTTCCGGGGTCTTTTCCATCGCCAGTTCCGTCATTCAGGCCACCTTCTTCAGTGGTTCGGGCCGCACCACGGCCGCGGGTTCGATGCGCAGGTCGGCGGAAATGCGGCCCGTGCGGCCGTCCTCGAACTTGACCTCGGTCTCGATGAACTGGCTCGGACGGCCCTCGAACAGGGCCTCGACCAGCACGGCGTATTTCTGCGCGATGAAGGCGCGGCGAACCTTGCGGGTGCGGGTCAGCTCGTCGTCGTCCGGGTCCAGTTCCTTGTGCAGGATCAGGAAGCGGCTGACCTGCGAGGCCGACAGCTTCGGATCCTGGGCGAGATCGGCGTTGACCTGCTCGACGCAATCCCGGATCAGGGCGTAGACCTCGTCCTTGCCGGCCAGGTCGGTGTAGCCGGCATAGGGCAGGCCGCGGCGCTCGGCCCAGTTGCCGACCGCTTCCAGGTCGATGTTGATGAAGGCGCAGACCTCGGGGCGGTCGGCCCCGAAGGCGACGGCTTCCTTGATGAAGGGGAAGAACTTCAGCTTGTTCTCGATGTACTTGGGCGCGAACAGGCTGCCATCGGCCAGGTGGCCGACGTCCTTGGCGCGATCGATGATCTTCAGCTGGCCGTCGGCATCCAGGTAGCCCGCGTCGCCGGTGTGGTACCAGCCGTCTTCCGTGTAGGACTCGGCCGTCGCCGTGGGATTGCGGTAATAGCCCGAAAACAGGCCCGGGCTGCGCAGCTGGATCTCGCCGTTCTCGGCCACGCGAATCTCCACGCCCTCGCAGGGCGGGCCGACCGTGTCGTCGCGCACCTGCCCATTGGCCTGGACGCAGACGAAGACCGAGGTCTCGGTGGAACCGTAGAGCTGCTTCAGGTTGATGCCGATGGAGCGATAGAACACGAACAGGTCGGGGCCGATGGCCTCGCCGGCCGTATAGGCCACGCGCACCCGGCTCATGCCCAGCGTGTTGCGCAGGGGGCCGTAGATCAGCAGGTCGCCCAGGGCGTACTTCAGGCGGTCGAGCATGCCGACGCCCGCGCCGCCGTCCAGGATCCGGTCCCCCACCCGCCGCGCCAGGCCCATTGCCTTGCGGTACAGCCAGCGCTTGAAGCGGCCGGCGTCTTCCATGCGGATCGTGACGTGGGTCAACAGGCCTTCCAGCACGCGCGGCGGCGCGAAATAATAGGTAGGCCCGATGTCGCGCATGTCGATCGACACGGTTTCAGGGGATTCGGGGTGGTTGACGGTAAAGCCCGTGGTCAGGAACTGCGTGTAGGAAAACATGTTCTGCCCGATCCAGGCGGGCGGCAGGTAGGCCAGCACGTCCTCGCGGTCGGTCAGGCCTTCGAAGCGTTCGATCGCCCGCGCCCGGTCGATGAGCGCATGGTGGCTGAGCACCACGCCCTTGGGCTTGCCCGTGGTCCCGGACGTATAGAACATCGCCGCCGTGTCCTCGGGGCGGATCGCGGCGATGCGGCCGTCGATTTCTTCAGGATGCCGCCGCGCGCGCTCGTCGCCGTGCGACAACAGGGCTTCCCAGGCCATCAGGCGGGGATCGTCGTAATGGCGCAAGCCGCGCGGATCGTCGTAGACGACGTGGCGCAACGCCGGGCAGCGGTCCGAGATCTCGAGCATCTTGTCGACCTGCTCCTGGTCTTCGGCCACCACCACGCCGATCTCGGCGTCCTGGAGCACGTAGGCCATTTCCTCGGCGACGGCATCCTGGTAGAGCGGCACGGGAATGGCGCCCAGGCACTGGGCCGCCATCATGGCCATGTAGAGCCGGGGGCGGTTTTCGCCGACGACGGCGACGTGCTCTCCTGCACTGACTCCCAGGCCGGCCAGCCCGGAGGCCACGCGCCGGACTTCGGCCGCCACCTGCGCCCAGGTCAGCGTCTGCCAGATGCCCAGGTCCTTTTCCCGGATCGCGGGCCGCGAACCGCGCACCCGCGCATGGTGCATCAGCAGGGCGGGGAACGTCGTCGCAGCGGTGGTTTCCTGTACCATGATGTCTCCTCGGCTTCGCGCGGATTCTGCAACGCGCGGCGCCTACAATGCGCCTCTGTGGGGCGGTGTCGTGAACTAAGGTACAGGCACCGATCCGCCCCGACTGTCGCAAATATGACATTCGATCTCGATCTAGGGTAAGTCCCCATGAACCTGTCTCAGGCTTTGCCGGCTCATGCCGCCTGGTTCGACCTGCTCGACGACGAACAGCAGGCGCGCGTCCTGCAGGACACCGCCGTGGCCCACGTCGAGGCCGGCACCATCGTCGAGCACAAGGGCGTGATCGCCTGTTCCTGGATCGGCGTGCTCGAAGGGCTGGTGAAGGTCTCGGTGGGCAACGCCGAAGGCAAGCTGGCGTCGCTGACCGGGGTGCCGGCCGGCGGCTGGATCGGGGAAGGCTCGCTGCTCAAGCGCGAAGCCCGCAAGTACGACATCATCGCGCTGCGCCGCAGCACCATCGCCCGCCTGCGCGGCGATACGTTCTACTGGCTGCTGGACGCCAGCATCCCTTTCAACCGCTATCTGCTGCACCAGCTGAACGAGCGGGTGGCGCAGTTCATCGGCAAGGCCGAATACGACCGCCTGCTGGCGCCCGACGCCCGTGTCGCGCGCTGCCTCGCCGAGCTGTTCAACCCGCTGCTGTACCCCGGGAATTCCATGCGCCTGGAAATCACCCAGGAAGAAATCGGCTTCCTGGCGCGCATTTCCCGCCAGCGCACCAACCAGGCCCTGCGCACCCTGGAAGCCGCGCAGTTGCTGCGGGTCGAATACGGCGCCGTCCAGGTGCTGGACCTGGACGGGCTGAAGCACTACGGGATCTAGCGCTCGGGGCGCCGGCCGGGCTAGTGCCCGCCCAGGTAGGCCGCCGCGACGGCGGGATCGTTGCGCAGCCGCTGGGCGGGGCCCTCGACGGCGATGCGGCCGTTTTCCAGCACATAGCCGTAATCGGCAACCGCCAGTGCCGCCGCGGCGAACTGCTCCACCAGCAGCATCGTCACGCCTTCGGACTTCAGGCGCGAAATGATGCGGAACACCTCGTCGACCAGGATGGGGGCCAGACCCATGGACGGCTCATCGAGCAGCACCACCTCGGGGTTCAGCATGACGGCGCGCGCCATGGCCAGCATCTGCTGCTCGCCCCCCGACAGGGTGCCCGCCAGCTGCGTGCGCCGTTCCTTCAGGCGCGGGAACAGTTCCAGTGCGCGATCCAGGTCGCGGGCCACGTCGCCGCGCGCGCGGCTGCCCGTCAGGCGCGGAAAGGCGCCCAGCAGCAGGTTGTCGGTGACGCTCAGCGTGGGAAAGACACGCCGGCCTTCCGGGGAATGCGCCAGGCCCAGGCGGGCGATCCGGTGTGAATCCAGGCCCTGGATCTGCCGATCGCCCAGGACGATGGTGCCCGCCGAAGGCCGCAGCATGCCCGATACCGCTCGCATGGTGGTGGTCTTGCCCGCTCCGTTCGACCCGATCAGGGTCACGACCTTGCCGGCAGGCACGTCCAGGCTGATGCCATGCAGCACCTTGACCTTGCCGTAGCCGGCTTCCAGGTTTTCGATCTTCAGCATGCCTGCGCTCCTGCCTGTTCGCCGCCCAGATAGGCTTCCACGACCCGTGGGTCGGCCTGCACGTCGGCGGGCAGGCCTTCGGCGATCTTCTGTCCGAAATCCAGCACCGACACCGCATCGCAGACCCCCATCACGACATCCATGTGGTGCTCGATGAGAATGACGGTGAGGCCCCGCGCCTTGAGCTTGCGCATGATGCCCAGCAGTTCCTCGATGTCCGGGGCCGTCAGGCCGGCCGCCGGTTCGTCGAGCAGCAGCAGCTGGGGGTCGAGCGCCAGGGCGCGGGCGATTTCCAGCAGGCGCTGCTTGCCGTAGGGCAGATTGCGCGCCTCTTCGTGGGCCAGCGGCGCCAGGCCGACGAATTCCAGCAGCCCGAGCGCCCGGGCACGGGCCCGGGATTCTTCGCGCCGCCAGTCGGGCGTACGCAGCGCGACGCCCGCCAGCCCGGTGGTGAAGGAATGATGCAGCCCGACCAGCACGTTTTCCAGGGCGCTCATCTCGCCGAAAAGCTGCACGTTCTGGAAGGTGCGCGCCACACCCCGGCCGGCGATCTGCGCGGACGTCAGGCCGGCCAGGTCGCGGCCGGCGAAGACCACGGAGCCGGACGTGGGCCGATAGATGCCCGTCAGCACGTTCATCATGGTGCTCTTGCCCGAGCCATTGGGCCCGATCAGCCCGTGGATCGTGCCGCGGCGGATTTCCAGGTCGACGCGGTTGAGGGCCTTGAGGCCGCCGAACTGCATCACGGCCTGATCGACGGCGAGCAGGATCCCGTGCGAGGCATCCGGCAGGCCGCCGTCCTCGGCCGGGGCCGCCTCGGGCGTCGGTTGTTCCGCCGGAGCCGCCACGGCCTGGGACCGGCCCAGGGCATGCATCAGGAAACCGACGATGCCATCGGGCAGGTAATAGACCACGAACAGGATCATCAGGCCGAAGATCGACAGCCGCCAGTCGGTCATCTGGTCCAGCGCCAGCGAGCCGCCGGCCAGAACCAGGGCGCCGATCACGGGCGCCGCCATGCGCGCGGGCGTGGCGCGGCCGCGCCGCACCGCCATCACGGCCCCCGCCACGACCAGCACCGCCAGACCCACGGCCAGCGGCCGGAAGGTGGACACGTCGTCGAGCATCTTGGGCAACAGCACGATGATGGCCGCCCCCAGCAGCGCCCCCGAGCGCGTCTTGCGGCCGCCCATGATGAGTGCCAGCAGAAACAGCACCATCAGCTCGAAGGTGTAGGTATTGGGCGAGATGTATTGCTCGGAATAGGCATGCAGCGCGCCTGCCAGCCCGGCCAGCCCGGCGCTGATCACAAAGGCCACGACCTTGTAGCGATAGACCGAAACGCCCATGCAGTCGCAGGCGATGGGGCTGTCGCGCAGCGCCTCGAACGCGCGCCCGTAATGCGAGCGGGCGACGCGCTCGGTGAAAAGCACCGACAGCGCCAGCAGGGCCAGCACCAGCCAGAAGAACTCGGGGCCGCTCAGCATGTGGCCGGCGACGGTGGGCTTGTCCAGGCTGATGCCCAGAGGTCCCGCCGTGAGGAAATCCATCTCGTTGATCAGGATCTGGATGATGGTGCCGAAGGCCAGCGTGACCATCGCGAGATAGGGCCCGGTCACCCGCAGCGCAGGCAGAGCCAGGATCGCACCGAAGCCCGCCGTCACGACGACGGCGGCGGGCAGGGTGGCCCAGAAGGGCAGGTCCAGGTGCAGGACCAGGGTGCCCACGACATAGGCGCCGATCCCGAACAGCCCCGCGTGACCCAGGGACACCTGGCCGGTGTAGCCCACCACGATGTCCAGGCCGAGCAGCAGGACCGCGTAGATCAGGATGGTCTCGATCAGGTGCAGGTAATAGGGATTGTCGACGGCGAGCGGCACCATCGCCAGGATGGCGGCCAGCGCGGCGAAGGACAGCAGATGCTTCTTGTTCATGGTGGAATCAGACCTTCTTGATGGCGGTCTTGCCGAACAGCCCGGCGGGCCGCACCGTCAGGACGAGCAGCAGCAGGATGAGTCCGGGGACGTCCTTGTAGCCGGTGGACAGATAGAAGCCGGTGGTGGTTTCGATGACGCCCAGCAGCAGGCCGCCCACGATGGCGCCCAGGCCGCTGTTCAGGCCGCCCACGATGGCCACGGCGAACGCCTTCAGCCCCAGCACCGCCCCCATGGATGCGCCGGTGAGTGTCAGCGGCGCGACCAGCACGCCTGCGAATGCGGCCGTCAGGGAAGACAGCGCATAGGAAAACGTGATGACCAGCTTGGTGTTGATGCCCATCAGGCCGGCCGCGTCGCGGTCGCCGGATGTCGCCACGACCGCCTTGCCGTAGATCGACGTGCGGTTGAACAGCTCGATGGCGCCCATGATCAGCAGCGCGCCCCCCACCACCAGCAGTTCCATCGGCAGGATGTGGGCTCCCAGCACGCTGAAGGGCGTCTCGGGCACGGGCGAGGGAAAATGCAGCGCATCGCGTCCCCAGATGTTCTCGGCCGTGTTGCGGAAGATGATGCCCAGGGCGATGGTCGCCATGATCCAGCCGAACTCGGAACGCGCTTCGATCGCGGGCCGCACGGCCACGCGCTCGACCACGGCGCCCTGCGCCATGCCGAAGATGCAGACCAGGGGGATCATCAGCCAGTAGCTCACGCCCATCCCGACCAGGGTCAGGCCCACCAGCCCCCCGAGCATCAGGGCGTCGCCCTGGCCGAAGTTCAGGGTTTCGGAAGTGGCGTAGGTCAGCTGATAGCCGAAGGCGATGACCGCGTAGATCATCCCCAGGGCTACGCCGCTGTAGACCAGTTGCAGAAAAATCGTCATGTTCTTTCCAGCAGAAACGCGCCGTCCGGGGCCGTGAAGCCCCGGAACCATGCGCCGGAGCGGGCATCCCGCGAAGCGGAATGCTCCGGTGCGGCGGCGTCGGGCTTATTGCGCGGATTGGCCGGCGTTGGCAACGCTGCGCTGCTCGTCCTCGGGGTGGGCGAAGACCACGCGGCCCTTGGAGACCTCGCCCATGTAGACCAGCTCGGGGCCGTCGATGGTTTCGTGGTCGGTCGCCGAATAGGGCGACTTGTAGGTCATGATCACGCCTTCGACGGGCTTCTGCAGGCTTTCGAGAGCGGCGCGGATGTCGGCCCCCTTGGTGTTGCCTGCCTGCTCGATGGCGGCTGCCAGCAGCAGCACCGAATCGTAGCCCTGGGCCGCGGACACGGCCGACTCGATGCGGTCGTGCTTGGGTTTGAAAGTCTGCACATAGGCGTCGATGAAGGCCTTGCGCTTGGGCGTGTTGGGATTCTGGATGAAGGTCTGGGGCATCAGGGCGCCGTCGCCGTTGGCGCGCGCCGTGTCGATGAAGTTCGCCATGGCCAGCGTCCAGCTGCCGATCAGGGGCACTTTCCAGCCGAGCTTGGCCATGCCGTTGGCCAGCTGGGCGAGCTCGGGGCCGATGCCGTAGGTCAGCAGGGCTTCCGCGCCGGCTTCCTTGGCGCGCAGCAGCTGCGCAGTCATGTCGACGTCGCCGATATTGAACTTTTCCACCACGACCGGCTTGACGCCCAGCTTGTCCAGCGCCTTTTCCATGTCCTCGCGGCCCAGCTGGCCGTAGTTGGTGGAATCGGCCATGATGGCGACCTTCTTGAAGCCGCGCTTGGTGACGGCCTCGGCGGCGATCATGGGCGCCTGGATGTTGTCGGCGGCCGACATGCGGAACACGTAGTTGTGCTCGTATTTGGGCGGCAGGAATTGCTGGGTGACCACCGAGCCCGTCGCCACATTGGCAATGGCCGGAATCGCGGCGTTCTGGTAGAAACGGGTCGAGGCCAGGGCCACGCCGGTATTGATGAATCCCACGGTCGCGACGACCTGCTCGCGGTTGATGAGCTCCTGGGCGATCTGCACGCCGCGCTCGTTCTTGGCTTCGTCGTCGCGCTCGATCAGCTCGATCTGGCGGCCCAGCACGCCGCCCTTGGCGTTGATTTCCTGGGCGGCCAGGCGCACGCCGTCGCGCATGCTGACCCCCATGGACGAAGAGCCCCCGGTGAACGGCCCGGATACGCCGACCTTGATGGTGTCGGCCGCGTTGGCGGTCGCCGCCAGCGACAGGGTGATGGCCAGGGCCAGGCAGGTCTTGTGGAATGTCATGTCGTCTCCCGTTTTTGATGCGGCCGACTGATGCGCCGGCCTGATTTACATGCTCGGCGGAAAGTCTATCGACCGCCCTGCGGCGCTGTCGGAAATTGCATCGGGCCAGGGTGGAAAGAAATTCCACCCCTCGGCCCGAGGCCTAGGGAGACGGGGAAATCCGGGCGCAGAGATCCTTCAGCCATAGGGAAAACGCTAGGTGCGCCCCCGCCAGCGGCGTCGAGGCCTCGCGGCACAGGTAGTAGTGGGAATCGGGGGCGGCACGGATGCCGAACGGCGCGACGAGACTGCCTTCGTCGAGGTAGGCGCCCGCCAGGCTGCGCCGGGCGATGATGACGCCCTGCCCCGCCCGCGCCGCAGTCATCGCCAGCCCCACATCGAAGAAGCTCACGCCGCCCTCGGGTTCGGGCCAATCCAGCCCGGCGGCGTCGAACCAGGGTTTCCAGGGATCCAGGGGACAGCGCAGCAGGTTTGCACCGGCCAGGTCGGCGGGGCGGCGCAGGGCGCCGTGGCGTTTCAGGTAGCCGGGAGAGCACGCCGGAAACACGGTGTCGTCCGTCAGGCGTTCCGACAGGGCGCCCGGATAGCGCCCCAGCCCGAACCGCACCCAGAAATCGGCCTGGGTGGGACCAATGTCCAGGTAAGGGATCGACAGCACCACGCTCATGTCGACGTTGGGATGGGCCGAGGTGAATTCGTGCAGGTGCGGCCCCAGGATGTAATGCCCGAAGGTGGGCGTCGTGACCAGCCGGATGCGTTCCCGGGGCCGGGACCGGCGGTGCAGGGAAATATCGGACAGCAGGTGCAGCGCCGTTTCGATCTGGTCCAGGTATTCATGCCCCGCGGCGGTCAGCGAAACGCCGCGGCTGCCGCGATCGAACAGGGGCTGGCCCAGGGCGGCTTCCAGCTGGCTGATGCGCTTGCCGATCGCGCTGGCGGTGATGCAGAGTTCTTCGGCGGCCCGGCCGAACGACCCCAACCGGGCGGCGGACTCGAACGCCTGGATCGTGGCCAGCGAGGGGAGTCGGAGGTTCTGGTGAGCGAATCTGAGCATACGGCTTCATGGCGACGGGCCGGACACCGGCCACCCCGCGCCATTCTGTCACGAAACGCCCGGTCCGCCCACCGGGGCGCGCGTCAGCGCCGGATCAGCCCCGCCGCCGCCGTCTGGTTGGTGGCCGTGTCGATCAGGATGAAGGCGCCCGTGGCCCGTTGCGCATCGTAGTCGTCCAGCACCAGGGGATCGCGGGCGCGCAACTGCACGCGGCCGATGTCGTTCATGGCCAGGGTGCCGTTCCAGTCCACGGAGCGCAACTCGTGGATGTCGCGGCGGGTGCGCACCGCCTGGACGCGCACCTGAGTCAGGCGCGTGCCCTGCTTCAGCCAGTACAGCCGCGCCGGGTTCAGTGCCTGCTGGTCCAGCCAGCACAGGTCCGCCTCGAAGTCCTTGTCCAGCGCCGGCTGCGCGTCCGCATCGACCAGCACATCGCCCCGGGACAGGTCGATGTCCCGGTCCAGCACCACCGTGATGCTGTCGCCCGGCAAGGCCTGATCGGCCGCCTGCACGCCCCGCAGCAGGCCCGCGATGCGGGCTGTCTCGCGGCTCGGCAGCACCTGGACGGCATCGCCGACCCGCCAGGTGCCGCCCTGCAGCTGGCCGGCATAGCCCCGGAACGCATCCGGGCCGCTGCCGTTGTGGCGGATCACCCATTGGACGAAGAAACGCGCCTGGTCCTGTGCCTTTTCGGGTTCGGCCGGCAGGGATTCCAGCAGGGACAGCAGCGGCGGCCCCTGGTACCAGGGCGTCCGCTCGCTGGGCCGGACCACATTGTCGCCCGACAGGGCCGACAGCGGCACGATGTGGAAATCCGCGATGCCGAGCCGGCCGGCTAGGTCGCGATAGGCTGCGTGGATCCGCTCGAACACCGCCTGGTCCCAGCCGACCAGGTCCATCTTGTTGACCGCCACCACGATGTGGCGCAGCCCCAGCAGGCGCGCCAGGGTGCTGTGGCGCTTGGTCTGCGGCAGCAGGCGGCCGTCGCTCGCCCGGCTGGCATCGATCAGGATCACGGCGGCATCGGCCGTCGATGCGCCCGTGACCATGTTGCGCGTGTATTGCTCGTGCCCGGGCGCGTCGGCGACGATGAACTTGCGCACGGGCGTGGCGAAGTAGCGGTAGGCCACGTCGATGGTGATGCCCTGCTCGCGCTCGGCCTCCAGGCCGTCGGTCAGCAGCGCCAGGTCGAGCCCGCTATCGGGCGCGCGGGTGTATTTCGAGCCCGCGATGGCCTTGAGCTGGTCGGCGAACACCCCTTTGCTGTCGACCAGCAGGCGGCCGATCAGGGTGGACTTGCCGTCGTCCACCGACCCGGCGGTGATCAGGCGCAGCACGCTGGTTTCCGGCGCGGCCGGCCATTGTTCGTTGATTGCATTCATGATGGGATTCCTTTGTCCGGGCGGGCCGCTCAGAAGTAGCCCTGCTTCTTGCGCCGCTCCATCGACGCCTCGGAGGTCTGGTCGTCCATGCGCGTGGCGCCGCGCTCGGTGATCGTGGTGACGGCGGTCTCGGCGATGATGTCGGCCGGCGTGGATGCGGTGGAGGCCACCGGGCAGGTGCAGGACACGTCCCCCACGGTGCGGAAGCGCACGCTCAGGCGTTCGACCTGCTCGTCCTCGCGCGGCGGGGTCAGCGGCGTGACGGGAACCAGCAGGCCATTGCGGCGCACGACATCGCGCTCGTGCGCGTAGTAGATCGAGGGCAGGTCCAGGCCCTCGCGCTCGATATACTGCCAGACGTCCAGCTCGGTCCAGTTCGAGATCGGGAAGACGCGGATGTTCTCGCCCGGATGCACGCGGGTGTTGTACAGGTTCCAGAGCTCGGGACGCTGTGCCTTGGGATCCCATTGACCGAATTCGTCGCGGAACGAGCAGATGCGCTCTTTGGCGCGCGCCTTTTCCTCGTCCCTGCGGGCGCCGCCGATGCAGGCATCGAAGCCGAATTCTGCGATCGATTCCAGCAGCGTCGTGGCCTGGGCCGCATTGCGCGAATCAAGAGCGTGACGCAGCACCACCGTGCCGCGCGCGATCGAATCTTCGACGCTGCGCACGATCAGCTCTTCGCCCAGTTCGGCCGCGCGCCGGTCGCGGAAGGCAATGACCTCGGGGAAATTGTGGCCGGTATCGATGTGCATCAGCGGAAAGGGGAAGCGGCCCGGGCGGAAGGCTTTTTCCGCCAGGCGCAGCAGCACGCAGGAGTCCTTGCCGCCGGAGAACAGCAGCACGGGACGCGCGCATTCGGCGGCGACTTCCCGCAGGATGTAGATGGCTTCCGATTCCAGCCAGTCGAGATGGGTCCGGGCTAACAGGGCTGTGCTCATGATGTCGATGTTTCCGTAGTATCCGTGGGGATGGGGTCGCGGGGGCGCACCCCGGGTTGCCCCGATGTCCGCAGGTTGCCGGCATGCAGGCCGCATTCGCGGCTGTCGCGCTGCTCCCACCACCAGCGGCCGGCGCGCGGATCCTCGCCGAGCCGCACGGCGCGGGTACAGGGCTCGCAGCCGATCGAGGGATAGCCGCGGTCGTGCAGCGGGTTGTAGGGCACATCCAGCGCACGCACCACGTCCCAGACCTCGTCGGCCGACCAGAGCGCCAGGGGGTTGAATTTCTGCAGGCCGAAAGTGTCGTCCCATTGCGCATCGGGCAATTCGACCCGGGTCACGGACTGCTCGCGCCGCTGGCCCGTGATCCAGGCCGTACGGCCCGCCAGGGCGCGGCGCAGCGGCTCGACCTTGCGGATGCCGCAACAGGCCTTGCGCAATTCCACGCTTTCATAGAAGGCGAACTCGCCATGCGCGGCCACATGGGCGCGCACCGCATCGGGATCGGGGTGCATCACGCGCACCTCGATGCCGTAGCGCGCGCGGACGACGTCCACCATGGCCAGGGTTTCGGCATGCAGGCGGCCCGTGTCGAGCATGAAGACCCCCAGGGGACGGGGCAGTTGCGCCACCGCATGGATCAGCAGGGTATCCTCGACCCCCATGGACGACGCCAGCAGCGCGTCGGGGTGCAGATCCGCGATGCGCCGAAGGGATGCCATCAGGGCCTCCCAGCGCGCCGCCAGCGGCGGGGACAGCGTCATCGGCACGATTCATCTCCAACAGGACAAAGCCGGCACTTCCCGCCGGCGGAAGCGCCCAGTGTGCCCCTCCGACGCCCCGGCCGGAACGAAAAAAACGTTGGTTCCATATAACCGCAGGCCTTCGACGGGCCGATGCGGGGACACAGAACGCTGCCGCCGCACTAAAATGGGGCCGGTAGCATGTCCCTGACAGTCCTGAACTCATACTTCATACAAAAGGTCGCACACCATGCCCGAACCGATTTCCCAACCCATGCCTTCCTACCTGGATTCCGCTCATCCCGGTCCCTGGGGCATCTATCTGGAACAGGTCGACCGCGTCACGCCCTACCTGGGCTCCCTGGCGCGCTGGGTCGAAACCCTGAAGCGCCCCAAGCGCATCCTGATCGTGGACGTGCCGGTCGAACTGGACAACGGCACGGTCGCCCACTTCGAGGGCTACCGGGTGCAGCACAACACGTCGCGCGGGCCCGGCAAGGGCGGCGTGCGCTATCACCAGGACGTGACCCTGTCCGAAGTCATGGCCCTGTCGGCCTGGATGTCGGTCAAGGCCGCGGCAGTGAACCTGCCCTTCGGCGGCGCCAAGGGCGGCATCCGCATCGACCCGCGCAAGTACTCCCAGGGCGAACTGGAACGCATCACGCGCCGCTACACCAGCGAAATCCATGACATCATCGGGCCCAACAAGGACATCCCCGCGCCGGACGTGAACACCAACGGCCAGGTCATGGCCTGGATGATGGACACCTATTCCATGAACGAAGGCGCCACCACCACCGGCGTGGTGACCGGCAAGCCGATCTCGCTGGGCGGCAGCCTGGGGCGCGTCGAAGCCACCGGCCGCGGCGTGTACGTGGCGGCCTGCGAGGCGGCGCGCGAATCCGGCATCGACATCAAGGGCGCACGCATCGCCATCCAGGGCTTCGGCAACGTGGGCGGCACCGCCGCGCGCCTGTTCCACGAAGCCGGGGCCAAGGTCATCGCGGTGTACGACCACACGGGCATCGTCCACAACGCCAACGGCCTGAACATCCTGGCCCTGTTCGACCATGTGCGCGAAAACGGCGGCGTGGCAGGCGCCCCCGACGCGCAGACGCTCAGCCCCAAGGAATTCTGGTCGCTCGAGACCGAAATCCTGATCCCGGCCGCCCTGGAAGGCCAGATCACCCGGGACAATGCCGACCTGATCCGCACGCGCATCCTGGTCGAAGGCGCCAACGGCCCCACCACCCCCGAGGCCGACGACATCATCTCGGCCAAGGGCACGGTGATCGTCCCCGACGTGGTCGCCAACGCGGGCGGCGTCACGGTCAGCTACTTCGAGTGGGTGCAGGATTTCTCCAGCTTCTTCTGGACCGAGCAGGAAATCAACCACCGCCTCGAGGCCATGATGCGCGCCGCCTACGCCGCCGTGTCGGCGGTGGCCCGCCAGCACGGGGTGTCCCTGCGCACGGCCTCGTTCATCGTGGCCTGCACCCGCATCCTCGAAGCCCGCCAGGTGCGCGGCCTGTATCCCTGATGCGGCCCCGCCTGGTCCTGATCGGCACGGGCGGCACCATCGCCGCCACGGCCGGCGATGCCCGCACGCTGACCGGCTACCGGGTCACCCAGGGGATCGACGCCATGCTGGCGGCGATCCCCGGCGCGGCCGACGTGGCCGACATCCGCTGCGAGCAGCCGTTCAACGTGGACAGCCGCGACCTGACCACGGCCCAGGTCCTGCGCCTGGCGCGCGCCATCGACCGCCACGTCCGCGACCCGGGCGTGGACGGCGTGGTGGTGACCCACGGCACCGACAGCCTGGAGGAAACCGCCTTCTTCCTGCACCTGACGGTGCGCAGTCCCAAGCCCGTCGTGCTCGTCGGGGCCATGCGCCCGGCCTCGGCGCTGAGCGCCGACGGGCCGCTGAACCTGGTCAACGCCCTGCTGGCGGCGGCCGATCCGGCCAGCCGCGGCCGGGGCGTGCTGGTGGTCATGAACGACTGCATCGTCGCCGCGCGATACGCGGCCAAGCGCCACACCACCCGGGTGGACGCCTTCGGGGCCGATGGCGCGGGCGTCCTGGGCACGATCGCCGACGGCTGCGTCCGCTACGCCATGCGCCCCGACCTGCCCGACGCGGCGGTCTTTTCCCTGGCCGGCCTGCGCACTTTGCCGCCGGTGGACATCATCACCGACTACCAGGACGCACCCGCGCATCCCTACGCCGCGGCGATCCAGGCGGGTTCGCGCGGCATCGTGGTCGCGTCCATGGGCAACGGCAGCCTGAGCCCGGCCGCCGTGCGGGGCTGCGCCCAGGCGATGCGCCGCGGCCTGGTGTGCGTGCGTGCCAGCCGGGTGCCGGACGGCCCGGTCACGGGCCGCGCCACCGACAGCGGTCCGCTGGCGTCCCATGCGCTCAATGCCCTGCAGGCGCGCATCGCCCTGAGACTGGCGCTGGCACGAGAAATGGACCGCGACGGGATCAGCGATCTGCTGCAGCGGCTGTAACCCGCCAGGCGCTGATCATCTCCAGCCGGAACATCTCTCCACGGCGCGACTTGCACGTCGCTTCGATTCGTCTGGCATGAGACAGTCCGCAGTGGACTGTCCCATGTCCCGCCTCATCCACCTCGCCGCTTGCAAGCGGCTCGGATTCGCCAGGCGCTGATCATCTCCAGCCGGAACATCTCTCCACCTCGCCGCTTGCAAGCGGCTCGGATTCGCCAGGCGCTGAATAGTCCTCAGGACTATTCAGCGTCCTGGCTCATCCAATCCAGGATGACTTTGCCGCTCTGGCCGGACAGCATCGCCTCGAAGCCCTGGCGGAAGTCCGCCACCGGGTAGCGGTGCGTCAGGATGGGCGACAGGTCCAGGCCGCTCTGCAGCATGGCGACCATCTTGTACCAGGTCTCGAACATCTGGCGGCCATAGATCCCCTTGATCTCCAGGCCCTTGAAGATCACCTGGCTCCAGTCGACGCCCACGCCGTCGGGCAGGATGCCCAGCATGGCGATCTTGCCGCCGTGGTTCATCTGATCCAGCATCGAGGAAAAGGCGCTGGGCACACCCGACATTTCCAGGCCCACGTCGAAGCCTTCAGTCATGCCGAGCTCGTGCATCACGTCGCGCAAATCCTCGCGGGCCACGTTCACCGTGCGGCTGGCGCCCATGCGGGCGGCCAGGTCCAGGCGGTAGTCGTTGACGTCGGTGATGACGACATTGCGTGCGCCCACGTGGCGGGCGACCGCCGCTGCCATGGCCCCGATGGGGCCGGCGCCCGTGATCAGCACGTCCTCGCCCACCAGATCGAAGGCCAGCGCCGTATGGGTGGCGTTGCCGTAGGGATCGAAGATCGCGGCCAGGTCGTCGGACACGTCGTCCGGGATGCGAAAGGCGTTGAAGGCCGGAATCACCAGGTAGTCCGCGAAGGCGCCGGGGCGGTTGACGCCCACGCCCTGGGTGTTGCGGCACAGGTGCCGGCGCCCGGCGCGGCAGTTGCGGCAGTGGCCGCAGGTGATGTGGCCTTCGCCGGAGACGCGGTCGCCGATCTGGAAGCCCTGGACTTCCTGGCCGATTTCCACGACCTCGCCTACGTATTCGTGGCCGACGTGCATGGGCACGGGAATCGTGCGCGCGGCCCAGTCGTCCCATTTCCAGATGTGGATGTCGGTACCGCAGATGGCGGTCTTCCGGATGCGGATCAGCAAGTCGTTGTGCCCGATGACGGGCTTGGGGACATCCACCAGTTCCAATCCGGCGGCGGGCTGCACTTTGGCCAAGGCTCTCATGAAAATCTCCGAAAGGGGTCCGTCAGGCAATGACGCCCAGGTCGCGCCCGACGCGGGCAAAGGCCTGGACGGCCCGTTCGATGTCCTCGGGCGCATGGGCCGCGCTCATCTGGGTGCGGATGCGGGCCCGGCCCTTGGGCACTACCGGATAGGAAAAGCCGATCACATAGATGCCCTGGTCCAGCAGGGCATCGGCCATGCGTCCGGCCAGGGCGGCATCGCCCAGCATCACCGGGATGATCGGGTGCTCGCCGGGCACCAGGTCGAAACCCAAGGCCTGCATCCCGCGCCGGAAATGCGCGCCGTTGCGATGCACGCGGGCGCGCAGTTCAGCACCTTCGGTATCCTGGAGCAGTTCGAGCACCCGCCGGGACGCCGACACGATGGCCGGGGCCAGCGTATTGGAAAACAGGTAGGGGCGCGAACGCTGGCGCAGCAGGTCGACGATCGCGGGATCGGCCGCGACATAGCCGCCCGAGGCACCGCCCAGCGCCTTGCCCAGCGTTCCGGTCAGGATGTGGACCCGCCCCGCCACGCCGCAGTGCTCGGGCGTGCCGCGTCCGCCGGCGCCCATGAAGCCCACGGCATGGGAATCATCCACCATCACCAGCGCGTCGAACTCGTCGGCCAGGTCGCAGATCGCCGCCAGGTCGGCGATGATGCCGTCCATGGAAAACACGCCGTCGGTGGCGATCATGATGTGCCGCGCTCCGCCATCCCGGGCCGCCTGCAGCTGCGCGCGCAGGTCGTTCATGTCGTTGTTGGCGTAGCGGTAGCGGCGCGCCTTGCACAGGCGGATGCCGTCGATGATGCTGGCATGATTCAGCGCGTCGCTGACGATGGCATCCTGCTCGTCCAGCAGGGCTTCGAACAACCCGCCGTTGGCATCGAAACAGCTGGAATACAGGATGGCGTCTCCCATCCCCAGCCAGCGGGCCAGTTCGGATTCCAGGGCCTTGTGCCCGGTCTGGGTGCCGCAGATGAAACGCACCGACGCCAGGCCGAAACCGTCGGCGGCCAGGCCCTGGGCGGCCGCCTGGATCAGGCGGGGATCATTGGCCAGGCCCAGGTAGTTGTTGGCACAGAAGTTCAGGACATCGGAGCCGTCTGCCAGCCGCACGCGCGCGGACTGCTGGCTTGCAATGACGCGTTCGGACTTGTAGAAACCGTCTTCGCGCAGCTGCCCGATCCGGGCGCGCGCATCCGCAAGGAATCGCTGTGACATGATCCACCTTTTGGGGGAATGCATTGGAATGGGATTGCGTGCGGGCATTGTACGACGCCCGCCTCCGGCGATGCCCCGACATGCGCCCTCCGGCGCCGCCCCGGCATTGTTTACAATCCGGATAACTGATGACAATCCTACGGGCTATGCAACACTTTGCCGCATCTCCCGGGGCACTATGATGGTTTCTTTTGGCCCTATGGCAGGGCGCGCCGGGCACTCTCCCGCTATCCAGGGACCGCGCGCCGGCCATCCGGAAACCCGGAGACCGGACCGAACCTTATGGCTTCTCGCGATCGCCCGTACCGCGGCATCCTTCTGCCTGCCCTGGCGCTGTGCCTGGGCATGCATGTGCCCATCGCGCGTGCCCTGACCCTGGAAGTCGGCATCTACGATCAGAAGCCCGATGTCTACATCGCCCGGGACGGCCGGCCGGCCGGCATCCTGGGCGAACTGCTGAACGAGATCGCCCGCCAGGAAGGCTGGGAAATCCGGACCCAGGCCTGCACCTGGGAACAATGCATGCAGCAGCTCGCCCAGGGCACGATCGACCTGCTGCCCGACGTCTACTACACCCCGGAACGGGCCCAGGCGTTCGGCCTGCACCACGTCCCGGCGCTGCACAGCTGGTCCCAGGTCTATGCGCGGCCGGACCACGGCCTGCGCTCGATCGAGCACCTGAAGAACCGCTCGATCGCGGTGCTGTCGGGCTCGACCCAGCAGGAATACCTGCAGACCACATTCTCGGGCCTGCAGATCGACGTCCGCACCGATGCCGTCCAGACCCTGGAGGCCGGATTCCAGCGGGTGCAGGCCCGCCTGGACGATGCCGTGGCAGCCGATTTCTATGTCGGCGAGCTGCTTGCACAGCAATACAACCTGGTCGCCACGCCCATCGTGTTCCAACCCACCCAGGCCTACTTCGCCACACCGCAAGGCCGACACCCCGAGGTTCTGGCAGCCATCGACCGCCACCTCAGCGCCTGGCAGGCCAATCCCGGCTCGTTCTATTACCGTACGCTGGACAGCTGGCGCATGCCCCGACCCCAGGCCCTGCTGAACCGCTACGGAAACTGGATCATCGCAGGCCTGGGCGGGCTTCTGGTCCTGACCCTGGCCCTGGCGCTGCTGCTGCGCATCCAGCTGGGTCGCCAGCGGCGGCGCCTGCGGCGCGCCGAACGCCGCCAGGGTGCCATCCTGGAAGCCATCGACGCCGCCGTCGGCATCAAGGACCTGGACTTCCGCTACACCTTCGCCAACCGCAAGCAGGAAGAATTCCTGGGGATGGGCCAGGGCAAGCTCATCGGCCTGCGCGACGACGAGGCCCTGACCGACGCCGATTCGCTGGCCAGCATCCGGCGCAGCGACCAGGCCGTCATCGACTCCCAGGAACGCAGCGTATCCCAGATCACCATCCGGCCGCCCCAAGGCGAGCCCCGCACATTCCTCACGATCAAGGCCCCCATGCGCGGCCCGGATGGCGCACTGGAAGCCATCTGCACGGTCGCCACCGACATCACCGAACGCCTGCGCGCCGAACAGGCCGCCCACCACCTGGCCGTCTACGACGCGCTGACCGGCCTGCCCAACCGGCGCACGGCACTGGCCCACCTGGCGCAGATGCTGGAATCGGTCCGCCAGGGCCGGCCCATCGGCGCCCTGCTGCTGATCAACCTGGACGGCTTCAAGCGGATCAACGACATGTACGGGCACGAGACCGGGGACCAGGTCCTGTGCGGCACCGCCGACCGCCTGCGGACCAGCGTGCGCGACCGCGATCTGGTGTCGCGCGTCAGCGCCGACGAATTCATCGTGCTGCTCGACGGCCTGGGCACCCAGATCAGCGACGCCGCCCGCAACGCCATGCACGTGGCCGAAAAGACGCGGCTCGCCATCTGCAACAGCGCGTTTTCCATCCACGGCAAACCGGCCTATGTCACCGCCAGCATCGGCCTGACCCTGATCCACGCCGACAGCCAGACCACCGACACCGTGATGCGCGAGGCCGACATGGCCACCCACCGCGCCAAGCAGCAGGGCGGCAACCAGGCCACGTTCTACGAGCAGGGCCTGCAATCCGAGGTCGAGCAGAGGCTCTGGCTGGAACACGACCTGCTGCAGGCGATCGGCACGCCGCAACTCACCCTGCACGTACAGCCGCAGTTCGGCCACGACGGGCGCGTCACGGGCGGCGAGCTGCTGGCTCGCTGGACCCACCCCAGCCGGGGCGCGGTATCGCCCGCCCTGTTCATCCCCGTTGCCGAAGAAACCGGCCTGATCAGCCTGCTGAGCGCCTGGTCCCTGCAGTTCGCCTGCGATGCCCTGCTGGCCCTGCAGGAAGAAGGCGAGACCTATCCCCTGTCCCTGAACGTCAGCCCGCGGCGGCTGATGGAACCGCAGTTCCCCGAATACGTCCGCGACATCCTGGAAAGCAAGGGCGTCCCGGGCAATCGGCTGATCTTCGAAATCACCGAAGGCGTGCTGATCCAGGACGTGCAGGCGGTCGCCCGGCGCATGCAGGCGCTGTCGCGGCTGGGCATCCGCTTTTCCATCGACGACTTCGGCACCGGCTATTCCAATCTGGCGTACCTGAAGCGCCTGCCGCTGTACGAGCTGAAGATCGACAAGAGCCTCGTCCAGGACATCCCCAATGACAGCGACAGCATCGCCATCGTCCAGCTGATCCTGGCCATGGCGGACCAGCTCAACCTGCGCGTGGTCGCAGAAGGCGTGGAAACAGAAGCCCAGTCCCGCTTCCTGTTCGAACACGATTGCCACGCCCTGCAGGGCTACCTGCTGGCTCGCCCCATGCCGTTCGAAGCCTGGCTGGACGTGGTGCGCGCCCGGCGGCGATCCGCCGCCACCGGCAACCCGGCCTGATCCGGAGCATCCAGGGCCAGCCTTCCCAGGCCGGCTGCCGCCAATCGCCGCAAAAAAAGCCCCCACGCTGCGCCTTCGGCTTGCTGCCCCCCGAGGGGGCGCTTTTTGCCTTGGGGCGGCCCGGCGGCAAAAAAAGACCCGGCATGCCGGGTCTTTCGGTGATGCGCATGGCCGGCGCCGCCTGGGCGTGCCGGCCATGGGTCCTTCCTACTTGAACATATTGTTGTAGTCCTGATCCGACGTGCTCGGCGTCTGGCCATCGGCCCCGGCGCCATAGCCGCCGAAGTTGCCCATGTCGAGCTTGACGTCCTCGATGTTGACCTGAGGACGGTCGGCCTTGTAGTGGGTGACCATGCCCGGGTACAGCAGCACCAGGACCACCATGGCGATCTGGATCACGATGAAGGGAATCGAGCCCCAGTAGATCTGACCGGTGGTGACCTTGGCGATGGTCTCGCCGGTGATCCGGTCCTGGTAGTCTTCCTTGGGCGCCACCGACCGCAGGTAGAACAGCGCGAAGCCGAACGGCGGGTGCATGAAGGATGTCTGCATGTTCACTGCCAGCAGAACGCCCAGCCAGATCAGGTCGATGCCCATCTTGTCGGCCACCGGCCCGATCAGCGGCACGATGATGAAGGCCAGCTCGAAGAAGTCCAGGAAGAAGGCCAGGCAGAAGGTCAGGATGCTGACCACGACCAGGAAGCCCATTTCCCCGCCCGGCAGGCCGGTGAGCAGGTGCTCGACCCACAGGTCGCCGTTCACGCCGCGGAAGGTCAGGCTGAACACCGACGAGCCGATCAGGATGAACACCACGAAGCAGGTCAGGGTCGTGGTGGTGTCCATGGCCTGGCGCAGCAGACTGAAGTTCAACCGGCGCTTGATGATGGCCATCACCAGGGCGCCGACCGCGCCCATGGCGCCGCCTTCGGTGGGCGTGGCCACGCCGATGAAGATCGTGCCCAGCACCAGGAAGATCAGGGCCAGCGGCGGGATCATGACGAAGGTGACGCGTTCGGCGATCTGCGACAGCAGCCCCAGCCTCAGGACCTTGTTGAGCCCGGCCATGACGAACGCCGCGGCACCCCAGATCAGGATGCTGGTGACGATCAGCTCGTCCACGTGCGCGCCATCTTCCAGCAGGAACTCCACACCCACGAACGACGCGCCGACGGACAGGGCCATCAGCACCAGCAGCGAGGGGATGCCATGGCCGCCATTGGGTTCGACGAACGTGCGGGCCTCTGGCGGGATGGCAGGCGCCATCTTGGGCCGGAACAGGGCCATCACGACGACGTACAGGATGTACAGCCCCGTCAGGGCGAAGCCCGGCAGGAAGGCACCCTTGTACATGTCGCCGATGGAACGGCCCAACTGGTCGGCCAGCACGATCAGCACCAGCGAGGGCGGGATGATCTGCGACAACGTCCCGGACGCCGCGATCACGCCGGTTGCGAGACGGCGATCATAGCCGTAACGCAGCATGATGGGCAGCGAGATCAGACCCATCGAGATCACCGAGGCGGACACCACGCCGGTGGTCGCCGCCAGCATCGCGCCCACCAGGACGACCGCGATCGCCAGGCCGCCGCGCAGCGGGCCGAAAAGCTGGCCGACGGTCTCCAGCAGGTCCTCGGCCATGCCGGAGCGTTCCAGGATCAGACCCATGAAGGTGAAGAACGGAACCGCCAGCAGGGACTCGTTGCCCATCACGCCGAACACACGCTGCGGCAGGGCCTGGAACAAGGCCGGAGACAGCAGGCCCAGGTCGATCCCGATCAGGCCGAACAGGATGCCGTTGGCAGCCAGCGAAAAGGCCACCGGGAAACCCAGCAGCAACAACACCACCAGCATGCCGAACATGATCGGCGCCATATAAGCCAGAAACAATGCTTCCATGGTCAGTGCCCCTCATGCGAGGCAGCCTCGCGCTGTTGCGCCTCGCGGGCGATTTCCTCAGCGAGCAGTTCCTCGGCGGACTTGCCCGTATGCACGTCGCGGGGATCGGGGCAGCGGCCGAGCAGGCAGCCGACGCTCTTGATCAGATGCGAAATACCGGCGGCGACCAGCATCGCGAAGCCGATGGGAATCAGCAGCTTGGCCGGCCAGCGGATCAGGCCGCCCGCGTTCGAGGACTGTTCGTTGTTGACGAAGGCATCCATGAAGAACGGCCAGGACAGCCACATGATAAGCCCGCAGGCGGGCAGCAGGAAGAACAGGACGCCGATGATCTCGATCCAGAGTTGGGTGCGCCGGGAAAAGCGCGAGGCCAGGACGTCGACGCGGACGTGTTCGTTCTTGAGCAGGGTATAGCCGGAAGCCAGCAGGAAAATGGCGCCGAACAGATACCACTGCAATTCGAGCCAGGCATTGGAACTGACGTTGAACAGCTTGCGGACCGTCGCGTTGGTGGCGCTGACGAGTACCGCGAGCAGGATCAACCAGGTCACGGCCCGGCCCACGCGGCGATTGACAGCGTCGATCGCTCGCGACAGGGCGAGAAGTGCATTCATGGTGAGAGCCGATGAAAAATGAGTTACGCCCGGACACGCGCAAGCCCCCACGAGGGGGGCTGGCGCGCGAACCGGTCATGGACGGCCGTCAAAAGCAGGCCGGCACGAGGCTTCGATTACTTGGCCGCGGTGGCCATGTATTGGTCGAAGCTGCCTTCGGCGATGCGGAACCACGGGATTTCATGGTCGCGGAAGCCCATGTAGGCGTCGTGGATCTTCTTGAAGCCGGCATCCTTGGCGGACAGTTCCGCGTAGGTTTCCTGGGCGGCCTTGTAGCAGGCGTCCATGACGGGCTTCGGGAAGGCACGCAGCTTGGCGCCTTCGGCGATCAGGCGCTTGAGGGCGTTCGGGTTTTCCGCGTCGTAGGTGGCGATCATGGTGTTGGTCGCCAGGGCGGAGGCCTGGTCGAGCACGGCCTGGTAATGCTTGGGCAGGGCTTCGTACTTGTCCTTGTTCACGTACAGGGACACCTGCAGCGTGCCTTCCCACCAGCCGGGGAAGTAGTAGTACGGCGCCACGCGGTGGAAGCCGAGCTTCTCGTCATCGTAGGGCCCGATCCATTCGGCCGCATCGATGGTGCCCTTTTCCAGGGACGGGTAGATGTCGCCGCCGGCGATCTGCTGCGGCACCACGCCGAGCTTCATCAGCACCGCACCGGCGAATGCCGCGGTACGGAACTTCAGGCCCTTGAGGTCTTCGACGCTCTTGACTTCCTTGCGGAACCAGCCGCCCATCTGGGTGCCGGTGTAGCCGCAGGGGAAGTTCACGATGTTGTACTTGGCGAACAGTTCGCGCAGCACCTGCAGGCCGCCGGCATGGCGCACCCAGGCGTTGTACTGGCGGGTATTCAGGCCGAAGGGGACGGCGCCGTCGAAGCACAGGGCCGGATCCTTGCCGAAATAGTAGTAGGACGCGGTATGGCCGCATTCGACCGTGCCGTTCTGCACGCCATCGAGCACGCCCAGAGCGGGCAGGATTTCGCCGCCCGGGAAGGCACGGATCTGGAATTTGCCGCCAGTCGCTTCGGACACGTACTTGGCGACGTTTTCGCCGCCGGAGTAGATGGCGTCGGCACTACGGGGAAAACTGGAAGCCAGGCGCCAGGAGATGGCAGGCGATTCCTGGGCAAAGGCGGGAGCGGCCAGGGTAGCGCCACCAGCGGCCGCGCCTAGGGCAGCCTTCTTGAGGAAGGAACGACGTTGCATGAGAGAGAGCCCCTAAGTTGGTTGGTAAACCGGTCAAGTGTGCCGTTTTGTAAACGGTCGAGAGCGCGTGCATGATGCATGAAATCTGAAGCTCTCCGCAATCAGTAATAACGCCTAGAGTTTTTCCCGATTGAATCTGCCAATTTCCATGACGGCAATAGGGGAACCCACCTAGCCGGCCCCTTTCCAGGCATTTCCGCTGTCCATGTGCGACAATGCCGATTTGGTCATCGCGACCCTGGCGTGCCTCCTTCTTCCGATTCTTTCAGCCTGGCCCGGATTGCCCTGCCGGCATTCGGTCCTTCCCTGCTCTTCGGCCTCGGAGAAGGTGCGATCTATCCGGTCCTGGCGCTGAGCGCCCGCGACCTGGGTGCCAGTTCGGCGCAGGCCGGCCTGATCGTGGCGCTGATCGGCATCGGCTCGATGATGGCCAACCTGCCCGCCGCCGCGCTGGCCAACCGCTACGGCGAGCGCCGTGCCATGGTCGGCGCAGCCGTCTTCAGCCTGGCCGCCCTGGCCCTGTGCCTGCTCGCACGCACGCCCTGGGTCTTCGGCCTGGGCGTCCTGATGATCGGCCTGGCCAGCTCCGTCTTCCTGCTGGCGCGCCAGACCTACCTGATCGAAGCCGTCCCGCCCTACATGCGCGCACGCGCCATGTCCACCCTGGGGGGCACCATGCGCGTGGGGCTGTTCGCCGGGCCCTTCATGGCCGCCGCCTTCATCCACATGCTGGGCCTGCCCGGGGCCTACTGGGCCGCCGTGCTGGCCTTCCTGGGCACGGGCATCCTGGCCTTCAGCATCCCGGACCTGGAACCCCGGGACCGGGCAGCGAACCGCAACGCTCCGCCGCTGTCCCTGGCGAACCTGGCGCGTGCGCACGCAGGTGTCTTCCTCACGCTGGGAGTCGCCACGGGCCTGGTCTCGGCGATCCGGTCCTGCCGGCAGATCGTCATCCCGCTCTGGGCCGACCAGATCGGCCTGGACGCCACAGCGACCGCCCTGATCTACGGCATCATGGGCGGCGTGGACATGCTGCTGTTCTACCCGGCCGGACGCATCATGGACCTGCGCGGACGCCTCTGGGTCGCCCTGCCCTGCATGCTGATCATGGGCGCCAGCCTGGTCGCCATCCCCTGGACCACGGGATTCGCCAGCCTGCTGGCGGTCAGCATGGTGCTGGGCGTGGGCAACGGCATCGGCTCGGGCATCATCATGACCATCGGCGCCGACGCCTCGCCGCCCTCGGACCGCACCCGGTTCCTGGGCATCTGGCGGCTGCTCACCGACCTGGGCGGGGGCGGCGGACCATTGCTGATGTCCGCCATCACCGCCGCCGTATCGCTGGCCGGCGGCATCACCGCCATCGGCGCCCTGGGCTTCATCGCCGCCTGGATGTTCTGGCGCTGGCTGCCCCGCAAGACTGCCTCCCCCTGACGCCCGCCATGCCGCACACAGCCCTGGAATCCCGTGCCCCCGAGCCGCAAGCCGCCGTCCGCGCCGCCCTGTTCCTGGTGCTGGTCGGCATGTGCGCCGCGCTGCATATCTGGAAAGTCCCGCCGGCCCTGCCCCAGCTGCAGGCCGAATTCCGGCTCAGCCTGGTGGAATCCGGGTTCCTGCTGTCGGCCGTGCAGTTCGGCGGGCTGCTGCTCGGCCTGCCGATCGCCCTGGCGGCCGAACGCATCGGCCTGCGCCGCTGCGTGCTGACCGGCCTGGCCGTGCTGGCCGCGGCCTCGATGCTGGGCGCCTGGCTGGATTCCAGCCTGCTGGTGCTGCTGTTCCGCGCCGCCGAAGGCTGCGGCGTCCTGATGGTGGCGATGCCGATCCCCGCGCTGATCCGCCGACTCGTGCCGCCGGAGCGGCTGAGCCGCATCATGGGCCTGTGGGGCAGCTACATGCCGCTGGGCACCGTGATCATCCTGCTGGCGGGATCCTGGATCCTGAGCATGGGAACCTGGCAGCTGCTGTGGTCGCTGCTGTCGGTGCTGACCCTGTGCTGCCTGCTGCTCACGGCTCGCCTGGTACCGCCCGATCCGGCCACGGATCCCGGCCAGCCCCGCGATTCCCTGGGACAACTGGCGCGCACGACCCTGGGATCGGCGAACGTCTGGCTGGTTGCCCTGATCTTCGGCGTGTACGCGGGCCAATGGATGGCGGTGATCGGCTTCCTGCCGACGATCTATGCCGCCCAGGGCATCAGCGGCACCACGGCAGGCCTGCTGACGGCCATCGTCGCGGGCGCGAACGCGATCGGCAACCTGTCCGCCGGCCGCCTGCTGCACCGCGGCGTGGCGGGCTGGCAGCTGTTGATCACGGGCCTGGCCACCATGATCCTGTGCGCCTACGCCGCCTTTGGCGCCGGCCTGCCAGCCCCGGCGCAGTTCGTGGCCGTGCTGGTGTTTTCGATGGTGGGCGGCCTGGTGCCGGCCACCCTGTTCGTGCTGGGACTGACCCTGGCGCCCACGCCGCAGACCGCCTCCACGACCATCGGCTGGATGCAGCAATGTTCGTCCCTGGGCCAGTTCGCCGGGCCGCCCTTCGTGGCCTGGGTGGTCAACCGCGCGGGCGGCGACTGGCAATGGACCTGGACCGCCACCGCCGCCTTCGCGGCGGCGGGCATCGTCCTGGCGGCGCTGATCGGCCTGCGGACGCGGTCCGCCGCACCTACACGATAGGCGGCACGGGCAGGCCCGACTGGGCCCAGTCCACCGGCGCGGCCACCGGCAGGATGCGGCTGGGGCAGTCGGGTTCGGCCAGATTCACCCGGCGTTCCGGAATGGCATGGCTCCAGCGGATCGAATAGAAGATCTTGACCACGGGCAGCTCCGGCGCATCGGGATTCTGCGCCACCACCAGGCCCAGTTCGCCCTGTGTCAGGCTGATGATGGAACCCAGCGGATAGCGCCCCACCGTGCGCACGAACGCACCCAGCACGTCCATGTCGAACTGCCCTTCGGACCGCATCATCTTGTACAGCGCGAAAGCCGGATCCCAGCCCTTCTTGAAGGGCCGCGTCGAGGTGACTTCGTCGTAGTAGTTGCAGACGGCCGCCATCCGGGCCAGCAGGCTGATGCCATCGCCGGCCAGGCCGTCGGGGAAGCCCTTGCCGTCGACGCGCTCGTGGTGGTGCAGGCAGACGTCGATGACCTCGGGCGGTACGCCCGGATCCTGGCGCAGGACTTCGGCGCCGCTGAGGGGATGCTTGCGCAGCACTTCCTGGGGCGGCACGACCGGGCGGCCGAGCTTGCCGGGCGCTTCGTCGGGATCGCGGATCTTGCCGATGTCGTGCAGCAGGCCGGACATGCCGGCCAGGCGCACCTGGTCCTCGGACAGGTCCAGGGTTCGTGCCAGTGAAGTCATCAGCGCGGCCACGGCCACGGAATGCGCGTACAGATACTGATCGGCTCGCTTGATGCGAGCCAGGCTGGTGAGCGCATCCGGATGGCCGTCGATCGAGTCGGCCATGTCCTGGACCAGGCCCTCGATCTGCCGCAGGTCGAGCTTGCCTTCCAGTTCGGCATCGGCGAAAAGCTGCAGGACCTGTTCGCGCGACCCCTCGATGATGTCCTTTGCGTCGTCGAAGGCCTGCTGTTCCGGCGAGCTACGCTCGGGCGCCGGCGCGGCGGCCCTGGCGGAAGGCGGCGCAGATTCTTCGGCCGGGACAGGCCGCGCGGCGGGTGCGGCACCCGTGTCCGGACCGCCGGCAGGCACGTCGATCCCCCGATCGGTATCGATCAGCACCCATTCGAGCCTCGATTCCTGCAGGCGGCGCAGCTTGCGCTCGTTCTGGATCAGGAAACGCGAACGCCAGAAGGAATGGTCCAGGAAAGAGCCGCCCAGGTCATGCACATACATGCCGACGCACAATTGGGACACAGGAACCTTTTTGATCATGCGCGAGTTCCGTGAAACAGGCAGCGGCGGCGCCTCAGGCGCCCCCCGCCTCCTGCGGGTGGATACCCGGGTCGTCGAGACCTTCCCAACTGGGCCCGGGCACATGGATATCGAAAAGCTCCAGCACGCGGCACACGGTGTGATCGATCAGATCGTCCAGCGTGGCCGGGCGCAGGTAGAACGCAGGCAGCGGCGGGAAGATCACGCCCCCCATCTCGGTCACCGCGGTCATGTTGCGCAGGTGCGCCAGGTTCAGGGGTGTTTCCCGCACCATCAGCACCAGCCGCCGGCGTTCCTTGAGGGTGACGTCGGCCGCCCGTGTGATGAGATTATCCGACAGCCCGTGCGCCACGGCCGCCAGTGTCCGCATCGAGCAGGGCGCCACCACCATGCCGGCCGTACGGAAACTGCCGCTGGCCAGTACGGAGCCCACGTCGCGATGGCTATGGACATGATCGGCCAGGGCCCGCACCGCCTGGCGATCCAGGCCGAGTTCGTGGCGGATGTTCAGCACCCCCGAAGGCGACATGACGAGATGGGTTTCCACCCCGCCGTGCGCCCGTGCGAGTTCGAGCAGGCGGGTGGCGTACCGGACGCCAGTCGCACCGCTGATGCCGACGACAAGCCGCCGGGGGGGAGTCACTCGATCGCCCCGGCGTCCTTCAGCAATTGGGTCAGCTCGCCGTTCTGATGCATTTCGTTCATGATGTCGGTGCCGCCGATGAATTCGCCCTTGACGTAGAGCTGGGGAATCGTCGGCCAATTGGCGTAGTCCTTGATGCCCTGGCGGACTTCGGGGTCTTCGAGCACATTGACGGTGACCAGCTTGGTGACGCCGGTTTCCTTCAGGATCTGGATGGCGCGTCCGGAAAAGCCGCATTGCGGGAACTGGGCCGTGCCCTTCATGAAAAGGACGACCGGATGGCCGGTGACGGTTTCACGGATGAAGTTCTGGACTTCGGATTGAACTGCTTCGCTCATGGTGGTCTCGCTTAATAAATCCCCCACGCCGCGCCTTGGAGCAGCCTGGCGGAGAAAAAGATCAGGCCGGGACTCGGCCCCGGGTAACGCGTTCGATGCCGGACAGGTCCCGTTCGCTGGCGACATCGACGAACCCCCGGCACAAAAACAGGGACCGGACAGCCTGCGCCTGATCCCAGCCATGTTCCACGCACAGGGTTCCACCCGGCGACAGATGATCTGGAGCGCCCTGCACGATCTCGCGCAGGGCCTGCAGGCCATCGGCCCCGTCGGTAAGGGCTCCGGGGGGCTCGAAACGCAGATCGCCCCGCCCCAGATGCGCGTCCTGCGCGTCGATGTATGGCGGATTCGAGACGATCAGATCGAAACGCACCGAATCCAACTCGGTATCGTACCAATTCCCGTGTGAAAACAATAGTTTTGCCCCCAAGGCGCGTGCGTTCTTCCGTGCCACGTCCAGGGCCTCGGGACTGATGTCGGTGGCCCGCACCCGCGCATCGGGACGTTCCAGCGCCAGCGTCACGGCCACGATGCCGCTGCCTGTGCCCAGATCGAGCACATGGGGTCCGGACACGTCCCGGATGGCCCGCAGGCCGCACTCGACCAGCAGTTCGGTGTCCGGGCGCGGAATCAGCACAGCCGGCGTGACCTCGAAGTCACGCCCGTAGAATTCCCGCTGCCCCAGGATATAGGCGATGGGCTCGCCCGCCACCCGCCGGGATTCCAGCGCCCGATAGGCGGCGACCCGGGCCGGATCCAGGGGGTCGGCGTCATGCGCGATCAGCCAGGCACGCGACACGCCCAGCACGCGCTGCCACAGCATGCGGGCTTCCAGGCGCGGCAGGGGGCTGGCCGCCAGGGATTCGCGCAGTGTCAGGCTCATTCCAGCGCCAGGGCGGCGAGCTGCTCAGCCTGATGCTCGGCAAGCAGCGCACCGGTCAGCTCGTCCAGATCGCCGTCCATCACCTGCGCCAATTTGTACAGCGTCAGATTGATGCGGTGATCGGTGACGCGCCCCTGGGGAAAGTTGTAGGTGCGGATGCGTTCCGACCGGTCGCCGGAACCCACCAGGCTCTTGCGCTGGGCAGCCTCGCGGGCATGGGCCTCCTGCTGCTGGCGGTCCTTCAGGCGCGCGGCCAGCACCTGCATGGCCTTGTCCTTGTTGCGGTGCTGCGAACGGTCGTCCTGGCATTCCACCACCAGGCCGGTCGGCAAGTGGGTGATGCGCACCGCCGAATCGGTCTTGTTGATGTGCTGTCCGCCGGCCCCGCTGGCACGGAAGGTATCGATGCGCAGGTCGTTGGGGTCGATCCGGATGTCGGCCTGGGGATCGGCCTCGGGCATCACCGCGACCGTGCAGGCCGAGGTATGCACCCGGCCCTGGGACTCTGTCTCGGGCACGCGCTGCACGCGATGGGCGCCCGATTCGAACTTCAGCCTGCCGTAGACGCCATCGCCCTCGATGTGGGCGATGACTTCCTTGTAGCCGCCCAGCTCGGATGCGCTCTCGGACATCAGTTCCACCCGCCAGCCGCGGGTTTCCGCATAGCGGGTGTACATGCGCAGCAGATCGCCCGCGAACAGGGCGCTTTCGTCGCCCCCCGTGCCGGCGCGGATTTCCAGAAAGACGCTGCGGTCGTCATCCGGGTTCTTCGGCAGCAGCAGGATCTGCAATTCGCCCTCGAGCGCCTCGATGCGGGCATCGGCGCCCGACAGCTCTTCCTCGGCCAGCGCCTTCATGTCGGGGTCGGACAGCATGTCCCGCGCCGCATCCCGGTCGTCGCACGCCCGCTGCCAGGAATCGAACGCCTGCACCACGGGTTCCAGTTCGGCGCGTTCGCGCGTCCATTTGCGGAAGCGTTCCATATCGTCGGCGCTGTCCGGCTCGGCCAGCAGGGCATCGATCTCGGCCAATCGGTGGCTGAGCTGTTCCAGGCGGCTGAGCATCGAGCTTTTCATGAAGGGAGGTTCCGGGAAATCACAAGGAAGCCAGGACCCGGCTCGCACGGAGCCGGATCGGCACGAAGAGGGGGAAATCGCCGCTACCGGCGGCGGGCGCCGGATTCGGGCAACAGGCGGGGCAGCAATGCCAGCAACTGATCGCGTTCGGCGCCTTCGCTGCGGTTCAGGGCGGCCAGCGGACCGTGCATGTACTTGTGCGTCAGGCTGTGCGCCAGGAGTTCGAGCACGGCTTCGGGGTCTTCGCCGCGTGCCAGCTGCCGCCGGGCGCGGTCCAGCTCGGCCAGGCGCAGGGCATCGGCGCTTTGCTGGTAGTCGATGATGGCCGGCACGATCTCGCGGTTGCTGAGCCAGTGCATGAAGTGCCGCACCCGCGCCTCGATGATGGCTTCGGCCTGGACCACGGCGGCACGGCGCGCATCGGTGCCCGATTGCACCATGCGGCCCAGGTCGTCGACCGTGTACAGGTAGACGTCGGCCAGGCGGCCGACTTCGGGTTCGATATCGCGCGGCACCGCGAGGTCGACCATCACCATGGGGCGATGGCGCCGCGCGCGCGCAGCCCTTTCCACCATCCCCAGGCCGAGGATGGGCAGGGACGAGGCCGTACAGGAAACGACCACGTCGAATTCGGCAAGATGATCCGGCAGGGCCGACAGCTTGAGCGTGCGGGCGTCGAACTGGGCCGCCAGGGTTTCGGCGCGTTCCAGGGTGCGGTTGGCCACCGCGATCTGGCGCGGCCGCACCGCGGCGAAGTGCGTGGCACAGAGCTCGATCATCTCGCCCGCGCCGATGAACAGTACGTTGCTACAGGACAGGTCGCCCAGCACGCGCTCGGTGAGGCGCACGGCGGCGGCGGCCATGGACACGGAATGCGCGCCGATGGCCGTCTGCGAGCGGACTTCCTTGGCGACGGAAAAGGTGCGCTGGAACAACTGGTGCAGCAGCGTGCCGAGCGTGCCGGCCTGCTCGGCCGCGCGCACGGCGTCTTTCATCTGGCCCAGGATCTGCGGCTCGCCCAGCACCATGGAATCCAGGCCGCTGGCCACGCGGAAGGCATGGCGCACGGCGTCGTTCTGCTGGTACTGGTACAGGTGGGGCACCAGCAAGCCGGTTTCCAGGCGGTTGAATTCCGCCAGCCAGCCGGGCAGTTCCGGCGCGACGCCGGAATCGGCCGCACAGTAGATTTCCGTGCGATTACAGGTGGACAGGATGGCGGCTTCGCGCACGCCGTTGCCGAAGGCGGACCGCAAGGCCGCCAGCGCGGGCTTGACCAGATCGAGCGGAAACGACACGCGTTCCCGCACGGAAACCGGCGCGGAAACGTGGTTCAAGCCAAAGGTCAGGACGTCGACGGACATGCCCGCAAGAAGGAGTTGCACATGAAGATGGACTGTATTATAAGGCGCCCTGGCCGGCCAGGGAACGACGACCGTCGCGTTCCAGCGTCGGTTTCTGCACAGGATCAAATTTTCATGTATGATTCTGCGTCTTGGCCCGGTAGCTCAGTCGGTAGAGCAGAGGATTGAAAATCCTTGTGTCGGTGGTTCGATTCCGCCCCGGGCCACCATAGAATCAGCAGTGGAATCAAAGGCTTGCCGTTTTTTCGGCAGGCCTTTTTTTCGTCTCCGGATTATCCGCCGTCAATCAAGTATCAACCTGGCCAGCAGGTCCAGCTTATGCGTTCTCCCGGGCAAGGGTTGCAGTCACATTGCAAGTGCGTGCCCCGGCTGGAGAGGATGAGAATCATGCCTTTCCTGATGTTCGGCAGCGGCCAGATTGATGGCGGGCAGCTGATCTTCCTGGCGGTTTCTTTCACGTTTGTCATGGGCGTTGCGGGAATCGCCCTGTTTTTCAGCAGTGACCATGCCCAGCAGAAGCGGGGCGTCTGAGCACCCCCACCGCCCCCGATCACACAGTCTCGCCCGAGGGCGCCAGACGGCGCGGTGTCCCGCGCATGCGCCCCAGGCTCAGCACGATAGCCAGCGCCGTCGCCACGGCGGCAAGCCACAGGCCGGGCTGCACCGCCTGCCGCCCAATGGCCTGACCGGCATCCTGCACATGCACGGCCAGCAGCACTCCCACCAGCGCCGCCCCCAGGCATTGGCCGAATGTGCGCATGATGGCCAGCACCCCCGAGGCATAGCCGCTGTGCTCGCGCGATACGTTCGACAGCATTTCACGGTTGTTGGGGCTCTGGAAGCAGCCGAAGCCGATCCCGCACAGGAGGCAGCGGGCGGCAATATCCCAGACCTGCGGCTGCGCCGGCAGGCAGGCCAGGGATATCTGGCCCGCCAACAGCACGGACAGGCCAACGGTCGAGATCATCGCTGGTGACATCCGGTCGGCCCACCGCCCTGCGTGGGGCGCGATCAGCACGATGCCAACCGGCCACGGCATGAGCAGCAGCGCCGTTTCAGATGCGCCATAGCCATACACATTCTGGAAAAGAAACGGCAGCGCCACGAAGGTCATGCTCTGCCCCACGAACGCCGCCATCGAAGTCAGCGCCGCGAACGAGAACCGGGGCGACGCAAAGATGGCGGGCGGCAGCAGGGGCTGTTCCGCACGGCGCAGGCGCCACACAAACCCCGCCCCGGCCAGCAGGGCCGCCAGGGCATACCAGCCATCCCCGGGCTTCATCACCCGGTCGGCCGCCATGATCAGCGCCCCCACCAGTACGGCAGACAGTACGGCGCCTGGAATGTCGAACGGCTTGCGCACGATCGCAGGACCTGCGGGGATTGCCTTCAGGGCAATCGCCAGCGCCATTGCGCCGGGCACGACATTCAGGGCAAACAGCCACTGCCAGCCCCAGGCATCGAGCAGTGCGCCGCCCACGATCGGTGCGATGGCGGTGCTGGCGGCGATCAACAGGGCATTGAGGCCCAGGATCCGCCCCAGCAGGCGGCTGGGAAACGCGAACCGCAGGATGGCGGGCCCGATGCTCACCACGGCGGCGCCGCCCGCGCCCTGCAACACCCGCAGGGCAATCAGCGCATGGGCGTCGGGCGCCAGCGCGCACGCGGCCGACGCCAGTGTGAACAGCGCCAGGCCGGACAGGAACAGGGGCCGGAATCCGATGCGGCTGGCGAGCGCAGCAAAAGTGGCCAGCAGCATGGCCACGGCCAACAGGTACCCGTTGGCGAACCAGATGGCCACGTCCGGCGAAACCTGCAGTGCGTCCGCCATCTTCGGCAAGGCGATGTTGATCACCGTGCCATCGAACACCACCATCACGGTGGCGGTCATCAGCGCCGCCATGACGGCGGCGCGCTCACGGCCCGGCAATCCCTCGTCTCCCGGCCTATCCGTCAGTAATTCCATGGCGATTCACCTCGTTGTCGTTCGATCCATGGAAAAAATGTAATTCCGGCGAAGATCAGGCGGAAGACGCACCATTCGCAGTTATATATTGCATGGTACGCTGCATGTCATACGCGTCTCCCCTTCCGCCCGACCCACCGTCCCAGGCCTGCTCCCATGTCAGAACCCGATTTCAACCTGCTCGCGGCGCTCGATGCCCTGCTGGCCGAAGGCAGCGTGGCTGGTGCGGCGCGGCGAACCGGCCTGAGCACCTCGGCCATGAGCCGCACGCTGGGCCGGCTGCGCGCAACGACCGGCGATCCCCTGCTCGTGCGGGCGGGGCGCCATATGGTGCCAACACCGCACGCGCAGGCGATCCGCGAACGAACGCGCAATGCCATGCTCGAAATCCGGGCCCTGCTGTCGCCCGCAGCATCCGAACTGCATCCATCCGCCCTGGATCGCGTCTTTGCCATACGGGCCAACGAGGGGTTCGTCGAGATCTTCGCCCCCAGGCTGATCGCGGCCGCGGCCGACGAAGCGCCGCGCGTCAGCCTGCATTTCGCACCCAAGATCGAGAAGGACTCCCGCTATCTGCGCGAAGGCCTGGTCGACCTGGAGATCGGGGTCGTGGAAAACATGGGTCCGGAGATCCGCCTCCAGGCGCTGTTTCGCGATCATTTCGTTGGCGTGGTCCGGGCCGGCCATCCCCTGCTGTCCGGACCGGCCGTCACCGCCGAACGGTATGCCGCCTACGGGCACGTGGTGGCCTCGCGCCGGGGGCTGTCCCGCGGACCGGTCGACGATGCCCTGGCCGGAATGGGCCTGGCCCGCCGGGTCGTCAGCGTCGTGCCCGGGTTCCCCGCGGCATTGGCCGTGGCCATGGCATCGGATCTGATCGCACTGCTGCCCTCATCCTACCTGCCTGCCCAGGATGCAGCCGGGAAAGGCATGGCATTCCAATCCTTCGAGCTGCCCGTACCGGCACAGCACATCACGATTTCGCAGATGTGGCACCCTCGCCAGGAAGCGGAGCCGGCACACCGCTGGCTGCGGCAGCTGGTACGCCGGGTGTGCGGCACACTGCCCGTCAACGACCCGGAGCGCAACGCATGAACCATGGCAATCGAACGCCCCGGCCCGGCAGGATCCGCCGGGCCACCAAGGCGCCGCCCGGCCAGCCCCGCCTGCTCCTGCTCAACAAGCCGTTCGGCGTGCTGACCCAGTTCAGCGACGACCAGGGGCGCGCCACGCTGAAGGACTTCGTCGACGTGCCCGGCGTCTACCCGGCCGGGCGCCTGGACCGCGACAGCGAAGGGCTGCTCCTGCTGACCAACGATGGCCGCCTGCAGGCGCAGATCGCCGACCCCAGGCACAAGATGGAGAAAACCTATTGGGTGCAGGTCGAAGGACAGCCGGCCGACGCCCAGCTGCAGCGCCTGCGCGCCGGCGTGGACCTGAAGGACGGCCCCACGCTTCCAGCCCGGGTCAGCCTGCTGGCGGAACCAAGGCTCTGGCCGCGCGACCCGCCCGTGCGCTTCCGCAAGAACATCCCGACCGCATGGCTGGAGATCACCATCCGCGAAGGCCGCAACCGCCAGGTGCGACGCATGACGGCTGCCGTGGGACTGCCGACCCTGCGCCTGGTGCGCACCCGCATCGGGCCCTGGCGCATCGGGGACCTGCAGCCGGGCATGTGGCGCGAAGCCGCGCCCACCATTGCAGCCGCCCCGGCGCGACCTGCAAACACCTGATCGCGGGCCATGCCGCCGCCCGCGCCCGGCCTCGCGGCACGGCGGCCGATCAGCCTTCCGGGCGCTGTGCCAGCGCCCACGCCACATGTTCGCGCACCATGGCGCTTTCATGGCCTGCACGGCTGAGCAAGGCGGCACGCAGTTCCCGGGCTTGCTCCGCATCGGCCTCGCGCAGCGCGTTACCCAGCGCCACGGCGATATTGCGCAGCCAGCGCTCGTGGTCGATGCGCCGGATCGGCCCGCCTTCGGTGCGCTTGAGGAATGTTGCCTCATCCCAGGCGAACAGCTCGACGAGCCGGTGGCCGACCAGCGGCTCGCGCGCGTCGAAATCGGGCAGTTCGGTGGTCTGCGCGTACTTGTTCCAGGGGCAGATCGTCTGGCAGTCGTCGCAGCCGTAGATGTGGTTGCCCATCAGCGGGCGCAGTTCCTCGGGGATGGGGCCGTGGTTCTCGATGGTGAGATAGGAAATGCAGCGGCGCGCATCGACCACGCCGGGCGCGACGATGGCGCCCGTGGGACAGACATCGATGCAGGCGGTACAGGTGCCGCAATGCGCGCCCACCGGATCGGTCGGCTCCAGTTCGAAGTCCACGAAGATTTCGCCCAGGAAGAACATCGACCCCGCATCGCGCGAGAGCACCATGGAATGCTTGCCGCGCCAGCCCAGGCCGCTGCGGCTGGCCAGTTCCTTTTCCAGCACGGGCGCCGAATCGGAAAAGACGCGGTAGCCGAATGGGCCGATCAGCGTCTCGATGCGGTCGCACAGTTTTTGCAGCCGGCCGCGCACCACCTTGTGGTAGTCGCGCCCCCGGGCATAGAGCGACACGACGCCTTCGCCGGGATCGGCCAGCCGGGCGCGTTCGCGGATTTGCCAATCGGGCGCGGTATCGCGCGGCAAATAGGGCATGCGCGCGGTGATCACGCTCACCGTGCCGGGCACCAGCTCGGCTGGCCGGGCGCGCTTGAGGCCATGGCGTTCCATGTAGTGCAGATCGCCGTGATAGCCCTTGGCGAGCCATTGCAGCAGCTGCGGCTCGGCCGAAGACAGGTCCACCCCCGAGACTCCGATGCCGGAGAAGCCCAGCTCTTGTGCCCAGGTACGGATCTGATGGACCCATTGTCTGTTCCGATTCATCGGGAAATTATAGGGAAATCGCCCGGGCCAAACCCCGGCTGAGCATGGGGAATTCTTTGCCGGCCAGCCGGGCTCACGCCGCTTTCGTGGTGATCACGACTTCCAGGTATTCCCCCGGCACGACCAGCGAGCCGCCGCCCCCGCGGTCATGGCGGCGCAGCAGGTCCAGGATGTCCCGGGCCAGCGCATCCCGCCGATCGGGTTCGAGCGCGGAAAATATCTTGTGCGTCGGACCGTAGCAACGCTCGAAGACCTCCAGCCAGTGCTCGGGAGACCGGTAGCGGAACACGAAGGATTTCGGCCTGATCTCCAGGGAATGCCCTGGAAACAGATCCCGCAGCACGGCCTCGGAGCCCCATCGGGTGGGCGGGCGCAGGCCGGGCGCAGGCGGCGGGGCATAGCGGCCGACCAGCCCCAGCAACTGGCCGATGAAGCCCTCGGGCGTCCAGTTCGCCAGGCCGATGCGTCCTCCGGGCACGACAACGCGCGCCAACTCCGCGGCCGCCCGCTGCTGATCCGGGGCGAACATGACGCCAAAGGTGGAAAGCGCCACATCGTAGCTGCCGTCGTCGAACGGCAGCGCTTCGGCATCGGCCTCGCGAAACGATACGGCAAGGCGCTCCGCATCGGCCCGCTCCTTGCCACGCGCGAGCAGCGCAGGCACATAGTCCGTGGAAGTGACCCGCGCAAAACGGCGCGCCGCCGCCAGGGTGGCATTCCCATTGCCGGCCGCCACGTCGAGCACCCGGCTGCCGGCGCGCAGCTCGACCGCCTCGCAAAGTTCTTCGCCAACGATCTGCAACGTGCTGCCGATCACCGCATAGTCGCCCGAAGCCCATACGGCATGCTGGCGCTGCTTGACGGACTGGTAGTCCGGGACGAGAGTTTCAGTGGACATGGCATCCTCCTGCCTGAAGATGGCTCGACCGGGGCATCCGCCGCCGAATCCCGCCGTGATCCTCTTCCTCGCCGGTTCCCATCATGGACCCGCCGGACGCGCGGCACTAGTTCAATTTCTGAACCGCAGCCTGGGCTGCTGCGCAGTACACTGGCCTGGTCGTGGCCACCGAGCACGGAGGCGAACATGACACGAGACAGCTACCAGCAGTTCTGTCCGGTCGCCATGGCGGCGGAAGTCCTGTGCCGCCGGTGGACCCTGCTGCTGTTGCGCGAACTATTGTCGGGGTCGGCCCGCTTCAATGCGCTCCGGCGTGGCCTGCCGCGCATGTCGACCGCCCTGCTCGCCAAGCGATTGCGCGAGCTGGAGACCGCCGGCATCCTGGTCCGGAGCCCCGTATCCGCGGAAGCCGGCGTTTGCGAATACCATCTGACGGCCGCCGGCAGGGAACTGCGCCCCATCGTGGAAACAATGGGGGTGTGGGGGCAGCGCTGGGTCGCCGCCGAGGCTTCGCTGCATCATCTCGATGCCGACCTGCTGATGTGGGATGTGCGCCGCCGCATCGATGTGTCGTCGATGCCGGAGCGGCGCAGCACGATACAGTTCATCTTTCCCGAACGCCCCGCCCGGGAACGCTGCTACTGGCTGATCGCCGAGCAGGGGCAGGAAGCCGACCTGTGCACCTTCGATCCCGGCTACGAGGTGGACCTTTATGTCCGCGCAGACCTGCGCACGCTGACCGAGATCTGGCTGGGCCACACCAGCATCGCGCGGGCACGTACGGCGGGCCGCCTGGCCCTGACGGGCAGCAGGCAGCTCGCACGCACCTTCGACGCCTGGTTCGCCCTGAGCCCGTTCGCCGCGGTGCAGCCCCCGCAGGCCCAGGCACTGCCGTGATATGCGGCCAGGATCACACGCCGGTGGCCAGCTTCGCCATGACCACGATGATGGCGACCTGCATGAGGCCCTGGCTGGCCACCACGTAATAGAACCGGCTCATCATGCGCCCGATCTTCGGACCGTCGGGCTCGGGTTTCTGCAGTTCCAGGCATACGCGCACGCTGGTCGGCAGCAGATAACCCAGGCCCTGGATCGTCATCAGCGTCACCAGCACCAGCGCGGCGGCAATCCAGCCGAACTGCGGCCACGGCAGCTGCACGTAGCCCATCCGCACCGCAAGGAACCAGCCCGCCGTGCTCGTCAGGATGGAAAGCGTCGGCATGAGGAACAGGGTGACCGGGGTCAGCCTGACGATGATTTCCCTGCGCACGGGAATCGACACGCTGCGGATGATCGGACCGATGACGAACCCCATGAACAGGTCGATGCCGGTCCACAGCACGCCGCTCATGACGTGCACCCAGTCGAGCAGCCAGAGATTGCCGGCCAGTACCGCCGCCACCAGAACGGCGAGCGCCCCCGCGACGTACCAGAGATAATGCCACCGGACCAGCCCCGGCCGCGGGCCCGAGGGCGTCGCAAGCGATGCATCCATGGATCCTCCACCGTCTGATCGCCGTTTTCGGCATCGGCCGATCCTTGAATTTTAAGCTTGAATGTTCTGCGCCGGGACAAGTGCAACACGGTTTTCGCGGGATTCCGCCAACGGGCCGGGCGGCGCACATCGATGCCTGCGCTTCCGGCAAGGCCTCTTGCACTTGCCACGGTGACAAGGTTTAAGCTTTCAGGCCGATCCAGCACAAGGAGCCCCCCATGCGCATCCGGCCGTTTGCCCTCTTTCCGGCTTTGCTTCTGGCTGCCGCCTCGGCGCACGCCCATGGCGACGCCCCGCACGACATGAACGCAATGCAGGCACAATCCGCCCGCGTGATCGAGATCACCATGGACGACACCATGCGCTTTCATCCCGACCAGATCGCGGTACGGCCGGGCGAGACCGTGCGGCTGCGGATTCACAATGCGGGCCGGCTGCCCCATGAAATCGTCCTGGGAAAAATGGACGAGATTCTGGCGCACGCCACGGAAATGCGCGCACACCCCGATATGCCGGCCCACCATGAAGCCAACGCCCTCACGCTGGATCCGGGCGGCAGCGGAGAGCTGACCTGGACGTTTCCGCAGGCGGGCGCCCTCGACTTCGCATGCACGATCCCCGGGCACTACGAAGCCGGCATGAAAGGCCGGTTCGTGATCGGATAGGCCCCACACGGCCAGGCAGCGCAAAAAAATGCAAAGTCCGGCGCTTCCCGATGGACGCGCCGGAATCCGGCATGGATAATTGACTGCGAACCATGAGCGGCACGGCATCGATGCCCGCGGGCCGGCATGGCGCATAAAAACAAAATCAGTCGGAGCGCATGCAATGCAGATGCGGATGCCAGCCCTGAAACCCAGCCGGCGCACGATCAAGATCCTGGCGGGCATCGCCCTGGCGCTGCTGGTGCTGGCCGCATTGGCCGCCTGGCTCGTGCCCAAGGCCGTACGCAGCGCGCTCACGCAGGACGTCTCCGAACTGCTGGGCCGCCCGGTGCAGGTAGGCGAAATCCGGTTCAACCCCTTCACACTGGCGCTGCGCGCGCGGGATCTCGTCATCGAGCAGCCCCAGTCCGAACCGCTGCTTCAGATCGGCGAGATCGACCTGCGCGTGGCATGGCGCTCCATCGCGGTGTTCGCGCCGGTGGTCGATCGGCTGCGCATCGACCGGCCACGGATCGCACTGGTGCGCCAGGACATTGACCGATTCAATTTCTCCGACATCGTCGACCGGCTGGCCGCCAGGGCGGCCGGGCAGCCCGAGGAACCCGGCCCGGCCGATTCTGGCCCGCCACGCTTTTCCCTGAACAACCTGTCGCTGACCGGCGGCAGCGTCAGCCTGGACGACCAGGTCACAGGCCGCAAGCAGACGATCGACGAGATCACGCTGGGCATTCCCTTTCTTTCTTCCTTCGGCTACGCCACCGACATCGACGTGCAACCCGCGGTGCATCTGCGCATCAACGGCAGCCCCCTCGACCTGGACGGCACCGCGCGGCCTTTCGAAACAGTGCCGACATCCACGCTGAACGTCGCGCTGGACGGCGTGGCGCTCGACAAGTGGGCGGACTTCTGGCCGCTGCCCCTGCCCATCGCAGTCAAGAGCGCGCTGCTGGACTCCAGGCTGCAAGTGCGGTTCGAACAGCCGCGGGATGCCGCCCCGCGCATCCGCGTGCATGGCAGCCTGGGCCTGCGCCAGCTGGATGTCGCCGAGACGTCGGGCGCCCCCCTGCTCGCCTGGGACGATCTTCGCGCCGAAGGGCTGGCGCTGGACCTGGGCGCACGCACAGTTTCCATCGAGACGATCACCCTGGCGAAACCCAGGGTCGAGGCGCATCGCGATGCCACGCAGTTGAACTGGCAACGCGTGGCCACCGGCTTCGCCAGACTGGGAGAAGACGCCTCCGGCGACCGGCAGCCCGGCGTCCCGGCAGCGTCATCCGAAGCCGCCGGTCAGGCCTCGACCGGCAAGGCCCAGGCCGATCAGGCACCAACCGATCAGGCACCGGCCGACCAGGCGCCGGCCGACCAGGCGCCGGCGGGCGAAGGCGCCCAGGCGCAAGCCGCACCTCCACAGGCTGCTCCTGAGCCGTCCCGGAACACCTGGCAGATCACCCTGGGCGCCTTCCGGCTCGAAGCCGGCGTCGTGCTCCTGCGCGACGAGCCGAGCGGCCTGGACTACCCCATCGACGGCCTGAGCGCCGAGGTCGACCAGATCGCCTGGCCACCGACCCCGGACCAACCCATGCAGGCCCGGCTGAGCATGGACAACAGCCTGGACGGCGGCACGCTGCGGGCCCAGGCGCCGATCGTGCTGCAGCCTCTGGCCGTGCACGCGCAGGTCGCCCTGGACAACCTGGCGCTGGCGCCCTTCGCGGCGGCCGTGCGCCATTACGCACCGATCGCGCTGAAAGACGGCCGCCTGAGCCTGGAAGGCATGATCGACGCCGCCGACGGCAAGGTCCAGGGCCGCGACATCAAGCTCGGCCTGCGGCAATTCGCGGCGCGCGACGAATCCGTGAAGCCCGGCGTGGACCTGTCCCTGGAATCCCTGGCGCTGACGGCCGACCGGCTGGCCCTGGACGCCGAGCCGGCGCGATTCACCCTGCGGGCCGACGGCATCCAGAAGCGCGGCACGCTGGCGCTCGACGGTTCGCTGACCACGCAGCCGCTTGCCATCGACACCTCGGTCGATCTGGCGCATTTCGACGCCGCTTCGCTGGCGCCCTACGTGGCGTCCAGCCTGAATGCCACGGTGCGCGGCATGGACCTGGGCGCGCGCGGCAAGGCCAGCTTTGCCGCCCCGCAAGGCAAGCAGGCCCTGCGGGCGGACTGGCGCGGCGCGGTCAGGGTCGACGGCCTGGATCTCCAGGACCGCGTCAACAAGGCCCCGTTCCTGAACTGGAAGCACCTGGGGCTGGACGACATGCACATCGGGGTGGCGGGACCGAAGCTCAGCCTGGATCTGGGCAACATCCTGCTGGACGACTTCTACGGCAACATCCTGCTCAACAGCAATGCGCGCCTGAACGTGCTGGACATCCTGGTGGACGAGGGCACGGCCGCGGGCTCCATCACCCAGGATACACAGACCCGGCGCAAGCGCGCGACCGACCCGGCGCAGGCAGGAACGAAGCGAACCGCGGCGCAATCCGCCGGCGCCCTGCCCGACATCTCGATCCGCAGCATCACCCTCAAGCGCGGCCGCATGACGTTCAACGACCACTTCGTGCGTCCCAACTACCGCGCCGAGCTGTCCGCCATCGCGGGCACGCTCACTGCCGTATCCTCGACCCGGCCCGCGCCGGCCAGGGTCAACGTCACCGGCCGTGTCTACGGCACCGCGCCGCTTTCCGTCTCGGGCACGGTACAGCCGTTCGCGCGCTACCTGGCGCTGGATCTGAAGGCCTCGGCCAAGGGCGTGGACCTGCCCCGTTTCACCACGTATTCGTCCAAGTACGTCGGCTACGCCATCGAACGCGGCAAGCTGTCGGTCGACCTGCACTACCAGATCAAGGACCGGGCCCTGCAGGCCAGCAACAAGGTGCTGCTCAACCAGCTCACCTTCGGCAAGCCCTCCGGCAGCCCCGACGCGCTCAAGCTGCCGGTGCTGCTGGCCGTTGCGCTGCTGAAGGACTCCAGCGGCAACATCGACGTCAACCTGCCGATCGCGGGCTCGCTGGACGATCCTGAATTCTCGGTGGGGGGCATCATCGTGCAGGTGATCGTCAATACGATCGCCAAGGCGGTGACCGCGCCCTTCAAGCTGCTGGCCTCCGCCTTCGGCGGCGGCGAAGACCTGTCCCACGTCGATTTCGCGCCCGGCAGCGCCGTGCTCGACGACGCGGCGAAGTCGAACATCGCCACCCTGGTCAAGGCACTGGCCGACCGCCCATCGCTGAAAATGGACATCGTCGGACGCGCCGACCCCCAATCCGACGAAACGGGCCTGCGCCAGGCCTGGATCGATGAAAGGATCCGGGCCGCCAAGGCCAGGGCAGCCGGCGGGCGCGGCAGGCAGGCCACCGGAAGCACCGAGCTGAGCGACGCGGACCGCGCCAAGTACCTGAAGGAGGTCTACGGCGACACCCGGATCAAGAACAAGCCGCGCAATGCCATCGGCATCGCGAAGTCGCTGCCTCCCGAACAGATGAATGCCCTGCTGCTCGCCGCCGCCCCGCTGGGCAAGCAGCCCCTGAACGGGCTTGCAGAAGCCCGCGCCCAGGCCGTCTACGAGCAGATCACGGCATCCGCGCCCGAGCTGGCCGACCGGGTCTTCATCGTGGCCCCCAAGCCCAACGCCGACGGGATCGAGGACGGCGGCCCCGCCACGCGCGTGGATTTCGCGCTGCACTGACCAGTGTCCCGCCAGCCGGCGCCGGTCCTGCGCGGCGCCGTTGCGGCCTGGCCGCCGCGCCTCAATGCCTGTCGGCGAACTCCGGCCCGAAGGCCTGTTCCAGGGTCTGGACGTGTCCCATCAGACTGCAGTCGTAACCCACCAGGTCCCGCACATAGGCCTGGTAATCGTCCCCGTTCATCAGGTCCAGCAGCCGCTGCAGCGACTGTGTGCCGACCAGTTCCTTGTTGATGCCGAAGAAATAGCGTTCCCGCGTCAGGGGAATGAATTCCAGCCCGCACCGCCAGGCGGCGGTCTCGACCCCGATGCCGACGTCGGCCATGCCGCTGGCGATGTGGGCGGCAATGGCCATGTGCGTGAATTCCCCGCTGTCGAAGCCGGTGACGTCCTTTGAATCGATGCCCAGGCGCTCGAGCATCAGGTGCACCAGGAAGCGCGTGCTGGAGCCGATCTGCCGGTTCACGAAGCGCACGTCCGGGCGCACCAGGTCGCTGATCGACTGGATGCGCTTCGGATTGCCGGGCTGCACGAACAGCCCCGTATTGCGCTCCGCCAGGTGCAGCAGCAGCATGCGGTCCGGATCCAGCCAGCGACGGTAATGCTGCAGGATCGGCTTCTGGTATTCCGCGACCGGCACCTGGAATCCGGCCAGGTCGCATTCGCCCCGATCCAGCGAGGCCAGCGCCTCGATCCCGGTACGGTAGCGCAGTTCCAGCGGCAGCAGGTCCTGGCCATTGGCCAGGCGCATCAGGCCTTCGACGGCAAAGCCGTGGCTTGCATGCAGGCGCAGCACGGACATTTCCTCGGAATACAGGCGCTGCAGTTCTTCCTGCAGTTCGGACGCCAGGCTCTCGAACGTCGGGGCCAGGCGCGCATCGATCCGCCGGTTTGCCCACAGCAGGTGCTGCGCAAAACTGGTCAGGCGCGAGCCGCGCCGCCTGGACGTTTCGATCAGCGGCGCCTGGAATTCCGATTCGGCCTTGCGCAGGATGCCCCAGGCATGCCGGTAGGACATTCCGCGCGCCTGGCAGGCACCGGAAATATGACCGTGTTCATCAACGGCGGCCAGCAGCCGCAGCACATCTCCCATGGGCAGCATTTCCCCGGATTGCTTTTCCAGAATCCATTCGGAATGCAGCCGTGGCTTGAACCGATAAACCGCCATTTCTCCTCCTGAAAGTCTTATTAATATGAATTTGATTGCATATAAAAAATGACCTCGATCTAAATATGTTTTTATTATCTTATTGAAATCAAATTATTTTCAATAGTAGAGTAAATCAACGGCACTGATCTATATATGCACAAATAAACCTATTAAAGCGCATGCCAGCCGACCATGCGCCCGGAGACGAAGCCATGGACACCTTCCGGTCCGATGCCGAAGCAGCCCCGCATGACGTCGACCCCCTGGTGCGGGATATCCTGGCCCGGCATGCCGGCCGCCCCGGCGCCCTGCTGCCGATCCTGCACGACCTGCAGGACGCCCTGGGCTGGATCCCCGAGCAGGCCATACCGCAGATTGCCGCCGCCCTGCAGCGGTCCCGCGCCGAAGTCCATGGCGTGATCAGTTTCTACGGCCACTTCCGCACCGCCGCACCCGCGCGCACGCATCTCGAGGTCTGCCGCGCCGAATCCTGTCAGGCCTGTGGCGGCAACGCCCTGTACGAACACGCACGGGCGCGTATCGCGGCCGGGGGCGCCGGCGAGGTCTCGCTGGCGCCGGTGTACTGCCTCGGCCTGTGCGCCCAATCCCCGGCCGTCATGATCGACGGCCGTCCCCACGCACGCGTCACCCCTGAGAAACTGGACGCCCTGCTGGCATCGGCGCAGGAGGCCTGACCATGGAACGCATCCTCTACGTCCCGCAGGACACCGCCGCGCTGGCCATGGGGGCCGACGCGGTGGCCGACGCGTTCCGCACGGAAGCCGCGCGCCGCGGCCTGAGCCTGCGCATCGTGCGCAACGGCTCGCGCGGCCTGCTCTGGCTCGAACCCCTGGTCGAGATCGCGACGCCCGCGGGGCGAGTCGCCTATGGCCCCGTCGCCCCGGCGGACGTCCCGTCCATCCTGGACGCGATCGGCACGGATGGCGCGCCAGACGGCCGCACCGCCCACCCCCTGTACCACGGTCCGACCGACGAAATCCCCTACCTGAAGAACCAGGAGCGCTTGACCTTCGCCCGGGTCGGCCTGATCGATCCCCTGAGCATTCCCGACTACGAGGCCCGCGACGGCTTCGCCGGACTGCGGAAGGCGCTGGACATGCCCCCCGAGGCCATTGTCGACACCATCGTCGAATCCGGCCTGCGCGGCCGCGGCGGCGCCGCCTTCCCCACCGGCATCAAGTGGCGCACCGTGCTGCAGACTCCGTCAGCGCAGAAATACATCGTCTGCAACGCCGACGAAGGCGATTCGGGCACGTTCTCCGACCGCATGCTGATGGAAGGCGACCCCTGTGCGCTCATCGAAGGCATGGCGATCGCGGGCCTGGCCGTGGGGGCCACGCGGGGCTACATCTACATCCGCTCCGAATATCCCCAGGCCGAACGGATCCTGGCCGGCGCGCTGCAGGCCGCGCGCACGGCCGGCTGGCTGGGCGACGATATCCAGGGTTCGGGCCGCGCCTTCGACATCGAGCTGCGGCGCGGCGCCGGCGCCTACATCTGCGGCGAGGAGACTTCGCTGCTCGAAAGCCTGGAAGGCCGGCGGGGTCTGGTGCGCGCCAAGCCGCCGTTGCCCGCCGTACGCGGCCTGTTCGGCTGCCCCACCGTGATCAACAACGTGATCTCGCTGGCCACGGTGCCCTTCATCCTGGCCCGAGGCGCGCAGGCCTACCGCGACTTCGGCATGGGGCGTTCGCGGGGCACCCTGCCCTTCCAGCTGGCCGGCAACATCCGCTGCGGCGGCCTGGTCGAAAAGGCCTTCGGCCTGACGCTGCGCGAACTGCTGTTCGACTTCGGCGGCGGCAGCGCCTCGGGACGGCCCTTGCGGGCGGTCCAGGTGGGCGGCCCGCTGGGCGCCTACCTGCCCGAATCCCAGTGGGACACGCCGCTGGACTACGAGGCCTTCCTGGAAATCTCCGCCATGCTGGGCCATGGCGGCGTGGTGGCCTTCGACGACACGGCCGACATGGCCGCCCTGGCCGAATACGCCATGGAATTCTGCGCCATCGAGTCCTGCGGCAAATGCACGCCCTGCCGCATCGGCTCGGTGCGCGGCACCGAAGTGATCCGCGCGATCCGCGAGGGCGGGGACCGGGATGCACGGGCCGAGCTCCTGCAGGAACTGTGCGACACCATGATGGCCGGCTCCCTGTGCGCACTGGGCGGCATGACGCCCTACCCGGTGCTGTCCGCGCTGCGCCACTTCCCCGAAGACTTCGGCCTGTCCCCGGCCTCCGTCCCCCTGACCGCCTAGGAGCCCGCCATGCTGGAAACCGTCCTGAAACGCGACCGCGACCTGGGCACGCCCGAGTCCCCGTCCACCGAAACCGTCACCCTGACCATCGACGGCCAGACCGTCACCGTCCCGGCAGGCACGTCGATCATGCGCGCGGCTGCCGAGACAGGGATCCAGATCCCGAAGCTCTGCGCCTCGGACAATCTGGAAGCCTTCGGTTCCTGCCGCCTGTGCCTGGTGGAAATCGAAGGCCGCCGGGGCCATCCCGCGTCCTGCACCACGCCCGTCGAAGAAGGCATGGTGGTCCGCACGGAAACCGGAAAACTGCACGAGCTGCGGCGCAATGTCATGGAGCTCTACATCTCCGACCACCCGCTGGACTGCCTCACCTGTCCGGCCAACGGCGACTGCGAGCTGCAGGACATGGCCGGCGTGGTGGGCCTGCGGAACGTGCGCTATGGCTTCGATGGCGCCAACCACCTGAATGACGCCACCGACGCATCCAATCCCTACTTCACCTACGACCCGTCCAAGTGCATCGTCTGCAGCCGTTGCGTACGGGCCTGCGACGAAGTCCAGGGCACCTATGCCCTGACCGTCCAGGCACGCGGCTTCGATTCGCGCATCATCGCCGGCCAGGACGATGGATTCCTGGAAAGCGACTGCGTATCCTGCGGCGCCTGCGTCCAGGCCTGCCCGACCTCGGCCCTGATCGAGAACACGGTCATCGACCAGGGCCAGGCGGATCACGCGGTCATCACCACCTGCGCCTATTGCGGCGTGGGCTGCGGCTTCAAGGCCGAGTTGAAGGGCGACCGCGTCATCCGCATGACGCCCTGGAAGGACGGCAAGGCCAACCGCGGCCATTCCTGCGTCAAGGGCCGGTTCGCCTGGGGCTACGCCACCCACGCCGACCGGCTGACCAGGCCCATGATCCGCGCGAAGATCACCGACCCCTGGCGGGAAGTCTCATGGGAAGAGGCCATTGGCCACGCCGCTTCCGAGCTGCGGCGGATCCAGGGCAAATACGGCGTGGATTCGATCGGCGGCATCACCTCGTCGCGCTGCACCAACGAGGAAACCTACCTCGTCCAGAAGCTGGTGCGCGCCGCGATGGGCAACAACAATGTGGACACGTGCGGCCGGGTCTGCCATTCGCCCACCGGCTACGGCCTGAAGACCACCATCGGGGAATCGGCCGGTACCCAGACATTCGACTCGGTGATGCACGTCGACGTGGCGGTGGTTCTGGGCGCCAACCCCAGCGCCGCCCACCCGGTGTTCGCCTCGCGCCTGAAGCGCCGGCTGCGCCAGGGCGCCCGCCTGATCGTGATCGACCCGCGCCGCATCGAACTGGTCGACGGGCCGCATGTGAAGGCCGATTACCACCTGCCGGTGCGTCCCGGCACCAACGTCGCCGTGCTCAACGCCATGGCCCACGTCATCGTCACCGAAGGCCTGGTGAACCGCGAATTCGTCCGCGCCCGCTGCGAGGATCGCGCCTTCGACGAATGGATGCAGTTCATCAGCCGCCCGGAACACGCTCCCGAGGCCACGGAATCCATCACCGGCGTGCCGGCGGCCGACCTGCGCGGCGCCGCCCGCCTGTACGCCACCGGCGGCAACGCCGCGATCTACTACGGCCTGGGCGTCACCGAGCACAGCCAGGGTTCCACGGCCATCATGTGCATCGCCAACCTGGCCATGGCCACCGGCAACATCGGCCGCGAAGGTGTGGGGATCAATCCCCTGCGCGGCCAGAACAACGTCCAGGGCTCCTGCGACATGGGCTCGTTCCCGCATGAATTCCCCGGCTACCGCCATGTTTCCGACGACAAGGTGCGCGCGGAATTCGAGCGGGCCTGGGGCGTCGCGCTGCAGGCCGAGCCGGGCCTGCGGCTGCCCAATATGTTCGATGCGGCCCACAGCGGCACGTTCAAGGGCCTGTACTGCCAGGGCGAGGACATCGCCCAGTCCGACCCCAACACCCGCCACGTGGTGGCGGCCCTGGAAGCCATGGAATGCGTGATCGTCCAGGACATGTTCCTGAACGAAACCGCCAAATACGCGCATGTCTTCCTGCCGGGTTCGTCCTTCCTGGAAAAGGACGGCACCTTCACCAACGCCGAACGCCGCATCTCGCGGGTGCGCCAGGTGATGGCGCCCAAGGCCGGCCTGGCCGACTGGGAAGTCACCTGCGCGCTGTCGAACGCAATGGGCTACCCCATGCACTACGCCCATCCGGGCGAGATCCTGGACGAGATCGCCCGGCTGACGCCGACCTTCTCCGGCGTCTCCTTCGGCCGCATCGCCGCCCTGGGCGGCAGCATCCAATGGCCCTGCAACGACGCGGCCCCCGAAGGCACGCCCATCATGCATGTGGGCGAATTCGTGCGCGGCAAGGGGCGGTTCATGATCACGCAATACGTCCCCACCGAGGAGCGGTCCACCCGCCGCTTCCCGCTGCTGATGACCACGGGCCGGATCCTGTCGCAATACAACGCCGGGGTGCAGACCCGGCGCACTGCCAACAACGCCTGGCACAGCGAGGACGTCCTGGAAATCCACCCCCACGACGCCGAGGACCGGGGCATCGTCGAGGGCGACCGGGTCGCCATCGAGAGCCGGGCGGGGGAAACCGTGCTGCGCGCCACCGTCACCGACCGGATCCAGCCCGGCGTGGTGTACACCACCTTCCACTTCCCCGAATGCGGCTCGAACGTCCTCACCACCGACAACACCGACTGGGCCACGGACTGCCCCGAATACAAGGTGACCGCGGTCCAGGTGCGCAAGGTCGCCACGCCGTCGGCCTGGCAGCGGGACTGGGCGGCGCACGACCAGCGCCAGGATGAACTCCTGGATGCCCGCGTGCCGCAAGCCGCGCCCGCCAGCGCCTGAGGAGATCGCATGCATCCTGCCGATTTCGATCCCTTGTCCGACCTGCCCGATCCATCCGCCGGCCTGGCGATGGACGACATCCTGCGCGTCGGCGGCCGCCAGGCGACGGCGGCGCAGGACGCCATCGCCTGCGAGCAGGCGGTCGCCCTGGAATACAACGGCATCGCGCACGCCGCCCTGCTGGCCTCGCCGCTGCATCTCCACGAGCTGGCGCTGGGCTTTTCCTACACCGAAGGCATCATCCGATCCCCGGCCGATGTGCTGGACATGGATGTCGATACGACGCCCGACGGCATGGTGGTCCGCATGCGGATCGTCAACGCCCGGCTGCACGCCCTGAAGCTGCGCCGGCGCACCCTGGCGGGCAGCACCAGCTGCGGCCTGTGCGGCGTACAGAGCCTGGCGCAGATCCGCCGCGACCTGCCGCCCCTGGCCGAGCCGCAGCGGCCCTGGGCGATCGGGGCCGTGGAATCCGCGCTGAACCAGTTGCGCCGGCGTCAGCCGCTGCACAACCTGACCGGCGCCACCCACGCAGCCGCCTGGGCCGAACCCGACGGGCGCCTGGCCTGGACCTACGAAGACGTCGGGCGGCACAACGCGCTGGACAAGCTCATCGGCCGCCTGCTGCGCGAAACGGTGGACCCGGGCGCGGGATTCGCGGTGATTTCCAGCCGGGCCAGCTTCGAGATGGTGCAGAAGACCCAGGCCGCCGGCATCCGTGCCCTGGTGGCCGTCTCCGCGCCCACCACCCTGGCCGTGCGGCTGGCACGCGAAGCACCCATGATGCTGGCCGGCTTCGCGCGCGACGGCCGCTGCACGGTCTACAGCCGGCCCGATTACCTGGACCTGGAGAGCCGCACGTGACCAATATCGAACACCTGATCCGCCTGGCCAACCGCATCGGCCATTTCTTCGAAGCCATGCCCGACCGGGCCGCCGGCATCAACGGCATCGCCGACCATATCCGGCGGTTCTGGGATCCGCGCATGCGGCGCGCCCTGCTGGACTACCTCGGCACGCATCCGGATGGCCAGTGGGGCGACACGGCCCTGTCGCCCATCTGCATGGAAGCCATCGCGCAGCACCGCGATCGCCTTTATCCCAGGCAGGGCGCCAGCCCGGCCTGACACCCCACAGGCCCCCCGGCCTTCTTTCCGACCTCGGCAGCACACACGCAGACATACCGGGCATTCGACCCAGGAGGAGACCCATGAGTACGGAAGCAAATCAAAACGGATTCTTCAGCAAGGAACGCATCACCGCGCCCCCCGGCTTCAACCGCTGGATGATCCCGCCCGCCGCCCTGGCGGTCCACCTGTGCATCGGGCAGGCCTATGCCTTTTCAGTGTTCAACGGCCCGATGACCAAGCTCATCGGCATCCAGCAGCCCGCGCCGGACGACTGGGGCCTGCCTGCCCTGGGCTGGATCTTCAGCCTCGCCATCCTCTTCCTCGGCCTGTCCGCCGCCTTCGCCGGCAAATGGCTCGAGGAAGTCGGCCCGCGCAAGGCCATGTTCGTGGCGGCCTGCTGCTTCGGCGGCGGCTTCATCGTGTCCTCGATCGGCGTCTCCACCCACCAGCTCTGGCTGCTGTACCTGGGCTATGGCGTCCTTGGCGGGATCGGCCTGGGCATCGGCTACGTCTCGCCCGTCTCGACCCTGATCAAGTGGTTCCCGGACAAGCGCGGCATGGCCACCGGGATGGCGATCATGGGCTTCGGTGGTGGCGCCTTCATCGCCTCGCCGATGTCGGTGGCGCTGATGGAGCATTTCCGCACGCCCGAATCGATGGGCGTGGCCCCGACCTTCCTGGTCATGGGCGTGCTGTACTTCATTTCCATGATGATCGGCGCCTGCGCCATCCGCATCCCGGCGCCCGACTGGAAGCCCGAAGGCTGGACGCCGCCGGTCACGCAGAAGGCCATGATCTCGCGCAACCACGTCCATATCGACCAGGCCCTGAAGACCCCGCAGTTCTGGCTGCTGTGGTGGGCGCTGACCCTGAACGTGACGGCGGGCATCGGCGTGCTGGGCCAGGCCTCGGTGATGATCCAGGAAAGCTTCCGCGGCGCCATCACGCCGGCCGCGGCAGCCGGCTTCGTCGGCCTGCTGTCGCTGGCCAACATGCTGGGGCGCTTCTTCTGGTCCAGCACATCGGACTACCTGGGGCGCAAGACCACCTACGGGATCTTCTTCGTCCTGGGCGCGGTGCTGTACTTCCTGGTGCCCGGCATGGGGGCCTCGGGCAACGTCGCCCTGTTCGTGCTGTTCTACGCGATCATCATCTCGATGTACGGCGGCGGTTTCTCGACCATCCCGGCCTACCTGGCCGACCTGTTCGGCACCCGCTACGTGGGCGGCATCCACGGCCGCATCCTGACGGCCTGGGCGGCCGCCGGCGTGCTGGGACCCGTGCTGGTGAACTACATCCGCCAGTACCAGGTCGACCACGGCGTTCCGCCGGGCCAGTCCTACACCGTCACGATGTACCTGATGGCAGGCCTGCTGGTCGTGGGCTTCATCTGCAACCTGCTGGTCCGTCCGGTCGCCTCACACCACCACATGGCGGCCGACACCGATACCGCCCCGATGGCCGCCAGCCTGGCCCCTCAGAAATAGGAAGGAGACTCACATGACCGCCACGACGACACGCACTCCCTCGCCTGCCCTGATCGTCCTGTTCTGGCTCTACGTCGGCATCCCGCTGGCCGTGGGCATCTGGGAAACCCTGCTCAAGGCCAGCGCCCTGTTCCACTGAGGAGCCTCCGAGCCAGGGGCTCCCCGGCCGCCATGATGCCGTGCCGCCATCGCCGATGGCGGCACGGCATCGGCACATCCATGATCAGCCCGGCCAGGCGCGCAGAAACGCCAGCAGCACCTGCGCGGCATTGTCCGCCGCGATGTGCAGGAAGGCATTCATTTCATTCTCGCCCGGCCCGCCGCCGGCCAGGTCGCTGAGCGACCGGAAGGCAATGAAGGGCACGCCCGCGCGCCAGGCCACCTGGGCGCAGGCCGCGCTTTCCATGTCCAGCACGTTGGCCTGGAAGGTACGAAAGGCGTAGCGGCGAAAATCGGCATTGTCCACGAAAGCCTGGCCGGACACGCCGTTGCCGCCGACCACCAGTCGAGGGCGCCTGTCCAGGCAACGGTCGTCGCGGTCGCAGGCGCGCAGGGGCACGGACTGGATGCCGCGCGCCACGGCCAGCATGCGCGCATCGGCCTCGAACCAGAATTTTTCCTGGATTCCGGCGCCATCGGCAGGCTGCACGCGCACCGCGCGCGGCTGCATCATGCCATAGGGCGGAAACTCGAAGGCGCCCTTGGAAGCCGGCGCGCGGTACTGCCCCGGTGCGGTTTCCCGCATCATGACCACTTCCAGGTATTGCCCCCAGCGCTCGGGCACGCTGACATCACCGATGTTCAGGTCGGGATTCACGCCACCCGCGATGCCGCTGAAAATCAGGTGGGTGACATGGAAGCGGTCGAACAGCAGCTGGGTGTTCATGGCGGCGTTGACCATGCTGATGCCGCTGAGCGCCAGCACGACGGGCTGGCCTTCAAGCTGCCCGGTGGTGAACTCGACCCCCTGGACGACATGGACTTGCGATTCCCGCAGGCGGGCGCGCAGCAGTTCCAGTTCGGGAGCGAAGGCCGACAGGATCGCCATGCGAGGCGTGTCGTCCACGCGCCGGCCGTTCTGCGCGGCGGCCTCGGCCACTGCCTGCGAACCGGGCGCCGGAGCGGCAGCACCCGGCCCCGCCCAGGCCCACAGTGCGATGGAGAAAACGAAAAGCGCCGCGGCACGCGGCAGCCGCCGCATCCCGGACGAGGCACGCAGCCCACGAAGGATCCCTGCAGCGGTTCGCGCATCCAGTTCAAGCGTCATGTCTCTGACTCCGTTGGAGAGAACGGGGCGGCCGGGTCCTGCGCCGCCGCAGCGTCCGATTCAGGGGCGGGCACGCCTGGGCCTGCCCCGGGCACCGCAAGATCCAGTCGCTGGACTTCGAAATCCGCGTGCAGGGGCTCCAGCGGCGGCAACGGCCGGCCGGCCTTGGCAGACAGCTCGGCAAAACGGCCGGCCTTGCCGTACAGGCCCCGCTGCCCGGCCACGGCCGTGACCGTGCTGTTGTAGTGCGTGGCCGCATTCCCCAGCGCGTGGCCCAGCTTCTGCAGGCGATCGGCCACCACTTCGACCTGCCGGTACAGCCCGCCGGCCTGTTCGCTCAGCGCGCGGGCCTGTTCGTTGCTGCGCGCCAGCATCCACAGGGTTGCCACCGTGCGGAGCACCGGCATCAGCGTGGTATGGGACACCAGAACGATATTGCGGCGATAGCCGTGATCGAACAGTTCCCGGTCATGATGCATGGCCTCGATGTAGGCCGGTTCGACCGGCATGTACATTAGCACGAAACCGGGGCTCTTCATGCCGATCAGGCTGCTGTAGTCCTTGCGGGCCAGGTCGTCGATGTGATTGCGCACGGCGCGCGCATGCGCGGCCAGCGCGGCTTCGCGCGCCTCGGGCGTGTCGGCGGACACGGCCCGGTCGTAGTCCACCAGAGAAACCTTGCTGTCGATGATCAGGTGCTTGCCGTCCGGCAGGCGCACGACGAAATCCGGCTGACGCCGGTTGCCAGCCTCGTCGCGGAACGGTGCCTGGGCCTGGTAGTGGTCGCCCGCGATCAGGCCCGCCAGCTGCAGGCTGCGTTCCAGCAGGACCTCGCCCCAGTTGCCGGTGGTTTTCTTGTCGCCCTTCAGTGCCCTGGCCAGGGATTGGGCCTCGTCGCTCATCTTCAGCCCCACGTCCAGGACACGGCGGATTTCCGCATCCAGCCGGGCCTGGCCCTGCACCGACGCATCGTGGATTTCATTGATGCGCCGCTGGAAGCCTTCGATCTGCTCACGGAATGGCCGCAGCAGGCCATCGAGCGAATCCTGGCTGGTACGAGCGAGGCCGTGGCTTTTTTCTTCCAGGACCTGGCCGGCCAGCTGCTGGAATTCCGTCTTCAGCGCCGCGCGCGACTGCTCGAAGGCCTGCTTCAGCTCGTCGAGCGCAGCGTGCTTTTCCTGGTAGGCCGCCTGCAGCCTGGCCAGATCCAGCTGGGCGTCCTGGGCCCGGGACCGCCAATCCTCCGCCATGCCGGCCCGGGCGGACACATCCTGCTCGAGCTGTCCGATCCGTTCCTGCAGCCGGTCGGCGCGCTCGGCCTGGCGGGCAGCTTCGGCGGCCTGCTCCAGCAGGCGCCGGCGCGCGGGCCAGGCACCGGCCACTGCGCCGACCAGGAAGGCCAGCGCCAGCAACGCCAGGATTTCCGGAGAAAGCGGGATCACGATGCCACCCTATGCTGCATGAAGACCCGACATCATCGCACAAGCGGGGATCGGCATCCGCGCGAGCCGTCCCGACCCCGGGCGCCCGCGATGCCGGCACGCCGCAGCGGCTCAGGCCGAACGCAGGACCTCGGCCTTGCGGGATGCCCTGGGGCGCAGGCCGCTGGGATCCGTGTCGACATAATGCGGAATGCAGCTCTGGACGTGCAGATGCAGCCCCTGGACCAGGCGCTGGGCGCCTTCGGACAGCTCGTGCGTTGCCTGGGAAACGGCACCGATCATGTAGGCGATGTCGGTCTGGATGGGCCGCAGGACGATTCCATCGAGATGGACGCCCCGGATCGAGAACGGATCGATCAGCGCCACGCCCAGGCCGAGCCGCACCAGAGACAGGGCTGTCTGCTGGCTGCCGACTTCGATGTGGCGCCTGGCCCCGCCTGCCGTCGCCTGCACCAGACTGCTGGTCAGGTGATAACGCATGCGATAGCGGTTGAGCAGCGTGATGACGTCGGTGTTGCGCACGTCTTCGAGCCGGACCGTTTCGCGCGCCGCGAGCGGATGGGCCGCGGGCATTGCCAGCAGGCAGGGCGCCTGGCCGCACCAGTGCACCCGCAAGGCACCGGCATCGATCGGCAGGTTGATGAGCGCGAAATCCGCCCGGCCTTCGGCCAGCGCGCTGGCGGGCACTTCGTGGACGACTTCCTCGATGATGAGTTTTTCGCGGAACACGGGGCTGAAGCGGTCCATCCTGGCCAGGGCTTCGGGCAGCAGGCCGCGGGCGAGATCGACGGCGGCCAGCACCCGCAGCGGGCGGACCTGGCCGTTGCGCATGCCCTGGACTCGCGATTCCAGCTGATGCAGCTCGGCCAGGATGCCGCGCACTTCCTGGTAGAACTCGGCGCCCTGTTCGGTCAGCGTGATGGTGGGCCGGGTGCGGGTGAACAGCAGGAAACCCAGCTCGGCCTCCAGATCGCTGATCTGGCGGCTCACGACGGGCTGCGAACGGCCCAGCATGCGGCCGGCCGCAGTGACGCTGCCGCTGGTCACGATGGCGTTCAGGGCCTCGAGTTGGCGTATTTCCATGGCGTTCGATGCGGACCGTCCCTGGCCGCACCCTAAAAGAGCCCCGTGCCGCGCTTCGAATGCGCACATGCCCGATGAGACGTCTGCTGTCTTGTAGCGGCTCGGCGGCCAGAAACCGCCCGGATCAGCCAGTGGCGGCGGCTCGGGCGAAATATCTAGAAATGAAAATTATATGAATATTACTACTTTGGCCGTACACCAAAACAATGAGCAAGCGTAGGAAAGGTCTCTTCCCGCACGGATTGGGCATAGTCCTGCGCCGCCTGGCGTATCACCTGTCCCGCGTCGGCGAAACGCCGGGCGAATTTCGGGATCCTGTCGCCGCTGAGACCCAGGATGTCCTCGGTCACCAGGATCTGGCCATCGCAGGCGGGCGAGGCTCCGATGCCGATGGTGGGAATCGGCAGCGCCGCCGTGATCTCGCGCGCCAGGGGCTCGCTGATGCCTTCCAGCACCACGCCGAACGCCCCGGCCTCGGCGTGCGCGCGGGCATCGTCCAGGATGCGGCGGGCGGCGGCCTCGGTCATGCCCTGGGCCTTGAAGCCGCCCATGGTGTTGACGTACTGGGGCATGAGGCCCACATGCGCCAGCACCGGAATGCCGCGCTCCACCAGGAACCGGGTGGTGTCGGCCAGGGCCTGGCCGCCCTCGAGCTTGACGCCGGAGGCGCCGCCGGACGCCAGCAGGGTCGCGGCATTGGCGAATGCCTGGGCGGGAGACTGCTGGTAGCTGCCGAACGGCATGTCGGCGATCACGCAGGCATGCCGGGTGGCCCTGACCACGGCGGCGGTATGGGCGGCCATCGTCTCGACCGTGATCGACAGCGTGTCGGGCAGCGCATAGCCCACCATGGCCGTGGAATCGCCCACCAGCAGCATGTCCACGGCCTCGTCCAGCAGGCGGGCGATCGGCGCGATGTAGGCGGTCAGCGCCGCGATCTTGCGTTCGCCCTTGGAAGCGACGAGCTGGGGCACCGTGACGCGCTGCGCCTGACTATGTACACTCATTTGACTGACTCCAAAGATTCGTTCATTGCCGGCAAGCCATTTGCCGGCCAGCCGTGCGCTGCCCACACTGGAGACCCGAATGTCCACCAATCAACCCTATCTCACGTTTCATGATGGCCGTCGAGCGCCCCAACTGGGCCTGGGCACCTGGAAACTGACCGGCGACGCCGTCGTCCCGGCGATCCAGGCTGCCGTCGAGGCCGGCTACCGTTCCATCGATACCGCCGCCATCTACGGCAACGAGGCCGAAGTCGGCCTCGGCATCGCCCGATGCGGCGTTCCCCGCGAGGAACTGTTCGTGGCCACCAAGGTCTGGAACGACCGGCATGGCCACGATAGTACCAAGGCCGCATTCCAGGAAAGCCTCGACCGGCTGGGGCTGGACTACGTCGACCTGTTCCTGATCCACTGGCCGGTTCCCAAGGAAAAGCGCTATCTGGACACCTGGGAAGCCCTGATCCAGCTGCGCGACGAAGGCCGCGCCCGGTCGATCGGTGTCTGCAACTTCCAGCCCGGCCACCTGCAGCGGCTGCTGGACGGCACCGGTGTGCTGCCGGTGGTCAACCAGATCGAACTGCACCCGCATTTCCAGCAGGCCGAACTGCGCGCCTACCACCGGGACCACGACATCCTCACCGAGGCCTGGAGCCCGCTGGGGCAGGGCCAGGCGCTGCGGGATCCGGCAATCCTGGAACTGGCCCACCGGCTGCAGGCCAGCCCGGCGCAGGTGATCCTGCGCTGGCACATCCAGATGGGTCACATGGTGATCCCGAAATCCTCGACCCCGGAACGGATCCAGGAAAACTTCAATCTGTGGAACCTGCACCTGGACGACGACGCCATGGCCAGGATCGCCGCCATGGACCGCGCCGACGGACGCCTCGGTCCGGATCCCGAGACGTTCCACCTGCTGAAGTAAACGCCTAGACGCCGTCGCGGCGCGCCCGCCATCCCAGGCTGGTCGCCAGGGCAGGCGCGAAGACGAACACCCCATAGACCGCCCAGGCGGCCTGGCGGGTACCCTGCCAGCCGCCCGGGTCGGTGAAGCCCGCGGCGTTGGCGGCCATGCCCGCCACGCTGGCGCCCAATGCCATGGCGTACAGCTGCAGGGTCGTGATCGCCGCCGAAGCGATGTTCTGCTGGTCCGCCGGCGCGGCCCTGAACACGCCGGTCAGCAGGTGCGGCCAGCACAGGCCCACGCCCACGCCCACCCCCAGCAGCAATGCGGCCAGCAGCTCCGTCGGCGCACCGGGATCGGGCATGTACACATACAGCCCGGCAAGCGACGCCGCCGACAGGACCGGCCCCAGCGCCAGCAAGCGCCCGGCGCCGGCGGGCCCGCGGCCGGAACTGGCCAGGGTGCCCAGCGTCCACCCGGCCGACATGAGCGCCGACAGATAGCCCGCATGCAGCGGCGACTGCCCATGCAGGACCTGCAGGAAATAAGGCACGAAGACTTCCGTCGTCACGCCGATGCTCATCAGGCCGATCATGGCGTAGCGGCGGCCCAGGGGATGCGCCAGCGACCAGGCCCCTGCGGGCAGGAAGCGCTGGCGCGCGCGGCCATCCATGCGCGCCAGCCAGAACACCAGCAGCAGGCCGCCTGCCACGCCCGCGAGCTGGGCGATCCAGGACGGATGGAGACTGGCCGCCGACACCACCAGCACGGAAGCGACCAGCAGGCCCATGCGGAACAGGGGCGCATCCAGCCGCGCGCTGCGGTCACGGCCCACCGCGTCCAGCTGGGTCACCAGCAGCGCACCCAGCAACACGCACACCGGCAGGACGGCCCAGAACGCCCAGCGCCAGAGCCCGGCTTCGGCGAACAGGCCGCCGATGGCCGGCCCCGACAGGGTGGCCACCCCCCACATGCCGGAAATCAGCGCCATGGCGCGCGACCACAGGCTTTGATGAAACACCAGGGGCACGGTGGCGTAGCTCAGGCTGAGCAGCATGCCGCCGCCCAGGCCCTGGCCCACCCGGCCGAACAGCAGCCATGGCATGCTGGGCGCCAGCCCGCAGGCCACGGTTCCGCCCGCGAACACGAACAGGGCCAGCAGGAATGCGCGCCGCAGACCGTACCAGCGGATGCCCAGCGGGGCGCATGAAGACCCCATGATCGATGCCGCCACGAACAGCGTGGTGTTCCAGGCGTACCAGGGCAGGCCGCCGATGTCGCGCACGACCGAGGGCAGAATGGTGGTGGCAATGAAGACGTTGACCGCGTGCACGGCCACGCCGCCGGCCAGGGCGAGGGACCGCAAGCCATTGCGGCCCCGCAGCAGGGCGCCCCATGAGGCGGAAGAAGATGAACTCATCCGCCCATGATAACCGCCCGCATCACTCCAGCAGTTGCCTCAGGGCATACTGCAGGATGCCGCCGTGGCGGTAGTAGGCGGCCTCGGTCGGGGTGTCGATGCGCACAAGCGCGTCGAACTCGATATCGCCCGCCCGGACGCGCACGGTCTTGGGCGTGGCGCCGCCGTTGAAGGCCTCCACCCCGAGGATTTCGAATGTTTCCTCGCCCCGGATGCCCAGGGTGCCCGCGTTCTGGCCCGCCGGGAACTGCAGCGGCAGCACGCCCATGCCGATCAGGTTGGAACGGTGGATGCGCTCGTAGGATTCGGCGATCACCGCGCGCACGCCCAGCAGCACCGTACCCTTGGCCGCCCAGTCGCGCGAGGAGCCTGAACCGTATTCCTTGCCGGCCAGGATCACCAGCGGCGTTCCCGCGGCCAGGTAGTTCTGCGAGGCCTCGAAGATCGTGCAGACGGGCGCACCGTCGCGGGTGAAATCGCGCGTCCAGCCGCCCTCGGTGCCGGGGGCGATCTGGTTGCGCAGGCGCACGTTGGCGAACGTGCCGCGGATCATCACTTCGTGGTTGCCGCGCCGCGACCCCAGCGAATTGAAGTCCTGGGGCTCGACCCCGTGCGCGCTCAGGTACTGCCCTGCGGGCGTGTCCTTGCCGATCGAACCGGCCGGGCTGATATGGTCGGTGGTGACCGAGTCGCCCAGCATCGCCAGCACCCGCGCGCCGCGGATATCGCCCACCGGCCGGGGCTGGCGGGGCATGCCCTGGAAATAAGGCGGATTGCGCACGTAGGTGGAATCCTCTTCCCAATGGAACAGGCTGCCTTCGGGGGTATCCAGGTCGCGCCAGAGCTCGCCACCGTCGAACACGCTGGCATAGCTGCGCGTGTACATCTCGGAAGAAATGCAGGAACGGATCGCCGCCTGGACTTCTTCGGTGGTGGGCCAGAGGTCGCGCAGCCGCACGGCACGCCCCTCGGGATCCTGCCCCAGCGGATCATTGAGCAGGTCGATGTCCATGGTGCCGGCCAGCGCATAGGCCACCACCAGCGGCGGGGACATGAGATAGTTGAGCTTGACCTCTGAATGGATGCGGCCCTCGAAGTTGCGGTTGCCCGACAGCACCGAGACGACCGCCAGGTCGTTGGCGCGCACGGCTTCGGAAACCTCGGGAATCAGGGGGCCCGAATTGCCGATGCAGGTGGTGCAGCCGTAGCCGACCAGGTTGAAGCCCAACTGGTCCAGGTAGGTCGTCAGCCCGGCCTTCTCGTAGTAGTCCGTGACCACGCGGGAACCGGGCGCCAGGCTGGTCTTGACCCAGGGCTTGCGGCGCAGCCCGCGTTCCACCGCCTTCTTGGCCAGCAAGCCGGCCGCCATCATGACGGCGGGGTTGCTGGTGTTGGTGCACGAAGTGATGGCAGCGATGACCACGGCGCCGTGGTCGATCCGGAACTCGCCCGCATCGGGCAGCCGCACGGTCGCCGGGTTGGGCTTCGGCGCGCCGGGCAACGCGGCCAGGGACCTGGCCAGCGCGGGCTTGGCGTCGGTGAGCGCGATCCGGTCCTGCGGCCGCTTGGGGCCGGCGATCGAGGGCACCACCGTGTCCAGGTCCAGCTCCAGGCGCTCGGAATACTGCGGTTCATGCGCGGGATCGTGCCACAGGCCCTGGGCCTTGGCGTAGGCTTCGACCAGGGCGACCTGCTCGGCGGAACGGCCGGTGAAGCGCAGGTATTCCAGCGTCTCGTCGTCGATGGGGAAGATGGAGATGGTGGAGCCGTATTCCGGGCTCATGTTGCCGATGGTGGCGCGGTTGGCCAGCGGCACCGCGGCCACGCCGGGGCCGTAGAATTCGACGAACTTGCCCACCACGCCGTGCTTGCGCAGCATGTCGGTGATGGTCAGCACCAGGTCGGTGGCGGTGGTGCCTTCCGGCAGCGCGCCGGAAAGCTTGAACCCGACCACGCGCGGAATCAGCATCGAGATGGGCTGGCCCAGCATGGCGGCCTCGGCCTCGATCCCGCCGACCCCCCAGGCCACCACCCCCAGGCCGTTGACCATGGGCGTGTGCGAGTCCGTGCCCACACAGGTGTCGGGATAGGCTTCGGTGACGCCATCGACCTGGCGCGTGAACACGCCACGCGCCAGGTGTTCCAGGTTGACCTGGTGGACGATGCCGGTGTCCGGCGGCACGACGCGGAAATTGTCGAAGGCCGTCTGGCCCCAGCGCAGGAACTTGTAGCGCTCGACGTTGCGGCGGTATTCGATTTCCTGGTTGCGGCGGAAAGACTGGTTGTGGCCGAAATCATCGACGATCACCGAGTGGTCGATGACGAGTTCCACGGGGGCCAGGGGATTGATGCGGTCCGGCTGCCCCCCCAGCGCGCGCATGGCATCGCGCATGGCGGCCAGGTCGACCAGGGCGGGCACGCCGGTGAAATCCTGCAGCACGACCCGGGCCGGCGTGAAGGCGATCTCGCGGCTGGGCTCGGCGTCGGGATCCCAGCCCGCCAGGGCGCGGATCTCGTCGGCGCGAACGGCCACGCCGTCTTCGGTGCGCAGCAGGTTCTCCAGCAGGATCTTCAGGCCGTAGGGCAGGCGGCTCGGGTCGAGTCCGTGGTCCTTCAGCGCATCCAGACGCCAGATGCGGTAGGACTTGCCCCCCACATCCAGTGTTGCGAGCGCGCCGAAGCTGTTGGGGTGTGCCATGACATGTCCTCCTGTCGGTTCGAACACGGGCCGCCGGGGGACCTCCGCCACGGGGCCGCTGATCCGGTCCATCTTACACCCCCTGGCACCGGCGGCCATCCTTCGCGCCGGGCACGGACGCAAGGCTGCCGGCGCACATGGCCAACGACCGGACGCAGCCCAGGGTTAAGCGCGGTTTTCCCGGCGCCCGGGCCTACACTGGAACGATTCCTGTTCCTCCGGAGCACATTTCATGGCATTTCCCGAATTCTTCGCCCAGGCCCCGCGCATCGCGCTGCACGATCCGCTCGCCCAGCTGCTGGGCGCATCCGACGACGGCCTGATCGAGTACGGCTACGAAGACGCCGTGCGTCTGGCCGGCCATTCCTGCCCCACGGTGGCCGGCGCCTGGCTGATGACGGTGCGCGCGCTGCGCGCCCTGTATCCCGACGCCGCGCCGCAACGCGGCGACATCGACGTCACCTTCGCGGACGACGCCACCAACGGCGTCACCGGCGTCATCGCCAATGTGGTCAGCCTGGTCACCGGCGCCACCGTCGATACGGGCTTCAAGGGGCTGGCCGGCCAGCACGACCGGCGCAACCTGCTGCATTTCGGGGGCGACATCCCCGGAGAAATCGTCTTCACGCGCCGGGACACCGGCGATCAGGTGGCGGTGTCCTTCAGTGCCCAGGGCGTACCGGGCTCGCCGGCGGCCATGCCGATGCTGCAGAAGATCCTGTCCGGCCACGCCGACGAAACGGAAAAGCGGGATTTCGCCCAGCTCTGGCAAGACCGCGTGCGCCGCATCCTGGAAGCCATCGACCAGCCCGGGCTGGTCACGGTCAGCCCGCTGCCGCGAGCCGCCTGATCAGCTTTCGGCGCGCCCGGCCGATCCCTGGCGCCGCTCGTGCGTGCTGTAGTAGCGGCGCTTGTCTTCATACAGCGCGTGGTCGGCGTCCTTCAGGGCCTGCTCCAGGGCGGCGGGGTCGCGGCAGGTGGCCTCGCCGGCCGAAACGCTCAGCGGAATGCCGCCGTAGTACTGGTTGTTCAGCTCGATCAGCGAATGGATGTTGTCCAGCACCTTGCGGCTCGCCGTCTCGTCGTAGCCGGGCAGTATCACCACGAACTCGTCGCCGCCGATGCGGGCGGCCTGGCCCGGGCGATCGATCGCCTTGTTCAGGACCTCGCCGAAACGGCGCAGCAGATCGTCGCCCACCGCGTGGCCGCCCTCGTCGTTGGCCTGCTTCAGATTGTTCAGGTCCAGCGCGATGAATGACACCAGCGGCGCCCGCTTGCGCTGCAGGCGGCCCAGTTCGTCGACGAAATAGGAGCGGTTCTTCAGCTGGGTCAGCACATCGTGCTTGCCCAGGTATTCCAGGTAGGCTTCGGCTTTCTTGCGGGCCGTGATGTCGGTCAGCGAGACCAGCACCAGGCCCCAGTCGTCCTCGTGCCCCTGGAAGACCGACAGCTGCAGGTGTATGTGCAGGAGATCGCCTTCCAGGGTGTGATTCTGGACTTCTCTCTGGTGAAAGAGCCGGTCATGCCACAAGTCGATCAGCTGTTCGGCGAAGGTGGCGCGGGATTCCTCGCGGAAGACGTCGTTCATCCGCTCGATCAGCTGGTCCCGGGATTCCGCCTTGAACAGCGTCAGGGTGTAGTCATTGACGTCGATGATGCGGACTTCCTGGAGGCAGCGGTCGATGAAGTCGGGATGCACATCCAGGAATGTACGGAAATCGCTGATGTCCTGGCCGCGCAGTTCGTCGAACAGGCGCTTGATGGCGCTGAAATCCTCGACCCACAGGGAAACCGGCGCCTGCTGGAAGAATTCGCGGGCATCGCGCTCGCTGGCCTGGGCCCGGCGGCGGGCTTCCTGCAGCGGGGTGACGTCTTCCATGGCGACCAGGACCCGGTCCCAGGGTCGCTGCTCGTCGGCCAGCACCACGGCCTTCAGTGACAGGTCCAGGCGGCGGCCATCCAGTGCGTAGTTCACGGTCTGGCTCTGGAAGCCCCCCTGGCCGAGCCAGAGCTGGTTGAGTTCCGCGGCCAGCCCCTCGAACGTGTCGTCGCGCAATACCTCGGCCAGCCGGTCCATCAGTTCGGGCTGCGAGCGTGCGCCGAACAGGGACAAGGCCTGGCGATTGACGCGCAGGATCCGGATCAGGCCGGCGCAATGCCGCAACCGGTCGCGGTCCTGCAGCAGCCAGGCCCGCAGGTCGGTGACGCCTTCCGCGCGCCAGCGTTCGAACTGGGCATGCAAGGCGCTGTAGTCCTCGAGCCACAAGGCCATGGGCGTGGCCTCGAAGAAATCCGGCATGCCGGTTTCCTGAGACCGCCATTCGGCCGACACCGCCCGCCCTTCATCCATCCTGGCCCCGCTCGCACGTTAAAGCAGGGATTCTAAAGGAATATCCTGTGCAGACACCCTATTTTCGCCGCCGTAAAAGGTCATTCCACATGCGTTAGAGAAAACACCAATGGACATGAATTCGAATAAATACATGGGGATGGACAATATGATGGGGCAGCGATCCCGAAACCAGGCCCGGGGTTCACAATAAGGCCATCGGCCCCGATGTCCGAACGCGGCCCCGGCCGCGCCGGAAGGCCGCATCGCCGGCACCGCCCGCCCTCCCGGCACGCGCCGCGTCCGGCCCACGACGAACGACGAGGATGGAGACTGCCTTGAACACACCCGCCCGCACCGCGCCGCCGCGCCCCGAAGACGAAGCCCTGGGATTGCCGGCCAACCTCATGTACGGGTTCCAGCACGTCCTGACCATGTACGGCGGCATCATCGCCGTGCCGCTGATCGTGGGCCAGGCCGCCGGGCTGGACGGCACCGAAATCGGCGTACTGATCGCATCCTGCCTGTTCATGGGCGGCCTGGCGACCCTGCTGCAGACGCTGGGCATTCCGTTCTTCGGCTGCCAGCTGCCCCTGGTCCAGGGCGTGTCCTTTGCCAGCGTGGCCACCATCGTCGCCATCCTGACGGCCGGCGGCGGCCTGCCGTCCGTCTTCGGCGCCGTCATGGCCGCCGCCCTGCTCGGCCTGCTGATCACCCCGGTGTTTTCGCGCATCATCCGCTTCTTTCCACCACTGGTGACCGGATCGGTCATCACCACCATCGGCCTGTCGCTGATGCCGGTGGCCGCGAACTGGTCCATGGGCGGCAATCCCAAGGCGGCCGACTACGGCAGCATGGCCAACATCGGCCTGGCCACCGCCACCCTGTCCATCGTGCTGCTGCTCAGCAAGCTCGGCAGCGCAGCCGTCTCGCGCCTGTCGATCCTGCTGGCCATGGCGCTGGGCACGGTCATCGCCTGGGGCGCCGGCATGACCGATTTTTCGCGGGCCCTCGACGGCCCGTCCTTCGCCCTGCCGACCCTGTTCCATTTTGGCTGGCCCGAGTTCCATCCCGCCGCGATCGTGTCGATGTTCATCGTCATCCTGGTGGTCCTGGTGGAGACGTCCGCCGACATCCTGGCGGTGGGCGACATCATCGACACCCGGATCGATTCGCACCGTCTGGGCGACGGGCTGCGCGCCGACATGATTTCCAGCGTGGTGGCGCCCGTCTTCGGCTCCTTCACGCAAAGCGCCTTCGCCCAGAACGTGGGCCTGGTCGCCGTCACCGGCGTCAAGAGCCGCTACGTGGTCGCCACCAGCGGCCTGATCCTGCTGGGGCTGGGGCTGCTGCCGGTGATCGGCCGCTTCATCGCCGCCGTGCCCACGGCCGTGCTGGGCGGCGCCGGCCTGGTGCTGTTCGGCACCGTGGCCGCCAGCGGCATCCGCACCCTGGCCCGGGTCGACTACGAAAACAACATGAACCTGATCATCGTGGCGACTTCCGTCGGTTTCGGCATGATCCCCATCGCGGCGCCCCATTTCTATGCCCACTTCCCGGCCTGGGTCGCAACGATCTTCCACTCCGGCATCAGCTCGGCCGCCATCATGGCCATCACCCTGAACCTGTTGTTCAACCACCTGACCCTGGGCAATTCCGACCGGCAATCCGTTTTCGTCGCCGGTACCCGCCCCGCCTCCGGGGATCACTGATCCGAACCACACCCCGAAGGCCGGGCATCCGTCCCTCGGGGTGTATTTCATTTGAATACGCCATCCGGAACGGGCCGATGCTATGCTGCATTCCCCGACACGCCGCCCATCCGTTCCGCATGGAAGCTCTGAACCACACCCTTTTCCTCTGGATCAATGCCAGCACCCCCTCGGCGGCGGCCCTGCTGCTGGGCCGCTTCCTGTCCAACGGCCTGATCTACCTGTTTCCCCTGTACCTGGTGCTGAGCTGGCTGCGCGCCGATGCAGCCGGACGCGAAGCCCTGCTGCAGGCGGCCGTCAGCGCGGCCATCGCCATGCTGCTGTCCTGGTCGATCGCCCAGGTCTGGTTCCACCCGCGCCCCTTCGTCATCGGCCTGGGCCACCAGTACATCCCCCACGCACCGACCGCTTCGTTCCCGAGCAACCACCTGAGCTTCGCCTGGGCGATCTGCGCCGGGCTGGCCCTGCATCCGGTCCGCCGGAAGGCCGCCGGGCTGCTGGCCCTGGCCGCGCTGCCGATCGCCTGGGCGCGCATCTACATGGGCATCCACTTCCCGCTGGACATGGCCGGCGCCCTGCTCACCGGCCTGGCCGCCGCGGCGATCGGCCTGCCGCTGCGCGGCTCGCTGATTCCGTCCCTGAGACGCTGCATCGAACCCGCCTACCGCCTGGTCTTCGCCTGGCCGATCCGCAAGGGCTGGATGCGCGCCTGACCCCCTGCGGTCCGGGCCGCCCGGCACCGCGCCGGTGCGGGGGGCCGCAGGCTGCGTTCATCTCCGGTTCATGCCGTGCAGGCGATCATGGCGCCGTTGCAAACCGTCTTCCCGATTCGATCCCATGTCAGCCCCTGCCCGCTACAGCCGCCTGTCCATCAGCCTGCACTGGCTCACCCTGCTTCTGATCGTCGTGGTCTATTCCATGATGGAATTCAAGGGCCTGTTCCCCAAGGACAGCCCGGAACGCGCCTTCATGAAGATGCTGCATGCCTCGTGCGGCCTGACCATCCTGGCGCTGACCGCGATCCGTCTGGCGACACGCCCGTTCCAGCACACGCCGGCCATCACGCCGGCGCCCGCCGCCTGGGAACAGACCGTCGCCCGCCTGATGCACGCGGCCCTGTATGCAATGCTGATCGCCCTGCCCCTGCTGGCCTGGTTCGGCATCAACTCCTTCGGCGGCACGGTCAAGGCCTGGGGCATGGCACTGCCCGCCCTGACCGGCGTGGACAAGGCCCTGGGCCGCACGCTGATCGACACGCACAAGCTGATCGCCAACATCGGCTATGCCCTGATCGGCCTGCATGCCCTGGCTGCGCTGAAGCACCATTACATCAGCCGGGACGACACCCTGCGCCGCATGCTGCCATCGCGCGCCTGACGGCGCGGGCACACGTGCCCGGCGGATGGCCCGCCGGGCACGTCGCATCACAGGTCCTGGCGTGCGATTGCCATGGCCTCTCGCAGGACCGACAGGTCGCCGATATGATTGGCCAGCAACAGGATCAGGCGGGCATTGGCCTGCACGCTCTGTTCATCGCTGAGATCCCGGTGCATCTCGATCAGCGCCTCGTAGAAATCGTCGCCGGGGGTGTAGGCGCGCGCATAGCGGCGGCCGGGTTCGCCGAAATTCAGGTTCAGGTTCAGTCCCATGGCATTCATTCCGGATTGCAGGTTGCGCGGGCCAGCGCCTGCCGGACCCGCTTGGCGTCCACGACGCGCCAGCGGGCCGCGACATGCTGGTCCGGACGGATCAGCCAGGCCGACCCCGGCCGGGCGTCGTAGCGTTCGGCGAAGCGGCCGGTGTAATCCTCGAAGACCCGGAAACCGTGCGGCGAGCGGCCGCCAGCCGGAGTCACGAGGATGACGTCCACCGGCAACGGGCCGGACATCAGCGCCTGCAGGGCATCGGCCTGCGCGACATCGCCCGGCTTGTCCACATAGACCAGCAGCTGGAACCGGTTGCCCAGCCGCTCCAGCAGCCAGAAATGATCCACCTGGGCCCGCATGGGGCTGTCGTCGCAAGCCGAGCCGGGCACCATGTCCCCGGCGAAGGCGGCCTCGTCGGGCGTGTTCAGGGGGGAATCGGCCAGAATCGCCGGAACCGACAGGCGGCCCGAATTCACCAGCGCCCGCGCAAAGGGATAGTGGCGCGCCAGCCCCAGCACCGCGTTGCGGAAGGCGAGTGAAGTCTTCGTCTTGGGCGTGATGAAATCCGTGGACCGCGTGGAATTCAGCAGATTCTCGTCGGCGGCGTAGGTCCGCTCATCGGAATACGTGTCCAGCAGGCGGTCGGGCGCACGGCCTTCCATCACCAGCCGCAGCTTCCAGATCAGATTGTCCGTGTCCTGGATGCCCGAATTGGCGCCGCGCGCACCGAAGGGCGACACCTGGTGGGCCGCATCGCCGACGAACAGGGCGCGGCCATGGCGGAACTTGCCCATGCGCCGGCACTGGAACGTGTAGACGCTGACCCATTCAAGCTCGAATTCGTGCTCTTCGCCCAGCATGGCCCTGATGCGCGGAATGACCCGCTCGGGGCGCTTTTCTTCCTCGGGGTCGGCGTCCCAGCCGAGCTGGAAATCGATGCGCCAGACATTGTCGGCCTGGTGGTGCAGCAGAACCGACTGGCCCGGGTGGAAAGGCGGATCGAACCAGAACCAGCGCTCGGCGGGGAAATCGGCCTTCATCACCACGTCGGCGATCAGGAAGCGGTCCATGAAGATCTTGCCTTCGGCTTCCAGCCCCATCATGCGGCGGATGGAACTGCGCGCGCCATCGGCCACGATGAGCCAGTCGGCCTCCACCGGATAGGTGCCGTCCGGCGTCTCGACCTGCAGCGCGACGCCATCGTCTCCCACGCGCACGGACACGACCTTGTTGCGGAACCGCAGGTCCAGCGACGGCAGGGCCTGGGCCCGCTTCACCATGAATTCTTCCAGGTAGTACTGCTGCAGATTGATCATGCCCGGCCGATGGTGATCGGGCTGAGGCAGCAGGTTGAAGCTGTAGACCTCTTCGCTGCGAAAGAACGTCCGCCCCACGTTCCAGCTGACGCCCTTGTCCACGCAGGGCTGGCCAACCCCCAGGCGGTCCAGCACTTCCAGGGCGCGCTTGGCGTAGCAGACCCCGCGCGAACCGACGGAGACGGTATCGTCGTCATCGAGCAGCAGCACGGGTACGTTCTGCTGGGCCAGATCGATGGCGGCGGCCAGACCGACCGGGCCGGCGCCCACGACCACCACCGGATGGCGCACGGGCGTGCCCGATCCCAGTTCGCGCGGCGGACGGTATTCGAACTTCTGGTACTGATAGGTACTGAGCATGTATGTCTCCTGCGGACCGGTGCGGGCCGCGGCCACAAGGCCGCGGGGCCGGTCCCGCGATCAGTTTTCCGCCTGCAGGCCGTGCCACATTTCCCGGTCGCGCTCGGCCGTCCAGATGCGCGGATGGCGGATGCCGCTGGCCTCGTCCATGGCCCTGACCACGTCGAACGGCAGGCAGTGTTCGTAGATGAAGACCTGGGCGAACTTCGGATCCATGGCGCGGCGGATGTGGGCCATGGCCTGCTTGAGATCCATGCCCCGGGCATGTGCCTCGCAGGCGGACGAGTACAGCGTGGTGACGAAGTCGCGCGTGTAGGCCAGGCCCGCGGCAACCTGTTCGGGCGTCACCAGCGCCGGACCGCGGCCCGGGACCAGCTTCTCGGCTCCCAGCGCGGCCAGCGCATCCAGGGTGGCCGGCCAATCCGCCAGCTGTGCATCGCCGGTGTAGCAGGCGGCGTCGTATTCGACCAGGTCGCCGGAGAACAGGACTTTTTCGGACGGCACCCACACCACGGTATCGCCCCGGGTGTGGCCCGAGCCGGGGTGGAAGACGCGAACTTCCAGGTCGCCGCCCATCCACAGGCTGATGCCTTCGCGAAAGACCAGCGTCGGCCAGGTCAGGCCCGGGATCGACTCGAAGGACTGGAACAGGCGCGGAAAACGCTCGTATTCGGATTGCATGTCCTGCGCGCCGCGTTCCACGATCATCTCGTAGGTGCCCTGGCTGGCGATGACTTCCTGCAGGCCCTCGTCGCGGTAGGCGGAAGCGCCCAGCACCCGCACGGCATGGTAGTGCGACAGCACGGCGTACTTGATGGGCTTGTCGGTGATCTTGCGGATTTCCGCGATCAGCCGCCTTGCCATCACGGGCGTGGCGAGCGTGTCACAGATCAGGACGGCCTCGTCGCCGATGACGACGCCGGTGTTGGGATCGCCTTCGGCGGTATAGGACCAGCAGTGCTCGGACAGACGGGCAAAGGTGGTTTTCTTTTCTTCCAGGTCGGCTACGGATGCGAATTGCTTGCTCATGATGGATGGCTCCCGGTGTTTCACATGCCCAGGTACGCAGCGCGCACCTGTTCGTTGCGGATCATGTCCTGGCCGGTGCCCGACAGCACGATGCGGCCGGTTTCCAGGACGTAGGCGCGATCGGCGATGCCCAGCGCGGCGAAGGCGTTCTGCTCGACCAGCAGGATGGTGATGCCCTGGGCCTTGAGCGTGCGGATGACGTTGAAGACTTCCTCGACCAGCAGGGGCGCCAGGCCCATGGACGGCTCGTCGAGCAGCAGCAGGCGCGGCCGCCCCATCAGGGCGCGGCTGATGGCCAGCATCTGCTGCTGCCCGCCCGACAGCGTCCCCGCGGGCAGGCGACGCTTTTCACGCAGCACGGGGAACATCGCGTAGACGCGCTCCAGGTCTTCTTCCACCTGGACGGCGGGCCGCAGGTAGGCGCCAAGGCGCAGGTTGTCCTCGATCGACAGGGGGCCGAAGACCTGGCGGCCCTCCGGGCTGTGGCAGATGCCGGCCCGCACCCGCCGGTCGGCCCGCACCCGGGACAGATCCTGCCCCGCGAAGCGGATGCGGCCGGCGCTCATGGGCTGGATGCCGGACAGCGTGCGCAGGAACGTGGTCTTGCCCGCCCCGTTGGCTCCGACCAGGGCCACGAGCTCGCCCTTGAAGACATCCAGGCTGATGCCCTTGAGCGCCTGGATGCGCCCGTAACAGGACTCGAGGTCGCGGACTTCGAGCAGCGGCTCGCGCGCGGCGGCCGCCAGGTGGCCGAAGCCCCCCGCCTGGCTGCCGCCCAGGCCGACCGTTTCAGGGGCAAGCGATACGATGCGGTGGTAGAGTTCGCGATATTCGGCGCGGGCCTGCTCGCCGAACAGCGGATCCCGGTGATCGGAAAAAGCGGCCGCGATGCCGGCCCAGTCTTCGGGCTGAAGCACCTGGCGCGCCAGGGGAAAGGCTTCTTTTTCCTCGGTCCGGATATGCCGCTTGAGCTGGTCGGCGTAGCGGCGCAGGCCCTCGATGAACCCGGGCTGGTCCGACAGGCGCCCACCCTGTCCCAGGAAACGGCGCAGAGTGCGCAGGTTTTCGGGCCCCTGGCGATGCTCGGCCTCCAGGGTGTCCAGGATGGAGGCGGCGGCCTCCGGGGCGCGCCGGCGTAGCGCCAGGAACAGGTACTGATCCTCTTTGGCGTGATGGCAGCCATCCATGAATTCCTGGATGTAGTCGAATAAGGCATGGAAGAAGCCTTCCTCGACCGGCTCGCCCGCCTCCAGTTCGCCGGCCACCCAGTCGATGGTGGTGGCGATGCGCCAGAGATTGCGGTGTTCTTCCTGAATGATGTCCAGTGCGTGCATGATGTCCCCGATCAGGCGTGGCCGCCCAGGTAGGCCGCGATCACGTCCGGATTGCCGCGGACTTCAGGCCCCGAGCCTTCGGCCAGCCGCTTGCCGTAATCCAGCACCAGGATCCGGTCGGACAGGTTCATGACCATCTTCATGTCGTGTTCGACCAGGACGACGGTGATGCCGGTCTCGGCGATCCGGCGCACCAGGGCGTCGACTTCCTGGGTTTCCTTTGGGTTGAGCCCGGCGGCCGGTTCGTCCAGGAACAGCAGGCGCGGCTTCATGGCCAGGGCCCGGGCGATCTCCAGGCGCTTGAGCGCCCCGTAGGGCATGCTGTCGGCACGCGACCGGACATAGGCCCCCAGGCCCACGAATTCCATCAGGCCGGCCGATTCCTCGCGCAGCGCCCGGTCGCGGCGTCTCAGGGCGGGCGTGCGCAGCAAGGCCTTGAACAGGCTGCCGTCCAGGTGCAGGTGGGCGCCGACCATGACGTTCTCGAGGGCGCTCATGTTCATCCAGACCTGCAGGTTCTGGAAGGTGCGCGCCATGCCCCGGCGGGCCAGTTCGTAGGGGGTGCGTCCCTGGATTTCCCGCCCGTCCAGGCGCACGGCACCCGCCGTGGGCCGGTAGATCCCGGTGATCAGGTTGAACAGGGTCGTCTTGCCGGCGCCATTGGGGCCGATGACGGAATACACGATGCCTTCATCCACGGAAAAACTGACGTCCTGGACGGCCCGGACATTGCCGAACTGGATGGAAATGCGGTCGACTTCGAGCAGGGCCATGGCGTCAGTCCTCCAGGCGCAGGCGCGCCGCCAGGGTGGGCACCAGGCCGCGCGGCAGGAAGATCATGCACAGCATCAGGATGGCGCCGAAGACCACGACTTCCCAGCCTTCGAAGGTTGCCAGCGCCTGCGGCAGCGCCGTCAGCAGCACGGCTCCCAGCACCGAGCCGAAGACCGATGCCATGCCGCCCACCACGACCATGGTGACCAGTTCGATCGAATGGAAGAAGTTGGCCACCTCGGGCGTCACGAAACCGACGTAATGCGCCAGGACGCTGCCCATGATGCTGGCGACGACGGCCGACAGCACGAAAACGGCGGTCTTGTAGCGCGGCACGTCCACCCCCACGACCTGGGAGGCGATCTCGGAACCATGCAGGCCCCGCAAGGCGCGGCCGAACGGCGAGTCGATCAGGTTGAGCGCGCCCCACACGCTCAGCAGCAGGATGACGGCCACCACCCAGTACCACTGCGTGTCGCGCATCAGTTCGTGGCCGAACAGTTCCATCGACTGCACCGGCATGCCGTCGGGCCCGCCGGTCCAGGCGGCCTCGTTGCGGATGACGATGTTGATGATGATGCCCAGCCCCAGCGTCGCCATGGCCAGGTAGTGTCCCTTGAGGCGCAGGATCGGCCGCGCCACCAGCAGCGCCAGCAGCCCCGTGCCGGCGGCTCCGGCCACCAGCGCCAGCAGCGGATGCCAGCCGAAATGGGCGGGCAGCACTGCCGAGGCGTAGGCGCCCAGGCCCACGAAGCCTGCGTGGCCCAGGCTGATCTGGCCTGCGTAGCCGATCAGCAGGTTCAGGCTGAGGACGATCACCGCATTGATGCACATGCGGATGACGAGGTCCAGGTAATAGCTGTTGGGCACCAGGAAGGGCGCCACGGCCAGGGCCAGGGCCAGGATGCCCAGGCCGGCGAAGGAACGTCCGCGCATGCTCATACCCGCTCCGTCGAGAGGCCGCCGAACAGGCCGCGCGGCATGAAGAACAGGATCAGCAGGATCAGGACGAAGGGGATGGCGTCCTTGTACGCCGAGGAGACGTAGCCCGCGCCCATGGCTTCCAGCACGCCGACCAGCAGGCCGCCGACCACCGCGCCCAGGCCGCTGCCCAGGCCGCCCACCACCGCGGCCACGAAGCCCTTCAGGCCCAGCATGATGCCCACATCGTAGGACGTCAGCGTGATCGGCGTGATGAGGATGCCGCCGAGTGCGCCGAGCGCGGCGGCCAGGGCGAAGCTCATGAGCAGGACCCAGCCCGTGCTGACGCCCACCAGTTGCGCGGCGACCCGGTTGTAGGCCGTGGCCAGCATGGCCTTGCCCGCCAGCGTGCGGCTGAAGAAATACCACAGCAGCGCCACCACGACCGCCGTCACCCCGAACACCCAGAAGCTCTGCGGCTGCAGCGTCGCGCCCAGAAGCGAAAAGGGTGCGTGATCGGAAAACGGCGGCAGGCTGTGGGCGCCCTTGCCCAGCCAGACCTGGATCAGGCCGCGCAGCACCAGCGAAGCGCCGATGGTGATGATGATCAGGGTGACCGTGTCCGCGTCCTTGACCGGCTCGATGGCGCATTTTTCGAGCAGCACCCCTACCAGCGCCGGCAGCAGCACCGCCAGCGCGAAGGCGGGCGCCCAGTGCAGGCCCGCCTGGGTGAAGAACACGGCCAGCATGCCGCCCAGCATGATGAATTCGCCCTGGGCGAAATTGATCACGTGGCTGGCGTTGTAGATCAGGTTGAAGCCCAGGGCGGCCAGGGCATAAGTCGCCCCGACGGTCAGGCCCGAAAACAGGAACTGCAGGAACTCCGCATGCACGGCTTGTCTCCTTGCCGGGACGCGATGCCGTTCCGCGCATGGCGGAGGGCCTACGATCCCGATATATTACAAATCGATTTTTTAATCATCATATTTGGTATCGGAGAAAACATAGAGGACAAGCGCAGGATGATCAAGAGGATCTGATGAATAACCCACAGCCATTCGGGAAAACCATCAATTGAATCCCGGGTCCAACTCATCCATTCATCGGATCACCCTCTGGATCCAGGCCTATCCACACAATACGCAAAAAATGTTTTTTTCTTGAAATTTGTATCATCACGGCCTGAAACAGGCTGCCAGGCCGTGTGGCCGGCCGGATGCAGAGGCGGCTGCCCGGGAATCAGAGCGAGATCGAGACCAGCGGATCGTCGGAGGGAAACCGCTCGAAGCCGTCTTCCAGGCGCGCCGGCACCGTGCCGTCGGCCAGCCGCATATGGGCGTCCAGGTGCCATTCGGACGGCTCGGCCAGGCGGCGGTACAGTTCGCGGCACACCATGCGCGCGGACTGCCCCGGCCAGTCTGCCGGCAGCAGCACTTCCGGCAATTCGGGATCGCGCAGCAGCAGGCGGCGGTAATCATGGATCATCAGCACCCGCGTCAGGAAGGCCTCCTCGGGTTCCAGGCGGGTCCGGCGGTCGCGCCGCAATTCGGCCAGGATCGGCAGGTAGTCGGCCACGAAGGCGGCATAGGACTCGGCCAGGCGTTCCAGGTTCCAGGCACGGGCGACGAGGTCGGCGTCGGATGCCGTCAGGGTGATGCGAGCATCGGCCGCCAGCAGGGGCAGCAGGCTGCCCAGCATGTCGCCCAGGCCGTCGGCCTCGAGGGCATCGTAGACGGCCTCCAGGTGCGTCGACGGGTGCACGAAGCAATCGCTTCCGAGGCTGCCGAAGCCCTGCCACAGCAGGGCCTGGCGCAGGCGGTCGCGCTGCCGGGCATCGAGTTCGCCGACCACCAGGATCAGGCGCCAGCGGCGATCCCAGATCGGTGCGTGGGATGAATAGATGTGGCGCGAGGCTTCCTCGAAGCGCAGGCGCCCCGAATCGGTCAGCACGTATTCGGCCCGGCGCCCGTGGGTATCGGCACGCAGCCATTTCTCCTTGCCGAGGCGGAACACCGAGGTGCGCACCAGGCGCTCGTTCAGGCCCAGGGGCTCGAGCAGGTGGATCAGGCTGCCCAGCCAGATCCGGCCGCCGCGCGGCAGGACGGCATCGCCGAAGACCGACATGATCAGTGAACCCGCGCGCACTCGCTGCTGTTGACGGAAACGGTCGATGCGGTGCTGGATGGCGGGAATCAAGGCGGTCGGAGCGTGGTTTTCAGGATTGGCGGCCTTCGGATCGGGTGTTCTGGATGGCGAAGAATCCTTCCTTGTGGATGAGTGCGTCCTTCGCGCCCAGCGACTTGACCGCCGCGACGCAGGCGTCCACGAATTCCGGACTGCCCGCGATGAAAATACTGTGCGCGGACAGGTCGGGATACAGGCTGGGCAGGATGGCATCGATGCGGCCTTCCAGGTAGCCTTCCCGCTGTTCGCGCGTCAGGGTTATTTTATAGTCGAAATTGCGATGCTTGGTGCGCCACCAGGCCATCATGCCCTGGCCATAGACGTCTTCTGCGGTGCGGGCCGAGAAGATCAGGTCCACTTTCTTGCGATAGCCGCGCCGCAGCGCGGCCTCTGCCAGGTCCAGGATGGGCGCCAGGCCCGTGCCCGCCGCCAGGCAGAGCACCGGGGTTTCCGCGGACGGATCGCCGATGAACGTGCCATAGGCGCCATTGATCTTGACGCTGTCGCCAACCCGCAACGTGTCGTGGATCCAGGCGCTGGTGACCCCGTCGTCCGCCCGTGCCACCTGCAGGGTGATCTCGCCATCGGGGCGAGGCGCATTGGCGATCGAATAGGCCCGCCTGGGGATGTCGGCGCGCTCGTCGCCCAGCGTGACGTACTGGCCCGGCCAGTAGCGGATCGGCTGGCCCACCGGGCGCAGGCGGATCTCCAGGGTGCGGCGGGCCACCTCGCGGCGCTCGATCAGGACGAACAGCGCGCCTTCCCGCGGCGGAAACAGCTTCGGCCGCGCATCGGCCGTACCCCATTCGATCACCATCTCGTCGGAGATGGGCTTGGCCATGCACATCAGGCCGTAGCCCTGGCGGCGCTCTTCTGCCGACAGGGCCATGTCCAGCACCATCCCCTGGTCGTACTGGCCTTCCAGGACACGGACCTTGCATTCGCCGCAGGCGCCGGCACGGCAGTTGTTGGGCAGCGCGTAGCCGGCCCTTTCGAGGGCCATCAGGACTGTGTCGCTGTCCTTGCATTCCACGGACTTGCCGGAGGGTTGGATGATGATGCGTGACATGAAAGCTTCCGTTTCTTTCGACTTTCTGGGAGGTGGCCCCGCCGCCAGGGGCACGGGCGGGGCCGGGATGGACCGCGGGAGCGGGACGCGCAGCGCCCCGTCCGGTCAGAACACCGGGATGATGTCCTGCATTTCCACGTCCGAGATCTCGTGCCCGGTGATCCCGACTTCCGGAATCGCGGGGAACGGAATGTCGTAGCGGTCCAGGACGCCCTTGAGATTCAGCATCGCGTTCTTCCAGTTCTCGAGCTTGGCTTCGTAGGTGGGGATGCCGAAGCCGGCGTCGCGGGCAATGGCCTCGGCTTCGCGCTGCGTGGCGATGAAGTCGTCGGGCAGGTCCCAGAATTCCATCGGCGGCTCGAACAGCACGGCCGACAGGAACAGGTAGCCGGCGCGGATCTGCTTGGTGACGACGGACTTGTGCTCTTCGCTGAGCCCCGGGTAATCGCGCTCCATCACGGCCATGCAGATCGCCATGTGGCGGCCCTCGTCGCGGCCGATGTTCTTGAAGGCTTCCTTGAACACCGGTTCACGCGAGTTTTCGTACATCTGCTTGAAGATGGTGGCGGCGGCGATCTCTCCCATGAGGAAGGAGCTGAACAGCACCGCCAGGTCGTACTTGGGCACGGCGTTCTTGTAGCCGTTCCAGTAGCGCGCGCCGTTGAAATACAGCCACTTGGCGTTTTTCTGCAGGCGCCGGCCGATGTCGGTCTTGGGCTCGTAGGTGAGCGGGTCGGGATGATCGAGCAGCTTGGTGATGGACAGGCCGCACATGATCTCGTGGTTCTGCTCGTCGCTGGTGACCGAGAAGAAGCACTTGCGCACGGGGTCTTCTTCATGGACCTCGTAGGTCTTGATCAGGGCCTCGGCGAAGACCGGGGGCGCGGAGGCATCGAACACGGACAGCAGCGTCCACCAGTAGGCGATGCATTCGCGTTCTTCCCAGGAATAGCTCTCGACGTCGAGCGTATCCCAGGGCAGTTTCTCGGGTTCCCAGTATTCCCTGAGCGAGGCTTCCCAGACTTCTTGCAGCTTCTGGGTCTTGCGATGCCAGGACAGGGGATAGACGTTGGGCTGTTCAATTTCGGGTGGAAATTCCATCTTGTCCGAAAAGCGTTCCTTGCTGGACATGAAAGGGCTCCTTTGGATGGGGGGTACGAGGGTAGGTTCTGGTCCTGCTGGCCCGATCCGGATCAGGCACGGCTCAATCATGTTACTTGAATAACGCTTCTGTCAAATTATTTGTATCGCTTGAGACCTAGGGTTTTCCAGAGTGAATGGATAGAAACCGCCATGAACGTCGAAAATACCCTATGAAACCATTGATTTTCCTTGTTATTCGATTGCTTGATGAATCCATCACCAAAAAAGATAAATTAGGTTTGATTGAAAAGTTGCCTTCCAAAAGTGATACATTAATCGACATCAAATATGAAGTTTCGTATTTCTAAAAATGCCGTCCCGCTTATGGGCCGGCACAGGAGGACCCATGCCGCATCCCCTGCTCGACACGCACCGCCCCCTGCTCGACCGCGCCCTGCAAGCCATCGCCACGCGCGGCTACTGGGCGGCGTTCGCGGAATCGCCCAGTCCCAAGGCCTACGGCGAAGACGCGCCCGAGGCAGGCCGCGCCGCCTTCGAGGCGCATCTGGGCAAACCCTTCGAACTCGGCCAACCGGGGCAGTGCGGGTGGCACGAAGATGAAACTTCCCCTTACGGCATGCCGCTGGGCATCCGCTACCCCCAGTCCGATCCCCAGGCCCTCGTGCAGGCGGCCCTGGCGGCCATGCCGGCCTGGCAGGCACTGGGCGCCGAAGGCCGCACCGGCATCTGCCTGGAAATCCTGCAGCGGCTGAACCGCCAGAGCTTCGAGATCGCTCATGCGGTCATGATGACCAGCGGCCAGGGCTGGATGATGGCCTTCCAGGCAGGCGGCCCGCATGCCCAGGACCGCGGTCTGGAGGCCGTGGCCTACGCCTGGCGCGAAATGTCGTTCATCCCCGCCGAGGCCACCTGGGAAAAACCGCAGGGCAAGCATCCGGCCCTGGTCATGCGCAAGCACTATGAAATCGTCGGCCGCGGCGTCGGCGTGGTCATCGGCTGCGCGACCTTCCCCACCTGGAACACGTATCCGGGGCTGTTCGCCGCCCTGGCCACCGGCAACCCCGTCATCCTGAAGCCCCACGGCAACGTCGTCCTGCCGGCCGCCATCACGGTCCGCACGATCCGCGCCGTACTGGCCGAAAACGGCCTGGATCCGGATCTGGTCACCCTGTGCCTGCCGCCCGACCACGAAACCGCGCACGCGCTGTACACCCACCCGGAAGTCCGCTCGATCGACTACACGGGCGGCAACGTCTTCGGCCGGTGGCTGCTGGACAACTGCCGCCAGGCCCAGGTCTACGCAGAACTCGCCGGCGTCAACAGCATCGTGATCGATTCCACCGACGACTATGCGGGCATGCTGCGCAACCTGGCCTTCACCCTATCGCTCTATTCCGGGCAGATGTGCACGACGTCCCAGGCGATCGTGATCCCCGCGCAGGGCATCGATACCGACCAGGGCCGGAAATCCTTCGACCAGGTGGGACAGGACCTGGCCCAGGCGATCGAGCGCTTCCTGGAAAAACCCGAGACCGCCCTGGCCGTGCTGGGCGCGATCCAGTCCGACGCCACGCTGGCCCGCATCGACGAGGCCGCGGGCGGCGGCATGGGCCAGGTCGTGCTGGCGCCCAAGGCACTGCACTACGAGGCTTTCCCCCAGGCGCGGGCGCGCACGCCGGCCCTGCTGGCCTGCGACGCGCGGGACTCCGGACACTACGCCAGGGAACAGTTCGGCCCCATCAGTTTCCTGGTGCGTGCCGACGACACGGACACCGCCCTTGCGCTGGCCGAAGACCTGGCGCGCCGGCACGGCGCCCTGACGCTCTCGGTCTACAGCACCCGCGACGCAGTGCTGGACGCCGCCGTCCGGATGTCCTGGCGCGCCAAGGTCGCACTGTCCATCAACCTGACGGGCGGCGTCTTCGTGAACCAGTCGGCAGCCTTCTCCGATTTCCACGGCACGGGCGGCAACCCGGCGGCCAACGCCTCGTACGCGGATTCGGCCTTCGTGGCCAACCGCTTCCGGGTCGTGCAGCGCCGCCGCCACGCCTGACAACCGCTCACGATCCGAGAAGGCCCGCATCCATGACCTACCAGAACATCCGCTTTTCCATCGACGAAGGCGTCGCCCGCCTGACCCTGGCACGGCCCGACAAGCTCAACAGCTTCACCGAAGCCATGCACTTCGAGGTACGCGACGCGCTGGACCGCGTCCAGCGCGACAGCGCGGTCCGCGTGCTGGTCCTGGGCGGCGCAGGCCGCGGCTTCTGCGCAGGCCAGGACCTGGGCGACCGCGCCATGCAGATCGGCGCCGGCCAGACGCCCGACCTGGGCGCCACCGTCGAGGCCTTCTACAAGCCGCTGATCCTGGCCCTGCAGAACCTCCGGGTGCCTTCCCTGGCGGCCGTCAACGGAATCGCCGCGGGTGCGGGCGCTTCGATCGCCCTGGCCTGCGACCTGGTCGTCGCCGCCGAATCCGCCTATTTCCTGCAGGCCTTCAGTAAGGTCGGCCTGATCCCCGACACCGGCGGCACCTGGCTGCTGCCCCAGCGCATCGGCATGGCGCGCGCCATGGGCCTGGCCCTGCTGGCCGAGCGGCTGCCCGCGCGGCAGGCGGCCGACTGGGGCCTGATCTGGTCCTGCGTTGCCGACGATGCCTTCGAGGCCGAGATCGACCGGCTGGCCACGCAGCTGGCCCAGGCGCCGACCCGCGCACTGGTGCGCACGCGCCAGGCGATGCATGCCGCCGCCTCGCACACGCTGGAGCAGCAGCTTTCGATGGAAGCCGGCATCATGCGCGAGCTGGGCTGGCGGCACGACTACGCGGAAGGCGTCGCCGCCTTCCTGGAAAAACGGCCCGCCCGGTTCACGGGGGAATGACCGCATGGCTGCCCTGGACCCCAGTACGATCGTCGCCGTGGTTGGCGCCGGCACCATGGGCGCCGGCATCGCCCAGGTCGCGGCACTGGCCGGACACCCCGTCCGCCTGCACGACGCCCGCCCGGGCGCCGCGGCCCAGGCCATCGCCGGCATCCAGGACAGCCTGCGCACCCTGGCGGCCAGGGGCAAGCTGGATGCCGGCCTGGCACAAGCCGCCGGCCAGGCCCTGAGCCCTGCCGACGACCTGGCCGGCCTGGCCGGGTGCGGCCTGGTCGTCGAAGCCATCGTCGAGCGGCTCGACGCCAAGACCGCCCTGTTCGGGGCGCTCGAAGGCATCGTGGCCCCGGACTGCCTGCTGGCCACCAATACGTCGTCCATCCCCGTCACCGCCATCGGCGCGGGACTGCGCCATCCGGAACGCCTGGGCGGCATGCATTTCTTCAACCCGGCGCCGCGCATGCCGCTGGTCGAGATCGTCTCCGGCCTGGACACCGACCCGGCCACGGCCCGGGCCCTGTCCGATACCGCGGCGGCCTGGGGCAAGACGCCGGTATCGGCCCGCTCCACGCCCGGCTTCATCGTCAACCGCGTGGCCCGCCCCTTCTACGCCGAAGGCCTGCGCCTGCTTCAGGAACAAGTCCTGGATCCGGCCACGCTGGATCACATCATGCGGGCCTGCGGCGGTTTCCGCATGGGCCCGTGCGAACTGACCGACCTGATCGGCCAGGATGTGAACGCAGCTGTTTCCCGCAGCGTATGGACTGCCTTCCACCACGCACCGCGCTTCGAGCCATCCATGCTGCAGCAGGAACTGGTCGACGGCGGACGCCTGGGGCGCAAGTCCGGACGCGGCTTCCACGATTACCGGCCGGATGCGCCGCCCCCCCAGCCGCGGCTGGCCGCCCCGCACCCCTGCCCGGATACCCTGTCGATCCATGGCGACACGCCGCTGGCGCGCGCGCTGGCCGAGCGCCTGCGTGCGCGCGGCATCGCGTTCGAAACCACCCCCGCCGCCCGGGACTGCCGCGTCGCGCGCGCCGGCGAAGCCATCCTGTACCTGACCGACGGCCGCAGCGCCACCGAACGCGCCCGCGACCTGGACCAGCCCGCCACGCTGCTGCTGGACCTGGCGCTGGACCCGGCCACGGCTTCCTGCCTGCCCCTGGCTGCCGCCCGGCAATGCCCCGAGCCGGCACGCCGGGAAGCCATTGGCCTGCTCCAGGCGGCGGGCTTCGAAGTCGCCCCCATCCGGGATGCACCCGGCATGGTGGTGATGCGCACCGTCGCCATGCTGATCAACGAAGCCGCCGACACGGTCCACCAGGGCGTCTGCAGCGCTGCCGATCTCGACCTGGCCATGCGGCTGGGCGTGAATTATCCGCTGGGGCCGCTGGACTGGTGCAACCGCATCGGCGCCGGTACGATCGGCGCAGTACTGAATCATCTGCGTCGCAGCGACGGCGAGCGGTACCGCCCCTGCATCGCCCTGCAAACCGCCATCCACTCGGGAAAACCTCTCCATGACGCATGAAGCACTCGCACCCCAGACCCTGGCCGAAACCGTGGCTGCCGCCATGTGGTCCCGCGATCGCGCCGCGCAGGCGCTGGACATGCGCCTGGATTCCATCGCGCCCGGCAGCGCGCGCCTGTCCATGACCGTGCGCGGCGACATGCTCAATGGCCACGGCATCTGCCACGGCGGCATGATCTTCACACTGGCCGACACGGCCTTTGCCTACGCCTGCAACAGCGACAACCACAACACGGTGGCCTCGGCCTGCCACATCGACTTCCTGGCGCCCGCCCACGAAGGCGACCGCCTGCAGGCGCGCGCCGAGGCCCGCACCCAGGGGGGCCGCACCGGGGTTTACGACATCACGGTCCACAACCTGACGGCTGGCCGCGACATCGCGCTGTTCCGCGGCAAATCGCACCGCATCCAGGGCATGGTGACCGACACCCTGCCCACGGACGCCCCGAAGAGTCTGTCCAGCGTGCACAGATCCTGACCGGCCCGTCCGCGAATCGAATCACAAGACACAGGAGACAACACATCATGCCCGTCAAAACCGTCCAAGCCGGGGATCTGGAGCCCATCGAGACAGCCAGCCGAGACGAGATCGCCGCACTGCAGCTCGAGCGCCTGCGCCAGACCCTGCGCAACGCCTACGAAAACGTGCCGCACTACCGCCAGGCCTTCGACGCGCGCGGCGTCCACCCCGACGACCTGCAGCGCCTGGAAGACATCCGCAAATTCCCCTGCACCACCAAGGAAGACCTGCGCCGCAACTACCCCTTCGGCATGTTCGCCGTGCCCCGGGAACGCCTGGCCCGCCTGCATGCTTCGTCGGGCACGACCGGCAAGCCCACCGTCGTCGGCTACACCCTGAAGGACATCGACACCTGGGCCCAGCTGGTGGCGCGATCGATCCGCGCAGCGGGCGGCCGCGCGGGCGACACCGTCCACGTCGCCTACGGCTACGGCCTGTTCACCGGCGGCCTGGGCGCCCACTATGGCGCGGAGCGCGCCGGCTGTACGGTCATCCCCATGTCCGGCGGGCAGACCGAGAAACAGGTGCAGCTGATCATGGACCTGCGGCCCGACATCATCATGGTGACGCCTTCCTATTCCCTGGTCATCGCGGAAGAATTCGACCGGCAGGGAATCGCCCCCGACGACATTTCCCTGAAGGTTGGGATCTTCGGCGCCGAACCCTGGGGCGAGGGCATGCGCACCGAGATCGAACGCAAGCTGGGGCTGGATGCCGTGGACATCTACGGGCTGTCCGAAGTCATGGGCCCGGGCGTCGCTTCGGAGTGCATCGAAACCAAGGACGGCCCGGTGATCTGGGAAGACCATTTCTATCCGGAAATCATCAACCCCGCCACCGGTGAGCCTGTGGCCGACGGCGAGGAAGGCGAACTGGTCTTCACTTCGCTCACCAAGGAAGCCCTGCCGATCGTGCGCTACCGCACCCGCGACCTCACCCGGCTGCTGCCCCCGACTGCCCGCAGCTTCCGGCGCATGGGCCGCATCACCGGCCGCAGCGACGACATGCTGATCATCCGGGGGGTGAACGTATTCCCCACCCAGATCGAGGAACAGATCCTGCGCGACCCGATCTTCAACGGCATCTACCAGATCGTCGTCACGCGCGCCAACCACCTCGATCAGGTGGAGGTCCGCTGCGAACTGCAGCACGAGGCCAACGAATCCAGCGCCGAAATCGTGGACCAGTCGATCCGCCGCCTGCAGCACCACATCAAGACCAACATCGGCATCTCGACCAGGGTCACTGTCCTGCGCTACGGAGAACTGCCACGCACCCAGACCGGCAAGGCCCGCCGCGTGTTCGACGAACGCCCCAAGCAGGCATAAGGGGAACCCATGGACGCCTTTCTCTGCGACGCGGTACGCACGCCCATCGGACGCTACGGCGGCGCCCTGGCCGGCGTGCGCGCCGACGATCTCGCCGCGCTGCCGCTGCGTGCCCTGATGGAACGCCACCCCGGCCTCGACTGGTCGGCGCTCGACGACGTCCTGCTGGGCTGCGCCAACCAGGCTGGCGAGGACAACCGCAACGTGGCCCGCATGGCTGCGCTGCTGGCCGGCCTGCCCCTGTCCGCGCCCGGCGCCACGATCAACCGCCTGTGCGGGTCGGGCATGGACGCCATCGGCACGGCCGCGCGCGCCATCCGGGCCGGGGAAGCCCACCTGATGATCGCCGGCGGCGTCGAATCCATGTCGCGCGCACCCTTCGTCGTGGCCAAGGCCGAGCAGGCCTGGTCGCGCCAGGCGGCGATGTACGACACCACCATCGGCTGGCGTTTCGTCAACCCGCGCCTTGACCAGGAGCACGGCACGCACTCCATGCCGGAAACGGCGGACAACGTTGCCGAGGAATTCGGCATCTCGCGCGCCGACCAGGATGCTTTCGCCCTGCGCAGCCAGCAGCGCTGGGCGCGCGCCCAGGCGGCCGGCCGTTTCGCGGACGAAATCGTGCCGGTGCGCATCCCACGCCGCAAGGCCGACGACCTGGTCATCGATACGGATGAGCATCCCAGGCCCGACACGAGCGCCGAGGCCCTGGCCCGCCTGCGCGGCATCAACGGGCCAGACCTCAGCGTGACGGCGGGCAACGCCTCGGGCGTCAACGACGGCGCCTGCGCCGTGCTGCTGGCATCGGGCGAAGCCGTGCGCCGGCACGGCCTGGCGCCCCGCGCCCGCATCCTGGGCATGGCGGCGGCCGGCGTGGCTCCGCGAATCATGGGCATCGGCCCGGTCCCGGCGGTGCGCAAGGTCCTTGCCCTGACCGGCCTGACACTGGAACAAATGGACGTGATCGAACTCAACGAAGCCTTTGCCGCCCAGTCGCTGGCGGTGCTGCGCGAACTTGGGCTGCCCGATGACGCTCCGCACGTGAATCCGAATGGCGGCGCGATCGCCATCGGCCATCCGCTGGGCATGAGCGGCGCCCGGCTGATCACAACCGCCAGCGCCGAGCTGACCCGGACCGGCGGCCGTTACGCCCTGTGTGCCATGTGCATCGGCGTGGGCCAGGGCATTGCCATGATCATCGAAAACACCCACACCCAAGGAGACACACCATGAAAGCATCGACACGGCGCTGGATGACCGGCTTCGCGCTGGCTGCCTTCGGCTTCGCCGCCCAGGCTGCGGATCCCATCAAGATCGGCTCGGTCCTGTCGGCCACCGGTCCCGCGGCCTTCCTGGGCGACCCGGAAGTCAAGACCCTGGAAATGTACGTCGACTCCATCAACAAGGCGGGCGGGCTGCTGGGCCGGCAGCTGCAGCTCGTGCACTACGACGACGGCAGCGACGCGAACAAGGCCAACAGCTTCGCCAAGCGCCTGATCTACGACGACCAGGTCGACGTGATCATCGGCGGCACCACGACGGGCTCCACCATGTCCATGGATCCGCTGGCCGAAAAGGCGGGCGTCCCCTTCATTTCCCTGGCGGGCGCGGTGGTCATTATCGACCCGGTCAAGAAATGGCTCTTCAAGACCCCGCACACCGACCGCATGGCCGCCGAAAAGGTCTTCGAGGACATGAAGAAGCGCGGCTACACCAAGATCGCCCTGCTGAGCGAAACCAGCGGTTTCGGCCAATCCGGCAAGAAGGAATCCGAACTGGTCGCGCCCAACTACGGTATCCAGATCGTGGCCAACGAAACCTACGGCCCCAAGGACACCGACATGAGCCCGCAGCTCACCAAGATCAAGAACGACCCCGCCGTCCAGGCCGTGCTGATCTTCGGCCTGGGCCAGGGCCCGGCGCTGGCCACCCGCAACTACAAGCAGCTGGGCGTGAAGCTGCCGCTCTACCACGCGCACGGAGTGTGCTCGAACGAGTTCATCAAGCTGGCACGCGATGCGGCCGAAGGCGCGCGCCTGCCCTGCGCGGCGCTGGTCGTCGCCGACAAGCTGCCCGACAACGATGCGCAGAAACCGATCGTCACGGCCTACGCCAAGGCATTCCAGGAGCGCTGGAAGTCCGAAGTATCGACCTTCGGCGGCCATGCCTATGACGGCCTGATGCTCTACGTCGATGCGGTCAAGCGGGCCGGCACCACCGACAAGGACAAGGTGCGCGACGCCATCGAGCAGACCAAGGGCTACGTCGGCACGGGCGGAGTGGTGAACATGTCCCCGACCGACCACATGGGCCTGGACCTGAGCGCCTTCCGCATGCTCGAGATCCAGAACGGAGACTGGAAACTGGTCGACTGAACGCGAGCCCCGCGCGCAGTATTTTCCCGGCCGCTCATGCGGCCGGTTTTTTATCGCGGCCTGCAGGCCGCTCCGATTCGCCGGGCGCCGCGATTGAGATTCGGCGGGCGGCGGCGCGCAGCGCCTCGGCGGCGGGGCCGTCAGGGTCGGCCGGCAGGGATGCGGCGTGCCCCACCACCGTCAGGGCCAGCAGCAGCTGGCCCTGCGCGCCGAACACCGGCACGCTGATCGCGTTGATGCCCGGGACGTGCTCGCCTTCCACCACGGCCAGGCCTTGCGCGCGGATGTCACGGCGCAGCGCGGCGGCAAGCCGCCGCGCCGGCGGCTCCTGCCAGGCGGCGAAGATCCGCCCCGTGGCGGAGGATTCCAGGTCGAACAACGCACCCTCGGCCACGCCGACCGACATCCCGCGGCCCGGCTGGCAGACCCGCACGGCCGTCACCCCGCCCTGTCCGGGCACCGCGACGAAGCAGGTCTCGCCCAGCATCTGCGCCAGCATGCGGGCCTCGGCCCCGGCCAGGCGCAGCGGATCCTGGCGCGACAGCCAGGACAACACCAGGTCGCGGACAGCCGGGCCGATGTCGTACTTCCCCGTCCGCGCGTCCTGGATCACCCATCCGGCCCGCGCGAGGCTGACCAAATAACGGTAGGCCTTGGCCCGGTGCATGCCCGCCCGCCGGGCCAGATCCGACAGGCCGCACGGCGTTTCGCCATCGGCCAGCTGGCGGAACAGGTCCAGCCCCACCTCCACGGACTGGATGCCCGGTACATCGCCGGGCCAATCGCCTCCGGCGGCAGAAGACGGGCCGATTGATTCATGGGGAAAAATTGTTGGACGCATCGCGCTTCCGGCCTTAGATTTAAGGTGTTGTCTAAATAATAACACTGTTAATCATTGCATAACATCATTGGAGAGACCCTCATGAAGAACCCGATCACTTTCCCCAAGGCCGAAGGCATCTACACCCGCCAGGCCCACTGCGACATCCCCGACGGCCTGTACGAACGCGAGCACGGCCGCAACGGCTTCTTCGGCCCCGCCAGCCACATCCTGCACACGCACAAGCCCACCGGATGGACGAAATGGGAAGGCCCCCTGGAGCTCACCCTGCTGGACCTGAACCGCCTGAACGACAGCGCCCCCTGCCCCTGGAAGGCGCAACGCTTCATGCACAACGGCCAGACCCAGGTCTGTTTCTGGAAATTCGACGTCTCCATGCCGGACCTGGCCCGCAACGGGGACGGCGACATGATCCTGTTCTTCCACAAGGGCGAAGGCGAGTTCTTCTGCGACTATGGCCACATGAGCTACCGCGAAGGCGACTACATCAACATCCCGCGCGGCACGACCTGGCGCCTGGAAACCTCGGTGCGCAACGAAGTCCTGACCATCGAGGCCACCGAAGACCTGTTCCAGCTGCCCGAACGCGGCATCACCGGCCGCCACGCGCAATTCGACCTGGCCGTGCTGGACACGCCGAAGATCGACGAGGCCTACAAGGCCCAGTACGGCGAGCACGAGACCCGGGTGCGCGCCAAGCGCCGCCAGCAGGTCACGACGGTGACCTTCCCCTACAACTTCCTGGACACGGCTGGCTGGCACGGCGACTGCGTGCCGGTGAAGCTGAACTGGCGCGACATCCGCGAGCTGCTGTCGGACCGCTACCACCTGCCGCCCACGGTGCATGCGACCTTCCTGTCGAACACCATCATCGTCTGCACCTTCGCCCCGCGTCCCATCGAAAGCGACCCGGGCGCCCTGAAGGTGCCCTTCTATCACAACAACGACGAGTTCGACGAGTCGATCTTCTACCACCAGGGCAATTTCTTCAGCCGCGACAACATCAAGCCGGGCATGTTCACGCTGCACCCCTCGGGCTTCCACCACGGCCCGCACCCCAAGGCCTTTGCCGCCGCCGCGGCCAACAACAAGGGCGAACGCAAGTACACCGACGAGGTCGCGGTGATGATCGATTCGCGCTACCCGCTGGAACTTGACGTCTTGCCCAATGGGGTCAAGGTGCCGGGGTATCTGGATTCGTGGAAGGAGTGAGCCTGGGTTCGCAAGAGAGCCCCCTCCCGTCGCTCGAAAAAGATCGAGAAAAGTCGGGTGGGGGCATGACGCAACCATATGAGGCGCCGGCGGCTTCCCGTTTCAGAAACCCAAGCCTACCGCTTTGCCGGATCGAAGTGCTTCTTCAGCCCCTGCCAGCAGCGGTAGTATTCCCGCTGCCGCAGCGGCGATTCCAGGGCCTGGCGCGTGGCCTGGATCGCCACCGGCGTCTCGAACATGAACGCCATCGTGTCGGCGATGTAGTCCGGCCTGGACGTGTCCGCCGCGCTGGCCTTGGCGAAGGTCTCGGCATCGGGGCCATGGCCCGTCATGGTGTTGTGCAACGAAGCGCCGCCGGGCTGGAAGCCTTCGGCCTTGGCGTCGTAGCGGCCATGCACCAGCCCCATGAATTCTCCCGCCAGGTTGCGGTGGAACCAGGGCGGCCGGAACGTGTCCTGCATCGCCAGGATGCGCGGTGCGAAGACGACGAAATCGATGGTGTCCACCCCGGGCACGGCACTGGGCGCGTGCAGCACCAGGAAGATCGACGGATCCGGATGATCGTAGGTGATCGAGCCGATCGCATTGAAGCGCCGCAGATCGTACTTGTAGGGCGTGTCGTTGCCGTGCCAGGCAACGACATCCAGGGGGGAATGATCCATGCGCGCGGCCCAGAACCGGCCCTGGAATTTCGCCAGCAGTTCGAAGTCGCCCTCGATGTCCTCGTAGGCGGCCACGGGCGCCAGGAAATCGCGCGGATTGGCCAGGCCGTTGGAACCGATCACGCCCAGGTCGGGCAGCCGGAAGGGCGCGCCGGGGTTTTCGCATACATAGCCGCGCGCCGCGCCATCGGGCAGGCGCACCTGGAAGCGCACGCCGCGCGGAATGACGGCGATTTCCTGCGGCTCTACCGCCAGCACGCCCAGTTCGGTGGCCAGCTCCAGGCGTCCGAACTGGGGCACGATCAGCAATTCGCCGTCGGCATCGTAGAAATAGCGATCCTGCATCGACCGGTTGGCGGCATACAGGTGGATGCCGCAGCCGGCATTGCCGCCCATGGTCACCATGCCGTCCACGAAATCCGTGGCCGTGCCTGCATCGGGCAGGGGCAGGGGATCCCAGCGCAGCGGATCGGGCGGGGTGGGAACCTCATCGTAGCGGCTCAGCCAGCGCGCGCCCGCGGACGAGGGCTGGAATGGCCCGTGCGTGGCGGCCGGCCGGATGCGGTACAGCCAGGAGCGCCGATTGAGGTGGCGCGGCGCGGTGAAGGCCGTGCCCGAGAGCTGCTCGGCATACAGCCCGTAAGGGGCCCGCTGAGGAGAATTGCGGCCCGCCGGCAAGGCGCCGGGCAAGGCCTCGGTGGCGAATTCGTTGCCGAATCCGCTCTGGTATTCCAGGAAAGGGGTCGTGCTCATGATGATCTCTCGAAAAACACGGCCGGCGGCGGCTGCACACACGCCGGAACCGCGGGAACCGCAGTCCGCGGCCGCGGAGCGCCCGGTCACTCGGCGTCGGGCTGCCCGTCCGGATGCGCGGCCCTGAAGGCCGGCATCGATTCACAATGCGCCGCGATCCGCGCGATCGTCGGAAAGGCCGACAGATCGACATCATAGCGGCGCGCGTTGTACACCTGGGGCACCAGGCAGCAATCGGCCAGGCTCGGCTCGTCGCCATGGCAGCACAGCCCCGTCTCGGGCGATTGCAGCTGGGCCTCCAGCGAGCGGAACCCCAGTTCGACCCAGTGCCGGTACCAGGCATCCCGGCCGGCCTGCTCGATCTTCAGCTCATGCGCCAGCCAGCGCAGAACGCGCAGGTTGTTCAGCGGATGGATGTCGCAGGCGACGTGCAGCGCCAGGGCGCGCACCCGGGCGCGGCCCGGCGCATCCGGCGGCAGCAGGATGGCGGGGCCATGCGTTTCGTCCAGGTATTCGATGATCGCCAGGGACTGGGTCAGGATGCGGTCGCCTTCGGCCAGCGCGGGCACCAGGCCTTCGGGATTGCGGCGACGGTACTCTTCCCCGAACTGCTCGCCACCGTGGCGCAGCAGATGGACGGGGATCACCCGGTAGTCGAGCCCCTTCAGGCTCAGCGCGATCCGCACGCGGTAGGCCGCCGAACTGCGGAAGTAGGAATAGAGTTCCAGCATGGGATCAGGCTCCCGCCCGGCGTTCGACCGTCTGCTCGATGATGCCGAAGATGTCCTCGCCCCTTGCATCGCTCATGTGGATGCGCACACGATCGCCGAAGCGCATGAAGGGCGTGACGGGCGCCCCGCCCTCGATGGTCTCGTACATGCGGACTTCGGCGATGCAGCAGTAGCCCACGCCGCCATTGCGGATGCTGGAGCCGTGCAGCCCCCCCTGCTTGTTGGATACCGTGCCCGAACCGATGATCGTCCCGGCCGCCAGCCTGCGTGTGCGGGCGGCGTGCGCGATCAGCTGCGGGAAATCGAAGGTCATATCCTGCCCCGCATCCGGGCAGCCGAAAGGCTCGCCGTTCAGCTCGACCCGCAGCGGCAGGTGGACCTTGCCGCCGTGCCAGGCCGGCCCCAGTTCGTCGGGGGTGACGGTGACCGGGGAAAACGCGCTGGCCGGCTTGGACTGGAAGAAGCCGAAGCCCTTGGCCAGTTCGGCCGGGATCAGGCCGCGCAGGGATACGTCGTTGACCAGCATCAGCAGGCGGATTGCATCCGCGGCCTGCGCCGGCGACGCACCCATGGGCACGTCGCCGGTGACGACGGCGACCTCGGCCTCCATGTCGATGCCCCAGTCCTCGGAGTCGGCGACGATGGGGTCGCGCGGGCCGATGAAACTGTCCGAACCGCCCTGGTACATCAGCGGATCGGTGAAGAAGGATTCCGGCACCTGGCTGTTGCGCGCGCGGCGCACCAGCTCCACGTGGTTCAGGTAGGCCGAGCCGTCCGCCCACTGGTAGGCGCGCGGCAGCGGCGAATGGCAGGCAGCCTGGTCGAAAGCGCGCGCCGCGCCGTCCTGGCCCGAATTGAGCCGGTCATAGGCGGCGAGCAGCGCCGGCAGGCAGGCATCCCAGTCATCCAGCGCCGCCTGCAGGGTGGGTGCGATCTCGGGCACGGCGACGCACTGCGTCAGATCCCGGGACACGACGACCAGGCGGCCGTCGCGCGACTCGTTTTTCAAGGTGGCAAGCTTCATGGGAACTCCGGTGGCCGGGTGCGCCAGGCGCACCCGGACGCGCGCGGGCAAGCCGCGCGCACGATCTGGCTTACTTCAGTTCGGCCTGGACCTGGTCGAACAGATCCTGACCCACGCTGGGAATGAACATCTGCCACACCGGCTGCACGCGCTCGCGCATGCGATCGTGCTCGGCGTCGCTGACTTCGTTGATCTCCATGCCGTGCTTGGCCATGGTTTCCTTGGCCGACTGCGCCTGGGCGCGCGCCACCTGGCGCTGATAAGTCCGGGCCTCGACGGCGGAATCCTTCAGGATCTTCTGCTGCTCGGGCGTCAGCTTGTCCCAGAACGCCTTGGACACCAGCGGGATGAAGGCGCCGTAGCTGTGGCGCGTGATGGACAGGTATTTCTGCACTTCGTACAGCTTGAGCGCCGCAATCACGGCATTGGGCGTACCCTGGCCGTCGATGGTGCGGGTCTCCAGCGCGGTGTAGAGCTCGGGCACCGCCAGCGGCACCGGGTTGGCGCCCAGGGCCTTGATGGTCTCCTGCGTGATCTTGGCCTGGATCGAGCGGAACTTCAGGCCCTCGAAGTCTTCGACCTTGGCGATCGGATGCTTGCTGTTGGTGGCATTGAAGAAGCCATTTTCCCAATAGGCCAGGCCCACCAGCCCGTGCGCGGGCAGGGTTTCCAGCAGCTTCTGGCCCACCGGGCCGTCCAGCACTTTCTCGGCTTGCTCGCTGTTCTTGAACAGGAAGGGGAAATCCAGGATCTCGTAGGCCTTGACCATGCCCGTCAGGGTGGTGGTCTGGGGCACGGTGAACTCGATCGTGCCGCCCTGCAGGGCGGAGGTCACCTGCACGTCGTTGCCCAGCGCGCCGCTGTAGTAGGGCTTGATGTCGATCTCGCCGTTGCTCTTGGCCTTGACCAGTTCGACGAACTTGGCCACGCCCTGGCCCTGGTGGGATTTCTCGGGCAGAGTCACGGCGAATTTCGCGGTCACGGCCGCCCAGGCCGAGCCGGACAGCGTCGCAGCCAGCAGGCCGACGATGAGGGTGGTGCGCAATTTCATGGTTTGTCTCCTTGGGTGGAATCGAATGAGGTACCCAGCGCGAACCTCTGGATGAACATGTCCGGACCTAGCGCCACCATTGGGCGGGCACGGTCACCAGCTCGGGGAACAGAATCAGGGCAATCAGCAGCGATGCCAGGGCCAGCAGGAACGGGCCGATGCCGCGTGTGGCCTGGGCCATGGATACCTTGCCCACGGAACCGACGACGTTCAGCACGACGCCCACGGGCGGCGTGATCATGCCGATCGAGCAGTTCATGATGAAGATCACGCCGAAATACACGGGATCGATGTCGGCCGCCTGGATGATCGGCATGAACACCGGCGTGAAGATCAGCACGATGGGAATGAAATCCAGCACCATCCCGGCGAAGAACACCACCACCATCATGGCGGCGACCAGGACCAGCGGGTGATCCGACAGGGACGTCAGCCAGCCGCCCACCTGGCCCGAGATGTCGGCGATGGTGATCATGTAGGACGCGACCATCGCCAGCGCGGCCAGCAGCAGCACCACCGAGGTCGTCTGCGCCGTGGACAGCAGGCATTCGTAGACCTTGCGCCAGCTCAGTTCCCGGTACACCACCACGCCGACGAACAGCGCGTAGGCCGCCGCCACCACGGCGGACTCGGTCGGCGTGAAGATGCCGAAACGCAGGCCGCCGACGATGATGACCGGCAGCATCAGCGCCCAGCCGCCCTGCCCCAGCAGGCGCATCCTTTGCCCCCAGGGCACCCGGGGGGTCAGCGCCACCTTCTGGCGGCGGGCGACGAACCACCAGGCCACGGTCAGGAACAGGCCCATCAGGACGCCCGGCACGATCCCGGCCAGGAACAGGCGGGTGATCGACACATTGGCCACCACGCCGAAGATCAGAAAGCCGATCGACGGCGGGATGACCGGCGCGATGATGCCGCTGGCGGCCATCAGGCCGCAGGCACGCGCCGGATCGTAGCCGGCCTGGCGCATCATGGGCACCAGGATGGCCGCCAGCGCCGCCGTGTCCGCCACCGCGGACCCGGACAGGCTGGCCAGCAGGATGCCGGCGCAGATGGCCACGTAGCCCAGGCCGCCGCGCAGATGGCCGACGAAGGCGCTGGCCATGTCGACGATGCGCCGGGACAGCCCGCCAGCGTTCATGAACTCGCCCGCCAGGATGAAGAAGGGCACCGCCATCAGCACGAAATTGTCGGCACCCGCGATGGCGTTCTGCACCACGATCTGGGCGTCGAACTGCCCCGTCAGCAGCATCAGCGCCACCCCGGCGAACATCAGCGCGAAGGCGATCGGCAGGCCCAGCGCGATCAGGCCCAGCAGCGAGCCCAGGAAGACGAACGCGCTCATGGCCGGCCTTCCTTCGAGTCAGCCGCCCCGCGGCCCGTGGGCGCGGACGGATGCCCCGGCTCGTCCTCGATGCGTTCGGCCAGGCTCTCGATGCGGTCGGCCAGGTCTTCCGTGAGGCCGTCGTCGATGCCGGCCAGCGCCCGGCGGATGTTGTTGCAGACCGGGAAGATCAGCGCCACCCCGAACACCAGCGCCGTTCCGTACAGCCAGGCATAGGAAATGCCCAGGACCGGATAGGTATTGCCCAGGTTGATCGAGGTCTGGCGCCAGCCGCCGACGATGAAGATCCCGCAGCCGACCAGGATCAGCGCGCCGGTGAAGACCACGAGCGCGCGCCGGGTGCGTGGCCCGACGGCGCGCTGCAGCGTATCGAAGCCGATGTGGATGCGCCGGGCCGAAGCCAGCACCGCGCCCATGAAGATCAGCCAGACGAAGAGCAGGCGGGACAATTCCTCGGAAATGGCAATGCCGGAATTGAAGGCATAGCGCAGCACGACATTGCCGAAGACCAGGATGCCCATGATCGTCAGGCAGGCGACGATCATGATTTCGAAACCCCGCGCGATCAGATGGGCGGCGCGTTGCCGCGGCGGCATGCGGCGCGAGGCCTTGCTCGGGGGTTCCCAGCGGGAAGGCATGACGTTGTCTCCGGTCCGTCCAGGGATGTCGGGTGCCGGCCGCATCGCCGGCGCATCCTCGTTATCGATGCCCCATTAGACGCAGTTTCCAGATATCATTCAAACAGTTTTTATTCATCGATTCATAGGGTGATCCGATGGAAGTGACACTGCGCCAATTGCGCGCCTTCACGGCGCTGGCCCGCACCGGGGGCTTCACCCGGGCGGCCGAATCCCTGCACATCACCCAGTCTGCGCTCAGCGGCCTGATCAAGGAACTGGAGTCCCAGCTGGGCGTGCGCCTGGTGGACCGCAATACCCGGCGCATCCAGCTGTCGGAAGTCGGACGCGAATTCCATTCGGTGGCCACGCGCATCCTGCGCGACCTGGACGGCGCGCTCGAAAACATCGACAACCTCAAGCGCCTGCGGCGCGGCATCGTGCGCATCGCCGCTCCCCAGCTGATGGCCAGCACCCTGATCCCGGAAGTCATCGCCAGCTTCCGCCGGGAACACCCCGACATCCAGGTCCACCTGCTGGACTGTGCGGTCGAAAACGCCATCGCCCAGGCCGTGCGCGGCGAAGTGGACGTCAGCATCGGCCCCCACCGCGAAGGGCTGGCCGAGCTGTCGGCCGACCCCCTGTTCGACCTGCCCTTCATGGCCGTGTTTCCACCGGGCCACCCGCTGGAATCGCTCAAGCACATCCGCTGGACCGACCTGGTGCGCTATCCCCTGATCGCGCTGCAGGGCCAGTTCACGGACCGCCTGGCCCTGGACCTGTACCGGATGGCCGACATCCCCGCCATCCACCCCAGCCACGAGGTGGCCTTCATGAGTACCGCCCTGAGCATGGTCAGCGCGGGACTGGGCGTAACGGCGGGGCTGCCCTACGCGCGCACGCTGGTGGACCTGTACGGCCTGCGCATGCGGCCGCTGCAGGATCCGGTGATCCGGCGCCAGTTCTTCATCTACAGCCGCCTGCATGCCAGCCCGCCGCCCGCCACCCAGGCTTTCGTGCGGCACCTGCATGAACATGTGGGCACGCGGGACTGGAGAAACCCGGAATAAGCCGCTGTTTCCACCATGGAACCACCGAATCCGGACGGCACCGCCCTCCTATAATCGAGCCTCGGCCGATCGCATGGGCACTTCCGGGTCTGGATCGTTTCAGCGGAGCCCCAGGCCCCACCGGAAACGCCGATGAACATCCTCCTACGACCCATCCGCGCGCTTGCCTGCCTGCTTTTGCTGCTGGAAACGGCGGCCGTCCTCGCGCCGGTTCCCGCCAGCGCCACGACGCTGACGGTGGGCATCAGCGACATGGGTCCGCTGCTTTCGACCGCCCCCAACGGGCAGCCCGACGGCGTTCTGGGCAACATTCTTTCCGAGATCGCGCACCAGGAACACTGGACGCTGAAGACCGAACTCTGCGAATGGCAGGATTGCGTGCGCAAGCTGCGGGACGCGGAAATCGACCTGCTGCCCGCCGTTTCCCTCACGGCCGAACGCACGGCCGTGTTCGACTACCACCAGACACCGATCCTGCAGACCTGGTCCCAGGTCTACGTACGCCCGGGCGAAACGATCAACACTCTTCAGGATCTGAACGGCCGGCGCCTGGTCACCCTGGGCGGTTCGACTGAATACAGTTACCTGGAAACCCTGCTGCCCAGCCTGGGCATCCAGGCCCGCCTCGGCCCGGTGGACACGCTGATCCAGGGTTTCCGGGAAGTGCAGACAGGCCAGGCCGATGGCGTCGCGTCCGACTTCTTCTTCGGCAACGCCACGGCTGCGCAATACGGCCTGACGGCCACACCCATTCTTTTCCTGCCTTCCGGCCTCTATTACGCGGCCCCGAAAGGCCGCGGCGCCGATGTCCTGCATGCCATCGACCGCCACCTGGTCGCCTGGAAGGCCGATCCGGGTTCCGTCTACTACCGCATCCTGACCCGCTGGGACAGCCAGAAGACGCGTCCGATCGCCACCCCCCGGCCCGGCCACGGGCCCGTCGCCCTGGCGGCGACAGTCCTGGCCGTGCTGGCGGCGCTGGCCTGGGCCGGGTACACCCGCCACAGGACCCGGCGCCTGGAAACCGTGGGACAACACCTGTCTGCCATCCTGGACCACATCGACGACCTGATCTGCATCGAGGACGAAGACCGGCGCTGCCGATACGCCAACCGGCCGTTCCGTGAATTCTTCGGCCTGCCCGACATGGCGCCGGAAGCGGCCGACCCCGGATACCACCCCGACGCCATCCGCGCCAACGGCATCGCGGCCGCGGATCTTCCGGCCCTGAGACGAGGCGAGCGCATCGTCGCCGAAGAGCAGCGGCCATCGGCCCGGACGGGCCGGATGCACACGTTCCAGTCCATCAAGATGCCGCTGCGCGGCCCGGATGGCGCGACCGGGATGTACTGCACCATCCTGACCGACGTCACCGCCCGCATGCAGGCCGAGGCCCTGGCCCACCACCACGCCCTCCACGACCCCCTGACGGGCCTGCCCAATCGCATCCTGCTGCTGGACCGGCTGAAGCGGATACGGCCCGACGCCGGCTGCAGCGCCGTGCTGATCCTGGACCTGGACGATTTCAAGAAACTCAACGACAGCCGCAGCCATGCCGTCGGCGACCGCGTCCTGAAAGAAGTGGCGCGCCGCCTGAAGGACTGCACGCTCGAGCGGGACATGGTGTCACGCGCCAGCGGCGACGAATTCATGGCGCTGCTCGCCGGGCTGGGCCCGGACCCCGCCACCGCCAGCCGCCGGGCACGGCAGGTCGCCGAAAGGCTGCGGCTCGCGCTGGCGTCGACCCCGCTGGATCCGGGTGAACAACAGGCCTGCGTATTCACCGCCAGCATCGGCCTGACCCTGCTGCCCGCCGGGGACGCGGGTGCGGACGATGCCATCCGCGAGGCCGACCTGGCGATGCAGCGCGCCAAACAGCTGGGCGGCAATCAGGTCGTCTTCTACGATCACACGCTGCAGACGGAATTCGAACAGCGCCTGTGGATGGAAAAAGACCTGACCCTGGCACTGAGCACCCGGCAACTGTCCATGCACATCCAGCCCCAGTATGCGCGCGACGGCCGGGTCACGGGCGCCGAACTGCTGGCGCGCTGGACGCACCCCGAGCACGGCCCGATCTCGCCCGCCCGGTTCGTGCCCCTGGCCGAAGAAACGGGCCTCATCCACCACCTGACCGACTGGTCCCTGAGCGAGGCCTGCCAGACGCTGCTCGACCTGCAGGGACTGGACGAGACCTACCCGGTCTCCATCAACATCAGCCCCAGGGTCCTGATGGATCCGGGATTCGGCGCAGCCGTGCGCGGCCTGCTGAAACGCACCGGCGCCCCCGGCAACCGCCTGATCTTCGAGATCACCGAAGGGGTGTGGATCCAGGACGTCGAGGCCACGGCGCAGCGCATGCGCGAACTCAACCGCCTGGGAATCCGCTTTTCCATCGACGATTTCGGCACCGGCTACTCCAACCTGTCCAGCCTGATGCGCCTGCCGATCTTCGAACTGAAGATCGACAAGAGCCTGATCCGGAACCTGCCCGACGACCCCGACAGCATCGCCATCGCCCGGCTGATCCTGGCCATGGCCGAACAACTGGATTTCTGGGTCGTCGCCGAAGGCGTGGAAGACGAGCCCCAGGCCGATTTCCTGATCCGGCACGGCTGCGATGCGATACAGGGCTACCTGCGTGCACGCCCCATGCCGATCGAGGCGTGGCTGACCTCGGTGCGCCGGCAACGCGCCCTTCCGGGATAGCCGGCGCGGCAAGCGCCCCCGATCATTCCACCGTGACGCTCTTGGCCAGGTTGCGCGGCTTGTCCACGTCGGTGCCGCGCGCGCAGGCTGTATGGTAGGCCAGCAGCTGCAGCGGCACGGTATGCAGGATCGGCGAGAGCCTGCCGTAGTGCTCGGGCATGCGGATGACGTGCATGCCTTCTGCGCTGGCGATCTGGGAATCCGCATCGGCGAAGACATACAGCTCGCCGCCGCGTGCGCGAACTTCCTGCATGTTGGACTTCAGCTTTTCCAGCAGTTCGTCGTGCGGCGCGATGGTGATGACGGGCATGGCGTCGGTCACCAGGGCCAGCGGGCCGTGCTTGAGTTCGCCGGCGGGATAGGCCTCGGCGTGGATGTAGCTGATTTCCTTCAGCTTCAACGCGCCTTCCAGGGCAATCGGATAATGCATGCCGCGCCCGAGAAACAGGGCGTTTTCCTTGCTGGCGAAGCGCTCTGCCCAGGCGATGATCTGCGGCTCGAGCGCCAGCACGGCGGATACGGCAGCCGGCAAGTGGCGCAGGGACTTGATGGCCTGCTCTTCGGCAGCGGCATCCAGGCGGCCGCGCGTCTGGGCCAGCGCCAGGGTCAGCAGGTACAGCGCGGTCAGCTGGGTGGTGAAGGCCTTGGTCGAGGCCACGCCGATCTCCACCCCCGCGCGGGTGATGAAGGCCAGCTTGCATTCGCGCACCATGGCGCTGGTGGCCACATTGCAGATGGTCAGGGTGTGCTCCATGCCCAGGCTGCGGGCGTGCTTGAGCGCCGCCAGGGTATCGGCGGTCTCGCCGGACTGGGAGATGGTGACCACCAGGGTGCGCGGATCGGGCACGCTGGTGCGGTAGCGGTATTCGCTGGCGATCTCCACATCGACGGGAATGCCGGCCAGTGATTCGATCCAGTAGCGTGCCGTCAGGCCGGCGTAGTAGCTGGTGCCGCAGGCCAGGATCAGCACGCGGTCGATCGCCCGGAACACGGCATGCGCCCCGTCGCCGAACAATTCCGGCATGATCGCATCGATGTCCTGCAGGGTGTCGCCCACGGCGCGCGGCTGCTCGAAGATTTCCTTCTGCATGAAATGGCGGTAGGGGCCGAGCTCGGCCTCGCCGGTGTGGACCTGGACCGTGTGCACGGCCCGCTCCACGGCCTTGCCCTGGACGTCCGCCACCCATACCCGCGCCAGCTGCAGGTCGACCACGTCGCCGTCTTCCAGGTACATGATCTGGTCCGTGGTGCCGGCCAGCGCCAGGGCATCGGAAGCGAGGTAATTGCCGTCCTTGCCGCACCCCACGACCAGCGGCGAGCCCTGGCGGGCGCCGACCACGCGGTGCGGTTCCTCGGCGCAGAATACCGCGATGGCGTAGGCGCCTTCGAGGCGGCGCACGGCCTGCTGCACGGCGCCATACAGGTCGCCATCGTACAGATGGTCCACCAGGTGGGCGATGACTTCGGTGTCGGTCTGGCTCTGGAACGCGTAGCCGGCGGCCTGCAGTTCGGCGCGCAGGGCGTCGTGATTCTCGATGATGCCGTTGTGCACCAGCGCGATGCGCGGCGCCCCCTGGTCCGGTCCCGAGAAATGCGGGTGCGCATTGTGTGTCAGCGGCGCCCCGTGGGTGGCCCAGCGGGTGTGCGCGATGCCGGTCAGGCCCTGGACGCCGTCCTGCTCGGCCTGCGCCGCCAGTTCGGCCACCCGCTGGGTGCTGCGCACCCGCTGCAGGCCCGTGCCCGTGTGCACGGCCACGCCGCAGGAGTCATAGCCGCGGTATTCCAGCCGGCGCAGTCCTTCGAGCAGGACGGGAACGATGTTGTGCTGCGCCACGGCGCCGACAATGCCACACATGGAGGATGCTCCTGGTTCGTGAGGGGATGCCGGTCCGGGCCGGATGAAGGCAGGACCGGTTTTTTGCGCTATTGTGACCTTGAGGACAAGAAATATGAATTCTTTTTAACGCCTATAATGAAACCAGATTTCATGTGATATGGATGATGAAATATGATTTCATAAAATATGGTCGTATGAAATAAATGATATGAAAACCAGGGATATCCTGGCTTCTTACTTGCCCTTCCTCACGCCTGTTGCGTCCCGGAAACAACTCCATGCCCGCCCCCGAACTCGACGACCTGGACCGCCGCATCCTGGATACCCTGCAGCAGGACTGCGCCCTCAGCAACCAGCACCTGGCCGAACGCGTGCACGCCTCTCCGCCGACCTGCCTGCGGCGGGTGCGCCGCCTGGTCAGGGCCGGCATCATCCAGCGCCGGGTGGCCATCCTGGACCCCGCCCTGATGGGTGCGGCCCTGACCGTCCTGATCGAGGTCACCCTGGACGCCCAGGCCGCCGCGCAGGCCGACGCCTTCGAGGCCCAGCTCCTGGCCGAACCCGCCATCCAGCAGTGCTACCGGGTCAGCAGCGGGCCCGATTTCGTGCTGATCGCCCTGGTGGCTGACATGGCGGCCTACCAGGCCCTGGCACTGCGCTGCCTGACGGGCGACCCGCGCGTGCGCAACGTGCGCAGCTTCTTCGCCACACAGCGCAGCAAGTTCGACACCCGGATTCCGCTGGCCCTCTGATCCACAATTACATTGACCTGGCCGGCCCGTCATGCGATACTTTCTGATTGCCTGTTTTCTGACCTTCTGACCTCGGTTTCGCACCAGTTGCGCCGTTTGGGTTGATTCGGTCGGCACATGCGACTGATTCTTGCCCGGCAGACATCCGCGGCAGCAACCCAGCGGGGACAATCCTTCGATCCCCGCGGCACACCGCCCGCACTCGCGGGCGCAAGGAAACCCATGTCCTTCGACTCCCTGGGGCTCGCCCCCCGGCTCGTGGCTGCCTTGAGCAGCCTCGGCATCGACACGCCCACCTCCGTCCAATCGGCCGCCATCCCCCAGGCGCTCGCCGGCCATGACCTGATGGTGTCCTCGCAAACGGGCAGCGGCAAGACCGCGGCCTTCATGCTGCCCGCCCTGCAGCGCCTGAGCCACCGCGCCGGCGCGGGCGGACGCGGCGTGCAGGTCCTGGTGCTGGCACCCACGCGAGAACTCGCCATGCAGGTCGCCGATGCAGCCCGTTCCTACAGCAAGCAGATCGATGGCCTGCGCATTGCCACCGTGGTCGGCGGCATGCCCTACGGCGCCCAGATCAAGTCCCTGTCGCGCCGGGTGGATGTCCTGGTCGCCACGCCGGGCCGCCTGATCGACCACCTGCAGGCACGCCGCGTGAACCTGTCCACCGTCCAGACCCTGGTGCTGGACGAGGCCGACCGCATGCTCGACATGGGCTTCATCGAAGACATCGAAACCATCGTCCGCAGCACGCCGGCCGAACGCCAGACGCTGCTCTTCTCGGCCACGCTGGACGGCACGGTCGCCCACCTGGCGGCAAACCTGATGCGCGACCCGAAACGCATCGAGATCACCACGCATCGCCAGAAGCACGCGAACATCACCCAGCACCTGCTGTACGCAGACGACAAGGCCCACAAGCTGCGCCTGCTGGATCACCTGCTGCGCGACGCCAGCCTGGACCAGGCCATCGTCTTCACCGCCACCAAGCGCGGCGCCGACGACCTGGCCGACCACCTGAGCGACATCGGTTTTTCCGCCGCCGCCCTGCACGGCGACATGAACCAGCGCCAACGCACCCGCACCCTGGGCCTGATGCAGAAAGGCCAGGTGCGCGTCCTGGTCGCCACCGACGTGGCCGCGCGCGGCATCGACGTGCAGACCATCAGTCATGCCGTGAACTACGACCTGCCCCTGCAGGCCGAAGACTACGTGCACCGCATCGGCCGCACCGGCCGCGCCGGTCGCGACGGCCAGGCCATCACGCTGGCCGTGCACGCCGAACGCCACAAGGTTCGCCGCATCGAGCACTTCATCGGCCAGGCCATTCCCACGGAAACCATTCCCGGCCTGGAACCCCAGCGGTCCGTGCGGCCCACCTACAAGGACAAGCCCGCCCGAGGCGCACGTCCGCAAGGCGGCAAGCCGTGGCACAAGGACGGCCCTGCTGCAGGCGCCGCGCCGCGTGCCCGCAAGCCCTGGCAACAGGACGCAAGGCCGGGCGACGATACGCGGCCGGCCCGCGCCCGCAAGCCGCACGACAAGTCATGGAGACAAGACGCCCAGGCTGCCGACGGTGCCCGCCCGGCGCGCGCCGCCCGCAAACCCTGGGAACAGGACGCACCGGCCTTTGCGCGCCCCGAGCGCGGCGAGGGTCGCCCGAGCTTCCATCCCAAGGCCGATCGCGCACCGCGCCAGGGCCGTGACGGCGATGCGCCGCGCGCCGCCCGCTCCGCCGGCAAGGTCGGCGCCAAGTCGTCCTTCAAGCGCCAGGCCCGCCAGGAACAGGGACGCACGCAACGCCCCCGCTTCGCCTGATCCAGGCAACCGGCGCCCGGTGGTTTCACCCGGGCGCCTGCAAGACCGCCCCGGCTTTCGCCGGGGCTTTCTTTTGCGGCTTCTCCCCACCTCGCGCCTGGAAAGGCGCTCGGATTCGTCCGGGCACAGGGCAGTCCGCAGGGACTGCCCTGTGCCCGGACTCATCCTGTTATGCTTCGCCCATGATTGAACTGGCTGCCGTCCATATCCCCTCGGGCCTGCCCGAACCCGATGCCGAAGCGCGCGCTCATGGCGCCCGCGTCCAGGCCATGCTCGTGGAGCGCATCCGCGACGCCGGCGGCTGGCTGCCGTTCGAACGCTGGATGGAAGCCGCGCTGTACGCCCCCGGCCTGGGCTACTACAGCGCGGGCAGCACCAAATTCCACCACGAAGGCGATTTCACCACTGCCCCCGAAACCAGCCCCCTGTTCGGCCAGGCGCTCGCACGCCAGGTCGCCCAGGTGCTCCAGGCCAGCCAGTCCGTCCGCGTCCTGGAGTTCGGCGCCGGTTCGGGCGCCCTGGCCGCCGCGCTGATTCCCGCCCTGGGCGATCTGGGATTCGAAGTCGAATACGAGATCCTGGAACTGTCCGCCGACCTGCGCGCCCGCCAGCAGGACCGCCTGTCGGCCTGGGCCGGACGGGCGCGGTGGCTGGACGCGCTGCCGGACTCCTTCAGCGGCTGCGTGGTCGCCAACGAAGTCCTGGACGCCATGCCCGCCGTCCTGTTCCGCTGGAATGCCGCAGGCATGGCGGAACTGCTGGGCGTTGCCCTGGACGCTCGCCCGGAAGCCGTCTCGCCCTTCCGCTGGGCGGTGCGGGAAGCACCGCCGTCCACCATGGCCGCCCTCTCTTCCCGCATGCCGCCCCTGCCCGGCTATCAATCGGAAATGAATCCGCAGGCCGAGGCCTGGGTGCGCGATCTCGGCCGCTGGCTGCAGCGGGGGGCGGCCCTGCTGATCGACTACGGTTTTCCGCGTGCCGAGTACTACCACCCCCAGCGCCTGCGCGGCACGCTGATGTGCCACTTCCGCCATCATGCCCACGACCAGCCGCTGATCCTGGCCGGCCTGCAGGACATCACCGCACACGTCGATTTCACCGCCATGGCGGATGCCGCGCTGGATGGCGGCCTGGAAGTCCTGGGCTATACGTCCCAGGCGCGCTTCCTGATGAATGCCGGCCTGACGGACCTGATCCACGCGCCAGGCAGCGATCCGGCGCTGCGCGCGCGCCAGCTGACCGCCCTGAACACGCTGCTGTCCGAAGCGGAAATGGGCGAACTGTTCAAGGTGATGGCGATCGGCCGAGGCCTGGATGCGCCCCTGCTGGGCTTCACGCGCGGAGACCGGCGGGACCGCCTGTAGGGACTAGGCCACCTTCAGGCCGAAGCTGTTCATCAGCCGCCGCGTGGCGAAATCCGGCCGCCCGCCCGTGAACAGCGCGGCATCGTTTTCTTCCGGATGCCAGGCATCGGCGCGGGGCGGCAGCAGGCTGCGGGCGCGCCGCGCGATGGCCTCGGCCGGATCCAGCCAGTCGACGGGCCAGGGCGCCAGCCGGCGGAACACGTTGGCCATGAAAGGGTAATGCGTGCATCCCAGCACCACGATGTCGGTGCGGGCCCCGCCGTCATCCACGAAGCAGGCCGCGATTTCAGCGCTGACGGCCTCGTCGCTCACCGGCAGGCCGCGCACATAGGCTTCCGCCATGCGTGCCAGCCGGGGCGACCCCACCAGGGTCACGTGGCACCGGGACGCAAAGGACTGGATCAGGCCGTGGGTGTAGTCACGCTGCACCGTATTCGGCGTGGCCAGCACCGATACGCGCCCCGACCGCGTGCGCTCGGCCGCGGGCTTGATGGCCGGCACGGTGCCGACGAAGGTCATGTCCGGATAGGCCGAGCGCAACGCCGCACCCGCCACGGTGAACGCCGTATTGCAGGCGATGATGCAGAGTGCCGGCTCGTGATCGCGCAACAGGTTCGCGAACAGCCCCACGATCCGGTCCCGCAGGGCAGCCTCGGACCAACCGCCATAGGGAAATCCGGCATCGTCGGCCACATAGAGGAAGCGCCGCTCGGGCATCAGCACGCGGGCCTCGCGCAGGACGGTCAGGCCGCCAATCCCGGAATCAAAGACGAGGACGGGCCGGTCCTGGTCGGCGTTCAGTTCGGGCATGAATGCACTGTTCAGGGTCGAAAAGAAGGATTGTCCTCTTTTTTTCGCCGGCCGGATTTCCCCCGCCGTCAGAAGGCGTGGCTCAGCCGGATGCGCAGCCCATGGTCGCGCACGCCGCCGCCCAGGCGGCCGGCGTAGCCGATCTCCAACCGCGTCGTCCGCGTGCGCGCCAGGCTGGCCCGCGCCTCGAGCCGCAGGGAATCGCGCGCCGCCGGCGTACCCGAGACCTCGAAATCCGGTCCGCCCGCATACGCCAGCTGCGTTTGCGGGCTCAGGCTGCCCCAGGCATGAACCCAGCCCGCACCCGCGGCCAGGTCCAGGTTGCCGGCGCCGGTTTCCAGGGACCAGCGCGCGCGCACGCCCAGCGACGTCTCGGTGCTCGAGGCCCGGCCGGCGCGGCCCGACAGCGCTGCGTCGCCGTCCTCATCGAAGCCGCCCACGTGCTGCCAGGATTGCGATGCCTGCACATAGGGCTCGACTTCCGCCGCACCGAATGCCGACGCGTGCCCGAATTCGGCAAACACCTGCGTCGTCGAGCCGCCATAGCGCGCAGTCTGCCGCCCGAGGCCCGCCACATCCACTTCACGGCGCGTGTCCGCCACTTGCCAGGATTGCCCCACCCCGCCACGCAGGCGCCAGGGCCCCGAAGCCACGCCACCGTAGGCCAGCACATGGTAGCCGTCCAGCGTCGCTTCGTTATGCCCCTCGGCCCGCACGCGCGACCGCGTGTAGCCGAATGCCACGCCTGCCCGCGCGCCTGTCGGCCAGGCCACATCGCGGCCGATCATCAGGCCGGTGGCCCAGCGGTTCGCATCCTGGGATACGCCATCCCCGTCATGCCGGCTCCAGGCCGTCATCGCCCGGCCCCACAGACCGTTTCCGTCCCGGGCATCCGGCGCATCCGCCGGGCGCCCGGACGGCCCGCCGCCCATGGACAGGCGGCCCATGGCCTCGTCGCGCACCAGGCGCACATCCTCGAACATCATCGTGCGCGCGGTCGCATGCAGCTCGCCCGACAGCTGGTCGTACAGGCCCGGCGCCTGGCCGGCATCACGCAGGTCGATCAAGGCTTCGTAGGGCACGGCGCCCGCACCCATGGACTCGATCGCGCCCGCCGCGCTGCGCTGGTTGGCCGTGCGTCCCAGGGCGGCGAAGCGCGTGGCGTTGCGATCCACGGCCACATTGAACTGCCCCGGCGCGGGCTGGAGCAGGCTCAGGTCGGCGAAGACATAGTCGTCGCGCACCCCTGCGAAGCCCGGCCCGACGACTGCGCCGCCCACCGTCATGAAGGACATCGAGCGCCCGAGAGACCCGCCCCGCAACCCCAGGATCCGGACCTCGCCCCCCTGCAGATCGGCATTCCCCTGCACATCCAGCCGATCGGAAAGGCCCGCGCCATCGATCTCGATCTCCAGCACAGAACCGGGCGCCTGGACGTAATCGCCCGCCACCGTCAGCGTGCCGATCGAATTGCCCGGCGCCACCCGCCCGAACACCCGGGTCGGGCCGACCGTGCCGATACCGCCCAGCGTTCCGCCGGACTGCACCGTGAATGCCGACTGTCTCGTATCCCCATTGACCGACAACCGGCCGCCTTCCACGACCGTATCGCCCGTATACGTATTGGCGCCGTCCAGGTACAGCGTGCCTGCACCCGCCTTGACCAGCCCGCCATCGCCTTCGATATCGTTGCCGAACCATGAATCGTGCCCGCGCGTATCGGCGCGGAACATCGGGGCAAAGCCGTCTGCGCCAAACTCGCCCGGCCCCCGGACTGCCCGGCCCAGGTCCAGCAGGCCGCGTCCGTAGATGTCGTGATTGCCATACAGCCCGCCATCGTTCGTGGTCGTGAGGATGACTTCGATGATCTGCCGCGCGCTCATGTAGGGAAAGGCCTGGCGCAGCACGGCCGCCGCACCCGCCACCACGGGGGCCGCCATCGAAGTGCCGTTCATCGTGACGTAGTAGCCGTTGGCCGGGTCGGGATGGGTGGACCAGATCGGGGCGCCGGCCGCGTCGCCGTCTCCACCTGGCGCGGCCAGGCACCACATCGCCGCCTGACCGCAACGGTTGCTGTAGCTGGCGATCTCGCCCGACGGCCCCACGGAGACCACGGTCAGCATGCTGCCGCCCAGGTCGGAGAAATCCAGGCTGCTCACGCGGGGATCGCTGAAATCGACGATGGTGTATTTCGCCGGATCATAAAGATCCGTCGTGGCCTCGTCGTCCAGGAATCGGAACATCGGATCGATGCCGCCCGGCTTGCCGATGAAGAAGTCCGGCGTGATCAGGTGATACATGCCATAGCCCGATGCGTGCGAGGCCTGATCCTTGTATTCCCGGTAGTCGTTGCCGGCCGCGAACACCATCAGCACATCGGCCGCTGCGGCACGCCGCAATGCAGCCACCTGAGTCTGCAAGTCCCCCAGCGGCACCAGCTGGTATTTCAGCAGTTCGGGATGCGCAGACACATTGTCCCAATAGCCCGGATTCGGGCTGCCGTCGGGCAGACTGACAGGCGGCGTGCCGTCTGGCCCGTAGCTGCCGTTCAGCACCTTGGCGCCCCGGCTGATGGCATAGTCCATGCCCACCCAATCGACGTCGGTATCGATCCGCACCCCCAGCAGCCGGGCGCCGTAGGCCACGCCATGCATCTGCACGCCATCGCGCGCCGCCGCGATGATGCCGGCCACGTGGGTGCCGTGCCCTGAAATCAGGCCCGTGTCCTCGTCCCGCTCCGTATCCGCATAGTCCCAGGCTGCCTGGCCGGGCCGGAAGTTCCATCCTCCGGCCACGCGGCCGGCGAATTCCGGGTGCCGGGCATACAGCCCGGAATCCAGCACCGCCACCAGCACGCCCTTGCCGGTCAGGCCGCGCGCGTAGGCGTACTGGGCGCCGATCGCTTCGAGCGCTCCGCTGCGGCGGAATTCCGCATCCACGAAACTGGCCGGGTCGAACAGGAAATCTCCGGGCGCTGCCAACGCGGCAGCCGACATTCCCAGCCCGGCGAGCAAGGCGGGCAAGCGCCGCCTTGCGCGGACGGGACGCCGCCACGGGCGGAATCGCGCAGGGAAAGAAACAGCGTCGGCATGGCGAGCGGATCGCGGAAATGGCGGCATGGGTCAGTCCGTGATGAGCGACAGGCCGGAGGTCGGCGCGAGGCGATGGCATTCTTGCACGAACCGGGCCGCATCCGAATCCGAGTAAACCCGCGATCATCGCAAGGTCTTGGCAGTGTTGCCGCAACGCCCTGCCGCTGCCGCACGCACGCCGCACCCTTGCCCCCGGGCTTTATGGCCCCAGGTGCTCAGGCTCCGGTCCGCAGCCTTTCCAGGGCCTGCAGCCGTGCCACGCACAGGGCATCGCGGATACGCGCAGCGTCTCCGCCCGCCGCCCGGGCGATGGCGCCGGCATCCACCGCGCGCACCGCCGCCTGCCGCTGCATCCACACCGCGGGATCGACGCCTTCCAGCACGCAGCCGGCCGCCGCCAGCAACGCCTCGAAGCGCTCGGGGCGGCGCAACGCATCGCAGGATTCCAGCAGCGCGAGCCAGGCGGCAGGGCCATCGGATTCCGCGGCATGCGGCAGGCGTTCGAGCACGCCCGGCAGCAACCTGGCCAGGTCGCGGCAGGCGGAAGGCGCCCGCAACCGGTCCTGCAGGCTGGGAGCCGAACACCTGCAAAGCAGCGCATACCGCCCTGCCAGGTCCAGGCCCCGGGTCGCGCCCTGCGCCAGGCCGGCGGCCACGTCGGCCCGCCACACCAGGCCCGGGGCGACCCGTTCCAGGGCACCGCTTTCGTCCAGGACGTCCAGCATGCGGCCCGGATGGTCTGTCATCAGCCCCTTGGCGAATTCCTGCCAGATGCGTTCGGGCACCAGGGCATCGACCTCGCCGTCGCGCACCAGCGCACGGCAAAGCTCCAGGGTTTCCGGGGCAATGGAGAAATCATGGAAGCGGGCGGCGAAGCGCGCCAGGCGCAGCAGGCGCACGGGGTCTTCGACGAAGGCCGGCCCCGTGTGGCGCAACACGCGGGCGCGCACGTCGGCCACCCCGCCCAGGGGATCGACCAGCGTGCCATCGGACGCCAGCGCAATGGCATTGACCGTGAGATCGCGGCGGCGCAGGTCGTCTTCCAGGGTGACGTCGGGCCCCGCATGGAACACGAAGCCCCGGTAGCCCCGGCCGGACTTGCGTTCCGTGCGCGCCAGCGCGTATTCCTCGTGCGTGCGCGGATGCAGGAACACGGGAAAGTCCCCGCCCACCGGCGTGAAGCCGCGCGCCGCCATGATTTCGGGGCTGGCGCCCACGACCACCCAGTCGCGGTCGCCCGCCTGCAGGCCCAGGAGGCCGTCGCGCACCGCGCCGCCGACGATGTAGACATCCAGCCCGGCGACGGCCGGGTCATCCTGCGCAGCGAAGAGCGCGGTCACGGCAGGGCCGTCCGTGTCCCGGACATGGGATTGACGGTGCCCAGGCGCGCCTTCAGCGAATCGGGACGACCCGAGAACAGCATCGAGTAGTACACCGCATTGGACAGGACGTTCTTCACGTACAGCCGCGTCTCGGTGAAAGGAATGGTCTCGGCGAAGATCGCGCCTTCGACCGGCGTCAGGAGCTGGGAACGCCAGCGCTTGGGCCGGCCCGGCCCGGCGTTGTAACCCGCCGTGGCCAGCAGTTCGGAGCCGTTCAGATCCTGCAGGACCATGTTCAGGTAGTTGGTGCCCAGGATCGTGTTGGTGTCGAAATCATTGACCTGGCTGAGCTTGAAGTCCTTCAGGCCGATCTTGCGGGCCACGTGCCGCGCGGTGGCCGGCATCAGCTGCATCAGGCCCGAGGCACCGACGTGCGAACGGGCGTCGGTGATGAAGCGCGATTCCTGGCGGATCAGCCCGTAGACCCAGGCGGGGTCCAGGTCGATCTGGCGCGCCTTGGCGGCCACCTGGCCTTCGAAGGGCGCGATGAAGCGCTGGCTGAAGTCGGCCACGCTGCGCGTCAGCAGGGATGTGTTCACCACCCGGTCGTAGATGTGCTGCTCGCGGGCGAACTCGGCCGCGCCCCGCAACTGGGCATCGTTCATGCCTCGCAGGGCGAAATTCCATTCGGGCACGGCTTCCTTGCGCCAGCCCAGCTCGAACAGCGCCACGGCACGCCGCAAGCCGGGGTTGGCCCGCGCCTGGGCGATCCAGCCGGGATCCAGGGGACCGGGCTGGGGCGGCAGGGAAGGCGCGCGGCCCAGTTCCTCGGTGGCGAGCAGGCCGTAGAAGCCTTGCTCGCTGGCGATGGATTCGTAGTACTGGCGCGCGGCTTCGGCATTGCCCTGGGCCGCCAGGGCGCGGCCATACCAGTAGCGCCAGACGGGTTCGTCGGCCTGCCGCGCGGTCATCTTGCGGATGGCCGTGGCCACCCGGTTCCAGTCGATCGGGGCGGCGCGCAATTCGGCCCGGACTTCCCAGGCATGGTTGTAGTCGGTCATCGGCACGAAGCCGGACTGGCGATACCAGCGCGCGGCTTCGGGGTCGACGTTCAACGCGGCCACCAGGCCGAACTGCCCCCAGACCCATTGCAGGTCGGCCTTCGGCATCCAGCCTGCCCAGTGTTCCTGGATGTAGCGGGCGGCCTCGGGCCGGTCGTCGCTGCGCGCCAGGCGCGACAGGGCGATGGCGGCCAGCTCGAAATCGACGGCCGCGCGCGGCTGGCCGCGGGATTCCAGCCACTTCCGGGGATTCTTCATCAGGGCGGCATACTGCACCATGGCGGCGTCGTCGAACACCACGCCGGCCATCCGGTCCGCATGGCTCTGCTTGCCCGTTTCCAGGATGTCGCGCAGCAGGCCGTTCAGTTCCTTGCGGCTGAGGACGTGGTCCGACGCGACCTGGTCCAGCATGTCCCAGCAATCGGCGGTGGGTCGGAACGCATCCAGGACCTCGGACGACCGGGCCCGCTTGCCGCTCTGGTGGCGCGCCAGCAGCAGGGCGCAGCGCACCGACGCCGAAGGATCGTCCACTGCCGGAACCCGCAGGGCCTGGGCATAGTCGCCGGCCCGCGTCGACGCAAGAATCCATTCGGCGCGGATGCGTTCATCGAGATAGGTGCCGGCCGCATCGGCCAGGAACTGGCGCACCTCGGTGTCGGGAACGGGGCGGGCGCGGTCCTGCAGCCGGTTGAGCAAGGCCCAGTAGCGCGGGTACAGGCCCAGCACCGGATCGGCGGCAGCCTGCGGCGCCAGCCGGTCGACGTCGGCCCAGCGCCGTTTCTGGACGGCCTCGTAGGCGTCCAGGACGGCCTGGCGTGCCGCGGGCGGCACCACCACCGGCGCGGGCGTTTCGGGAGTCGGGGCCGTGGGCGCCGCGGGGGCAGCGGGGGCAGCAGTTTCCGGCGCGGCCAGCGCGACGCTTGGCGCTTCGCCCGCCTGCTGCTCGGCGGCGGTAGGCGCCTGGGCGCCTGCGCAGCCCGCCAGCCCCAGCAGCGCCGCCAGGCCCCAGGCCAGAGCACCCAGACGCGGCCGGGACGAGGCCGGCCCTGCATCCCCCGCGAATCCCGGATATCCTATGAAACTTCGCCCCATCGCCGACAACCCCGCGAACCAGTCACCACATGAATCAGAATGCACAGGATAACGCAGCCGCCCTGCGGACGCGACTCAAGCGGCTCCGCGCCGAAATTCCTTCCCAGGACCGCGACCGGGGCGCACTGCTGATCCGCGGCCGCCTGTACACCTGGCTTGCCACCAGCCGGACCCGCTTGCGCGAATCGGGCCGCCCCGATGTCCGCCACATCGCGGCATTCTGGTCCATGGCCGAAGAGCCTGCCCTGCAGGCCCTGCTGCGCCAATGGGCGGAAGACGAAACCCTGACCGTATCGCTGCCTGTGGTCGTCACGCCCGGCGCACCGCTGCAATTCCGCGCCTGGACCCCGGATACCCCCATGAAACCGGGGGCCTACGGCATCCTGGAACCCGAAGGCCCCGACGCCCCGGCGCCCGACGTGGTGCTGGTGCCCACGCTGGGCTACACCCGCCAGGGCGATCGCCTGGGCTACGGGGGCGGCTACTACGACCGGACCCTGGCCGCACTGAAGGCGTCCGGCCACGCATTCACGACGATCGGCATCGCCTGGGCCAGCGGCGACCTGAGCGGCCAGCCCTACGCGCCCGCCGCGCACGATGTCCGGCTGGACGCGGTCCTGACCGACAAGGGCTGGGCCGTGCCGGCCCCCGAACTGTAGGGTCCGGCGCGCGGGCGGGCCGCACGCGGGTCATCTCCAGGCCCGCGCCCGCACGAAAGGCCGAACTCAGGCGTCGAGCCCCAGGTTGGCGCAGATCTGCGCTACCGCATCGGCATTGTTCAGGGTATAGAAATGCGCCCCCGGCGCGCCCTGCTCCAGGAGCCGCGCCGTCAGCCGCGTCACCACGTCGATGCCGAAGGCGCGGATGGATGCCTTGTCGTCGCCGAAATCCTGCAGGCGCAACCGCATCCAGCGCGGGATTTCCGCCCCGCACATCGACGAGAAACGCGCCAGCTGGGTGTAATTGGTCACCGGCATGATGCCCGGCGTGATGGGGACGTCCAGCCCCTGCGCGCGCACCCGATCGACGAAATCGAAATAGGCGTCGGGGTTGAAGAAATACTGGGTGATGGCGCCGCTGGCCCCGGCCCGGACCTTGTCCACGAAATGCCGCAGATCGGATTCCGCGCTCTCGGCCTGGGGATGCATCTCGGGGTAGGCGGCAACCTCGATGTGGAAGTGATCGCCGTAATGCTCGCGCACGAAGCGGACCAGATCGACGGCGTGATGCAGTTCGCCCGTGTCGCCCCCCATGCCCGAGGGCAGATCGCCGCGCAAGGCGACCAGGCGGCGGATGCCGCGCGCCCGGTAGTCGTCCAGGATGACGCGCAGATCGGCACGCGTGGCGCCGATGCACGACAGGTGCGGCGCCACGTCGACGCCCAGGTTCTGCAGCATCTGCACCGTGTCGGCCGTGCCCGTGCGGGTGGATCCGCCCGCGCCGAAAGTCACGCTGACGTAGGCCGGCCGCAGGGCCGCCAGCCGTTTGGCGGAACGCACCAGGCGCTCCTGGGCGGCGATGTCGCGCGGCGGGAAGAATTCCAGGCTGATGGAATCGTGCATGCGCCCCCCCTGACCCGGTCCGCTCATGATGCCAGCAGCCCTGCCAGGGCCGTGGACACGATGCTGTAGACGATCGCGCCGATCACCGCCCACCAGAAACCGTCCACCTGGAAGCCTTTCAGGATGGAGCCGGCGAACCAGAACACCAGGGCGTTCAGCACCAGCAGGAACAGGCCCAGGGTGACGATGGTCAGCGGCAGGGTCAGCAGGATCAGCAGCGGCTTGACCACGGCATTGAGCAGGCCCAGCACCAGCGCGGCGATCAGGGCCGAGCCGAACGAAGCCACGGTGATGCCGGGCAGGATGTAGGCCACGACCAGCAGGGCCACGGCATTCAGGATCCAGACGAGCAGCAGCATGATGGAACTCCCGGAAGGATAGGAATCGGGGGCGCCCCGCCCCCGGCGCGCCGGAGGCGGGGCGAACTGCGATCAATAGCGATAGTGGTCCGGCTTGAACGGGCCGGCGACCGGCACACCGATGTAGTCGGCCTGCTTCTGCGTCAGCTGCGTCAGGCGCACGCCCAGCTTCTTCAGGTGCAGGCGGGCAACTTTCTCGTCCAGGTGCTTGGGCAGTACGTAGACCTGTCCGGTCTGGTACTGGTCGCCGCGCGTGAACAGTTCGATCTGGGCGATGGTCTGGTTGGTGAACGAAGCCGACATCACGAAGGACGGGTGGCCGGTGGCGCAGCCCAGGTTCACCAGGCGGCCCTTGGCGAGCAGGATCACGCGCTTGCCGTCCGGGAAGATGATGTGGTCCACCTGCGGCTTGATTTCTTCCCAGGGCAGGTCTTCGACCGAGGCGACGTTGATCTCGCTATCGAAGTGGCCGATGTTGCAGACGATGGCCTGGTCCTTCATGCGGTACAGGTGGTCGCGGTCGATGACGTGGTAGTTGCCGGTGGCCGTGACGAAGATGTCGGCCTGCTCGACCACGTCCGGATCGTTCAGGTCCACGACCCGGTAGCCTTCCATCGAGGCCTGCAGCGCGCAGATGGGATCGACTTCCGTCACCCACACCTGGGCACGCAGTGCGGCCAGTGCCTGGGCGCAGCCCTTGCCCACGTCGCCGAAGCCGCAGACGATGGCGATCTTGCCCGCCACCATCACGTCGGTGGCGCGCTTGATGCCGTCCACCAGGGATTCGCGGCAGCCGTACAGGTTGTCGAACTTGGACTTGGTGACCGAGTCGTTGACGTTGATGGCGGGAATCTTCAGTTCGCCGCGCTGCGACATCTGGTAGAGGCGATGCACGCCAGTGGTGGTTTCCTCGGTCACGCCCCGGATCTGCGCCAGCCGCGTGGAATACCATTTCGGATCGCGGGCCAGCTGCGCCTTGATGGCGGCGAACAGCACGCGCTCTTCTTCGTTGCCGGGATTGGCGATGGCCGAGGCGTCGGTTTCTGCCCGCGCGCCCAGGTGCAGCAGCAGCGTGGCGTCGCCGCCGTCATCCAGGATCATGTTGGCCTGCTCGCCCGGCCAATCGAAGATGCGGTGCGTGTATTGCCAATAGTCTTCCAGGGACTCGCCCTTGACGGCGAACACCGGCGTGCCGCCGGCGGCGATGGCGGCGGCGGCGTGGTCCTGGGTGGAGAAGATGTTGCACGAGGCCCAGCGGACTTCCGCGCCCAGCGCCTTCAGCGTCTCGATCAGCACCGCCGTCTGGATGGTCATGTGCAGGCTGCCGGCGATGCGCGCGCCCTTCAGGGGCTGCGCGGCGGCGAATTCTTCCCGCGTGGCCATCAGGCCGGGCATTTCGGTTTCGGCGATGGCGATTTCGCGGCGGCCCCAGTCGGCCAGGGCGATGTCGGCGATGACGTAGTCGTGTGCAGTGCTCATGGTGGTCCTGTAGAGCCTGCGCCGGCGAGGGGCGGAACGGCTGCGCCCACCCCGTCCGCGCAGGACGGCGATGGGCGCCGTTTGAAAAGGGATCCCGAGCCTGGCGGCGCGCGCGGGATCCAGCGGATCTCGTCGGCGCACCGGTGCAGCGCCCCTCGGGAAAGTGGAAATTATAGCGTGCGCGCCGGCCAGGCTCAGGGCCCCGGATTCGCGGGAAGCCGCGCCGCCGGCAGGAAGGCGTCGGAGAAGCAGGCCTGTTCGTCGAGACCCCGGCCGATGAACGCCGGCGCCGCCGCCTCGACCATGCGCACCGAGCCGCACAGATAGACCTCGTAGCCGTGCAGATCCGCGAAGTCGGCCAGGATGGCTTCGTGCACCAGGCCGGTGCGCCCCGTCCAGCCGTCATCCCCGGCGGGATCCGACAGCACGGGCACGATGTTGAAGCTGGCGTGTTCGCGCTGCCACCGTTCGCACAGTTCGAGCATGTACAGGTCTTCGCGCCGGCGCACGCCCCAGTACAGTCGCATGGGGCGCGACACGCCGCGCGCAAAGGCGTCTTCCAGGATGCTCTTGACCGGCGCGAAGCCGGTGGCGCCCGCCACGAAGAGAATGGGCAGCGGGCTGTCGCGCAGCGTGAACCGGCCCAGCGGGCCCTCGAAGCGCACGGCGTCGCCGACCTTCATGTCCCGGAACACGCGGGTCGTGAAGCGGCCCCCGGGAACGAGTCGGACGTGCAGTTCGATCAGTGCGTCGCCGCGCGGCGGATTCGCGAACGAGAAGGCGCGCCGCTGGCCATCCTCGAGCAGGATATTGATGTACTGGCCCGCCTTGAAATCCAGGACCGCGCCATCGGACGGCCGCAGGACGAGCAGCATCACGTCGGCAGACAGCGGCTCGAGACGCACCACCGAAGCGGTGTATTCCCGTACGGCGAGCGCACCACCGCCCGTGAAGCCCCGGACTTCGACCTCCATGTCGCCACGCGGCACGGCACAGCACATCAGCGCCATGCCCCCGGCCTTCTGGTCTTCGGCCAGCGCGCCCGGACTGCAGGGCCGGTGATCGTAGGCGCCCTGCCGCACGGTGCAGATGCACAGGCCGCAAGCGCCATTGCGGCACTCGTAGGACAGGCCCAGCCCCTCGCGCAGGCCCGCGTCGAGGATGGTCTCGCCCTGGCGCGCCTGGAACTGCACGCTCGCGCCGCCCTCGCCATGCACCACGAGCTGCGCCGGACGCCGCTCGCCGCGACGGAACCGCGGCGGGAACCAGGGCATCAGCGCGAGCAACACCGACCCGCCCACCACCAGGGCCCACACCCAGCCCATCGGCCATTGCGTCATCAATGGAAAGACCGCCATGTAGAACCAGTCGAGCTCCACACTGGTCACGGCCCGGGCCAGGTCGCTGACGCCGCCCTGGCTGTGCACGGGGGCGACGATCGCAAGCGCCAGCAAGGTCGCGGACAACCCGCCGGCAATGGGCCGCGGCGGCATCGTGCGCGCCTTGGGCACCCGCTGGGCATGGATCGACATGACCATCAGCACCACCAGCGGAAGCCCCACGTGCATGAAGGACAACAGGGTGAAGAAACGGTTGCCGACGTGCTTGGCATAGAGGAAATTGCGCATCAGCGCGCCATCGAAGATCGGCAGCCAATCAAGCCATTCGAAGGCCGTCACGGTCGCGTACTGCGCCAGCTGGTCCCAGGGCAGCATGTAGCCGTTGATGCCCGTGGCATAGACCATCCAGATCAGCATCACCCCCGTCAGCCACGAAAACCAGCGGAACCCGCGGAATCGGTCGAAGGCGAAATAGCGCAGCATGTGCAGCGCCATGGTCAGCACCATCGCATCCGAGGCGTAGCGGTGCACGCTGCGCAGGATGCCGCCCAGCCACCACTGCTTCGTGCTCAGCGCGTACACCGAGTCATATGCGTCGGGGATGCCGGTGTCGAAGAACACATACAGGTACAGGCCGCTGCCACCCACCAGCCAGAACAGGAAGAAGGTGATGGCCCCCAGGTGATAGAAGGGATTGACGCGGTCGCCGAACGCGGTGTTGAACAGGCCTTCGACGGACAGGAAGAGCCACTGCAGCACGGCCTGGATGCGCTTGATCATTGGATTTCCCGCGGGCCTGCCGCCGGCTGGAAAATGGCGCGGACCGCCACCACCACGAACAATAGCCCCCCGACGATGGCGATAAGCCCGCCCAGGCCCATCATCCCCATGCCGACCACTTCTCCGGTACTGCGCAGCACCTGCTCGGCGCCGGCCACCTTGCGCTGCACCCCATAGCCGCCGGACCAGACCAGCCCGGCGATGTGGATGAGCTGCCCCACGCCGTAGAGCCACGGCTGCCAGGTGGCCATGCGGCCGCTCGGCGCCCGGTAGCCCAGCGCGGGCAGGACGCGGTAGACCACGCCCATGAGCGCCAGGGTCACGCCGACGATGCAGCCGTGGTAATGGGCCGGAATGCGCACGTTGCTGCCGTCGATGAAAATGCCGATCGCGCCGCCCGCCGCGAACACCAGCACGGAGGCCAGCAGCGCCGCGCGCAGCGGCCGCTGCTCGGGGGAACCCAGCCGGGCCGCGGCCACGCCGTAGACCACCGAAAGGCCGATCGGCAGGATGGCGGGGCCGCCGCCCAGGCGCATGGCCCAGGTGAGCACGTCGCGGTGCTCGACGGACGCCACGTGGTGGGCAAGATAGGCATAGGGCGTGACGAAAACCCCCGCCAGCGCCAGGGAGAACATCATCACCGTCACGCGCGGCGTCAGCGCGGAACGCGCGCCGCAGGCGCTGGCCAGCCACAGCCAGGCCACCAGCATCAGCAGGGTCCAGGTGAACTGCAGGGCATGGCCGCCGCCCCAGAACAGGACTTCGTAGTAGGCCTTGCCATGCAGCGCGGTGGGCAGCACGACCCAGGACCAGGCGAAACCGAGCAAGCCGACAGCCGCGGCGACGGCGGCCGCGCTCAGGCCGAAA